>JAEPEX010000007.1_pt1 | contig 364278 bp, 352 predicted proteins | sample 9130951 | NCBI WGS metagenome assembly JAEPEX01 (sample SAMN17228542, study PRJNA684324) | microbial mat metagenome | biome: saline marsh[ENVO:00000054]; feature: microbial feature [ENVO:01000007], biofilm[ENVO:00002034], sulphate-reducing...; material: estuarine water... | reverse complement strand
CTCAATGGGGTAACTACCCAGACCAGTCTGGAGAAAAACAAGTGGTATACCGATTTTGTAAGCACCTACCTCGATGGCGTCGAACCACTTACCATCACCACCACCTATCCCCTTGCTGGTGACGCGTCCACCCATATCGACATCAACCCGTTTACCGCGAAAATTATCAACGAGGAAATCGGCCTTAACGAGCAAATTCAGGTAAAAGGTGGGAACATCGAGGTGTTTGCCGACAAGGGTTTTGAAAATTTCACCACCACCATCGCATGGGACGGCCTGTCGGTACCGGAGCGGATGATGATCAATGATTTCACCGCGGAGTCGGAGCTGCGCCGGGTCACCTCTCTCATCTGGGATGGGACCACAACCTTTAATTTTGGTGAAATGAGCATTACCGCCCCTGAGAGCCCACCATTTGCCTTGCAAAACTATTCCGGTACAGTGGCGATGGTCTTTGATGAGGCTGCTCAGGCGCTGGACGGATCATATGAACTCGCCGTTGAGCGGATCGGCAGTGGCGAAGAGGATATTATAGAAAACGGCTCCATTGTCATGGCCGTTAAAAATCTCGATGCTCAGGGGTATGAGGCCTATATGCGGGCGTATCTCAGCATGGTGGAGGGGATTCTGGCCAATCTTGATTTTACCGAGGATGACCCGGCCGTAATCGAGGAGGCCGTGCAGGCGCAGATGGCCGCCGCCGGTTTTCAGATGATGGCGGCCGCCGAAAAGCTGCTGAAGAAGGACCTGGAGTTTTCCATTACCGAATTCGAGGCCACCATGCCGGCCGGCCAGCTCTCCGGTTCCATGACCTTGAGACTGAAAGATGATATCACTATTATGCAGTTGGCCCCGGTGGCCGCACAGCCAAGCATTGCCCTGGATTATATTTATCTGAAATCTGACCTGCGTATTCCGGTCTCCCTTGTGCCCGATCCGACCATGCTGGTTATGCCGCTTCACCCTATCATGCAGAGCGGATTCTTTGTGGAAGAAGGCGATGATCTGGTGCACGCGGCTGAAACCAGAGATGGTGCTCTGATGCTCAACGATATGGAGGTGTTACTGTAAGTTTAGCAATCTTTAACTGTTAGATTAAGTTTTTACGAGTTAATCATTGTTTGACCGGCTCATTTCGTACTCACTATGTGAGTTACTTGACATAAGTGGTTCATTGTCGGCGCCGTGGCGTCGTTCGTAAACATCGAGAAAGAGGAACGCTATGAAAACAACTATTACTATACTGCTTACCGTGGCCATAATGGCGGTCGGCCAGGCCGCGGTCGCCGAGCCGGTGAAGATCGGTATGATCACCACCCTGTCAACCAAGGCCGGCTATCTCGGCGAGGAGATCCGCGACGGCTTTCAACTGGCCATCGAACAGGAAGGGGGCACGCTGGGGGGAATTCCGGTGGAGTTGCTGGTGGAGGATGACGGGCGCAAGCCGGAAAAGGGCATTCAGATTGCCGAGCGGTTCCGGACACGTGACGGTGCGAAGATTTTCACCGGTATCGTCTTTTCCAACGTGGCCATGGCGGTGGTGCCCAAGCTGGTTCGCGAGGATGTGGTCTATCTCAGCGCCAACGCCGGCCCCTCCAAGCTGGCTGGTGATGGTTGCAGCCCCAATTACTTCAGCGTTTCCTATCAGAACGACAACCTCGACGAGGTGGTAGGGCAGTATGTCAGTGACGCGGGACATAAAAATGTCTATCTGTTGGCCCCCAACTATCCCGCCGGCAAGGACCATCTGGCCGGTTTCAAACGATATTACGACGGTGAAATCGTTGCCGAGGTCTACACCAAGCTGGGTCAGGCCGACTATGCCGCCGAGATTGCCGCAATCCGGGCGGCTGAACCGGAGGCGGTGTTCTTCTTTCTGCCCGGCGGCATGGGGATCAACTTTCTCAAGCAGTACGCCCAGGCCGGCCTTAACGAAACGATTCCGGTATATGGTCCGGCATTTTCTTTTGACGAGCGGATCCTGGGCGCCGTGGGCGCCGCGGCGCTGGGGGTGAAAAACGGCTCCCAATGGACCCATGATCTGGATAATCCGGCCAACATCCAGTTCGTTGAGGCTTTTCGGGCAAAATACGGTCGTACCCCGACCCTGTATGCCAGCCAGGGCTACGATACGGCGCGGCTGATCGGCAGCGGACTGGCCGCGGTTGGCGGTGATCTCAGCGATCTGGAACCGTTTAAAGCGGCGTTGAGCGCGGCCGATTTCGATTCGGTACGCGGAAATTTCGCCTTCGGCGCCAATCGGCATCCCATTCAGGATCTCTATATCCGTGAGGTCGTGCAGACCGAAGACGGCACCTTTACCAATCAGACCCTGGAAAAAGTATTTAGCAATCACGTGGACGCCTACGCTGAATCCTGTCCGCAATAGAACCATAGAACCCGGCGGTGCTTTATAACAAAAAGCGCCGCCGGCCACCATCAGCGCCATGCTGTTTTTCGTTGAACAAAGCCTCAACGGCCTGCAACTGGGAATTACCCTTTTTCTGATGTCCGCCGGCCTCACCCTGGTGTTCGGCATCATGCGGGTGATCAATCTGGCGCACGGCTCGTTTTATATGATCGGCGCCTACTGCGGGGCAACCACCATGGCCGCCACCGGCTCCTTTCTGCTCGCCATCGGTGCCGCTTTGATCGGCGCGGCGTTGGCCGGAATGGTGGTGGAGGTGCTGGTATTGCGGGTTTTATATCGGCGCGAACATCTCGATCAGGTATTGGCGACCTTTGGCCTCATTCTCTTTTGTAACGAATTAACCCGCATTATCTGGGGGCGCCAGCCACTGTTCATGGATGTGCCGCCGTGGCTTGGCGGCAGTATTGAACTGTTGCCGGGACTGATCTATCCTATCTATCGTCTGGCAGTGATCGGCGTCGGTGTGGCGGTGGCGCTTTTTCTCTGGTTTTTATTCTCCCGCACCCGGCTGGGCATGCAAATTCGTGCCGGGGCGGAGAATCGCGAGATGATCGGTGCGCTCGGCGTCAATATCCGGTTGCTCTACACCCTGGTCTTTGGGTTGGGGGCTATGCTGGCCGGGCTCGCCGGTGTCATGGCCGGGCCGATCATGGCAGTGGAGAGCGGTATGGGCGAAGATATCTTGATCCTTACCTTCGTGGTCATCGTCATCGGCGGTATCGGCTCCATCCGCGGCGCCGTGGTGGGGGCGCTGCTGGTGGGGGTGGTCGATACCATGGGCCGCGTTTTTCTACCGAGTCTGTTCAGGATTGTCTTCAGTAACGCCTACGCCGATTCGGTTGCCGCCTCACTCGCCTCCATGGCCATCTACCTGCTGATGGCGGCCATTCTCATCTGGCGCCCACGCGGCCTGTTTCCGGCCCACTCCTGATGCACATCACCAGAGAACGGCTCATTGTCTATGGCGGTGTTCTGTTTTTTGCACTGCTGCCACCGGTGGCCTCGTTTTTTGGCGAACACTACCTGATCTCCCTGTTTACCAGGGCAATGATCTACGCCCTGGCGGCGGTGAGCCTTGATCTGCTGCTGGGCTATGGAAAGATGATCAGCCTGGGGCATGCCGCTTTTGTCGGCATAGGCGCCTATGTGGTGGGCATCATGTTCTTTCATGCGGCGGATGACAGCCTTTTGTTCGGCTTTATCGGCGGCAGCGAGAACGCGCTGGTGGTGTGGCCGGCGGCGGTTCTTGTCAGTGCGATGGGGGCATTGGTAATCGGCGCGCTCAGTCTGCGTACCAGCGGTATGCACTTTATCATGATTACCCTGGCCTTTGCCCAGATGCTCTTTTATTTTGCCGTCGGCCTGGAGACCTACGGCGGCGATGACGGGTTGCCCATGTGGAACCGTAACCGGCTGGCAGGCCTTGATCTGGCTGACAAACTCCATTTCTACTACGTCTGTTTTTTCTTGATGAGCGTATTTATCTTCTGCTGCACACGGCTGGTACGCTCACGTTTCGGCCTTGTTCTGCGCGGAGCAAGCACCAATACACGGCGTATTCGTGCCCTTGGCGTGCACGACGTTTCCTATAAACTTGTCTGCTTTGTCATCGCCGGCGCCGGCGCCGGTCTGGCCGGGGCACTGCTGGCCAACCAGAGTGAGTTCGTGAGCCCGGGGCTGCTGCACTGGGGCCTGTCCGGCGAACTGATGGTCATGGTGTTGCTGGGTGGGCTGGGGACCTTGTTCGGCCCGGTGCTGGGTGCCGTTTTGTTCCTGCTTCTGGAGGAATTTCTGGCTATCTACACAGAGCACTGGATGGTCTATTTCGGCCCGGTGCTGATTATCGTGGTGCTTACCACGAAACGCGGTATCTACGGACTGCTGGTGGGAGGCGGCGGCAACCGTGGGGGCTGAAATCCTCGCCGTCAAACGGCTGAGAAAATCGTTCGGTGCGGTGAGGGCCTGCCAGGATCTGAGCTTCACCGTACAACGGGGCGTCATTCATGCCCTGATCGGACCCAACGGGGCCGGCAAGACCACGGTGGCCAATCTGCTGAGCGGCGAGCTTCGACCCGATGGCGGGCACATCATCTTTGCAGGCGCCGATATCACTACTCTGAAAACCTATCAGCGGGCCCGCATCGGCCTGGCTCGCTCATTTCAGATCACCCAGGTCTTCGAGGAACTCAGCGTTGCCGAAAACATGGCTCTTGCCATTCTCGCCAACGAGGGTGGCAATTTCAGATTCTGGCATGACGCACTGTGCAGTCCAGTGGTGCTGGAGAGGCTGCCGCTTGCTTTGGAGCGTGTCGATCTTGTTGCCCAGCAGAAGATGGCCGCCAAACATCTCTCCCATGGCGAACGTCGCCAACTCGAGGTGGGCATGGCCCTGGCCGGCCGGCCTACCCTACTCATCCTCGACGAGCCCATGGCCGGGCAGGGGCCGGGCGGCACACGGGAATTGTCGAGGATAATCAAAGATCTGAAAAATGAGGTGAGCATCCTGCTCGTTGAACACGATATGCAGGTAGTGTTCTCTCTGGCCGATCATATTACCGTGCTCGTCAACGGCGCCTGCATCGCCGACGGCCCACCGGAGGCCATCAGGCAGGACGCGGCGGTGCAGGCTGCCTATTTGGGGAGACAATGACCATGCTTGCCGTTTCCACTATCGATGGCTACTACGGTGACAGCCAGGTGCTGTTCGGGATTGATCTGTGTATCGGTGAAGGCGAGGTGGTCACTCTGCTGGGCCGCAACGGGATGGGCAAGAGTTCCACCATCAAGGCGGTCATGGGGTTGATCAGGACGGGTAACGGCGACATAACCTTTACCGGAACCCGTATCGATCGCTGGCCCAGTTACAAGATTGCCCGGCTTGGTATCGCGCTGGTGCCGGAGGGGCGGCAGATTTTTGCCGGTCTCACCGTCTATGAAAACCTGATGGCCACTGCCGCCAATTATCGGAGCGTGGCTGAACCGTACCACCTTGATGACATCGTTACCATTTTCCCCCGCCTCAAGGAGCGGCTGCGTCATTACGGCAACCAACTCTCCGGCGGCGAACAGCAGATGCTGGCCATCGGCCGGGCGATGATGATCAACCCGCGGTTGCTGCTGCTCGATGAAGCCACCGAAGGGCTGGCGCCTCTGATCAGGCAGGAGATCTGGCGGGGTCTGAAGATATTGAAAGAAAAATCATTGGCGATTCTCGTTATCGACAAGAACCTCACCGATTTGATGAAGATAGCTGATCGCCATTATATCATGGAAAAGGGCGCTATCGTCTGGAACGGTGATTCAGAAGCACTTGGCGCCGACCATGATATTCAGCGCCGCTATCTCGGGGTGTGAGAGCCATGGCCGAGCCTTACCAGCACACTGAACCGGTCAGCATCGTCTGCATGAAATGGGGAACCCGCTATGGCCCCCATTACGTCAACCGCCTCTACGCGATGGTGGCCCGCAATCTTGAGATTCCCTTTACATTCTATTGTATGACCGATGATGCCGGGGGTATTCGCGCCGAGGTTTCGGTGCACCCGCTGCCGCCCTTTGCTCCGGCAAAGACCATGTACGGTCCCTGGCAGAAGCTTCTGATGTTTCAGTGCGATCTTTTGGGTATTCGCGGTAAAGTGATGTTTCTTGATCTCGACGTAATTATCGTCGGTTCGCTGGTGCGTTTTTTTCAGTTTTCCGAGAAATTTGCGGTACGTCACGAATTTGACCGCATCAAAGAACAGGAGAATTTCGGCAACACCTCGCTCTATGTCTTTGAGGCCGGCGCCTACCCGTTTTTACTGGAGGATTTTCTCGCCGATCCCGCCTCTATCTACCAGCGTTACTTCACCGCCGAACAGGAGTATGTTACCCGCACCCTCCATGAACGAGGTGAGCTGGAGTTTTTTCCCGGCGACTGGATTGTCTCATTTAAAGAGCACTGCCTGCCGCCGTTTCCACAGCGCTGGTGGCAGAGCCCGCAACTGCCCGCGGGCGCCTCGGTACTGGCCTTTCACGGCCGCCCCCTGCCCGAGGACGCGGTGGCCGGCCGCTGGCCGCTGGAGGGCAAATCACCACTGAAGGCCCTCTACAAACACACCAAAGCCTGCCCCTGGCTGCTCGATTACTGGCGCGAGTAGAAGACGTAATGGTTTTAGTACCCTGTAAAGTTTGATGCTCTCGTAAAAAGTCCTCGACAAACCACATTTACACTACTTGTTGCATATACTTGAGAATCAAACACTCTATATGTTGCCCATCAAGGTTAGGATTTAGGGTTTTTACGAGTGCATCAAGTTTGATGGCGTCGTAAAAACATCTATCACTGCCATGGTGGAGCTGACCCGGAATTTATAACAGCCTGAAATTACTGGATTCCCGCTTTCGCGGGAATGACGAAAACAAGTAACATCGGGGTTTTTACGAATTCATCAAGTTTTACAAATTGCCGATAGCTTGCTTTTTTATGTTGTATGCTTCGTTACTCTTTTAATCACAGGGCGTTGCTATGTATGCACCAATCGTGCTATCCGCGCCTAAAACAAACATAGGGGCGCTCTATTGCGGCATTTCAAACTTTACATGGTGCGAGAAACATCGATGTTTTCGCGATCCGGTAGCCCTTGTATTGCCCTTGTGCAGGTTGTCTTTGATTGTACGAGAAAGTGGGTGTTGACAAAAGCCAGACTATTCTCATGTTCTTCGCCAAAAGTTTCTATCAACCCAATGGCCTGCCGGATTCTCTCTATAACCACTGCCGGCTGATGTTTATATCCGCATCCCCCTAAATCAGGATCACTACCATGTCTCAAACCATCATCGTTCTCGGTGGCGACGGCTTCTGCGGCTGGCCCACCAGCCTCTACTTTTCCCAGGCCGGTTATGAGGTCGTTATCGTTGACAACCTCTCCCGGCGTAAGATCGATATCGAACTGGAATGCGCATCGTTGACCCCGATTCAGCCGCTGGGCCGACGGCTGTCCGCCTGGAAAGAGGTAAGCGGCAAGGCCATCACCTTTGTCAATTTGGATGTCGCCGTCCAGTACCACAAACTGTTGACCCTTATCCGCCAGTACAAACCGCTGGCGGTGGTTCATTTCGCCGAGCAGCGGGCCGCGCCCTATTCGATGAAATCGTCGTTTCACAAGCGCTACACGGTAAGCAACAACATCAACGCCACCCATAACATCCTCGCCGCCATTGCCGAATCGGGCGAAGACGTCCATTTGGTTCACCTGGGCACCATGGGCGTTTACGGCTACGGTACCTCGGGACTGGCGATTCCAGAGGGGTATCTCAACGTCAAGATTGAAACCGGTGAAGGCAACATGAAGGATCTGGAAATCCTTTATCCGGCCAATCCGGGCAGTGTCTATCACATGACCAAGACCCAGGACGCGCTCATGTTTTACTACTACAACAAAAATGACGCTATCCGCGTCACCGACCTGCACCAGGGAATCGTCTGGGGTACCAACACCGAGCAGACCATGCTGGACGAGCGCCTTATCAACCGCTTCGACTATGACGGCGATTACGGCACCGTACTCAATCGCTTTCTCATGCAGGCCGCTGTCGGCCATCCGCTCACCGTGCACGGTACCGGCGGCCAGACCCGGGCATTTATCCATATCCGTGATACGGTGAAATGCATCCGTCTGGCGGTTGAACATCCACCGGCGCGCGGTGACCGGGTGCAGATCTTCAACCAGGCCACTGAAACCTATCAGGTGCGGGATCTGGCCACACTGGTGGCCACGCTTACCGGTGCCGAGGTGAGATATTACATCAATCCCCGCAAGGAAGACGCCGAGAATACGCTGCGGGTGCGAAACGATAAGTTTCTCGAACTGGGACTGGAGCCCTTGACTCTTGAGGACGGGTTGCTTGAAGAGGTCTACACCATCGCCCGCAAGTATGGCGAGCGCTGCGACCCTGACAAGATTATCTGCACCTCGCGCTGGAGCGATTTGATCCCCGAGGATTTACAGGGGGCCGCCGTCCCGCCGACAGATTGAGCATACGTACCGACAATCTCTTTGCCGCGATGTGGTCACGTAGGAAGCGTGCTTATTAGCGCATGGATTTTGCCATGGTGATGCGGTGAGAGGCAATTATACGCCAGGCAAAAGTGGTACGTTACTTCTCCGCGCGGCATCTGATAAATTTTTGTCAAGGGTTGCAATGGGCAAGCCCTTTCTCATCGCAAGATCAAGATATGATGCGTCGTAGCTCGATACATTATGGGTGCGCGCCAAGGCAAATATCTCTCTGGTCATTCGCTCTGGTGATTCTTGTTCAACGATAATAGGCAGTTGGTTCAGTAACTCCATAAAGCGTATTGAATCAGCCTCACCAATCCGGTTCTTCTTTTCAGCAACCAGCAGCACGTTGCATACCTCCAGTGGCCATATCGCGGGCACAAACCCCTGAGAGAGTGCAAGTCTTTCTAAAACCTGATCGGCGTAGTTGCTTGATTCATCTTCAAAACACCATGCCATCACCACAGAATTGTCGACAACAAAGCATTCAGCCATCTATCGTCTGCCCTCCTCAATCATATCTCGGAGAGCAATTCCGCGGAGAGTATTTTTTTTTTCGGAATTTTCGTATCTCCCCAATAATCTGTTTAGGCTCTGATTTTCTTTGTGCCGGCATCGGTTGCAACATGGCAACAGGTGATCCATGTTTGGTAATGACGATGCATTCACCCTGGAGCACCCGCTCCAGCAGTTTGGGTAAATGTGTTTTTGCTTCGTATGCGCCAATTTTATCCATGTAGCACCCCCAAAGATAAGACTAATCTAAGACTAGTCTGAAATCATTATATGCTAATTTCCGGACCTGTCAAGAAGCAGTTGATTGTATCACCGAATGTCGTACGCAGAGGTGCGTGACAATTCTTGAGGTGGCGGGATAGCACGCCTGACCCCATGGTCTGATTTTAACTCGGCAATCTTTTGACACCTACCTGTTATGTACCCTAAACACATCTGATTATTCAGTGGCATATAACAGGTGAGTCTCCGCGGATAGTGATGCGTCATTCCTGCGCCAGCACTGCTTCATCAGAAGACGACTGTCGTCGTATCTGCCGGTGCTGATCCACTTTACCAGCAGGCTGGTGACTTCGGGAAAATTGAGGGGATCGATGGCGGGTGTGTCGATCCATTGTTCAATAGCCGTGGGCGTCAGGGCGGTGACGGCGGTGCCGAGTCCCAGCCTGGTCAGAGCGAGTCCGTTTGACTGCTGTTCGACCTGACCCGCCAGTGGCCGGGTCAGTACTTTTTTTCCCAGATGCAGAGCCTCGCTGATGAAAGAGAAACCGGCATTGCAGATGGCCCCGGAACAGCCGCACAAGTCGTCGATGAAACCCTGCCGACAAAAGGGCGAGATCGACACGTTAGCGCGGCTCTCAGGTTTGTCTACGTTGGCATAGACGCGGAATAGCCTATGCGGCAGCTGGTTGAGCAGGCTGACGACTTGTTTGAGATTTTCAAAGGGAAGATAGACCAGGTAGTAGGGCTCAGCATGGATGAATGGCCGGCACAGCCGTACCGCATCGGGTATTGTCGGCGGCAGAATCGGCTGGTCGAAATGGTGCCAGTGCAGTCCCAGCGGATAGTCCACCGGGGCATAGCGGTTCATGATCAGTTTCGGCAAAGGATTGGCGCCGGCAACGGGTACCCGGTGGGCAAAGGCATAGAGGTGGCCGATACCGATGCTGGGAATTTTGTTGCGTCTGGCGATACGGGCGGTAATTGGTTCGTAGTCGGTGATTACCAGATCGTAAGCACCGGCGTCGAATCGTTTGATGTCGTGATAAAATGTATAGAAATCCAGATGCCGGGCGGTCTTCAGGTAGCAGATGCGGCCGTCTTTGACGGCAAATGTCAGGCCCTTTTTGCGCTCAAACGAGCCAAAATCCTCCAGACCCATAACCTTTTTAGTAGGGCAACCGCTCAGTACGGCATGAACCTCATGCCCGCATGCCCGCAGTTCGCGCAGCATCATTTTGGCGCGGACGATATGGCCGTTGCCGGTGGTCTGGACACCGTAGAGGATATTCATGGTGACAGGAGATCAGTTGAAGCGGTAAAAATGTAGCGAGCAATAGCCGGCGCCAACGGTTTCGAAACCTTATATCTTATTTCCCGCGTGTCAGGATTATATTAGCAATACATGAGAATTGGGTTAAGCATGGCGCTTTCATTTTTTGGGGACATGAGATGAAGCCTTGGTCAAGCGGGTATTGGTTTGGCAACGTGCTTACAAGCTTTCCGCCAATACATCTTCATATGCTGGGTGCTCCGTGCGCCAGCTGCCGTCCACCCTGCGGTGGGTGAAGAGCCCTTTGCCCTGGCCGATCTTGAAATGTCGATTGCGCCACCAGCGGCAGTTCAGTGGCCGCTCCGGGGATTGAAAGCCGTTGCTGGTGCGTGATGAAGGATGGGCATCGACATAGGGCATGAGGATATCGGTGAAAAAGGTGCGCCTGCACAGCACCGACTGATTGGTCCAGTCGGCGCAGCTGGAATCGATAATCCAGATACCATCCGCGGTTTTCTGGATGACTTCGGGAAAGAGCGTCTCGGCCGCCTGCTCAACGTAAACAGCACGGCCCTTGAGACGGGGCGAGATTGTAGCGCTTAAAAAAACGGCGCCAGCGACGGTGGCGGGCCTCGCTCTGGTACGTTGTGAGATCAACACACGGTTCCGGGTGTTGCGGTTCATAGTAGCGCAGATATTTACGCACGTCGGAAAAGGCCTCACCGGGGTGCAGCCTCGAGTGCAGCCGCATCACGTCGATGGCTCCCGTTTCAAGGTGATTGAGCGCCCCCATAAGCTGGTGCATTACATCGTCCGCACTCTCGATTACCGGGCAATCGTTTTCCAGAAAAAGCACGAAATCAGTGGCAAGCTCCGTGGCCGCGTTGCACATGCCGTCAGCGATACCGCATTTTGGCCCGCCGCTGCAGGCAAGATTGAACTGGGCGGCGATCTGTCGGTCGCGCTCACTGATATCCTGAAAATAGATGAACGATCGGTCAAAATGCGAAAAAAGGCCAAGGTTGCGGTACGACTCCAGGGTGGCGATGAGAGTATCCCAGGAGCGCCAGCTGATGATGGCAAGTCCACAGGTTTTTTCGTTGCCGGTGAGCACGCCGAAAAGGCTGAAAAGTTGTTGAGAATTGGTGTGCTGATGACTATCTAGTAGAATCTAAACCACAATATCATAAGGCTTTGCTTTTGCAAGCAATCAGGTAATCATCGATTGATCGGAGAATATTGCCATGGATACTCACGAACCATTGATCAACACCGAGGCGCTCTGGCAAGATATTGCCGCCATCAGGCAAAAACGGCCGCTGGTGCACAATATCACCAACTACGTGGTGATGAATAGTACCGCCAACGCCTTGCTTGCTCTGGGCGCATCGCCGGTGATGGCTCACAGTGTCGATGAGGTTGAAGATATGGTGAGCCTGGCGGGAATGCTGGGTGGGGCACTGGTGATTAACATCGGTACTTTGAGCAAACCGTGGATTGCGGCCATGGAGGTAGGTATGGCCGCCGCCCGTCAGCACCGGGTTCCCATCGTCTTTGATCCGGTGGGGGCTGGCGCCACCGGATTCCGCACCGATACCTGCAAGAGATTGTTGGCCGCAAGCCCCGCCGCGGTAATCCGTGGCAACGGCTCGGAGATCATGGCTCTGCTTGATGATTCGGTTCAGACCAAGGGGGTCGATGCGGCGGCCGGCGGCGATCCCGCGGCAGCGGCCCGGGCGTGCGCCCAGGCCTATGGCTGTGTTGTCTGTGCTAGCGGTGCGGTGGACTATATCAGCGACGGGGCCACCGATCTGCACAACCGCTCGGGCCATCCCCTGATGGCCCGGGTAACGGGCATGGGGTGTACCGCAACCGCCATTATCGGCGCTTTTGCCGCGGTTAACGCCAATGCATTTGAAGCAACCGCCCACGCCATGGCGGCGATGGGACTGGCCGGGGAATTGGCGGCGAGCCAGGCGGCGGGGCCGGGCAGCCTGCAGCTCCATTTCTATGACGCCCTGTACAATCTGAATAAAGAACAATTGATCTAAGTGGCCATGGCAAAACACTTTTCCCTTGATCTCTACCTGGTTACCGACCGCGCCCTCTGCGGCGAGCGGTCGGTGGAGTCGGTGGTAGGGGAAGCGGTGGCGGGCGGGGTGAACATCGTCCAGTTGCGCGAGAAGCATTGTTCAACTCGTGAATTTATCGACCTTGCCGGCCGCATCAAGGCCTTGCTTGCGCCGTACGGTGTGCCGCTGATCATCAACGATCGGCTCGATGTGGCGCTGGCGGTGGATGCCGACGGTCTGCACGTCGGCCAGAAGGATATAGCGGCCGCAACCGCCCGCAGGTTACTTGGCCGCAATAAGATTCTCGGGCTTTCTGTGGAGTCCGTTTTAGATGTGCGGGCGGCTGATTTGCATCTGCTTGATTACATCAGCGCCAGCCCCATCTATTTTACCCCCACGAAAACAGATTGCTCAAGGGAGCTGGGCCTTGCCGGGCTGCGGTTGGTGCGGGCGCTGACCGATCTGCCGCTGGTGGCCATCGGCGGGCTCAATGCGGCCAATATTGCTCCGGTCATCGAGGCCGGCGCCGACTCGGTGGCAGTGGTTTCCGCCATCTGTGCCGCCCCCGATCCGCAAGCGGCGGCGGCCGATCTTGCCGCCCTTATCAGGGATGCCAAGGACGCCCGAACATGAAGGTTCAGGAACTCGGTGAATTCGGTCTGATCGCGCGTTTTGCCGGCCATTTCGGAAAAGATTTGCCGCCCGGAGTGGTGGGCATCGGCGATGATTGCGCAGTATTTCCATGCTCCGATGATACATCCTTTCTGGTAACCACCGATGCCCTGCTGGAAGGTGTCCACTTTCTCAAGGATCGGATCAGTGCCCGCGAATTGGGAGGCAAGGCGCTGGCGGTTAATCTCAGTGATATTGCCGCCATGGGGGGCACGCCCGTGGCCGCTTTTTTATCTCTTGCCCTACCCGATGATTGCCAGGTGTCCTGGGTTGATCAGTTCTTTGCGGGAATCAAAGAATTAAGCGAAGAGACCGGTACCCACCTTTTGGGTGGTGACACTACCCGCTCCCGGGCGGGCATAGTCATTAGCTTTACCGTTATCGGCAGCGCCTCCACGGCGTTGATCTCATACCGCTCGGGTGGCCGGGCCGGTGATGTAATCGCCCTCACCGACATGGTGGGCGACTCCGGTGGCGGCCTGCGTCTGCTGCTGGCCGATCATGAGATAGATGCGGTGGGCCGGCGCCTGATTACCCGTCATCATCGCCCCCGTCCACACCTTGCCCAGGGGCGCTGGCTGGCAGCGCAGCCGGCGGTACATGCCATGCTCGATGTTTCGGACGGCATCGGTGCCGACCTCAGGCGCATCATGGAGAGCTCTAAGGTCGGGGCGCGTATCGATGTGGCGGCACTTCCCATTTCGCCGGATTTGCATGCCATCGCCGCCCGTCATGACTGGAACGCCATCGAGGTCGCTGTTAGTGGCGGTGAGGATTACTGCCTGCTCTGCTGTATTGGAGCGGAGGAGTTCACGGCCATTGCCACGGCTTTTGCCGAAACGTTCGGCACCGATCTGTATCGTATTGGCGAGATTGTTGGTGGTGGTGAGCTGATCTATCATCGTGACGGCGAACCGGTGGATATCGGCGGGCGCGGCTGGGACCATTTTGCCAGGCAGAGCGGGTGATATCGGCCCGACTACCGGCAACGCGCCGGACTGAACCATCAACCGTTGCAGATTAATCATCAGCCAACCCATTCATCAGGTAAAAATAGGGGTTGAAACCCGCACGGATTTCACGAGGCGATCATTTATGGAGAAAAAGCAATACTATCGGGCGCTCACCATAGCCGGATCAGACAGTGGCGGCGGCGCCGGTATCCAGGCTGATCTGAAGACCTTCTCGGCGCTGGGTTGTTTTTCGATGTCGGTGATCACCGCCATTACCGCGCAGAACACGCGTACGGTAAGCGATATCGTCGAGGTGCCGGCGCCCTCGGTGGGCGCTCAATTAGAGGCGGTGCTTGCCGATATCGGGGTGGATGCGGTGAAGATCGGCATGCTCTTCACCACCGAGATTATTGCAACCGTGGCACGCGTTCTCGCCGCCCACCAGGTGGAAAACATCGTGGTGGATCCGGTCATGGTGGCGAAAAGCGGTGATCGGCTGCTTCGTGATGAGGCGATGGTGACCCTGCGAGATACACTCATTCCCATGGCAACGGTGCTCACCCCCAATCTGCCCGAGGCCGAGGTGCTTACTGGTTCGTCCATCAAAACCACCGGCGAAATGGAGGTGGCGGCCCGAAGCCTGCTTGCGCGTGGCCCCGCCGCCGTGCTGGTCAAGGGTGGTCATCTCAGTGATGCGCCAAGTGATGATTGTCTGGCGGTGCGCAGCGGTGACGCGATTGCCATTCACTGGCTGAGAAGCGCTCGCATCGATACCGTCAACACCCATGGCACCGGTTGTACCCTCTCCTCGGCTATCGGGGCGTATCTGGCCCGGGGGTTGCCCGTCGGCGAGGCGATCCGGGCGGCGAAAACCTACATCGAGGAAGCCATTACGGCGGGTGCTGATTATGCAATCGGCGCCGGCCACGGCCCGGTGCATCACTTTCATCGATGGTGGCAGTGATGGGGTGTATCCTTGATCTTGAACGAAAATGCTCATTTTTCAAGGCTCCCGTAAGACGTAAAAGAACATTAGTCGTCTTCGTGGCGATGGGGGTGTTCGCCATGCGGATGGGCATGACGGTGGGCATGCGGCGTGAGTTCATCTGATATCTCCACCCGGCCGCCTTTCAGTCCATAGATGGTGGTGCAGGTTGCCGCCAGAAAATCCCAGTCGTGAGAGATGATGACGGAGGCAAGGCTCAGGGTATTGATGATTCTGATAAGGTGTGCACGGGTGGCGGAATCCAGATCATTGGTGGGTTCATCCAGGAGGAGCACTGATGGCTGCATGGCCAGGATGGTGGCCAGCGCCACCAGTTTTTTCTCGCCGCCGGAGAGGTGGTGGGTGAGGCGCTGCTCGTAGCCTGTCAGCCCAAGGGTGGCCAGGGTCTGCTCGGCACGCGCTCTGGCATCACTTACGGACAATCCAAGATTCAGTGGGCCGAAGGCGACATCGTCGAGCACGGTGGGCGAAAAGAGTTGATCGTCGGCGTCCTGAAACAACAATCCCACCTCTTTACGCAATAGCCTAAAATCCTTTTCCTCAATCAGCGGTTTACCTTTGAATCGCACCGTTCCCGACTGGGGCTTGAGCAGCCCGACGATGATATGGAAAAAGGTGGTTTTTCCGCTTCCGTTCGGGCCGATAAGTCCAAGGCGCTCGCCGCTTTGCAGGGTGAGGGAAAGGCTGTCAAGAATAGGGGTACTGCCGCCTGGATAGGCAAAAGACAGATCCTCCAGGCGGAGCAGGGGGCCGCTGTCTTCGGGCTTTTCACCCATTGTATATTTCCATGACGGTCAGACCGGCGGCGGCCGCGGCCAGGGCGGCCAGCCACACCATATCGACCGGTCGCGGCGCCGAAGCGTGCAGCGAATGAAAGCGGCCGGTAAAACCGCGCAGCACCATTGCCTCATAGACCCGGGTGGCGCGGTGATGGCTTTTTACCAAGGTCATTCCGAACAGATACGCAAAGGTGCGGTAGGTATGCATCGAGGTTCTGGCCGTAAAGCCGCGCAGTTTTGCGGCCCGCAGCAGACGCTGATACTCCTGGTTGATGACGAAAATATAGCGATACGAAAACAGCAGCAGGATCCTGAGTTTTGCCGGGACGCGTAAAAATTCCAGCCCGCGTCCCAGCTCGGCAATGCTCGAGGTAGCCGGCAGGGCGATGAGCAGCAGGAGGATAGCATTGGCCTTGATTGTTATCAGCCCGCTGAGCATGACTCCCTCCCTGCTGATACTGAACATGCCATATGAGAGCAGCGGGGTTCCGGGATAGGTGAGGGGTAGAGTAAGCCATAAAAACAAGATAAAGCCGTTGACCACAAGAACCCGACGAACCACTAAACCCATCGGCAGGCCGGCAAGCAGCACAAGTAGTATCCCAATAAGAAGCCCGCTCAGGGCGGTGATAAGATGGGTGCTCAAGGCCAGCACCATGGTGAGCGCCAGGGCGCCGGCGCATTTCACGCCGGGATGAAGCCGATGCAGAAAAGAGTCGCCCTGGCTGAACTGCTCAAATTGCATACCCTATCAGGGATGAAAATAGACCCAGATGACTGCCCCCAGCTCCACCCCTTTTTCGTTGCCGTCCGGATCAGCCAAGGTGTAATCCGCTTCGCTCAGGGCGGCAAATCCCCACCAGCCCGGCCAGGGACAGCTGAACGAGAAAACCCCGTTTTCATCGGCCTTGACCACCTGGGTGATGTGAAAATCGGTTGGCGCGTTCCGGTCGCCGTTCTGGTTGTAATACTCCACCTCCACCTCGGCTCCGGCCAGCGCCGAGCCTCCCGCCATCACCTGGCCGGTAAAGCTGTTGCCGGCAAAATTGCCGAATGGGCGCAGCAACGGTAGGATTTCAGTGGGCAGGCCAAGCGGTTCATCCCAGCCGGTATCGGCGCCGAAGGCGGGAACAACGACCTTGGTGTAGTGGATGATAGAGAGATCCTCAGCCGGTTCCCAATAGGGCTGTGGCTCCATGACGAACTGGTAGACCCCCGGCCGGCGTACCGCAAAACTGCTCTGCCAGCCCTGGTGGTCAAGTATCTGTGAGGATTGCAGGGTGTCGAGCAGATCAGTTTGTGAGCCATCCACGTACACTGAAAACCCACGAGGTTTGACAAGCTCCATGCCAACCATTTCAAAAGGGTGGGCAAAGGCGAGATTGAGCTGTATCTGGGTGTCCGGCTGAGCAAGAACCGGCTCTTCCGGAATTACCATGCCGAAATGAGCAAGGGCCGGATGAGTCGCGGCCGTCATAAGACAGGCTGTCATCAACAGGGTAGCACAGGTGTGTTTCATTGGTTTCCTCCTTTTTTTTGTGACTTGAGGTATGCGGCCAGACCGGCCAGTCCGATGATATAGCCGAGACCGCCAAGAATCTCCGACAGGCTCGGGCCGCACTGGGTGGCGGCGGCGAGATCACGGCGCAGCGGCGCCAGTTTAGCTTCGACCACCTTTTCGACAATGGCGCCAATTGCCTGCTCATCAACCATTACTTGCGGCGATGGCGGGGTTGTCGGGTTGGCTGGTGACGATGGTGGCGCCGGGGTGGATTCGCCTTGTTCCTGCACTGCTGAAGTCTGGAGTGACGTAAGATCCAGCAGCCACTGCCCGCGGTGGCCTTCGCCCGCCTCGGCAACGATGCGAAGCATCTGTTTCGAGCCCATTTCCTCGGTAAGCAGGAAGGTGAAGAGTCCGTCCTGGTCGGTGGCGGTGGTGAAAAGGGGATCATTGCCCTCGTCCGGGAAAACCTCAATTACCGCTTTCTTTGCCGGCCTGCCGCCGCTGAAGAAAGTTTCACCGTGCACCGTATCACCTTCCAGATAGGCAAATACGTTGAGACGATGGGCGAATGCGGCACCGGAGCTGGTGCAGAGCAGAAGCGGTACCAGGAAAAAAGCGGCCGGAACTTTCATGTTTTATCAAGTGATAAGATATCGGGGTGGACGCGGATAAGAAAAGAGAGGGTAAACATGGTGACAATACCCTCGATCACCATCAGCGGGATGTGGGAGAGCAGGGTAATCTGGGCGACCCTGATAAATCCGGCATCGCTTAAGGCAAGGGCCGCGGCCATCAGTATGCCGGAGAGCAGGATGGCAACGGCACCCGCCAGAAAGCCGGCGAGATTGCGCCGTTTGGGGTTTGTCAGCCATGTTTTGAAGAGTATGCCGCACAATACCGCCGGCCCCGCCATGAGCAGGGTGTTTACGCCCAGCACAAGGATGCCGCCGTATTGAAAAAACACAGCCTGGAGCAGCAACGCTACCCCAATGGCGGGAAAGGCTACCCAGCCAAGGAGGATGCCCAAAAGCCCGTTGAGCACCAGATGGATGTTGCCCGGCCCAATCGGGACATGGATGAGCGAGGCCACGAAAAATGCCGAGGTCAGCATGGCGGTGGTCATGATCCGCTCGTAGTTGAGCTGTCTGAGACCGATGGCGGTACCGGCGACGGTGAGTGCGGCACCGCCCAACAGTACCGGGGCGCTCAGAACTCCTTCGGAGATATGCATGACGAGACGGCGTGAGATAAATTAAATGGCACCGCTTGCGTTAGGCTGATGGCCCGTTCTTTTCCACCTGGTACGAAGCTATAGGCTCAGAGGCGGTAATAAAAAAAATAATTTCCTCACACTGATACAGCAGAAGAATTAACTGTCAAATAAAATAACTGGAGGGGGTCAAAGAAAAAGTGACAACGAGCCGTGCCTGAAGCAATGGCCAGATACGGCCCGTTGTCTGAGCGATCGTGCGTTGTGTTGCTTGTGGCGATGGTCTAAACGACCCCTCAAGCACCAGAGCACAGCTTATCCGAAGCCATTATAGTGTGATGATTTCGTAAAAACCTCAAAATTGCTTGCTACCGTCATTCCCGCGAAAGCGGGAATCCAGTGATTTTAATTAATTATGGATGTCGGGTCAATTCCGGTATGACGGGCATATGGGTTTTTGCGAAGCCATCAAGTATGGCCTGCGCGGCACCGTTTAGGCGGGAAAGCTGATGGTGAGCCGTTGGCCGCCGTTTTTCTCTTCGGTTTTAACATGCAGATCCATACTGCTGTTACGTACCCCGAAGGCAAGGGTTGATTCACCTTCGGCATCGTCCACATGGATAATATCGCGCATTGCCTTGATGATGTGCGCGCCGATGGCGCCGGCGGGGGGTGGCAGTTCCGATTCACGATACGTTGCCAGCACCGTAACGGTACCGTCAGGGTTTTCCTGCAGGGAAATTGACTGGGCGTTGTTGTTGATCCCGTGTAACACCGCCAGGCCGATCCACTTGAGGGCGGCTGCCTCGGCATCACTTTCATGCTGCATTTTGGACATTTCCCGCAGCGGATCGCTGGTGGCAAAGCAATCACACATTTCCTGAACTTGCTGGTGCAGATTTCCTGAGTCTTTCATCCTGTTCTCCTCTTCGTTGCGTAATAGAGCAGACGTACGAACCTGCCGATAACCGCTCCGTAACCTACCATCATCTGCAAAAATTCCTACTATAAAGATTATTGATCGGCGAGGCCTCTGAAACGATGCGCGCGCCCGGGCAAAACTATTTCTGGTGAGTTTTACACCATACCGGCAGAGCTGGATCGAGCCGGTGAAAGCGATGGTCGCGGTCAATGGTCGTATCCATCTTCCGATTGGCGATCAAGACGGCGCCGACTTTCATCTCATCTTCTACCTTCCGTTCAAAACGTTGTTGATGGGCGGCGGTGCAGAACGGCCTGAAATAGTACACCGCATCGAAATCACCAATCCCACCATAATGCCAGATATCGCACGCTTCAATACAATGGCTGTCCACCAACTGGCGGGCGATGGCAAGCGAGGGCTCATCTTTTTCGATGCCGTGGACAGAAAATCCCACCATCTCGGCAAGCAGGAGGATATTGCCGATGCCGCAGCCGATGTCGAGAAAACCGGGCGCTTTTTGCCATCCGTTCTGAATCTCTAGATAGGACCAGGCCAGCCTGATTTGTCCATATGCCTGCCGGGTGTCCATGGCCACAAACGGGTATTCGCGATCGGCGTCATTGGTTGAACGGGGTACCGTTTTTCTGGTGAAATAGCCGATAAACCGGTTGATAACGCCAAAGAGAATATCGTGTTCATCCTGCCGCTCATCAATCTGCGCCGAGAGTGGCGGGGGTGAAGAAGAGTGCTCTTTTCCGCCGGCCACCGGTTCAGTCGGTGTGGGCATAGGTGATAACCGAGAGTACCGCCCCCTGTGGATCCTGAATCACCGCAAATCTGCCGACACCGGGTATGTCGTCCGGGGCACGGAGTACCCTGCCGCCAAGCTCATCCACCCGGGCGGCGGTTTCATCTACATCGTCCACCGTCACATAAAGACCCCACATGGGCGGCATTCCGGTGCACTCGGGAGGAACCGGCATGATACCACCCACCTGCCTGCCGTCTGCCTTGAGAACGGTGTAGTCTTCGCCTTCCATTGGCGCCGGTTCAGCATCCCAGTTGAACAGGGCAGTGTAGAAGTCCTGGGCTTTTTGTGGATCGGTGGTCAACAGTTCATGCCAGCTGAAGGCGCCGTGGCGAAAATTTTTTTCATCCATTGTTATTCCTCCGGTTTTTGTTCGATGGTGTATTTTGGTCTGCCAGGCTGACCTCATGGCATAGATAGCATCAACACGGTTATTTCACCATATACTTGATATCAGAAGAGTAAGTTGGATACCCCCACATGCATTCTTTAAGGGCGTCCGCCTTGATTTTGTATCGTATCGCCAGGGCAAACAGGTTGATCACCTCGGATGCGTTATGACGGATCAGATGGGCACCGAGGATTTCATCTGTGGTGTTGCTGATCAATACCTTGTAGGCGCCATGTTGTTCGCCGATGCGCCGGGATGAAGGCCAGCCGGCGGTACGGCCGAAATTGACCCGAAAATCATACCCCTGTTCAGCCGCTTCAGCCTCCCCCAGCCCCACCCGGGCAATCGATGGAATCGTAAAGACACAGCTGGGCACCACCGAGTAATCAATAGTCCTGGTATTGTTCTCTAAGATGTTGTGGACAACCGTCTTGCCCTGTTCATCGGCAACCGGGGCAAGCATGGCGCCGGTCGCGGCGCAGTCGCCGATGGCGTAAACCTTAGCGTTGCTGACGCTTTGCAAAAACTCATTGACGTGTACGCCGGCGGCGGAGTGTTCAACCCCGCCGAAATCACCCTCGAGCACACTGAGATTGGGCAGCCGGCCCGTTGCCTCGATGACCAGCTCCGCCTGGTAACAATCACCTTCGGCGCCATACATGACAATTACGCTGCCGTCTCGTTCGGCTCGCTGCACCGATTCATTAAGAACGATATCGATGGACGCACAGCGACTGGCCTCAACCGCTTCGGCAACGATATCGGGATCGAATTGTTTAAGCGGCCGGTTGGAGCGGTGCAGGATTGTCACGTCGACGGCGCCGGTGCGAACCGCAACGTGGGCAAATTCAAAGGAGATGAAGCCGCCGCCGATAAACACTACCCGGGAGGGCATCTCGGCCATGTCGAGAAAATATTCGCTGTCGTGCACCAGTTCGGCGCCGGGGATATCAGATCGTCGCGGAACCGCGCCGGTTGCCAGGATGATATGGTCAGCGGACAATCGCTGCTCGCCGACACACACCTCATCTTCGCCGGTGAATAGCGCCCTGCCGAAAAAGGTGGCGACTCCGCGCCTGCGCCAGCTTTTTACCTCCTTATCTGATCTTCCCTCCAAAAAATCGTTTTTCAGCCGCTGCAGGGCAGCCCAGTCACTGCTCGGGGCGGTTCTTATCCCGTTGCCCAGCAACTGGGTGGCCATGGCCACCGCTTCGGCATTCGCCACCAGATACTTTTTCGGCTGACAACCGCGCAGCGCGCAGGTGCCGCCGTAGGGCCGTTCATCGACGATGGCGACTTCTCTGCCGGCTTTGACCAGACCGTCGACCGCAAACCAGGCGGCGGTGCCGGAGCCGACCACAACGGCATCAAAATGGTGATGATTCATCAGGACTCCTTTTCAGGTGTGGGTACAACTATCAGACAATTAATCGGAATAATGATTTTGCAATCCGCCTCTTTAATTACATGCCTGCAAGAAAGAGGTTTAAATGTGTCAGATAAATGACGTGAGAAGGTGAATTGGGGATTCAGGAAGTTTATTCCTAGCCAAGTACCTCGACCTTCGGGCACTTCTTGATGAGAAAATCTGGCGAGATGACAGTGAGTTGGTTTTCAATGGCCGTGGCGATGATGATGCGGTCGGCCGGATCGGAGTGGGGGACGTCTACTTCGGGGGCGAGGGTTGCGATGCGAGCTGAGATGGGGTCTCTTTGATTTGGAAATGGTCTGTGACTTTTTGGAACCAGTCCCATGGGTCTGTGGGTAACTCGAGCTTTCTGTTTTTGTGTTTGATTGCGATTTCAAAGGTGGAGATGGCGGAGATGTAGAACTCGTTTTCAGGCGATAAGACCTGCCTGGCGGCGGAAGAGAGCCGAGACGGATCACCAGCCATCCAGAGCAGGACGCAGGTATCGAGAATCAATTTCATCGGGATTCCTCGGGCCAGTCATCGTTGTCGAGAGGCACGGTCGGGTCTTCATGGAAGACAATATCTCCGCGTCCTGGAAGCGGGGCAACGAGCCAGCTTTGATTTGATTCTACGGCTTCTTCCAGGGAGATTCTGTATTTGCGATGCTCTTTTGGCTGCAAGAGCATGCTCAGAGAGCAGGTTGTGCTGTTCATGCCTTAGTGTTGATGAACAATCACGTTCATCTTATTCTGACCCCCAAATACTCCAATAGTGCTGAAGACACCATGAAATGTCTGGGGCGACGATATGTCCAGTAGAAAGAGAGGAAGCTTACCGAGAGATATTTCGGAATGACCTGGAACCTAGCGAGATAGAAAAGATCAAAAAAGCCACAAACGGGAATTTCGCACTTGGAAGCGAAGGATTTTCAGAGGAGATACGCAGCAATCTGGGCCGCGGGGGTTCACCAGGCAAGGCTGGTAGTCTCTGAAAAATGAATGCCGATCAAAACATGGTATGCCCCATATTACTACTGTTCCATTTTTCTAGACGGTGTAAACAATGATCGGTCCGAGAAACGTCAGTAAAACATTGGAAATGGCATAGCTGACGGTATACCCAAGCACCGGAGCGCTACTCCGTGCAGCGTCAATAACACCATTGAGTGCAGGAGTGGAAGTAAGGTTTCCTGTTATTGCTCCACAAAGAATGACAGGGTTCATCTTCAGGACAAAACGGCCATAGAGCAGCATGCCCATACAGGGAAAGAGAACCGCACAGATGCCGAGTGCCGGCATCATCAATCCATATTGCTGAATCTGGGCCAGAGCCTGTGGGCCTGTCTCAAGGCCGATGGAAACGATGAAAACCGCCAGTCCGAAATCACGCAGATATTGTGCTGTAGAGGCAGGAAGATTGCCAAAGGTGTGACGTTTGGCGCGGAGGAAGCCAAACATCAAACCAGAAATAAGACACCCGCCACCCGTACCAAGAGAAATAGGTACACCAGCAATATTGACACTGGCCATGCCGATTATAACTCCGACGAGCAGGCCGACCCCCAGGTAGACGTAATCCACAGATTTTGACGGTACCAGAGAATAGCCAATCTCATCGGCTGCCCGCTTGACATCCTCGGCAGCACCAACCAGCCGAACAACATCGCCAACATGAAGCTCGCTCTGTGGATACAAGTTAAATTCCTGATCAAGGCGGGTAACCCGCGTTGCGTATACTCCATAGCGGTGCTTGAAATCAAGCATCATACGGGCCTGGGCGACCGTTTTTCCATGCAGGTCCGCTCGAGTGATAACGACATCGCGCTCTTCGTTGACAAAATTCATCAACTCCTGTTGGGTAGACTCATCTCCCAGGGCTCCACCAGCGGCAATGACATGTTCGAGCTTCCCTTGCAGTGCAACCAGATAGCCCTGCCGCAGCAAGAGGCCCGGCGTTACCTCCAATAACTTTCCCCTGCGGGCTACTCGATTTACACGCACCTGGAAACGCGCCTCCAACTCAGCTACAGAGGTGTTAAATATCTCCACCGCGGATACTTCGTACACTCTTGCTCTGAGAATGCCAAATGACTCGAATTGCCCTGGCTGCCTCTTTTCACCAGTATCCCCGAGAGACTTTTCCAGTTCTTTTGCCTCCTTTTGCAGATCAATCCTGAGCAGCTTTGGTGCAATCCATCCAGCGAAAAAGATTACACTCATCATGCCAAACAGATAGGATAGCGCATAGGTTACCCCTACAACGAAACTTATATTGACGTCATAGCCACAATATGTAACACTGCGCAACATAACCCAAACCATGGAGGTGGGCCTATGTTGCCGTCAATTCGATCCGTTGAGCACACGTACGAAATACCGAAATTCTCGATCACCACAAAAGACATTGATGGTTTTTATTCCGAACTTGAAGGGTATCATGAGGTTTTTGCCGACTGTTTCCACCGGAGTGAGTCGCGGGGCCATTTTTTTAAGTACATGGCCGGCCAATTCAGTGAGCTTGAAAGGAAGTCGATTGAACCGATTGCCGTTAATATCAAAGGCGGAAATGTTAGAGCAATGCAGCGGTTTATCAGTGACGCGGAATGGGATGAGGATAAAATAAGCCGCAAGTATCGTACTTTGGTTAATGATGATATGGGTGATCCAAACGGCATTCTCATTTTCGATGAATCTGGTTTTGTCAAAAAAGGATCCGACTCGATCGGTGTAGCCAGACAATACTGCGGCACCATTGGAAAGGTGGATAATTGTCAGGTCGGTGTATTCGCGGCGTATGCCTCCCCCCAGGGGTACGCCCTGATTGACAAGCGGCTTTTCATTCCAGAGAAATGGTTCACCAAAGACTATGCCGCAAAACGGGAAAAATGCGCTTTACCCGAAAATATCAAGTTCAAAACCAAACCGCAACTGGCGGTTGAGATGTTTACTGCAATTCGAGACGAGGGGATACTTCCATTCAAATACATTGCCACCGACAGCCTGTATGGCTCAAGCCCCGAATTTATCAATGCGGTTGATCGGCTTCCCGGGGTCACCTATTTTGTATCCATGGCCAGTGACACCCGTTGTTGGCTGAAAAGACCCGTCGTCAGGGAAAAGACATACAAATACAAGGGCACGGTCAAAACCAGGAGAATTCTGGAAGATACATCAAAGACCCCCATTGCGTTCATCGATCTTGCCAAAAGCATCAATGATTTCTTCTGGTACAGGCGAAAGGTCTCCGAAGGCACCAAAGGCCCTATTATGTATGAATTCACTAAGCGCCGGGTTGTATTGTCAAAAGATGGATTGCCGGAAAAGGAAGTGTGGTTGGTCATCAAGCGAACGCTCGGCCCCAAGCCGGAATATTCGTTTTTTATCAGCAACGCCCCGGTCAGCACTCGCCTTGCAAAGTTTGTCTGGCTGAGCGGAGTGCGGTGGGCTATTGAGCAATGCTTTGAAGAAACGAAAACAGAGCTGGGGATGGACCACTATGAAGTTCGTAAATATTCCGGCTGGAATCATCATATTCTGACATGTATGCTGGGGCATTTTTTCCTCTGGCACCTCAAGATACGGTTGGGGGAAAAAAACGCCGTCTATTACTCTGTCGCAGCTTAGGATGTTGATTGAAACGGTTCTGCCAATCGCCCACTATGACGCCATGACAATGTTGGCGCTGATTGAGAGCGTGCAGGTTAAGAATCACAGAGCGTATCTTTCGCATCGAAGACGACGCCTGCGATCATTAAATGATTTTAAATAACTTTCGTTGTAGGGTTACGCCGATATTTGCTTCGAGGGATTTCAATACATCAGGGGCAAGTCCCAATCGTTGCAAAGCTTCACTGGCGGTTCCTATACACGCTGATTCAGTAAGCGCACCAGCAAGCAACCCGACTGCCGTTCCCTTATCAAGATGGAAAATTTTTGCCGTTACATAAACAAAAAGAAACACCAAGGCACATGAGACAAGTGCCAAATGCAACTGGCTGAGCATTTTTCGATTCAGACTTGCGAAGAACTGCGGTCCACTGACATAGCCAGTCGCATAGATGAAAAGGGCAAACATCATTGATTTTACTACCGGATCAACGGGAACACCAACCTGCCCGATAATGACTGCAGCCACCAGGCAGCCTGACATACCGCCAAGTTCAAATCTGCCGATTTTGATTTTGCCGATCCAGAAGCCGATGGCGAGTGACAAGAAAAGAGGTATCAAAGGATTAGTGTTTAAAACTTCTTTGAGAAAATTCATGGCGTATCAACCACATAGAAATTTTATTCGTAACTGTTCACCAACTTTTTTTTAGACCTTTTCGCCGACTAACCTGGACACTGAAATGCGACAAACCGAATATGGGATCGGTCGCCAATAGCGGACACCAAACCTTTATGCTATACTTCAATTTTTTTAGTCTGCTGTTCATAGACCGCGGATGACACGTGGCCCATTCGTTTCTGAACACCTTTGCCGGTTGCAGGGAACCTTGCAAACTGGTCTTTTCGCCCAATCTCATCGTTGCTTAAAAAAATTTTATCCTCGGAATATAAATCCGGCCTGCGGGAAAATTTTCCTCACGCCTTGATCTTGAACGAAAATTCTCATTTTTCAAGGCTCCCATATGCCTTCAGGACATCGTTCAGGGTTTCAAAACTGGCGTCTTCACCTATCATTTTCAGCAAATCATAATGACTATCGTTTCTCACTGAGACCATCGGTTGCGCAACAACCAGGCGTACATCTTTTTCCTTGAGCGTCTGACACAAGGCGCGAAGAGTTTCGGCGGCTGAATAGTCAATATCGTCAACCGATGAAGCATCAATGCAGAACCACCGCAGAGGGGGTTCTGCCTGATTGACCAGGGTTGTCACTTCCTGTGAAAGCTGCTGTGAATTGGCAAAGTACATGCTGTGGGTAAAACGATAGATGACGAGTCCCGGTTCCGCCTGCACCTGGCTCTCCAGGGTGTTTGGCTGGAAAATGCCACCTGCGCCAGGAGCCAGCAGCAGATTCGTCGGATGATATCCCCTTCGGGTGTGGTCTATGAGTGACAGGACGATTGCAACCACAATGCCCTGCTCCACGCCCACGAAGACCACCATCAACAGCGTTATCACTGCCACCCAGAACTCTGAGCGGCGTTGATGGTATATCTTCTTCAGGCCCTTGAGGTCGATCAGGTCGATGCCAATAAGAAAAACCACGGCCGACAGCACAGCCTCAGGCATATACGCTAGAGGAGCGGTAAAAAAAAGCAGCACCAGCAAAACGATGGCAGCAGTAAAAAGCAGGGAGAGCTGGGAGCGTCCGCCCGCACTGTCCACCATCTGGGTCTTGGTGGGGCTGCCATTAACCACAAAGGTCCCGGTCATGGCAGCGCCGATATTTGCCAGACCAAGGCCAACCAGGTCGTTGTTCTCGCTGAATTCTTCATTATAGCGCGCCGCATAGGCTCTTGAGGTCGCAGCGCTCTGGGCCAGTACCACCACAAACATGGCAAAGGCGGTTGGCAGAAGTTGAACTATCGTATCCCAGTGTACATCAACCCACGGCAGGCTGATCTGGGGGAGGCCGCTCGGTACATTGCCGAGCAGATGCATGTGGGTTCCCAGATCGAGGCCCCAGCTGGCCAGAATTGCGCCAAAAACAGCAATCAATGCTCCGGGTATTTTCTTCGATAGTTTCCTGGCGCCTATCATGACCATCAACACTGCAACAGAGGTCGCCAGGGCATACCCATTGACTTCATTCAGCTGTTGCAGGTCACTGACTATCTTTTGAAAGGTACCGTGTCCGCCACCTTTGAGGCCAAGCATGCCCGAGATCTGGCCGGCAGCGACCTGAATGCCGACCCCGGTGAGAAACCCTACCAGCACGGTTCGCGAGAGAAAATCCGCCATAAAGCCCAGACCGACCAGGCGGGCCAGAATGAGAAAAGCCGCAACCATGAACGCCAATACTCCTGCCAGGGCCAGGTAGTGTTCCGAGCCTGTTGCGGCAAGACCGACCAGACCAGAGGCAAGAATAGCCGCGGTCGCGGAATCTGCGCCTACCACCAGATGACGCGAAGAGCCGAAAAGTCCAAACATGACCATCGGGACAAGCATGGTGTATAGGCCGGTTATAACAGGAGTGCCTGAAATTTTGGTGTAACCCATTACTTCCGGAATTGCCAGGGAAGCCAGCGTGAGTCCCGCGATCAACTCAGCGGGAATCCGTTTGACATCAATTGGTAAAATTCCTTGCAAGGCTTGCATCTGTTCGCCTGGGATTGCTGTTTTCTGGGATGGTCTCGGGTTTTTGGGTTGTCTGGCTTTCACGTGGGGGGGAACTACCACTGGGGCGGAGTGTCATGACAACCGGGAAAAGCTCAAGAGCTGCCTCCTCCCTCCAATTCATACCTGGCATAAAAGTCTCAAAATAACGTTGTAAAGACTTTGCATTTTCTTACCTTCCTTCCTGGGCTATGCTCGATCAAAGAGTTCTCCGATGCGTAACCTGAAACCGGATTTGTTTCCTGCCGAAAATGACCGGCAAGAACTCGACAGAATCAGTCGAAGCCCAACGGAGCCGGCAAGTCGTGTACAGCGAACCACTATTGTTCTGATCTATGCCAGCGGAAGCGGCATTATGTCAATTACAATTAGTTAAGGGTTACCCGGCCGCTGGTATACCGAGCAATTGATAAAGCAGTGGCCTTTGGTCATCTGGCCTCGCTTAACGATATTCAGCCCTCCTACAGGGGCTCTACCATTGACGATGCCGCCAAGAGCTGGATTATGTCGTTGGCCTGTCAGCGGCCGAGCGAACGTGGCTGTGCAGTCGAAACCTGGACCTTCAGCACTTTTGTCACGCATATCAGGACTGAGGTGGACCCCATGTCCAGGACAAATTTTGCCTGAATTTAAGTTGTTTTCCTTGCTTTTATTCGCAGCTGATTATCGCTGCCCTATTTTCTCTGACCGGCAGCGTTTCGGTGAAGGCGAAGCGGAACCGAAACGCTGCCTGTAACTCTCTCGCTGAAATGGGCAGCTATAGCAGCACCCCTGTGTGTCCCCTTTTGGTAAACTAACTTCAATGAAGGGTTGCCGAGGGTGCCGAAACAGTGATCGTTGCTGCAGACGAACTGCCGCCGTTACTACCTGAGCGCTGCGCGCCGGCCTGCCATACCTGGAGGACCTGCCCTTAACATAGGATGCGAGCCGAAGCGCTACACCTCAACACTCTGGCCGTGATACGGTACTGTCACGTTGAATCCCCTGCCGCTAAGATACCTGGCAAAGCTCTGGCTCTGTTCCTCTTCGCCATGGACCAGGGCAATTTTTTTGATTTTCAGGTTTGACTCCTCAACCACCCTGGTCATTTCATTTCGATCACCGTGGGCGCTGAAACCGCCAAGAGTTTTTACCCGCGCCAACAGGGGGTACTCCTTGTTGTAGAAGCGCACCATGGGGGGAAGACCCTTTCTGCCCGCGGCGGCATATTGGGCACCTTTTTCCTGTAACAAGCGGCCAAAGGTGTGCTGCCCCATGTACCCGACAATCAGCACCGTATTGCGCGGGTTGTGGATTTTATGACGTAAGTGGTGCAGAACCCTGCCGCCCTCGCACATGCCCGAACCGGCCAGTACGATGTGGGACCGCTGATCGCGATTCAGCGCCATTGACTCTTCGACGCTCTGGACAAACTTCAGCTGGTTGAAGTCAAAAGGATTCAACCCCCTGCTGAGAAAGGCCTGATGAGTCTCCTGATCGTATGTCTCGGGGTGCTCGCCGAAGACATGGGTGATCTTGGTGGCCAGCGGGCTGTCCACGTAGACCGGCATTGGCGGGAGTTCACCGTTGAGGAAGAGTTCATGGAGAAAATAGATGAGCTCCTGGGTCCTGCCGTAGGCAAACGCGGGGATGATCGCCGAGCCGCCGCGCGCAAACGTCTCCAGAAGAGCTTCTTTCAACAGAGGTTTCATGTCAATTACCGGCTCGTGCAGCCGGTCCCCGTAGGTGCTCTCCATGATCATCAGGTCAATTTCGCGGTGCTCTTCAGCAAATACAAGGGTGGGATCCTTGATAATCGGTTTGCCAAAGCGTCCCAGATCCCCGGAATAGAGCACCGTTTTTGTCTTGCCTTCTCCGCGGTACTGGATGATCGACATGGCCGAACCGAGAATGTGTCCGGCGGGGTAGAGGGTGCAGCTCAGATCCCGGCCAATGGTAACCGTCTCATTGAGGGGTATCCCCTGAAAAAAGGAGAGGGACTCGGCGGCTTCGGCGGAGGTGTAGAGCGGGCTTATGATCTGCAGGTTCTGTTCGATCAGCAGGGCGTCAATAACCTCATTGCGCAGGTCATGATCACCTGATTTCAGCAGGGCCTTAATTTCACTGACCTGCGATTTGCTGAGGGAGCTTGTGGTGCCACCGGTTTTGAGCCTGGCCAGAAAGGTCTTGGCGGTTTTGTAGTTGAGATACGAGGCATCACCTTCCTGTATTTTGGCGGAATCGAGCAACAAATACTCGCAGGCATGGGCGGTAGCCCGGGTGGCGAAGATCGTGCCGCTGAACCCGTTTTTTACCAGCATGGGGATGCGGCCGGAATGGTCGATATGGGCATGGGAGAGAACCATGTTGGTCAAAACTCTCGGATCGACGGCAAAAGCCCTGTTCTTTACCTCGGCTTCTTTTCGTTTTCCCTGAAACATCCCGCAGTCCAGCAGGATAATGTCATCATCGGTTGAAATGGTGTGAAATGACCCGGTAACCTCGCGGGTAGCACCATGAAATGTTACATGCATCATCGCTCCCTGGTAAAAGTTTCCACCCTCTGTCTGCTGGAGTGCTCTGCCGCCGGAGCTGGTATGATAACGGACAACGGCCTGTTTCTCAAGGTTCCATAACTGCCGGTTTGTCGACGAGCGGGGGGGCGACAGCGGCCGCCGGGCCGTCCCGGCGGCGCCACGACGGAAGGCATCTGCGTTAGTACGCAGCAAATACCGCCACCTCCCGGGTGCCCGCTGTTTTTGGCGGCCCATCGCAGCATGTTTTTTCGAGTTTATCAGGTTGTACCGATAGGCGGCTTGCGGCGGTGATTGTTTGAGCTATCGATGGCGATCGACAGGGCCGAGAAAAAATCCGCTTGCTGGTCAGCTCTGCTTGACAGGACGCCGATAAAGTTGATAGAGGTAGAACCGTCGGATTTACGGTGATACCTGTCGGCGAACGGCGGTGCTTCCTTGACGCGGTCGTTGGTCAACTTTTCGGCCTGGGCAGTCAGTGGCGGGGCAGCAGTTGTTGGCAGGGGGAGGCAGTATGAGACATAACCATTAGCGAGAGGAGAAGAATGAAAAATCGTATCGTGTACCTGGTACTGCTGGCGGTGTCGGCCATCTTGGCAACGGGGACGGCATGGGGAGCTGACGAATGCAAGAATCGGGGTACCCTCGATGAGATGTACTGCGACGAGAACATGGATCTGGTTGCCGATCCGCCCACGGATCCCAATGATTGGAAGGATCCCGGGACCCTGGTATTTACCTACACTCCGGTCGAGGATCCGGCGGTCTACAAGGACGCGTTTGCCGATTTTCAGAGGTATCTTTCCGAGAAAACCGGCAAAGAAGTGATCTATTACACCGTTCAGTCCAACGCCGCCGAGGTTGAGGCCATGCGTTCCGGTCGGCTGCATATCGCCGGATTCTCCACCGGACCGACCGGTTTTGCGGTCAATCTTGCCGGCTATGTGCCGATTGCGGTGAAGGGCACGGAAGAGGGCTTTCAGGGCTACAATCTCATTGTCGTGGTCAAGAAAGACAGCGATATCAATGAGCTGACCGATATCAAGGGCAAGCGAGTGGCCCACACCTCGGCCTCATCCAACTCCGGCAATCTTGCCCCGCGAGCCATTTTCCCGCAGCATGGGGTGGTTCCCGGCGAGGACTACGAGGTGCTCTATTCCGGCAAACACGATCAGTCGATCCTTGGCGTGGATCATGGCGACTACGACGCCGCGCCGGTCGCCTCGGATGTGTTCTATCGCATGGCGGAAGCAGGTCGAATCAACGGTGACGACTTCAAGATCGTCTTTACCAGTCCCCGTTTTCCGACCTCTTCCTTTGGCTATGCCCACAATCTTTCCCCGGAACTGGCCAAAACCATTGTCGATGCCTTTTATTCCTACCGCTTTACGCCCGAGATGCAGGAGACCTTCGGCGGTGCCGACCGCTTTTTCCCGGTTACCTACGAAAAGGACTGGAAGGTCATCCGTGATATCGCCGCCTCCACCGGAACCTCATACAACCAGGCCGGTCTGAAGAAGATGGCGGAAAAAGAAGCGGCCAGTAAAAAGCAGTAGCACTCTCACTCTGAGCAGTCGGGGAGCGGCTTTTGTCAGTACGCCGCTCCTCCGATCGCCCAACCCACAGCAGTTGCGGCGGTGACGCCTATCTCTATGAACACGGCATCCACTTCACCCGGACAACCGGAAGGTCAACAACGGTCGCTTCGGATCGAGCATCTGAGCAAAGCCTATGTTCCCGGTAAGCCGGTGCTGAACGATATCAGCTTTTCCGTTGAAGGACAGAACAGTGTGGCAATTATCGGTCCTTCGGGGACCGGCAAGAGCACCTTGATCCGCTGCGTCAACAAGCTTATAGCGCCGACATCCGGACAAATATACGTCAGCGGTGAGAATATCACCCGGCTGCGCGGCAGGGAACTTCGGCACGCCCGCCGTAAAATCGGCATGGTGTTTCAGGAATTCAATCTGGTGGAGCGGCTCAGTGTCATGGAAAACGTGCTCAGTGGCAGGCTGGGTTACGTCTCAGCCCTGCGTGCCTGGCGGCGCGCCTACCCGCAATCCGACATCGATCGGGCCTTTGACCTTCTCGAATCCATCGGGCTCATTGATTTTTATCGCCAGAGGGCCGACAGCCTCTCGGGTGGCCAGCGCCAGCGGGTCGGTATCGCCCGGGCGATCATGCAGGCTCCCCATATCCTTCTGGCCGACGAGCCGACCTCATCCCTTGATCCGAAAACAAGCGTGGAGATTATGGAGGTGCTGGTGAAATTGTCCGAGCAGCACAATATCCCCCTGCTCATCAATATTCACGATGTTGAGCTGGCCAAACGATTCACCACCCGTATCATCGGCATCTCCCGGGGGCTGATTGTTTATGACGGACGACCCGATCAGTTGAGCAACGAACACCTGAAGACCATATATGGCGGCGAGGAATGGCTTTCATGAGTGAGAAGGCCATTGATCGGAGACGCCCCTTTGCGGTCAACTGGTGGATTCGTCTGGGGTGGTTGCTGGCTCTGATCTACGCACTGTATGCCTCGTACCAACTGGATGTTTCCTGGTCGCGCTTTGTGGTGGGTCTTGGCAATGGTGCCGATTTTCTGGGCGAAATGGTTCCGATGGATTTTTCGAGATGGCGCCTGCTGGTTGAAAACCTCATCGAAACTGTCCAGATCGCCATTATCGCCTCCGCCTTCGGAGTCGCACTGTCGCTGCCTGTCGGTCTGCTGGCGGCCCGCAATCTGATGCCCGCCTGGGTCACCTGGCCGGCCAGAACCTGTATCGCCCTGTGCCGCTCGTTTCACCCGGTGATTTTTGCCATTCTTTTCGTCAAGGCGGTGGGATTTGGCCCCTTGGCCGGGATACTGACTTTGATCTTTGCCTCCATCGGGTTTATCGGCAAACTTTTCGCCGAGGCAATCGAAGAGATTTCACTCAAACCGCTCGAGGCCCTGCGAGCGGCCGGCGCTCCGTTCATGAGCGTCATTGTCTACGCCGTACTGCCCCAGGTACTTAACCGTTTTATCGGCTTTTCATCCTATCAGCTCGATGCCAACCTGCGCAATTCCACCATGGTCGGAATTGTCGGGGCAGGCGGTATCGGCGGCACCCTCTTTGCCGCCTTTCAACGCTTTGACTATGATTTCCTCGCGGCGATACTGGTGTCGATTATTGCCCTGGTGATGCTCAGCGAATATATCTCCCAGCGCGTCAAGCGGGTGTTTCAATGAGTGCTTCTTCAGCCCGGCGAACGTGGCAGCGTTTTTCTTCGGGTGAGCGTCTCGCCAGATTTACGGTATTTCTGCTGATGGCCGCCGCTCTGGCGTTTTCCATGCGAACGGTGCAGGTGATCCCCGAATTCCTGCTCGATTCGCCAACCCAGGTCATGGATCTGCTGCGTCGGATGTGGCCCCCGGATTACCGCTACTATCCCCAGGGGATTCATACCGCTTTGATGGAGACCCTGCATATCGCCAGCCTCGGCACCTTGCTGGCGATCGTCATGGCCCTGCCGGTTGGTGTGATGGGCGCCAACAACATCGTCCGTATTCCAGCGCTGAACTGGCTATCGAAGCTGATTCTGGTCTCTTCCCGTTCGGTTAACACGTTGGTCTGGGCGCTGCTCTTTGTCGCCATTTTCGGACCCGGTCCTCTTGCCGGCACGATCTGTATCGGATTTCGCTCGGTGGGTTTTGTCGGTAAACTCTTTGCCGAAGCTCTCGAAGAGACCGACCCCGGTTCCATTGAGGCCCTCACGGCCGCCGGGGCACCCTGGCCGAGTATTTTCATCAAAGGATTCTGGCCCCAGGTGGCGCCGGCCTTTTGGGGGATCTCGCTGTTCCGCTGGGATATCAACGTGCGGGAATCCGCGGTCATCGGCCTGGTGGGCGCCGGCGGCATCGGCATGGTGCTGGACACCGCCCTCAACCTTTTTTACTGGGATCGGGTTTCGATCATTCTGGTCAGCATTTTCACCGTCGTCATCCTGGCTGAACTGTTAGTTACCGCCATCCGCAAACGTATCCTCTGAAAACGACACCGGGTCTTGTCGTCAATAGGGGGCAGACCATGTTTAATATGTTGACAATCTAACTATCTTACAGTTTTTCTATATCAAGACACCCCCGCTTGATATTGCCAGGGGCACCTATGCACATCATTCAACGTGGAAATAATCGCCAGGCATGTTTCTTTGCTGATGTTGATTAAATGTTTTACCTTAGTTGGTCGAAATAGCATGCTTAGAGAGCAGATTATGCTGTTCATGCCTATGTATTGATGATCAATCACGTCCATCTTCTTCTGATAACTAAATACTCCAATAGTGCTGGAGACCTCATGAAACGTCCGGTGCAACGATATGCCCAGTATGTGAACCGCACATATACGCGTAACGGCACGCTCAAGGAGGGCAGATTTTGTTCAAGTATTGTCCAGCAGGATTAGTATCTCTTTACTTGTCAGTGCTCTATTGAACTGAATCCTGTCAGGGCAGAGATGGTGCACAATCCTGGCTAATACTCCTGGTCGAGCTCCCGCGCTCATGGCCAGGGAGAGGATTCCGGGCTGATAACGTCACACATGCTCCACTAGAGTCTTGGTAAGAGTAGAACACAAAGAGAGGAAGTATACCGGGAGCTATTTCGGTATGAGTTGGAACCTGGCGAGATAGACAAGATCAGAAAAGCCACAAACGGGAATTTCGCACTGGGAAGCGAAATATTTTCAGAGGAGATACGCAGCAATCTGGGCAGCGGGGTTTCGCCGGGCAAGGCTGGCCGTCCCCCAAAAACGAATGCCGATTAAAGCATGTTATGTCCCGTTTTTCTTTGCGGTTTTATTTATGGCGGTGACAGCGGGCTTTTTGATTAATAAGGTTCATGGTTAAGCGATGAGATCATCGCGTTGACGCTCCATACAACACTGCGGAAAAAGGAGAAAAATGGAAACCAGACTTGGCCCCCTCACTATAGTCGGTAAAGAACTGCGAACAACCAATGACAATGCTCAGGCATTTACCGATATTCCAACCTTTTGGGAAAAATTCTATCAAGATGGAACCATCGAGAAAATACCACATAAGGTCACGGAAGACATATATGCGATCTACACAAACTTTGCCCATGAGGGCATTGATAATATGGGTGTTTATTCATTTATTATTGGCTGCCAGGTACATGCCGGGGAGCATCCGCCGGAGGGGTTGGTATCTGTAGAATTACCGAGGGCCACCTATGCGGTATTTTCATCGGAACCGGGTAGGCCGGAGAAGATTGTCGAAACCTGGCAAAAAATATGGCAATTATCTGAACAAGATAGGGGATTTGACAGCAGACGGAGTTACCGTGCCGACTTTGAGCATTACCGGCCATCGGGGGAGATTGCTGTATATATTGGAATGAAAGATGCGTAACCCCCTATTTGAAAAGATCGAATTTGCCGCCACTGACGGGTTGTTGATTACCGCCGATTTATATCTGGCGGAAAACCCCAAAGGGTTCATGGTGCTGTGTCACCGATCTCATTGTAACCGGGCGGAGTACCGCGAAACCGCCCCACAATTCAATGGGTTGGGATACTCATGTCTGGCCATCGACCAGCGTTCCGGTATGAAGGTGTTTGGCGAAGTGAATGAAACCAAACAGCGGGCCAAGGCCAAAGGACTGGCCACCGGCTATCGTGATGCATGGCCCGACGTTGAGGCCGCTGTTTTGCATGGCCACCGGCTCAACAATGGAGAACCCATTATCCTGGTTGGCAGTTCATATTCCGCGGCGCTGGCCCTGTTGCTGGCGGCACAAATGGAGGAGGTTGGCGCGGTTGTCTGTTTCAGCCCAGGCGAATATCTCAAAGGGATATCGGTCGCTCAGCAGATTGCGGGACTGGCGAAGCCGGTATTTGTCAGCTCAGCAAAAAAAGAGATAGAGCAGACCGCCGAGTTGGTGGCGGAAGTTGAGCCTCGTTTCATCCATCATTTCAAGCCAGAGGTGGATGGATTTCATGGTTCAAAAACTTTGTGGAAATCGGTTCCGGGACACGAAACCTATTGGCGGGCGGTAAAGGATTTTTTACGGCGGGTGATCTTGCCAATGAGTAGATAAAGGACATCTATGATAAGTAAAGTCAAGCGGAAAATGGAGATTTCCTGTGTGTCTTCACCGCTGAGCTGATTTTTTGCACGGAGCTCGGTCAGGATATGGCTCAGTAGTGGAGAATCTTAACTATTCGTAGCCTTTGGGCCATAACATGGCCGGGCGGGCTACGAGGCACTACAAATGTTATATTAACGAATGCTGCCTTGTTTTTTAATTCTTTCTTTGGATCAACAAATGGCTTGTGACAAGAAATCATCTGCGTTGGTACGCAGCAAATACCAGCACATGCCGGGTGCCCGCTGTTTCTACCGGCCCATCGTCCCAGGTTTTTTCGAGTTTATCAGGTCGTGCCGATAGGCGGCTTGCGGCGGTGATTGTTTGAGCTATCGGTGGCGACCGAAAGGGCAGAGAAAAAATCCGCTTGCTGGTCAGCTCTGCTTGACAGGACGCCGATAAAGTTGATAGAGGTAAAACCGTCGGATTTACGGCGATACCTGTCGGCGAACGGAGGTGCTTCCATGACGCGGTCGTTGGTCAACTTTTTGGCCTGGGCAGTCAGTGGTAGGGCCGCAGGGTTTCGCCGGGCAAGGCTGGTCGTCCCCGAAAAACGAATGCCGATTAAAACGTGGTCCGCCCCCCGTTCACTTCACCGTTTCGATCAACTTGATATCCTGCCTGAGCATTTCATTGACGAGTTGGGTGACTTCCATGCCCTTTGATCTGGCTCGTTCCTGAAGGTAGCTCTGCACCTCATCATCCAGATAGACGGGAAGATTCAGCTTGGCGTTGTCACGGAAAAACTTTCCACGTTCGCCTTTTGAAAAGTCATATTCCTCTTTCATATGTCTGCCTCATAGTGGCGCTGTTCATGTGTGGTGGCTGGCCTTGCGGAGATGATCCGCACAGTGGCCGCGTTGGCGCTGATTTCCAGATAGGTATGGACGACCAGCAATAGCTTGCTGTTCTCCGCCTGACCCATGGTGATCCAGCGTTCCTCCGTCTCACTATGTTCCTCATCCGGGATCGAGATCATCAAGGGATCATGGAACACAGTGGCCGCCAGATCAAAGCTGATACCATGCTTGCGCCGGTTACCGGCGGCCTTGGCGGCATCCCATTCAAAATGAAACTCAAAGCGTCCCGTCATGGGGGCTATCCGGTGGCCGAGAAGCGGTTTGCGTCATGTGCGAGAATCAGGTTTTCCAGCACCGCCTTGGCGATCTTCTTCTCTTCCGGTGTAAAGCGGGCGATGGCCTCGAACTGAAGCCGTAGCTCTTCGTTGGGCCTGCTTCCCGCGTCCTCAAACACCAGTTCATCCAGGCTGACATGTAAATCCTTGGCGAGTCGGATCAGGGTGTCGAGGGGAGGTTGTGCCGCAACTGACTCATACCGCTTAATCTGGTTGACATTCAGTTCGGTGGTATTGGCCGGACCTTGCTTGGTAAAATCATGTCGCTTGCGCAGCTGAATCAGCCGTGCTGGGAAGTTCATTAGGGTATTCCACATGGTCAAGGCCCCCAGAATGTGGCTCTGGTTTCAGTGTACTGATCAACAATAGTACCTTATGCTGTTCTAAAGTAAAACTGCAAACTGTTCTGGTGAATTATTTAGGGACAGACCGCGTTTAATACAAGCAATGTCTAGCATGATGAGTTTCTCTTTGCTCGTCAGCGCTCTATGGAGTTGAATCCTGTCCGGGTAGAGATAATACACCATCTTTGTAATACCCTTGGTCGAGTTACCGCACTAATTGCCAGGGAGAGGAATCCGGGCTGATAACGCCGCACGTGCTTTACCAGAGTCTTGGCAAGAGTAGAACAGATAGAGAGGAAGTGTACCGGGAGTTATTTCGTTATGAGCTGGAACCTGGCGAGATAGACAAGATCAGAAAAGCCACAAACGGGAATTGCGCACTTGGAAGCGAAAGATTTTCAGAGGCGATAGGCCGGAACATGGGCCGCGGGGTTTCGCCGGGCAAGGCTGGCCGTCCCCGAAAAACGAATGCCGATTAAATCGTTGTCTGTCCCACTTTTCTCCGACTAGGAAACGTCGATGATGGTCGGCTCCGCCAGCTCGCGCAGGATGTCGAGCTGGACGAACAGGTCGACGACCCGCAGTGATTCGAGGTCAAACTTGCCACCGAGGGCACGTGCGGTCGTGAACGCGTATATCTGATCATGGGCGGGCGGTCCGAGCTGCCCCAGCGCGCGGCGGAACAGCACCTGGTCGGCCTCGTCGGTGCAATCGAGCTCCTCCGGGCGGGAGCCGGCCACAAACGCCTCGAAGACGAGATCGGCGTCGCCGGCGGCGATGTCCTCGGCTTCGCTGCCGGTGAAGAAGATCGAATGCAGTTGTGGGTCGATGCTGATGTCGAGCCCGCTCTGCTCGCCCCATACGAACAACTACCCGAAGGCGGTTCTGGCGATGACGTGGCGTGGGTTGTTGTCTGGATCCCAGTGGTTGCTCCCGGTGAGCCAGGACGTGAGGGCGTCGTCGTAGTCGCGGGGATCGACGCTCCAGAACAGGCCATCGCCGTAGCCGCACCAGCCGGCGGTCTGCCAGAGGCCGATCAGCAGGTCGGGCAGTCTTCCATGATAGCGTACCTGAACGGTCGTCGGCACCGGGCGACAGGCCGTCGGCTCGCCCACTTGTCTACGAAAAAAGGAATCGAAGGCGTCCACCGCGGTTTACCTCTGCAATCTTGATGAAGTCGTAAAAAGTCTATTATACCACAACCGTTTAATATTATTGTAAAAACCTGCAAAAAATTGTTTGCCCAAGACTACTTCCATGGTACAATATCCTTGTAATTTCAATACGATGCAAGGTGAACCCATGTTTAACGTAAAAACCCACAAACAAGCCTACCTGTTCGATCCCTGGTCTCATCTTGGCCCCAAAAGACGCACCGCTCTGAACACCTCATGGGCCGGCTTGTTTCAGAAACACATACTCCCCTCGCTGCCGGTTGACGCATTACGGAGCCACTACCATGGATACAACGGACGTCCGAGCAAAGAATTGTATTCCATGATGGGCCTGATGATTCTCCAGCAGATGTTTGATCTCACCGACGACGAGGCGGTTGAACAATTCTGTTTCAATATCCAATGGCATTATGCCTTGAACATTACCAGTTCCGACGATCAGCACGCCTACGTCAGCGCCAAGACGCTGTGGTCGATGCGCGACACACTCTCTACCGAATCATTGTACCATGAAATCTTCACCGCTGCCCTGAAGACGCCGGAAAAGCTCTTCCAGGCAGACCTTGGCAAACAGCGCATGGATTCAGTCCATATTCGCTCCAACATGCGCCACCTGGGACGGATTGGCTTATTCGTCCGAACCATCAAGAAATTCCTGCTGAACCTCAAACGCCACCACCGGCTGGTCTTTGACCGGCTCGACCAGGAGTTGGTCACCCGCTATATGAGCACCACCAGCGAATCTCTGTTTGCCATGGTCAAGCCCTCTGAGTCCAAGCACACCCTTGATCAGCTCGCCCGGGATGTGTATACCCTGACTCAGCATGGGGGCGCCGTTTCGGCGGTGCGCGATATGGCATCATTCAAGCTGCTGCTCAGGCTGTTCACCGAACAATGCGTGGTGGATCAAGAAACGGGCGGTGAACCGCGTGCGGTTGCCCGGCCCAACAAAGAAGTCCCTTCCGACTCGTTGCAAAACCCCTCAGACCCCGATGCGGGCTACAGCGGCCATAAAGGGCAAGGGTATCAGATACAGGTGGTGGAAAGCCATACCACCAATCCTGCGCACCAGAACACCGGCAAAGGCACGGATGAGGATGAGCATGAGGATGATGGTAAACGGCTGTCACTGATCACTCATGTCGCCGTTGAATCGGCCGACAAGCATGATTCTGCCGCTCTGATCCCGGCCCTTGATGATTTGCAGCACAACGATGCGCTGCCTGAAGAACTGCTTGCCGACTCTCTGTACGGCAGTGATGATAACTGCGAAACAGCGCACCAAGACTATGAGGTGAGGGTCATCGCCCCGGTTATGACCAGCAGCTCCGACAAGCTGTCTCTTGCTGATTGTTCCCTTGACGAACAAGGCCGGGTCCTCGCCTGCCCTGAAGGACGGGCACCGAAGACATGCAAGAAAACCAGACGCGGCTTCAGTGCTGCCTTCTCTCATGACTGCCTGCAGTGTGAGGTATATGACCGATGCCCGGTAAGCAGAGGAAAGAAGGCCTGCTACTTCCGCTATACAACCAAAGATATCCGCCTGGCACGCAGGAGGCAGGGTGAATCCACAGCCGGCTTTACAGAGAAATATCGCTATCGGGCCGGTGTCGAGGCAACGATGTCGGAGTTTGATCGGCGCACCGGGGTGAAGCATCTCAGGGTGCGGGGCATGAAGGCGGTTGGATTTGCCGCGGTGATGAAGGCCGTGGGGGTGAATATTTTCCGGGCGGCACGACAGTGGAAGCGGCGCTGCACGCCCATATCACCACAATGTGGGACAATGCCGGCCTGTTTTGCCTGGTGGAGTCGTTTCACGCATCAGTATGCGCCACTCATGGCCACATTACGTGTCAGGCTTGCGGCGCTTCTGCCGACTCCAACGAATCGGCTTGGATTTCGATTTTAGGTTTTTACGAGCTCATCATCCAATAGATCGTTGAAATATTTTTTCCCATGGAGCCTGGACTTGGTGTGCTCAGCGCCAACCTCCATGAGTGGTCCATAGGTTTATTTTTTCATCCTGATCGCTTCACAAGCCGGATTAAAACGTGGTAAGTCCCGTTTTTATCCGTCTGAGTGCGGCGTGCACCAGTCCGGTTAGCGCGATGGTGCACAGGGTCTGGCCCATGGGGGGATCGATGCGGGCGAAGATATGGTAGCTGATAAAGCCAATAAGAAGCGAAAGGGCTGCCACCTTGTCGAACTCTCTAGTTCGGCTGTCCACCCTGAAGATAAAATAGTCGCTGAGGAAAATGGCGATCAGCGGGGCGAACACCGAGCCGATAAGCAGTAGAAAATCGATATATCGCTCCATGGGTACAATAATGGCGAGCAGGGTGCCGAGCAGGGCAAATCCCACCGCGGCCAGACGATGATCCAGCCGGGAAAAGACATTGCGTGACGACTCCGCCGCCGAAAAGACATCGAGAAAGGTGGTGGTTACCGTAGACAGGCCGATCACCGCCAACGCTATCAGCCCCATGCGGGCGGCCAGCATCATGGTGGCCGGATTGGCGCTGCCGCTGTGCAGGGCGCCGGCCAGGCCGATGGCGTACATCCAGCAGCTGCCGATAAAATAGCCGCAAAACGGGGCCAGCCATGCCGCTTTGGTGGATTTTGCCCGGCTGGTGTAGTCGGCAATGAGCGGAAACCAGGAAAGCGGCATGATGATGGAGAGTTCCAGCCCGAGGCTGAACGGTGCCGCCTGGCCGGCCGTGGCAGTTTCCCCGAGATCACCAAATATCTTTGTGCTGAGCACAATGGTAAGGCCGAAGAGCAGCAGCACGGCAACGCTGTTGAAGGTTTTCAGGCCACGTACCCCCATAAATACCCACAAGGTCACCAACAGGCCGATAATCAGGCAGGAGAGCGGCTGGTTGCCAAATCCCCAGAGCGACTGGCTCATCTGGGTCAGGGCGCGGCCGCCCTCCAGCACCATTACCGCCGTCCAACCAATCAGTTGGAGTACATTGAGGCCGGAGAGCATGTATGAGCCCCGGCGGCCAAAGGAGATGCGCATGGAGTGGATGGCCGGCAGCCGCTCATAAAAGCCGATGACGCCCGCCATGGCGAGCAGGGCGGTACCGATCAGGTGGCCGATGATAATGGCAACGATGCCACGCTCCCAGCCCATTCCGGCCAGCAGCCCCCCGGTAAGGATTTCAGCCACCGAGACGGCGGCGCCGAACCAGAGAAAAAAGAGATGGTAGGCGGAAAGTTCGCGGACACGTTCCATGATGATCACATTTGAGCAGTTGAATTTGTGAGGGGAAATACGAAACCGTGCTATCTAGCGCAAATAAATGGCTGCGCCAAGGTATAATTTCCCTGGAACCGGCGCAAACGCCGCTTCACTCAATAAGTCTGGTCTTCGTTGAGAAAATCGGTGATGCGCACCCGGTAGGCGACGATATCCTGGCGCAAAGACGAGAGTTCGGCTATCTTGTCGTCCACCATACGGATGTGACGATCAAGGATCTCAATTACTTTAGGGGTAATGGTTGAAAAATCCTGGTTGTGGAAGTCGAATATTTTCGCAAGTTCCTGCATTTCCTTGAGAGAAACGCCAAGGTTTTTGAGCTTTAATATGAATTTCAGCCGTAAGATGTCATCCTTGTCATACATCCTTGTACCGCCGTTTTGGCGACTGGTTTTCCCCATGAGGCCGATTTCCTCATAGTAACGGATGGTTCTCGTGGTAATCCCCAGTTCTTTGGCCAGCGCGCCGATCTGCACGGGCGCCGATGGGTGGGTAACTGCCATAGTGGGTGTTCCGGTGGGTAGAGGTTTATGGCAAAAACAAAGGGTTATGGCCAAAAATGATAGCTTCTAAGACCGGCTTGATCTTACGTTTACGTAACTAGTTTTCAGTGGATGCGTTTGCTTTGCTGCTTTCTGACTCTATCAACTAAATAACTATCACAAAAGGTTGCAAGACATATTCGCGATCGCGACCAATTAATATTGACCTTTACGTAAAGATACTATATAGCAAAAGCGGTACGATCTCAGTGAGGACACCATGGAGTTTACCCGGGAATTGTATTGGAACGTCGGTCATGGGATTGCCACTCTGGTTCCCATGTATCTTTTGGCCTTTGCGGCGGTTGCCCTGCTGGTTCGCGGTTTTATCAAGCGCCGGGCCACCTACCTGCGGGCAGCACCTATTGACCGCGTCGATCAGCCGCTGGTGCGGCTGACCGGTGCTCTTGGCGATATGCTCAGCCAGCGCCAGGTCAGCCGGGTCTTGTGGCCGGGTCTGGCGCACGCCGCCTTATTCTGGGGTTTTTTTCTGCTGCTGGTGGGCACCACCCTGGTCTTTATTCAGGCCGACTTCACCGATCCGCTTTTTGGCTGGGTATTTCTTACCGGCAACTTCTACAAGTTGTTTTCGGTTACCCTCGATCTGGCCGGTGCGGCGGCTATCGTTGCCCTGGCGCTCTTTATGATCAGACGCTATCTCATGCCTCCAGAGGGGTTGCCGGTATCGCGTGATTATCTCATCATGCACCTGCTGCTGTTGGTTATCCTCATCACCGGCTTTGTCATCGAGGGGGCGCGGATGGCGGTCACCGAACTGGGTCGGCCGGTTGCCGCCTGGTCGCCGGTGGGATTGTTGTTTGCCAATGTACTGGTGGATATGGGTGAACCCGCCCTGCGAAATCTGCACCGGGGGCTCTGGTGGTTTCACTTTTTCTGTGTGTTGGGTTTTTTCATCATTATCCCGTACACCAAGTTTCGTCATATCTTCACCACCAGCGCCAACTATTTCTTCAGTGATCGAGGCCCCACCGGCAAACTGGCCAGCCTTGATCTGGAAGACGAGGAGCGCGAGCAGTTCGGCGCCACCCAAGTCGCCGATCTCAGCTGGAAAGATATTTTCGACGGCGATGCCTGCACACTGTGTAAACGGTGCCAGGATCGCTGTCCCGCCTTTGCCACCGGTAAACCCCTTTCCCCCATGAAAGTGGTCAACCAGATCCAGGAGACTGCTTTTGCGGCGCCCGATGACAACCTTATCGAGGTGGTCAGTCGCGATGTGCTGTGGGCCTGCACCACCTGTCGGGCCTGCCAGGAGATTTGTCCCGCCGCCATCGAGCATGTGGGCAAGATCGTCGAGATGCGCCGCGCCCTGGTGTTGATGGAGGGCGAATTTCCCGACGAAGCGACCATGGCCGCCATGGAACAGACTGAGGTCAACGGCAATCCACTGGGCAGTGGGTTTGCCGCCCGGGGTGACTGGGCAGAGGGTCTGCCGGTAAAAGATGCGTCGGCCGGTGAAGCGGTGGATATCATCTACTTTGTCGGCTGCTACGGCTCTTTTGACAAGCGTAATATCAAGGTGGCCCGGAGTTTCGTTACATTGTGCGAAGCCGCCGGGGTGTCAGTGGGGATAATGGGCAAGCAGGAAAAATGTTGCGGCGAGCCCATGCGCAAGATGGGCAACGAGTATCTCTTTCAGACCCTTGCCATGGAGATGGTCGAACTTCTCAACGGCTCCGGCTGCGACACCATCGTCACCACCTGCCCGCACTGCTTTACCACACTGAACAAGGATTACCGTGATTTCGGCCTGACCCCGAAGGTGGTCTCGGCGCCCGTTTTTCTGCAGGAGTTGCTTAACCAGGGCAGTTTACCCGTGCAGCCGCACCCCTTTACCTGTACCTATCACGATTCCTGCTATCTGGGACGTCACAACGACATCTACACGCCACCGCGGGCACTCATCGAGGCGGCCGGCGGCACCATTGTGGAGATGGATAAGAGCGGATCGGAATCGTTCTGCTGCGGTGGTGGTGGCGGCCGTATCATGGCTGAGGAGAACATCGGCAGCCGGATCAACAACACCCGGGTTGCCATGGCGGTTGCCACCGGAGCACCGGTTCTGGCGGCCAGCTGTCCCTTTTGTCTTACCATGTTTGAGGACGGCACCAAGACGGTGGAAACAGCCAGCCCGCCGGTGCCACAAGATATTATCGAACTATTGGCCGAGCGGTTGAAAACCGCCGAAGCCTGAGGAGGAACACATGAACATTCTGGTCTGCATCAAGCAGGTGCCTGATATGGAGGCCAAATTCGCCGTGGCCGCCAATGGGGTGTGGTATGATCCCACCGATCTTGCCTGGCGGATGAATGAGTATGATGAATATGGCGTGGAGCAGGCAGTACAGCTCAAAGAGCAGGTTGCCGGCAGCGATGTAACGGTGCTCTGTATCGGCACCGACAAGGCCAAGGAGATCATGAAAAAAGCGCTGGCTATGGGGTGTGATCGGGGCGTGCATGTGGCCGATGACGAGGTCTTCTCACGTGAACCCTACGAGATTGCCGCCATCATCGCCGAATTTGCCCGGGACAAGGGGTTTGATCTGGTAATCACCGGCATGCAGTCCCAGGATCGGGGCAGTGCCCAGGTTGGTCTGCTGGTGGCTGAAATGCTTGACCTGCCCGGGATATCCACCGTGGTCGGCTGTAGTCTCGATGGTGATGGTCTGGCACTTTCGCGTGAGCTTGAGGGCGGCGTGCGGGCCAAGGTACGGGTCAATCTGCCTGCCCTGTTTACCTGCCAGCTCGGTCTCAACAAACCGCGATATCCCACCCTGCCAAACATCATGAAGGCTAAGAAAAAAGAACTTATCACCATCGCCGTGGCCGATTTGTTGAAGGTTGCGGGGCGGCAGGCCACCACGGCGCTGTTCGTGCCCCAGAAAAAGGGCGGCGGCCTGGTGCTGGAAGGCGATCCGGCTGAATTGGCTGATAAGCTCATTGGTATTCTCAAGGAAAAAACCACGGTATTGTCATAGGAGGCTTCCATGAAATGTCTATTGATCGGTGAATACCGGCAGGGTGAGATGCTCAGCTCGGTGTACGAACTATTCGGCTTCGCCGCTGGTATCGGCGCCGAAGCCGCTCTTTTTCTGGTGGGTTCGGAGGCCGCCGTACCGGCCGCCGATATTGGTGTCTATCTGGCGGACGCGGAGCGCTACGGTGAATACCAGCCGCAGGTTCATCAGCGGTTAATTGCCGCCGCGGTGGAGCGGTACCAGCCAGATCTGATTGTTTTCAGCCATTCCAGCTACGGCTGGGATATGGCTCCACGGGTGGCGTATCGACTGGGTGCCGCCCAGGTGTCAGAGGTGGTTGATTTTGTCGATGGGGAGCCGGTGGCGCCGGTGTGCAACGGTAAGCTGCGCCGCCGAATTGCATTGAAAACGGCACGGACGGTACTGACTTTACAGGCCGGCGCCTTCAGCGCGGCAACCCTGCCGGCAGGCAGCCCGAATATTGAAGCGGTGGAGGCGGATGAGCAGCCGCGCATCATATTTGAGGGCTATGAGCAGGCGCCGGCGGCCGATGTCGATCTTAGCAAGGCCGAGGTGATTGTCAGTGCCGGGCGCGGCATCGGCAAACCCGATAATGTGGCAATGATTGCCGAGCTGGCCAAAAAGCTGGGCGGAGAATATGGCGCCAGTCGCCCGGTGGTTGATGCCGAATGGGTGGCGCATGAGCGTCAGGTGGGAACCACCGGTCAGACGGTAAGCCCCAAACTCTACGTTGCCTGTGGCATATCAGGAGCGATTCAGCACCTCGCCGGGATGAAGAAATCTGAATTCGTGGTGGCGGTCAATACCGACAAGGACGCCCCTATCGGTGAGGTTGCCGATGTGCTGGTGGTGGCTGATGTTACGCAGTTTATCCCGGTGCTTTCAGAAAAGCTGGGTTAGCGGAGATACGATGATGCTCGAGGAAATCTTCGCTGAGCTGCCATCCATCTATCAATTAAATAGCGTAAACAAGGAAACATCGTTCTATTTTACTCTGGGCGACTGCAAAAAGACGGTTCGTCTCTCTGCTGATACCTGTCGGGTCGAGGACGGCAAGACCACCGATAACGCCGACTGTGTGTGCAAGACTACGCCGGAGTTTTTCACCGCCATCTGGATGGATGGCTACCGGCCGTCGATGGGGGATTTTCTGAGCGGAAAAATCAAGACCAACAACCCCGACGGATTGCGCACCTTTCTGGCGGCGTTTGGCAAAAGCCCTTAGGGCAAGGATGCGATCGATGAAGCCTCTCACCGAAATTACCATCCGCGGCTATCATGTGGACGGCTTCGGCCATGTCAACAATGCCAGGTATCTGGAGTTTTTTGAAGAGGATCGCTGGGCCACCCTGGACGCCCGTATCGGGCTTTCCCGCTGGCTCAAGATGGGACTGATCTTCATGGTGGTCAATATCAATATAAACTATCGCCGACCCCTTGCCCCCGGCGATATCGTGACAGTGGCTACCCGGCTGGAGAGAATCGGCACCACCAGTACGACCTTAAAGCAGGAGATGTACCTCAAGTCTGATCACTTGCTGGTGGCCGATGCCATGGTGACCTATGTGATAATCGACGCCGACGGCAACCCGGTAAAGGTGGAAGGTGAGCTGGCTATGGAGCTGGCAAAGCTCAACGATGATCAGGTGACATAGAGAAGACCGTCGTCAGGTACCCGCCGGTCTTGTCGCGTGGATATCGCCCGGCAAGAGGGATTCGGCGAGAAATAATATTTGAATTTCTGTTTGCCACCATGTATCAGTAATCGTTAACAAGGCTATCAGGTAATCTGTGGAGACTGACGGGGCCTGCATCAATTCTAACGCAGGCTTCTTCCGCTTAGGAAGATTTTTTTCAACCATCTCATCTGAAATCTCTGATGAGTAAAGAGAAATACCAAACAAGGGGGGGAAGGCATGAGAAAAACAATTGCACTGACTGCGCTGATCTGTGTGGGAGCAAGCGGAGTGGCCATGGCCTCGGCCTACCGCATTCCGGAGCAGAACATAGACTCAACCGCCAAGGCGGGGGCAAATATCGCCTCGGCGGACCGGGCGGCGACCGCCTATGACAACCCGGCCAATATGTCGTGGGTCGACAACGGCTGGCTTACCGAGATTGGTTTGACCTATATCCATCTGACCCCGATTGATTACAACGATGCCCGCACCTCGGCCTTTGACGGCAGTTCCAAAAAAGAGGAATTTCTGTTGCCGACCGTGTTTGTCGTTTCACCCAGCTATAACAACTTTCGTTTTGGGTTCTCCATTACCGGCCCCTATGGCCTGGCGAAACGGTGGAGTGATCCCTATCCGGTCACCTATGCCAAGAAATTTGAGCTCAAGGTTTTTGATTTCAACCCCACCGTCTCCTACAAGATTAATGACATGATCTCTCTGGCCGCCGGCGCGCGGTTGCTGTTGGCCAAGGGTACTGTCCGTAACGAAGGGATGACGCCGGCGGGGGTGAGCTTCAGCCGCGATCTAACAGGAAATTATGAAACTGACTGGGGCTATAACCTGGCCTTGTCGGTAAAACCGATTGAGCCGTTGAATCTTTCAGTTACCTACCGCTCAAATGTTGATATGGGGCTTACCAGTGACGCTACGCTCACCACCAATTTTCCGTCGCCCACCGTGTTTACCTCGGGCGGAAATGTCGACCTGCCGGCTCCGGCCGTGCTCGCCGTGTCCGCCGCTTATAGCTGGGAAAAATTGACGATGGAATTTACCTGGGACCGAACCTTCTGGTCGAAGTATGAGAATCTTGATATTCGGTATAACCAGCCGCTGACCAACCCAGTGCTCTTTTCCCTTTTTGGTTCGCCGGTACCCCGTAACTGGGATGATACCAATGCGTTTCGGATCAGCGCCAGCTATGAATTCAACAATACATTCACCGGCATGGCGGGTTTTGCCATTGATAATAACCCGATCCCCGATGAAACCGTCGACTTCTCGTTGCCGGACTCTGATGCCCTGCTGTTCTCTTTAGGCGGCCGCTATAAGGTGAACGACACGACCGAGGTCGGTCTCGGAGTGCTCTACGACCACAAGGATTCACGCTCGGTCAGCAATGATATTGCTGTCGGTGAGTTCAAAAACGCCCAGGCATGGCTGGTTACCCTTGGTTTTAGCTATAAGTTCTAGTTTAAGCTGAACCGTTTGCATCGCAAGAGGGGCTGACCGGCTGGTCAGCCCCTCTTGTATGGGTACATCATCTTTTACAGTGCTCGTAAATACTCAGGCTTGATAGCCGCATCGCCGGCCAGAACCGCGTCGATCTGAGCGAGTGCCTCGGATTTGCCTTTTGGCAGGCGAGCCTTGATGGGCAGGTAGTTGGAGGCGTGGTTGGCGTAAAAAAGACCGCCGGAAAGCTTGGTTTCAGCGAGCATTTCCCGTAGTTCCCGCAACATTTCATAGGGGCCGGCAAGCCTGAATGACCCGTTCTGGTATGCCTGATACAGCGGGGTGTTCGGGGTGAGCATAAGGCTGAGTACGCCGACGAACTCAGGGTCGATCTCACTCAGTACCCGGCCGGTTTGCCGGGCATGGATCAATGAACGATCCGGGCCGGCAATCCCCAGCAGCACGGTAATGGAGCGTTTTATGCCGGCTTCTTTCAGTCGGTTGCCCGCCTCGATCATATCGGCGCTGGTGGCGCCCTTGTTGATGGTTGTAAGGGTAGTGTCGTCACCTGACTCAAGGCCCAGGTAGGCAATGGTCAGCCCCAATTGGCGCAGCTCTTCTAGCTGTTCGACGGATTTCAGTAGGATCGACTTAGCGTTGGCATAGGTGCCCACCCGGTTCACCCAGGGCAGTTTTTCCTTGATGCATCCGAGAATTCCTTGCAGCCGCTGGTGGGGAATAATCAGGGCATCGCCGTCGCATAAGAAGAGCCGCGACAATCCCCGGCAATTGCGAGCGGCGAAATCGATATCAGCCGCGATAGTGGCATCATCCTTGATTGAGAATTGACTGCCCTTGTACATCCCACAGAAGGTGCACTTGTTATGCGAGCACCCGGTGGTAACTTGGAGCAGGATTGAATTTGCCTCACTGGGTGGGCGAAAGATGTTTCCTTCGTAGTGCATATACAATTGGGAGCTGGAAAGGTGACGTTTTTTTGAACTGGTGGCGAATCCAAAGGTGGTAAATTTGTGGGCTGGATTGAATCAATTGCCAGATAAGATATAGTTTTTTCGAAAAATTCCAACCCCTGATGGGGCAATGCGATGTGTCATGCCGGCAACTCATTGACGCTGCAGTCAAATGGTTTGGCCTGGGTAGTGACGACTAACGGCTACTCAGGCGTTGTTGCATTGACCACTATCGAGCAGGCATGGTTTTGCCCCGTACTGTTTATTTGCATTGATAACAAAAGGTCGCGTATCTCCCCGTCTAGTGGTATGTAATATTGCCGGGAACCCTGAAAAATGGCCTTTTGGCCCAATCTCATCGTTGTATAAAAAATTTTATCCTCGGGGTATTAGGCATATGCCTGCGGTAAAATTTTTTTCACGCCTTGATCTTGAAGGAAAATTCTCATTTTTCAAGGCTCCCTGCCATATAGGCGGCACCTAGCTGTGTAAGACGTGCCGTGTTGCGCTCTGCCCTTGGGTGCATCCTTTTATCTGGGCGGCACGCCCTGGTCTACGTTAAAAACTGTTGCACCATGAATGACGGACTAAAGATACTTGGCGCTATTGAACCGTTCAGCGAACTGAGCACCGATCAGTTGCGGCAGGTGCACGCAATTACCTCGGTGGTTGACTGCAAGCGCGGTGCATCGATCTTTTTAGAAGGCGATGACGGGGCCGGTTTCTATGTGGTGATGAGCAGTCGGGTTAAGGTCTTCAAGCTTTCTATTGAAGGCAGGGAGCAGATTCTTCATATCCTCGGGCCGGGTGAGCCTTTTGGCGAGGTTGCCGTTTTTGCCGGAACTTCTTTTCCCGCCAATGCGGCGTGTATAGAAACGTCCCGGCTGCTCTTTCTGCCTCGCGCGGCCTTTGTGGACATGATCTCAAACAATCCATCGCTGGCCATGAAGATGCTGGCGGTTCTTTCAATGCGACCGCGGCAGTTTGCCGGCCAGGTGGAAAACCTCTCCTTAAAAGAAGTTCCCAGCCGGCTGGCCTCCTATCTTCTGGTCTTGATGAAGGAGCAACCACAAGAGGCCGATATGGTTACCTTGCCGATTTCCAAGGGCCAGCTCGCCGGTTTGCTGGGAACAATACCGGAAACGCTTTCCCGGATATTATCGCGGATGTCGCGGGCAGGCCTCATCAAGGTAAGCGGCGCCACTATTCACATTACCGATATCAAGGGTCTGGAAACAGTGGCCGGCCCCGGCGCCAGTATCGAGTGAGGGGATTGCTCATGAAACTGTTTGAACCGCTACATCTTCCCTTTGTCACCTTGAAAAACCGTATCGTCATGGGTTCCATGCATACCGGCCTGGAGGAAGAACGTGACGGGTTTGCGCGGATGGCGGCCTTTTACCAGGCAAGGGCCAAAGGCGGGGTGGGGTTGATCGTCACCGGCGGGGTGGCGCCGAACCGGGCCGGGTGGGTGGCGCCGTTCGCCCTGCGTCTGGCCAAGGAGTCACAGGTGAAATCGCATCGACTGATTACCGATGCGGTGCATGAGCATGGCGGCCAGATCTGTCTGCAGATCCTGCATGCCGGGCGCTATGGCTACCATCCGCTGTGCGTGGCGCCGTCGGCCATCAAAGCACCGATTAACCGCTTCAAGCCGCGGGCTCTGTCGAAGCGCTCCATTAGATCCACCATCAGCGACTTCATTGTCTGTGCCGAGCTGGCCAGACGGGCGGGCTATGACGGGGTCGAGGTGATGGGCTCGGAGGGGTATCTGATCAACCAGTTCATCGCCGCAAAAACAAACCGCCGTACCGATGAATGGGGAGGAAGCTTTGCTAACCGGATCAGATTTGCCATTGAGATTGTCCGCGGTATCCGCGAGCGGGTGGGGGAACGCTTTATCATCATCTACCGCCTCTCCATGCTCGATCTGGTCAAGGACGGCAGCAGCTTTGACGAGATTGTCGAGCTTGGCGTCCGCATCCAGGAGGCCGGCGCCACCATCATCAATACCGGTATCGGCTGGCACGAGGCGCGGGTGCCCACCATTGCCGCGGTGGTGCCGCGGGCGGGGTTTTCCTGGGTGACGGGGCGGTTCAAGGATAAGATTTCACTGCCGCTGATAGCCACCAATCGAATCAACATGCCGCGGGTGGCCGAGCAGGTGCTGACCGAGGGAGGCGCCGATCTTATCTCCATGGCCAGACCGTTTCTGGCCGATGACGAGTGGGTGATAAAGGCCCAGCAAGGCAGAGATGATGAGATCAACACCTGTATCGCCTGCAATCAGGCCTGTCTGGATAATATTTTTTCGCGTCAGACGGCCACCTGCCTGGTCAATCCTCGTGCCTGCCGGGAGACGGTGATGCCGTTTACCCCAGCCACCGTGCAAAAACGGGTAGCGGTGGTGGGCGCCGGGCCGGGCGGTCTTGCTTGCGCCGTCACCGCGGCGGCACGTGGCCATCAGGTGAGCTTGTTTGAAAAACAGCTCGCCATCGGCGGCCAGTTTCTTTTTGCCAGGCAGGTGCCGGGAAAAGAGGAGTTTGATGAAACCCTGCGCTACTTCAGACGGCAGATTGAGATCCACGACGTTGATCTGCGCCTGGGAACCACCCCCACCCCGGCTGAACTCAAGGGTTTCGCGGAGGTTGTTATCGCCACCGGGGTAAAGCCGCGCCCGCTCACTATTTCTGGTGCCGATCATGCGCGGGTAGTTTCCTATATCGATGTTTTGACCGGCGCCGTCGAGGTGGGTGAGCGGGCAGCTATTATCGGTGCCGGCGGTATCGGCTTTGATGTGGCCACGTTTCTGCTGGCCGGCCACTCTCAGGCAGAGGATATCGAGGCATTTCTTACCACGTGGGGGATCGACCCAGCCATCGCGGCGCCGGGCGGGCTGGTGTCGCCGGCTCATCACCCGCCTGCCCGGCAGCTTTTCATGTTGCAGCGAAAAACGACCAAACCCGGCGCCGGGCTTGGCAAAACCACCGGCTGGATTCATCGTGCCGTATTAAAGAAGGCCGGGGTGAGTTTTTTCACCGGGGTGGAGTATGTGGACATCACCGATGATGGCCTTGGCTTCAGAAAAGATGGCAGGTTACAGCGCCTTGAGGTCGATCACATCGTGGTTTGCGCCGGCCAGGAACCGGAAAAATCTCTGGCTGACGATCTCGCCCGTGACGGGCTGAATGTGCATATCATCGGCGGCGCCCGCAAAGCGGCCGAACTCGATGCCCAGCGGGCAATCTCCGAAGGAGTGGCCTGTGCTGATTCATTGTAGGGGCGCCGTGCTCGCGCCTTATTTCATATCGATATTTCTGAATATAAAGCCAAGTATTACTGTATTTTTCGTTTTGGTTTCCAATTTTTCTCTTATCTATTTGATTTTCGGTCTCTTATTGCTGTTTAATCTGGGGTCTTTGCAAGCGGCCTTGGAGGGCGCCAACAATTTGCTTTCTCAGTGGACCGAATTTCGAGTAAAGATAACTGGTGCGGAGGATTTTAAACGTTTCAAACTCATGGGAATCATGAAAGATGAGAATGTTTGTTCAAGATCGATGCGCGAGGAAAATTTTACCGCAGTCCGACCCAATCTTTCGAGGATACAATTTTTTGCGCAACGATGAGGTTGTGCGAAAAGGCTATTTTGCAAGGCTTCCTCATAACATCAACCGATTTACTGATGGGAACACACCGGATCACATTTCTGCCTCATCAGCGCACCATCGACGTTGAAGATGGTGAGCGCTTGCTGCGTGCCGCCATGCTTGGCGGGGTTCACATCAACGCCTCCTGCGGTGGTGAGGGTTTCTGCGGTAAATGCCGGGTACTGGTTGAAGAGGGTGCGGTAGAAGCAGGGGTTTCAGAGCAGCTTTGCGCCGAAGACATCGAGCAGGGGTACCGGCTCGCCTGTTTAGCCACGGTGCGTGAAGACGCCACTATTCGTGTTCCCCTGGAGTCATCTATTGACCGCAGCGTTGTCGCCGCCCAGGTGCAGCCGCGTCGTACCGCGTCGATCAGGCAGATGGACTTTGAGGCGCTCAAGGAGCAGGGGCTGTTCAGTCCGCCGGTGGAAAAGGCCTACCTTGAACTGCCACCCCCCGATGCGCAGAACAACATGCCCGATGTGACCAGGCTGATCGAGTGCCTCAAACTGCAGGCGGATGAGCACAAGCTTGAGCTGACCATGGGAGTGATTCGGAAACTACCGAAGATCCTGCGTGATTCCGACTTCAAGGTTACCATTAATATGGTACGGCCGGTACGCCAAGACGGCAAGACGATCATTACCGATGTCCAGCCGGGCGATACCCGTGCCGAAAACTATGCCATCGCTCTTGATATCGGGACAACCACCATTTACGCTCAGCTTATCGATCTGATCAGCGGCGCCACCATTGCCGAGGCAGGTGATTTCAACGGCCAGATCAGCTACGGTGAGGACGTCATCAGCCGGATCATCTTCGCGGAAAAACCGGGCGGTCTCGATACCCTGCAAAAGGCGGTGGTGGGTACCATCAACAAGGTACTGGGCGCCCTGTTTACCAATTCGGACATCGATAAACAGTACGTTTCCACCATCACCATGGCCGGCAACACCACCATGACCCAACTGCTGCTGGCCATTGATCCGCGTTACCTGCGGCGTGCTCCGTATGTGCCGGCATCTACCCTCTATCCCCCACTTGATGCCACAGCTCTGGGTCTTGATCTGGGTGAGCATGTCATTGCGCTGCTGTTCCCGGTGGTCTCCAGCTATGTCGGCGGCGATATCGTAGCCGGCATCATGGGCACCGGGCTCTATCGGGAGGAGCCACTGACCCTGTTTCTCGATATCGGTACCAATGCCGAGATCGTGATCGGCAATAAGGACTGGCTGGCCTGCACCGCCTGTTCCGCCGGTCCCGCATTTGAAGGCGGCGGCATCGAGTTCGGGATGCGGGCGGCACGCGGGGCGATCGAGGATATCTCCTTTGATCCGGCGAGCTACGAGCCCATGCTGCTCACCATCGGTGACGTACGTCCCAAAGGAATTTGCGGCTCCGGGTTGATCGCTACGGTAGCGGTCATGTTCGAAATGGGGATGATCAACAACCGTGGTAAATTCAACCGTGACCTGCCGACAGCGCGGATCAGGGAAACCGGCGGGGTCTGGGAATTTGTTCTGGTCTGGGCCGAACAGAGCGCGATCAATCGCGACATAACCTTGTCGGAGATCGATGTCGATAATCTCATTCGCGCCAAAGGGGCGGTCTACAGCGGCTGTCTGACCCTGCTCGAAGAGGTCGGCCTGGGCATGGAGATGGTGGAGCGCATCATTTTGGCGGGCGGGTTCGGCAGCTATATCGATCTGGAAAAAGCGATGACTATCGGTCTGCTGCCGGAGATTGATCCGGAACGGGTGATTTTTGTCGGCAACGGTTCACTTATGGGCGCCCGGATGAGTGCGCTTACCAATCGGATGCGACGCGATGTGGTGCAGGTAAACAAGATGATGACCAACTTCGAGCTCTCGGAGACTCCGTCCTATATGGATCATTACGTTGCCGCCATGTTCATTCCGCACACCGAGATCGAAAAATTTCCCGGCGTCAAGGCACGCCTTCAGGCGCGGGAGACAGAGAGGCAGAGCACGGGGAATTGATGATAATTAGGTGTCACAGTGAAGTACTTCTTGCAACTGCATCGAAAATAATGAATTATTGTATCGATTATAATGAATTTTTGTGCGACAAATTCTTTGGTAGTATAGGAGAAGCGATTTTTATGGTGAAACGGTGAAATGAGCCGGTGATGATCACAGTTCTCGGTCCAGCCCGGTCATTACAGCCATCGGTGCGATTAACATTTACCTGAAAGGAGGCTGACGTGGCATTTGCAATCAACAAGGAATCCTACACCGGAACCATTCGAGAGATCACGATTGGTAAAGGTGACCGTGCGTTTTCCGTCGGCGGTGATGCAGCGTATCCGTTTTATACCTTTGAAGGAGAGATGCCCAACCGGCCGGTGATTGCCATGGAGATCTGGGACATGGAGCCCACCGATTGGCCGGAAGCGGCCCGCGCCCCCTTTGCTGACGTACTTGGCGACCCGGCCGCGTGGGCGAAAAAGTGCGTAGAGGAATATGGCGCCCAGGCCATCGTCCTGCAACTCAAGAGCATCGATCCCAATGACCAGGACGCCACCCCCGAAGCCGCCGCTGAGACGGTGAAAAAGGTGTTGGCGGCTATTGATGTACCGCTGATTGTCTGGGGGTGCGCCACCCCTGCCAAGGATGAAGAGGTGATGAAGGCCGTTTCTGAGGCCTGCCAGAACGAGAATCTCCTGCTTGGCCCGGTCGAGGAAAAAAATTACAAGGGTATCGCTGCCGCCGCCATGGGGTACGGGCACTCGCTGATTTCTTCCTCGCCCATTGATGTAAACCTGGCCAAGCAGATCAATATATTGCTGGAAAATTTCGGCATGCCGATGGATCGCATCGTCGTCGATCCCACCACCGGTGGTTTGGGGTACGGCATGGAGTACAGCTACTCGGTAATGGAGCGTTTGACCATGGCGGCGCTCAGCCAGGGTGATGACAAATTGCAATACCCGATGATCAACAACCTTGGCAATGAGGTATGGAAGTGTAAGGAAGCCAAGCAGACGGTGGAAGAAGCGCCGACCCTTGGCGATCCCGAGCGCCGTGCCATTCTGATGGAGGCGGTGGGAGCGGCCACCTATCTGCTGGCCGGCTCCAACATCCTGATCATGCGTCACCCCGAATCGATCCGGTTGGTCAAATCGTACATCAAAGCCTTGTATGAGGGTGGTGCGTTGGCAGATGTCGCTCCCATCAGCAAGCGGCTGGCTGAGGTTTCAGTGGATTTTGCCGCCCTGGCGCCGGCGCTTGATCTGAGCATTGAGGAAGAAGCCAAGGCCGCCCCCGCCGCCAAAGCGGAACCGGCTGCCCCGGTCGCCCCGGCCGCACCGCAAGCTGAGGAAAAACCAGCTGCCGCGGCGGCCGTTCCAGAACAACCGGCACCGGCGCCGCAACCCGCCGCCCCAGCCGCGCCCGAGGTAGATGCCCAGGCTGAGGCGGAAGCGGCTGTCAAGGCAAAAGCAGAAGCCGAAGCCAAGGTTAAAGCAGAGGCCGAAGCCAAGGCTAAAGCGGAAGCAGAGGCCAAAGCCAAGGCGGAAGCAGCGGCTAAGGCCAAGGCTGAAGCAGAGGCTAAGGCAAAAGAAGAGGCGGAAAAACAGGCCGCCGCAGAGGCACGGGCTGCCCGTGACACGGCGGAAAAAGAGCTGCGGGCCAAACGCGCCAGGGAGAAAGCGGCCCTTGCCGCGAAGCGAACGGCGACGCCGCGGGAAGAAAAAACCATGACCCCTGCCGCCATTCAGAAAAGCGAGCAGGAAAAAATGCTGGAGCGACTCAACAGGTTCCATAAACGCGGGTAACCTGATTTGCTTGCCGATCAAAGATCGGCTTATTTATTATTTAAGTTGGGAGGTACACAAATGGCAGATGTGAAAGAAAAAACCATAGCAAAGGATCCCAAGCTGGCGAACGCACGTGAGGCATCCATTGATCCGGCAACCCAGGAAATGCTGCTGCGGGCGCAGGAACTGAAAATCGACACTGTGTTTGACCGCGCCGTGACCATGAAGCCGTGCGCTATCGGATTGCAGGGTATTTGTTGTAAAAACTGTGCCATGGGGCCGTGCCGTCTGCCCTTGCCCAAGGGCGGGATTGACGGTGAGGATACCCGTAAGGGACTCTGCGGCGCCACCGCCAATACCATCTGCGCGCGCAATTTCATCCGAATGATCGCCGCCGGCGCCGCCGCCCATTCCGACCATGGCCGGTCGGTGGCCGAGGTGTTTCTCTCGGTGGCACGCAAAGAGACCCAAGACTACAAGATCAAAGATCCCATTAAACTGCTTGATATCGCCCCTCATTTCGGTGTTGCCACCACCGTGGAGGTGGACGGTAAGACCGTTGATCGTGATCTTGATGAAATTGCCCTTGAGGTGGCCGAGGCCGCCTATAACGAGTGGGGCAAGCCGGAAGGTACGCTGAATTATATTAAGCGCGCACCGCAGGCCTTGCAGGAAAAATGGAAGCGTGAGGGGGTTGAACCGCGCAATGTGGATAGAGAGATTGTCGAGATCATGCATCGCACCCACATGGGCGTCGATCAGGATTACAAGAACCTGATGAAGCAGGGCACCCGCGCCGCGCTGGCGGACGGCTGGGGCGGCTCCATGCTGGCCACCGATCTGCAGGACGTGATGTTCGGCACCCCCTCACCCCTGCAGTCCGAGGTCAATCTCGGGGTCATGAAAGAAGATCACGTCAATATCATCGTGCACGGCCATGAGCCGGTGCTCTCCGAGATGATCGTGGCCGCCGCTCAGAGCCAGGAGATGGTTGCCTATGCCCAGGAAAAAGGGGCCAAGGGCATTCAACTCTCCGGTATCTGTTGTACCGCCAACGAGGTGCTGCAACGTCATGGCGTACCGCCGGCGGGGACCTTCCTGCAACAGGAACTGGCGATTATCACCGGCGCCTGTGACGCCATGGTGGTAGACGTCCAGTGCGTCTTCCAGAATCTGGCAAATGTCGCCAAGTGTTTTCATACCAAACTGATCACCACTCATCCCATCGCCAAAATGGAACAGGAAAACGTGGTACACATCGAGTTTGACGAGCACCACGCCATGGAAGATGCCATCAAGATCGTCAAGATGGCCATCGACAACTTCCAGAACCGCGGCGCCGAGGTGATGATTCCGCGTCATAAGGCCGCCCAGATCGCCGGCTTCGGCGTTGAATCCATCAGGTACCATCTGGGTGGTTCGTTCCGCGGTGATTATTACACCCTTAACGACAACATCATCAACGGCCGCATCCGTGGTCTGGCCGGCATCGTCGGTTGCAACAACGCCCGCACCAAGCATAACGAAGAGCATATCGAGATCATGAAGGAATTGATCAAGAACGACGTGCTTGTTCTCACCACCGGATGTAGTGCAATCGCGGCCGGTATGCATGGCCTGCTTACCCCGGGCGCCGCCTCCGTGCACTGCGGCCCGGGTCTGGCCGAGGTCTGCGAGACGGTAGGGATCCCGCCGGTGCTGCATCTTGGCTCCTGCGTCGATAACAGCCGCATCCTGCTGGCCGCCACCGAGGTGGTGAAGGCGGGTGGTCTGGGCAACGACATCTCCGATCTTCCGGCGGCCGGCAGCGCGCCTGAATGGATGAGTGAGAAGGCCATCTCCATCGGCCAGTACTTCGTCGCCTCCGGCGTCTATGTCGTCTTCGGCTACCATATGCCGCTTGAAGGAGCCCCGGAGTTCAAGGATTATCTCTATCAGGAGATGGAAAAAATCTACGGCGGCAAGTGGGACTGCGAGCCCGATCCCATCAAGCATGCCCATAAGATCATCGCCCACATCGACGCCAAGCGCAAGGCGCTGGGCATCGACAAGGCGCGCGAGCGGGTCTTGATGGATATGGCCGATCGTCAGGCTCTGGCTATGGAGTAAACCGGTACGCCAACCGATTGTTACGGCAACCCTGGAACATGAATGTGTTCCGGGGTTGCTTCATGTTCATATGAGGAGGAACGAATGTCCAGACTAGTCGCATTTGCCGCCATTCAAGGCGGCTATCAAGTCGTGGCCCAAGCTGACGGCGAACTGGAGAGAGCGCTGCAGAGTTATGATGCGTCCACCAAGATCGGCTTTGGCAACACCGCCTATTATCTGCCGGTTATCTATTCGCTGACCGGCATCAAATGTGAGACCCTCGAGGATCTGAAAAAACCCCTCGAATTTGCCCGCGGTCTGTTGCCGCCGCATCTCAAGGGGCACAACCACCTGCCGTATCTCGGACCGCTGCTGGATGCGGGGATGGCGGGTATTTTCGCTTACGAGGTGAAAGAGGCCCTGCGCATCCTGGCGGAGCCTGATTTTTATACCTTTACCGAAGACCCTGATCCAGGCGCCGGCAAGCTCTGGGTGGGGCCTGCTGATGACACCATTTTACGAAAACGCGGGGTCGAGTTCGTAGACGGTTCCGCCCCCGGCTTTGCCGCCGTGGTTGGCGCCGCTCCAGATGCTGAAACGGCCAAGATGATTATCGAAGATTACCAGAAGAAGAGCCTCTATATATTCTGCGCCGCCAACCATAACGGCAAGACCGCCATCGAGCAGTGTCTCGAGGCGGGCATGCAGGTTGGCTGGAATACCCGAATCGTGCCCTTTGGCCCCGATATTTCCTCCGCCGTTTTTGCCCTTGGGTTCGCTAATCGTGCCGCCATGGCATTCGGTGGGGTTGAGCCGGGTGATCACCGGCGCATGCTGATCTACAACAAGAACCGGATTTTTGCCTTCGTCAACGCCCTGGGCGATGTCGGCACCGAGTGGGCGGTGGCGGCCGCCGGCGCGGTTAACTGGGGCTTTCCGACCCTGGCCGATACCGATATTCCGGAAATTCTGCCCACCGGCATCTGTACCTACGAGCATGTGGTGGCAAATGTGCCCCATGACGAGATCTGCCAGAAATCGGTGGAGGTTCGCGGCCTGAAGATCAACGTCACCGAGATCGATATCCCCCTCGCCTTCGGTCCGGCCTTTGAGGGTGAGCGTGTTCGCGGCGCCGATCTCTATGCCCAGACCGGCGGCGGCAAGACCCAGTGCACCGAGCTGGTCAAGATGGCCGACATGAAGGAGATCGACGACGGCAAGGTAGAGGTGGTGGGCCCCGATCTGGGCGATGTCCAGGAAGGCGGAACCCTGCCGCTGGGTATCTACGTGCAGATTGCCGGGCGTGAGTTTCAGGAGGACTTCGAGCCCATCATGGAGCGGCAGATTCACCATCTCATCAACTACATCCAGGGCGTCATGCACATCGGTCAGCGCGACATCTCCTGGGTGCGCATCTCCAAGGCGGCCGTTGAAAAAGGGTTTACCCTGAAAGATATCGGGGTAGTGCTGCACGCCAAGTTCCACCAGGATTTTCAGAAGATTGTCGACAAGGTGCAGGTCACCCTCTTTACCAAAGCCGAAGATGTGGAAAAACTCACCGAACGGGCCCGCGCCGAGTATAAGAAGCGCGACGAACGGGTGGATACCATGACCGACGAGGACGTGGAGACCTTCTACTCCTGCACCCTGTGTCAGTCCTTTGCCCCCAGCCATGTCTGCACCGTGAGCCCGGAGCGAACCGGCCTCTGCGGCGCGTATAACTGGATGGATTGCAAGGCATCCTTTGAGATCAACCCCACCGGCCCCAACCAGCCGGTAAACAAGGGCAAGGTGCTCGATCCGGTACTGGGACGTTTTGAAGGGGTGGATGAATTCATCAAAGGCGCCTCCAAAGGGGCGATTGAGACCTATAACTTCTATTCCATGGTCAATGCTCCCATGACCACCTGCGGCTGTTGCGAATGTATCGCTGCCATGCTGCCGTCCTGCAACGGCATTATGACGGTCAATCGCGATTACGCCGGTGAGACCCCATGCGGTATGAAGTTCACCACCCTGGCCGGTGTAATGGGTGGTGGCGCCTCTTCTCCGGGATTCGTCGGCCATTCCAAGTTCAACATCACCCAGAAGAAGTTTATTACCGGTGATGGCGGATTGCTCCGCATGGTATGGATGCCCAAGGTGCTCAAGGATGAGATTGGCGAACGGCTTAATGCCCGTGGTAAAGAAATGGGCATCGACAACTTCGTCGATATGATTGCCGATGAGACGGTGGGACTCACCGAGGACGAGATTCTGCCGTTCCTGCAGGAAAAAGGCCATCCCGCCCTCAACATGGATTCTTTAATCGGCTAAACGGGCAGTGTCCCGGCCGCCTGGGCGCGGCCGGGACCTCATTTTAATGAACTTCAGATAAGGAGAAGGACCAATGGCACTAACCGGTATGCAAATTTTCAAGCTCCTGCCGAAGACAAACTGCAAGGAGTGTGGTGTGCCGACCTGCCTTGCCTTTGCCATGAATTTAGCCTCGGGAAAGGCGGAACTCGATTCCTGTCCGTACGTATCCGATGAGGCGCGGGCGCAGTTGGAGGAGGCCTCGGCCCCGCCCATCCGTCAGGTTATGGTGGGAAAAGGGGTGCGCAAAGCAAATACCGGCGGGGAAACCGTGTTGTACCGGCACGAGAAGACCTTTTACAACCAGACCCTGTTCGCCGCCGTGATCACTGCCGATACCCCGGCCGCTGAGATCGATGCGAAACTCAAAGCGTGGAACGCGCTGCAATTCGAACGGGTGGGCTTTAATCTTCGCCCCGAGCTGGTGGCCGTCAAGGATACCGGCGGCGACGGCGCCGCCTTTGCGGCGGTTGCCAAGCAGGTAGCCGAGACCTCCGAGTTCAACCTGATTTTGATGAGCGAAGATGCAGGGGTCATGCAGGCCGGCGTTGATGCGTGCGGATTCAAGCGGCCCCTGTTGTACGCGGCCACTGAAGCCAATGTCGATGGCTTTGGCGCCATTGCCAAGGACAGCGGACTGCCGCTGGCGGTGAAGGCGAACGGGATCGACGGAGTTGCCGCACTCACCGAGAAACTTACCGCCATGGGCCTGAAGGATCTGGTAATCGATCCCGGCTCACGGGAGGTGAAAAAGGGGCTGGAGGACATGGTGGCACTGCGCCGGGCGGCGCTGAAGGACGGTAATCGGGCAGTGGGCTTTCCCACCATCTGTTTCCCCTGCGAGATGGCCTCCAACCCGGACATGGAAGCGCTGATCGGTGCCATGTATGTGGCCAAATACGGCAGTATCGTGGTGCTCTCGGATTTTACCGCCGAGGCTGTATTCCCGCTGATGCTGGAGCGGCTTAACGTATACACTGATCCGCAGCGGCCGATGACGGTTACCGAGGGTATCTATGAAATCGGCAGTCCGGATGAAAATTCCCCGATTCTGGTGACCACTAACTTCGCCCTTACCTACTTCATCGTCTCCGGCGAAGTTGAGGCGAGCAAGGTGCCCACCTGGCTGCTGATCAAAGATTCCGAAGGGTTGTCGGTGTTAACCGCGTGGGCGGCCGGCAAATTCAGCGGCGATGATGTGGGACTTTTCGTCAAAAAATGCGGAATTGCCGACAAGGTAAAGCACAAGGAGGTGATTATCCCCGGCTACGCCGCGGCCATCACCGCCGATGTCGAAGAAGAACTGCCGGAATGGACGGTTACCGTTGGTCCGCGTGAAGCGGCCCATCTGCCGGCGTTTTTGAAGGCTCGGGCGTAAGCAAAGCGCAGACAACCATAAACTAAAACAGGCCGCGTAAGGCAGTGAAGGAGAGAGGATATGATTTTATTTGGTGAAAGTCTCAACGTAATTTCAAAGAAAATCGGCGCCGCCTTCAAGGAGCGCGATCCCAAGCCGATTCAGGAGGAGGCCCTGGAGCAGAAGGAAAAGGGGATGGACTATATCGACATCAACCTCGGCCCGGCCAAAAAAGATGGCCATGAGTTGATGCCGTGGGTCTGCCAGACGGTACAGGAAGTGGTGCCCGATATGCCCCTGTTGCTCGACACCTCAAACATCGCCGCCATTGAGGAAGGGCTGAAGGTGCTCAAACCGGCAGCAAAACCGCACATCATCAATTCCATTATGGCGCGACCTGAGCGCTATGAGGCGATGCTGCCCATCGCCGCCAAATACCAGGCCGATATGGTGGCATTGCTGTGGGGGCCCGATGGGCTGCCGCGCGACGAGAACGAGCGTGCCGCACTCTGCGTGGAGTTGCTCTATGCCGCCAACGAGGCGGGCATACCCAACGAAAAAATCTGGGTAGACGGCATTGTCACCCCGGTTAACATCCAGCAGCCGCAACTGGTAAGTCTGCTCAATTTCCAGATGATGCTCGAAGATATCGCGCCCGGCGCCATGAGTACCTGCGGTTTGTCAAACATCTCCAACGGCCCGCCGGTGGAGATGCGCCCGATTCTTAACACAACCTATATGGTGATGCTCGAGCGCTATGGGATGAAGTCGTGCATCGCCGATCCCCTGGACGAAAATCTCACCCTGATAGCCAAGGGCAAGCGTCCCGAGGTTGTCGAGATCGTCCATCAGACCATGGATGGGGCCGGTCCCGATCCGGCCTCGGTGGACAAGGAGCTGGCCGAGTATGTCAAGACCGTCAAGGTGATCATGGGTGAGAGCCTCTACTCCGATTCGTATCTGGAATTGTAGCACTATCGTTTCCCCTGTTGAAAAGCCCCGCTCTGCCCGGAGTGGGGCTTTTTATTTGGGCTGCGGAACACTCTGCCGATGACGGTTTTCGTGGCTGTGCAACTTCCGCCGTGACCATTTCACGGAAGTGATTAGACTTTCAGGCCTGATATTATCAACATGATGGGGGATATATGAGCGAAACAATCGGCCAGGAAGGATGGGTGTATGTGATCGTGAGTGAAAAGGACGGGGAGGGAACGTATCTCGGTCTGTTTGATGAAGAGCAGGAGATTGATTTCATTCCCGCCTTTACCTCCCGAGAGGCGGCCCAGGACTCGTTTCTCAACCTTCCCCGGGAGCCGGGCAAGAAGTATGAGATACAGGCGATTCACATCGAAGAATTGACCACCGATGCCCGTCAGAGCGGCTTTAAGGTCAGCCTTATCGACAGCGATGGAAAAGTGGTTGACCCGTAATAAGAACAAGGGCTGTAGGGAGCTTTGAAAAATGAGAATGTTCGTTCAAGATCAATGCGCGAGCAAAATTTTGCCGCAGGCATATGAGTGATATTGCCAGGATAAAATTTGTTGAGCAACGATGAGATTGGACGAAAAGGCCATTTTGCAAGGTTCCCTGTAATTACTGTAAGGAGTACACAATGGGACTTAAACTTGCCATCGGCGGCAAAGGCGGGGTTGGCAAAACCACCGTGGCCGCCCTGCTGGCCCGCTATTTTGCCCGGGCGGGTAATCAGGTAATTGCCATCGATGCCGATCCGGTGAGCAACCTGGCCGCGGCCCTGGGTATCGATGAACGTGAACCGATCACCCCCATTGCCGAGCTGGCCGATCTCATCGAGGAACGAACCGGTGCCAAGCCGGGCACCATGGGCGGTTTTTTCACCCTGAATCCGAGGGTGGATGACATTCCCGAACGTTTTTCCCGCCAGTGTGACGGCGTTCGTTTGCTGGTTATGGGCACCGTACAGAACGGCGGCGGTGGCTGTATCTGCCCGGAAAGCACGGTGCTCAAGACCCTGATGACCCATCTGGTGCTGCAGCGCGAAGATATTCTCATCATGGACATGGAGGCGGGGGTGGAGCATCTCGGCAGGGGAACCTCCGGCTCGGTGGATGCCCTGGTGATCGTGGTCAATCCGGGGCTGCGATCCATGCACGCGGCGGATAAAATCAGAAAACTGGGGACCGAGCTGGGTATCAGGCGGACCGTGGTGCTCGGCAACCGGGTGGATGATGCGGCCGATGAGGAACTGATCAGAACGACCTTGAGTGATTTTGAGATCATCGGATGTCTGCCTGAGGTAGCTGAGATCAACAGGGCCGATCGCACCGGCGCCAGACCATTTGCGGACATAAGCGCGGCACCGCCTCAGTTGGCCGAGATTGGCGGCGCACTGGCGCACCTCGCCTAACTTGCATGGATTAGCCTTGGAGTGCTGCTCAAGCTGATGACGATCTGTATCAGATATATCTTCCGCAATGGATAATTTTCTTGCCAGGGCGCTGCCCACCGGTGTCGGTTCCATGCCCATGCGCGATCACCAGGCCGCCGTTGAGGTCATTGCCAGGTACCTGCCCCAGCTACCGTTCTGGCCGCAATTGTCTCAATATCGCCAAGAGGGGATGATTAATCAGTTTGCCGCCGCCATGCCCGGGTTGCGTCAGCGCGACAAAACCCCCTATATTGACGTAACAGTGCCTGAATTTGACCATGAACTGGTTGCTTTTTATGAGGAGTACCTGGCGGCGCACGAAGCGGAGAAGGTTGCCGATGAGAGCCGTTTTTCCATGGGAACCAGGGAGAGCGCCGGCTTCTTCGCCCTGCTTGAAACCCTGCACGCGGATGCCGACAACCTGATAAAACTCAAGGGCCAGGTGACCGGACCGGTTACCTTCTGTATGGCGGTAAAAGACCACGACGGCCGCGCCATCTTCTACAACGAACAACTGCGTGATGCCGCCGTCAAGATGATTGCCCTCAAGGCACGCTGGCAGGCTGAGAGACTGGCCCGCCTGACACCTGCCCCGATCATCTTTCTCGATGAGCCGGGGCTGGCCGGTTTTGGCTCATCCGCCTTTATAACGGTGAGCGCCGAAGAGATTGTCGCGGCACTGAGTGAGGTCGTTGCGGCCCTGCATCAGGGAACCGGGCTGGCCGGAGTGCATGTCTGCGCCAACACCGAATGGCCGCTGATTTTTGACGCGGGTGCTGATATCGTGAATTTCGACGCCTTTGGTTACTTTGACAAGTTTATCCTCTACCCGGAACAACTGCGCGGCTTTATAGCTCGTGGCGGGATCATCGCCGGCGGCATTGTCCCCACCAGCCCCGATGACATCGGCAGCCGCACCGCTGAGCAGCTTGTGGATCTCTGGTTCAGCCAGGCGGGCCGGATCGGCGAGTTGGGGGTTGAGCTGGAACAAATTTTTAACCAGAGTCTTATTACCCCCAGCTGTGGATTGGGCACGGTTCGCGAGGAACAGGCCATACATACGCTTGGCCTGACCCGGGCGGTGTCGGATCTGATCCGGCAACGTTTTGGGTGAAGTCAATGGATAGGATCAGTATTGGATTTGATGAGACCCTGGTTGTTGACTGTCAGTGTGTGCTCATCGTTCCTGAAGAGGCCCTGGTGGAAGGGGGCTATATCAAAAAATTCAGTACCAGGGCCGGTGCTCATGATAAACATGAGTTTCATGCCCTGGCCCAGATGGCTTACTATCAGGCAGAGGACGCGGAACTGGTGCCACGGATTATGGTGGGGTCGTGCAAGATTACAATGGGTGATGAGCACGAAGAGCTGACCAGCGGTCTTGTTATCTGGCGTGAAAAATATGGCGCCATCGATGCGGCGGTGCACCAGTGGCTTGCCGCCGGCAAGCTGTTAGCGGCGGCGCATCGCTTCTGCACAAGATGGATACGGCTTGATATTTGATGGTATGGGTGTGAAAAAACAGCATATTACCGTCTTTCAGCAACACGGCAGCGGCGAGCGAAAAATCGAAGGGGTGCGCCGCTACGGCGGTGATGATATCGTTCTTGAGGTGGTATCAATCAATGACGAACTGCCGCCGGTCATTGATGACACCAAACCCTATCTCCCCACTGAGATAAAAGCTGATCTGGTGCTTGATTTTCTCACCCATCCCGATCTCTCCGCTGACTTGGCCGGCCGCTGCGCGCAGAGGCACATTCCCGTTATCGCCTCGGGCAAAAAGCATCGCGGCGCCACCCTGATCAGCCCGCCCACCTGATGTGGTCTGGCCCGGCAGGAGTGTCTGGGTACCTATGGCGAGTTGTTCGGAGCCCCTGAATTTGAGGTGGAGGTGGACGGCGGGTTCGTTACCAGTGTTCGCGTCATCCGTGGCGCACCCTGTGGGGCAACCTGGGAGGCGGCGGCTCCCATAGTCGGTCTGCCGGTGGCGACGGCGGCCCGGGAGATCGGCTTGCAAACCCAGTTTTTCTGCAGCGCCGACCCGGCCGGCTGGGATCCCCTGCACGGCAAAAGTCCGGTTCACTTTGCCGGTAAAGTTCATCATCAGGCCCTTGCCAGGGCCCTTAAAAAATTAGATTCATAACCGGCGGCAACCGGGAGTCGTTCTCTACGCTTCGCGGCATGGCGGTAAGTGAGGAGTAACGTTCTCGGCCTTTTGCCGTTGCCTGATTTGTGCATTGCGGATCGGCCAGAAGTAATTAATTCTTTTGTCACCTAATATTTGAACACTGTAAATACCAGCACAAGGAGCAGCCATGACCGAGAAAGCGACCCTGACCATCGATGACCGTTCATACGAGTTTGATATGTTTACCGGCGCCGAAAACGAGCGGTGTATCGATATCACCCACCTGCGCAAGGAGACGGGCTGCATCACCATGGATCCCGGCTACGGCAATACCGGTTCATGCTATTCATCGATCACCTATGTGGACGGCGCCAAAGGGATTTTGCGCTATCGCGGGTACCCCATTGAGGAACTGGCGCAAAAAGCGGGCTTTGTCGAGGTATGTTATCTGATTTTACACGGTGAGCTGCCCACCGCCCGGCAACTGGCCGATTTTCGAGCTGAAATCGCCGGGCATGCCGCCCTGCATGAAAATCTCAAAATTCACTTCTCCGGGTTACCCCATTCAGCACCGCCCATGGCGCTTTTATCGGCCATGCTCAATCTGGTCTCCTGTTTTCATCCGGAGGTACTCGAGGTGGTGGCCGAGGGGGAAGAATTTGAACGAACCGCCGCCCTGCTGCTCTCCAAGGTGCGGACCATTGCCGCCTTTTCCTATCGTATGGCGTACGGCAAACCCTTTATCCACCCAAATCCGAATCTGAGCTATTGCGCCAACTTCCTCCACATGATGTTTTCCGAGCCATACCAGGAATATGTGGCCAGCCCGGTGATCGAAAAGGCGCTCAACCTCTTTCTGGTACTCCATGCCGATCATGAGCAGAACTGCTCGACCTCCACCGTACGGGTGGTGGGGAGCTCCCGGGCGAATCTTTTCAGTTCCGTTTCCGCCGGGGTCAGCGCCCTCTGGGGCCCGCTGCACGGCGGCGCCAATGCAGCCGTCATCAAGATGCTCGAGGAAATCAAATCCTCCGGTCAGCCCATCGATCACTACCTGGATATGGCCAAGGATAAGAACAATAATGTTCGCCTGATGGGGTTTGGCCACCGGGTCTACAAGAACTTCGACCCACGCTCCGTCATCCTCAAAAAACGGGTCTACGAAGTGCTGGATGAACTGCAGCAGGAGGATCCGCTGCTCGATATTGCCCTGGAACTGGAAGAAAAGACCCTTAAAGACGACTATTTCGTCTCCCGCAACCTCTATCCCAACGTCGATTTTTATTCCGGTATCCTGTTGCGGGCCATCGGCATTCCCATCAACATGTATACGGTGATGTTCGCCATCGGCCGGATGCCCGGCTGGATCGCCAACTGGCGCGAGCTGTTGGAACACAAGCAGCGCATCTCCCGCCCCCGGCAGATTTACACCGGCAGCACCACCCGTGAGTTTGTGGAGCTACGCGACCGGGGGTAATGGCGTCTCATGAGCGCCGAAAACTCAACTAGTTGATCCCTGCCGCATATCGTGGCCCGGCCGGAACATGTCATGCAGGTATACCGGTTGCTCGATTTGAGCAATTGCGGTAGGTGTGGTGAAAAAACCTGTCTGGCCTTTGCCGCCTCGGTGTATCAGGGCAAACGTGAGCTTTGGCAATGTCCTTTTGTGGGCCGGTCTGCCTCAGAAGAATTTTCGGGCAATGGCGGCGGCGCCGTTGGCGGTGATGCGGCAGCCGCGGAATTGGAGAAGTTGCGCATCCAGGCGAGTGCCCTTGACTTTGCCGAAACCGCCCGTCGTACCGGGGCGGTGGTAAAAGATCACAAATTATGCGTTGCCGTACTGGGCAAGCAAGTTTGCATTGATGCAACCGGCGCTCTGCATTCCATGATCCATCTCAATCCCTGGGTGGTGGGGCCGGTGCTTACCTATCTGTGCCGCTGCCGGGGCCGGGAGGTCGGTGATGGCTGGGTGAGCTTTCGTGATATTGACGGACCGCGCTACCCGCTGTTTGCAAAGCGTTGTGAAGAGTCGCTCAAGCGTGTTGCCGATTCCTATACCGAACTGTTTGACGATATGGTGCATCTGTTTCAGGGGCGGGAGGTTCCACAACAGATGCGCTCGGACATCTCGGTGCTGCTTCCCCTGCTGCCCAAAGTGCCGCTGCTGATCCGCTACTGGCGACCAGATGAGGGGATCGATTCACAGCTCAGCGTCTACTTTGATGCCAGTGTGGAAGACAACCTCGGCGCCGACATGGCATTTACCCTGGCCACCGGTCTAACCCAGATGTTTGAGCGCCTGGTGCAGCGCCACGGCGAGCTGCGGGTGTAGAAACGGCTACCAGTTTTTACCCAGCAGTTCGAAATACTCTTTTCTTCTCACACAGGCCGGGCATTTGTCCGGCGGCTCAGTGCCCTCGTGCAGATAGCCGCATCCCCGACACTTCCAGATCCGCGGTTCCGGCCGTGCAAAGACCCGACCGGTGGCGATATTTTCCGCCAGTTCGCGAAAGAGCTGTTCATGGTGGCGCTCCGACACCCGAATCGCATCGAAGGTATCCGCCGCCCGCTTGAACCCCTCGTGCTCGGCCATCCGCGCAAAAGATGCATACATCTCCTCATGCACATACCGCTCAAGCTCGGCTGAGGAGAGCAGGTTGGCATGGGTATCCTCGATCACCCCGGTTGGAAACGACCAGGTGGTTTCCAGCTCACCGCCGTTGAAGAACTTGAAAAAACGCAGGGCGTGTTCGTACTCCTGGGCGGCAGTCTCGTCAAACAGGGCGGCTATCTGCATATAGCCGTCATCCTCGGCCCGCCGGGCAAAAAAGTTGTAGCGGGTGCGGGCCTGGGTTTCCGCGGAAAATGAGATCTGCAAATTTTTAGCGGTGGCGCTTTGCCTGAATTGGCCCATGTTACCCTCTATTCTTCAACTTCGATGGCTTGGGCGCCGCACTCGTCGGCGGCCCGCCGGACGATCTCATGCAGGTGGGCGGGGATTTCGTCATACTTGACCATGGACATCAGGGTGTCTTCGTCATACTCAAAGACCTCGGGGCAGAGCAGATTGCAGTTGCGGTCGCCCATGCACTGATCGGTAATGGTAACTTTCATTGCGTTCTCCTTGGATTAAGTGGTGTAAAATGTGTCTCTGTAGTATCAGTGTCCAATTTACTCAGGTGGTTGTTCATCAGTCAATGGCTATTTTCAGGAATCTATCCCATGAAACTCGGCATCATCGGCCTGCCACAGGCAGGCAAGAAAACCTTATTCGCGGCCCTCACCGGCCAGATCGTCACCGAACAGGCAACGGCGCACAAGCCGGTTCCCGGCACCGCGCTTATCGTCGATCACCGTTTTGATGAACTGGTCGACCGCTATCATCCCAAAAAAGAGACCCGCGCCCGCATCGATCTGGTGCTGCTCCCCACCCTGGAGCAGGAAAGCATCGCCCGCGGCGAAGTGTTTAAAGATATCAGCGATGTTGATGCCATCTGCCACGTGGTGCGCGGTTTTTCAGATGATGCCGTCTATCATGCGTCGGGGTCGGTGGATCCGGTGCGCGATATCGAGTCCATCAATGGCGAGCTGATCATGCACGATCAGCTGTTCGTGGAAAAACGGATCGAACGCATCGACATTGCTCTAAAGAAATTAAAGGATGAGAAGCAGGCCACGGAACGTGAGCTGATGCTGCGCATGGCCGAGATGCTTGAGGCGGAGCAGCCGCTTCGCCTGATGGCGCTGAGCGCCGAAGAAGATCTTTTGGTGCGCAGCTACCCGCTCATCACCCGCAAGCAGATGATTGTGGCGCTTAACGTGGGTGAGGATCAACTGGCCGATACAGAGATGATGGCGCTGGTACGGGCCTCGTGTGAAACAGCCCACATCGAATCGATGATGGTCTCGGCCCAGGTGGAGGCGGAGATCGCCATGCTTGAGAGCGAGGCGGAAAAACGAGAGTTTCTCGATGATCTGGGTATTACCGAACCGGCCCTGGAGATGCTCACTTCATTGTGCCTTAAGGCGTTGGGCCGCATCTCATTTTTTACGGTAGGCCCTGATGAGGTGCATCACTGGCTGGTGCGCGCCGGCGCCACCGCTCCGGAGGCGGCCGGGGCCATTCACTCGGATCTGCAGCGCGGTTTTATCCGTGCCGAGGTGATGAAATATGACGAATTGATCAACTACCCCGGCGAGGCCGAGCTGAAAAAAGCAGGCAAATTCTACGTCCAGGGCAAGGACTATGTGGTAGCGGACGGCGATATCATCAACATCAGATTCAGCGTGTAAAGCTTGACCCACACGCCCCATACTCCTGAGTCTCTTAGCTCCCTTCAACCGTCGCTGATTCCAGCTCACGGGTGGCGATGATATCTTCCAGCTTTTCCTTTTCGATCACCAGCTCTTCAAGAGACATCGATTCGGGGGTGAGGGCGGCGGTGCGGGGAACGGGGATGCCTTGTTCGCGCAGCCAGCCGTCGACGCGGGACTGGTTTTTCTTGTAAAGATAAAAACCAGTGGCCGAAGCGGCGATACCGGCCGCAAAGCCAATGATATGTTCAACCCTGATGTTCATAAACAATCTCCTTTCTGAAGGTTAGCGGTATGCCGTGGGACTGCAGGTCCAACCCCTCCATGACCCGGTCATGGGCTTGGGCCATGTGGTGGATCTCTTTGTAGAGTGAATCAACCGTCGAGCCGAACCCGCTTAGCCCAAAAATTCCCAGGGTAGAGTGGGCCCAGCGCAGCAGCGGGAAGCGTTGATGCTGCGGCACCAGTGAAATCTGATAGGTGCGGGGCTCGTTTTTTTCATAATATTTGTTGATCGGTCGCACATCGATGCATTTTTCCGGGCCATGCAGCAGATGGCGGCCAAAGCTGGCCACCCAGGTAACGGTGGCGCCGCGCAGCGGGTTACCGCGAAACCATGAGGCTGCCAGATAGCCCACCGACAGGAGTTCCGGATGGACATAGCCATGCTGGCGGGCCTCCCGCCAGCCATGCTCGCCCACCGCCAGCGCCACCGCCGCGCCGGCGGCCCGGGTAAGCCAGGCACCGGTAGCCGCCCGACTGAAGAGCTGGACCCCGCCCGCCGCCGCCAGCAGAAAACCGGCGATGATGGCGCCATCGGTCATCACTTCGGCGTTGCCGCCGAGATGAACCTGTACCGGCTTGTAATCATACTCCATGGAAAGGGCGATAGCGACGCGCAGCACGATCTCCTCGGTGGTGAGGTGGCCGCTTGCATAGGTGACCAGTAGACTTTTACTGAGCTCGTTAAATTGAAGGGTGTCCAGCCCGTCATGAGACATGATTGCCTGGTTGAACCGTTGGCACTCTGCCGGCGGCGCCGAGAGTCTCATCCGCATCCGGCCGGGCAACTCATGCAGGAGGGTGACGTGTAGGTCAAGGTTCATCGGCCGGTTTCCATGTCATGGATCAATAAACGCGATGAGTTCATGACCACCGCCACCGTGCAGCTGTTGTGCAGTACCGCCCCCCAGAACACCGGCAGCACCCCCACCGAGGCAAGCATGATCCCCAGGGTGTTGACGCCCACCGCGGTGATAAAATTCTGCCGTACGATGTTCATGGTCTTCTGGGACAGATGCAGAACAGAGGGAATCATCAGCGGGTCGTCTCCGGTTATGGTGATGTCGGCTGCCTCCATGGCAATATCGGTTCGTGTGTTGCCCATGGCAATGCCCACATCGGCGTAGGCCAGCGCCGGGGCATCGTTGATGCCGTCGCCGATCATGACCACGGAAGTACCCTTGGATTGCAGGCGCAGGACGTTTTCGGCTTTTTCATCCGGCATGACCTCGGCATGATAGCGGTCCATGGCCATGCGCGAGGCAACGATTTCGGCATGCTGTTCCACATCGCCGGTGAGCAGGATAATGTCGTCCATGCCCAGGTTACGCAGCCGGTTCAGCGATTTTTTCATATCTTCGCGGAGCACGTCCTGAACACCGATGATGCCGACAAGTTTGGGTCCGCGGGCGACAAAAATGACGTTCTCGCCTTTACGGGCGATGCGCTGGGCGTTTTCCTCGATATCTGCAAGGTTTACCCTGGTCTCCTGCATAAACCGCCTGCTGCCCACCCTAATGATTGAGCGGCCGATTCTGGTGGTGACGCCGCGGGCGGTGATGGTTTCGTTGTTGGTGTGTTTGGGCAGGGGCCAGCCGGCCCGGCGGACCCGTTCGACAATAGCTACCGCCATTGGATGGGTGCTGGTTTCTTCAGCGGCCGCGGCCATGCAGAGCAGCTCTTTTTCGGTGATTGTTTCATCGGAGCAGATCACTGAGCTGACCACCGGGCGCCCCTCGGTCAGGGTTCCGGTTTTGTCGAATATCACCGTATCGGTCTGGGAAAGGGCTTCGAGGTAGTTGCTGCCTTTTACCAGTACCCCGTTGCGGGCAGCAGTGCAGATGGCCGCCGACAGGGCGGTGGCGGTGGAGAGTCGCACCCCGCAGGAGTAATCGATAATGAGCATGTTCAACGCCCTGGTTATTTTGCCGGTGATAGTATAGACAATAACGGCCAGGGCAAAGTTGATGGGAATGAGCTGGGCGGAGAACTGATCGGCGTTTGATTGAATGGTCGCCTTTTTGTGGGCGGCCTCTTCCACCGCGGTGATGATTCGGGCAATCGCGGTGCGATCTCCCACCCGTTGCGCTTTCACCACGATCCGGCCCGATCTCACCACGGTGCCGGCAAAGACCTCATCGGTTTCGGCCTTGCGAACCGGCAGATACTCACCGGTTATCGATGCCTGATCCACGGCCGCCTCACCATCCAGGACAATACCGTCGACGCTGATCTTTTCTCCGGTTCGGGCAATGACGTGGTCGCCCTGGCGCAACAGGGAAAGGGCGACTTTTTTCTCCTGGCCATGTTCGTCGATCCGCCAGACAAACTCCTCGCCCACCGAGAGCATGTCGCGGATGGCGCTTCTGGTTCTGTCCATCGTGTAGGCGGTGAGCAGTTCGGCAATGTCGGCCAGCAAAATGATGGTCAGCGCCGACATGCCCTGACCGGCGGCGACACTTGCAATGATGGCGCTGGAACTGAGCGTATCGGCGTTGGGACGCTTTTGTACGATCAGGGAGCGAACCCCGGTGCGCAATATGGGCCAGGCCAGGCTCAACGCGGTGAGGGCCGGCATGGAGGTAAAGCGGCCGGCAAAGCTCTGAGGGGCGGGACGTGCCCGCAGCCAGGCAAATAAAAGCGTCGCCGAGGTGATCCCTATTCTCTGGACAATCGAGCCGATGGATTCCTCCTCTAGCCGCCGTTCCTGCAGCAGCAGGGCATGTTTGTCGGCACGTTCCTGCTTAAATGCGCTCAGTGACCAGGAGGCGAGCACCGAGCTGACCCGTTCCAGGATTTCCTCGGAGCTGGCTTCGGCGGCGTCGTAGTGGATGAGAATGGTCTTACTGATGGTGGAGAGTGAAACATCATAGACCGCAACGCCATCTTCGATTTCTTGGGTTATGGTGTCGGCAAATTCGGCCAGAAACCCCAGGCCACGGCAGTAAATCCTGATTCGGCCGGGCAGTGAATGGCGAATTACGCAATTCATCAAGGGAGTCTTTTTAGCGGAAATCATCCGTTACTATCCTCTGGTTGGTGTCCAGGCGCAACCGCCTTGTCAATGAGCGATGCAGCCACTCACCAAGGCATCGTACGATTACCTCGTTATCCTGTTCCAGCAGGCGGGCCAGATCCTCTTTCTGGGAGATCAATACCCGGCTCAGCGAAGCAAAAAAGGTGAGGATATCATCATCTGAGATCCTCTCGGGTTCATAATGCACCAGAATGGTGGCGGAAAGATGGTTTGCCGACACCTCCCTGATCCCTTCTATCCGGTTCAGCATGAGATTGAGAAGCCCGATGGCACCTCTATGTTGTTCGCCCAGACGTTTCAGCAGTGGCACTTTGAGCCGCAGCCTTCCGGGGAGGCTGTGGACAATCCGCGGTTTTGCCAGAAGCAGGGCGGTTTGATCAAGTAATTTCAGCTGCTTTCTCCCCCACCTCTGTTGATCAGATTAAATGCCCACCAGAGCAGGGTCAGACCGGTGGGCATTGAACCCCATTTTTCGCTGAGCAGCTTTTTTCCGCCGGCCACGATCAAAACGGCGATAGCCGCGGTTTTCAGATCAAGCAGACCATGGGTTTCGTCAAAGACCATTTTGTTCAGATCGTTGCCAAGGGCTCTGAATTGTTTGATTACGGCCGGCGTTATTGGTTTTTCAAGTTCTTGTTCCAGCCCCAGCAGTCGGGCAATGACGGCAAAGAGCAGCGGCGGCGGCACCAACTCCTGGTTGAAATGAACGGTAAGGCTGCCGCTGATACTGCTGTATTGCACCGAATCTATGCCCTCAGCAGCGCCGAGCCGGGCGATGCCTTGCTGTATGGCCGGGTGGTTTGTGCGCAGGGCCGGAATGACAAAGCGGATCCTGCCGGGCAGAGCATGGGCGACCTGGATCGGCCCCGTTTTTAGCATGGGCAACCCCTGGAGAACCTTGTTCTGTTTCACTTTTCCCGCCAGTGCGGCAATGATGACCCCGGTCACAAGATGCATAGATACTCCAATTCAGTTTTTTCCAGTTTCAAGGGTGTATAGGTTCGAGCACTATATCTTAAGTACTACTCCGATTGTTGTCGCTCGCCCTGGTGCATCAGGCTGCTTCCCACCGCCATATGTTCCGCAGTGTGAGGCGGGTCCGCTGCCATCCGAAGGTGCAGCCGCTTGAGCCATCCGCTGGAGCTTGAACCAAATTCCACCAGCGTCTCAAGTCGATGAAGCACCTCATCACTAAGCACATGTTCAAGTCGGTGTATTTCCCCATCGGCGTCCGCCGGGGCCATATTGCAGATATCCACCAGAAGGCGGGTGAGGCACCGTTTGCGCCGGGCGATTGAGTGCGCGAGCGCTACGCCTCTGGTGGTAAGTGTTATTTCTTTTCTCGGGAGATGGGTTACCAATCCGCTGGCAACCAGACCGGTAATAAATTTTGATACGCTTGCCCGTTTAACCCCCAGCGTTTCGGCAAGGGCACTGGAGCGCACCGGGCCCTTGAGCGATAGGGTGTATATCGCCTCCACGTAATTTTCCTGTGCCGGTGTTGTTATGATAGTGGTCACTGGCTTAGATACATGGGTGATGCCGCTGAGTCCTATACCAGGCAGAGTTTTATCGTATAACACCTTTTTGCAATTGAATAAGAAAGCTTAAATTAACCAAGGCTAATAATAAGTCAACGGATATTGTCACAGACCGGTAAGAAAATGCCCGCCCAATACAACTCCGGCTTTTGGGGTAGACCCTGAGAGGCGCTCTTTGTAAGTAATGAGTGCACTGACAGCTTTAATCAGCCTCGGTAAACTAAGGTGGGAAGCAAGTAGGGTAACAACCGCCGAGAACAGGCAGTATTGATGCCCGCGGGCAGATCATCGACTCAGGAAAAGCGGCTGAAAGCAGACCATAAGAAATAAATGAATGGTGGATGTCGTATGCTAGAAATGGCGCTCAGAATGGCTTTTTGCCATCGCTGGGTTGCCGTGCCGACATGGGGGATGCATTGGCCACGGTGTCAGCATGTTACCGTTTTCTCGGTCGACTACCACCCAGAGCAATACACAACCGCCTCAGTTTGCTTAACCGTTTGAGCCGCATAGTGATTGCGTACGATGACATCTCAATCTTCATTTGTGCAAATCTGCATGGGATTTCCAATTTTTCCCGGTTAATCACCAATTTCTCAGGGTGGCAATCAGCCGGGCTGGTTCGAGCAGCAGGTCAAGGCCGTCGTTGATGTCCCGGCAGACGATATCGGCCGCTCCGATAAGCCCGCCGTATGCTCCTTCCGGGCCGATGATCGCGATGCCCAGCGCCGCTTCATCGAGCATGAGCAGATCGTTCCTGCCGTTGCCTGCGGCAACAGTAGAGCGCGCCCCGCAGGCCATGACAAAGTCGCGCTTAGCCGCATCCTGGCCACCGCCGCCAAGGATTTCCAGGTGAACCGGCAGGGCCGCACACCGATCTGCCGCGTTGCCGTGGGTGTCGGCGGTTACCACGTGGATATGCAGCGCTTGTGAAAGCGCCCTTATTCGTTTGCCGACTCCGTCAATGAGGTGACCGTCCCCGGCCACGGTGCCGTTGAAATCAAGCACCAGAGTGTCGAGTGCCAGGGCCGGGCCGCCCGGAATGAGAATCTCAAGCATATCGTATGGTTCCGGCTCTGGAGAGGGAACGCTCAGCGGCGACGAACGCCTAGTCAGGGCAGAAGAGCTGGCGCATCTTTTCGATCAGGGCAGCGATGCGTGTGTCAGTGATGCGGTTGTAGATGAAATTGGCGTCCTTGCGAAAGTCGATGATCCCCTGACTGCGCAGGATATTGAGATGTTGGGAGACGTTGGCGTTGGTGGTTTTGACCTGCTCGCGCAGATCGCCCACCGACATCTCACCCTCTTCCAGCAGGCAGAGAATCTTGAGCCGGATCGGGTGCGACATGGATTTGAGCAGTCGTGAGATTATCTCAATGTGCTCGTCTTTTATATCTTTTTCATCTTGTTTCATTTTCTCCCCGCCATTTCATTATTTTAGCGTTTACCGTAATACATTGATGAAGTAAAGTTTTTTTCATAATTCGCGTGCCGAATAAAAATGTGCGACCCGTTGGCGAAGTGGGGTAGAAAAAAATCCACTTCGCCCCGTTTCATGGTACTGTTTGGCTAATTTCAGACCGAAGCAGCGATTATGAATACCAGTTCGTCATCATCATACCGTCATGTGCCGCCACCATCCTTGTCGGCCGCGGAGCAGCCCCACTGTATTGTCGATCCGGACCAATACGAGCGGTTGCGCGCCGCCGCGCTTGCTGACCCCGATGCCTACTGGGCCGGTCGTGGCCGCGAACTGCTGGACTGGCGGGCGCCGTTTCATACGGTGCAGTCCGGCGATCTTGACAGCGGTATCGTCCGCTGGTTCGACGGTGGCAGGCTGAATGCGTGTGAAAATTGTCTGGACCGTCATGTCCAGGCCGGTCACGGCGAAAGGCTTGCCTTGATCTGGCAGGGTGAGGGGGAGGAGGAACGGCGTACCTTCACCTATCAGGAATTGCTCACCGAGGTGTGTCGCTGTGCCGCGCTATTGACAAGCAAAGGGGTGCGCCGCGGCGACCGGTTGGTCATGTATCTGCCGATGATTCCGGAACTGGCCGTGGCCATGCTGGCCTGTGCCCGCATCGGTGCGGTACATTCGGTGGTGTTTGCCGGGTTTTCGGCGGTGAGTCTGCGGAACCGTATTCAGGATTGCCGGGCGGTCTTGCTGGTAACCGCCGACGGTACCTATCGTCAGGGGCGGGCGTTGGAACTGAAAACCCACGCCGATGAGGCTCTTATCGAATGCGACACGGTTACCTCCTGTCTGGTGGTGCGGCGCACCGGTATCCCCGTGTATATGCACTCCGGCCGTGACAGTTGGTGGGATGAGCCGCTCGATGCCGGGGCGGAAGTCAACGTTAAGCCGCCTGCCATGGAATCTGAAGATCCCCTCTTCATCCTTTACACCTCAGGTTCCACCGGCCGACCCAAGGGAATTGTCCATGCCACCGGTGGCTATCTGACCTACGCCCTGCATACCACCCAGCTGGTGTTTGATCTACGGCCTGAAGATGTTCACTGGTGCACCGCCGATTACGGCTGGATCACCGGCCATACCTATGGCCTCTATGGTCCTCTGGGGCGGGGCTCAACCTCGCTCATGTTCGAGGGAGCGCCGTATTATCCGGGGCCGGACAGGCTGTGGCGGATCGTTGCCGAACATCGGGTGTCTATTTTTTATACCGCCCCCACCACCATCCGCACCCTGATGCGTTTTGGCGAGGCGCCGCCGGCGGGCCATGATTTGAGCTCTCTGAGGATAATCGGCTCGGTGGGTGAGCCCATCAACCCTGAGGCCTGGAAGTGGTTTTATGAACACGTGGGCGGCGGTCGTTGCCCTCTGGTGGATACCTGGTGGCAGACCGAAACCGGCGGTATCATGATCGCTCCGCTGCCGTATGGCTCGCACCTGAAACCGGGATCGGCGGCCCTGCCGCTGCCCGGCATCGACGCCGCTATCCTCGATGAAAATGATAGCCAGACCGCCGTCGACCAGCCTGGGCACCTGGTCATACGCCGGCCGTGGCCGGGTATGCTGCGCGGTTTGTACAACGATGCCGAGCGTTTTCACGCCACCTATTTCAGCGCTTTTAGCGGATGCTATGACGCCGCCGACGGCGCCCGTCGCGACGAGGACGGTTACTTTTGGATTATCGGCAGACTCGATGACGTGATCAACGTTTTCGGCCATCGGCTGGGTTCGGCCGAGATTGAGTCGGCCCTGGTTTCCCATCCGGATGTGGCCGAGGTGGCGGTGGTGGGCCGGGTTCACCCGGTCAAGGGCCAGGCGGTGTACGGCTATGTAACCGTCAAGGAAGGGGTTGAACAAAGCGATGAATTATTAGCTGAGCTGCGTCGCCATGTGCGTACCGAGATCGGTCCCATCGCGGTACCCGACACCCTCCAATTTGCGCCGAAACTGCCGAAAACAAGAAGCGGTAAGATCGTGCGGCGGATTTTACGCAAGATTGCCGGCGGCGACTACGGCGATTTCGGTGATACCTCCACCCTGGCCGATCCCGAAGTGGTGCGGGAGCTTATCGCCGGCCGCCGTGAGCAGGAGTGATGACGCCCATATCAAGATTTACGGGCCGGTCAAAGTCGGCGGGTGGCGGTGACGCCCTGCAGGCGCCGGCACCGGAGGCGGCGGTCTCCTTTCTGCGCCAGACCATGCCGTTTGCCGAACTGGACGAGGCCACCATCATTGAGCTTGCCAGCCATTGCCGGATCGGCTTTTTCCCCAAAGGCACCCGGCTGCTCACCTTTAACGAGACGGAAATAACGGATCTCTATCTCATTCAGCGCGGCGGCATCAAAGGGTTTATCGAGGACGAACAGGGAACCATCACCCTGAAGGATTATCGGGGCATCGGCGCCAATGTGGGGGCGCTGGGAATCATCCGCGGAACCAAAGCCAATCTCAACATCGAAACCATTGAAGACACCTTTTGCTATCTGATCGCCCGTGATCTTTTTCTTGACCTCGTTCAGTCCAACCCGACCATCGCCCACTACTACCTGAAGAGCTTTTCAGACAAGCTGGTGACCACCGCCTACAATGAACTGCGTACCCACAAGCTGGCGAGGCGGGACAGCGAATCGCTGTATCTGTTCAATACCAGAGCCGGTGATCTGAGCAAGCCGCTGTTCACCGTCTCCGCCTTCACCTCCATCCAGGAGGCGGCCGCCGTCATGTCCGCTCAGAATATCGATTCGCTGCTGATTTATGCCGATGAGGAGCCCGGCGCCATGATCGGCATTATTACCGATACCGATTTTCGCGGCAAGGTGGCGGCTCGGGGCAGAGATCATCGCGAGCCGGTGCTTTCCATCATGAGCAGCCCGCTGCGGACGGTACCTGCCGCAACGCTCTGTTTCGATGTGCTGCTCAAGATGATGACCACCGGTATTCATCATCTGGGGGTGGAACAGGAAGGCAGGATTACCGGAATCATTACCAGCCACGATATCATGGTTCAGCAGGGCACCTCGCCCTACTATCTGTTTAAGGAAATCTCTTCCCAGCGCGATTTTGACGGGCTCTATCTGCTGGCCGAAAAGGTAAGCGGCATTGTCCGTACCATCATCAACGAAGGCGGCAAGCCGTCAAACATCAGCCGGATGATCTCACTGATCAACGAGCAGATCCTCGCCCGCGTCCTCACCCTGCTTACAGAGCGGCTGGGACCGCCGCCGGTGGAGTTTTGCTGGCTGCTGCTGGGCAGTGAAGGACGGGCCGAGCAGACCTTTAAGACCGACCAGGACAATGGGATCGTCTATGGCGATCCGGCCGGCGCCGATGAAGAAAACAGGGCACGTGATTATTTCCATAATTTTGGGGAGCTGGCGGTAAATCACCTGGTGTTGTGCGGCTACCCGAAATGCCCCGACGGGCTGATGGCCTCCAACCCGCGCTGGTGTCAGCCCCTGGCCAAGTGGAAGGAAGACTTTCTGCACTGGATCGAGACGGTGGATGCCGCGGATGAATTCAACCCCGGCGTCTTTTTTGATTTTCGTCATGGTTTTGGCGATGTTCAGCTGAGCCTTGATCTGCGCTCCTTTATTACCGAGTCGACCCGGGCCCGTGGTGCCCTGGCCTTTCAACTGGCGAGGCGATGCATGGCGAACCGCTCGCCCTTGTCTTTTTTCGGTGATCAGGTGGTCGAGGAAGATGGCGGGCGCAGTGCTGAGTTTGATATCAAACAGCGGGGGATCCTGCCCTTTGTCGGTTTTGCCCGGGCCCTCGCCCTGCATTACGGGATCGGCCAAACCAATACCCTGCAACGGATCAGCCAGCTCGTCAAACGCGGGGCGTTTGGCCGTGAACAGGGTGGGGCGATCAGCGAGGCCTTTGAGCTCTTGACCCAATTGCGGGTGCTTCATCAACTGGCGTTGAGCGAGCAGGGCCGACCTCCCGATGATATTCTGATTCCGGCCCAGTTGAGTGAGCTGGAAAAACGGATGCTAAAAGACGGCTTCGCGGTGATGGGAACCATGCGAGAAATTCTGGCGCTGCGTTTTTCCGAGGCGTAATTATGATGCTTTCGTAAAAACCCATATTCCAGTCATAACGGAGCTGACCTGACATTCATAATTAATTGAAATCACTGGATTCCCGCTTTCGCGGGAATGACGTTAGCGAGCAATTTTGAGGTTTTTACGAGTTCATCAATTATCGAAGGCGTTGAAAAAAACTATATCCCAGTCATAACTGAGTTGACCCGACATTCATAATTAATTGGAATCACTGGATTCCCGCTTTCGCGGGAATGACGATAGCAAGCAATTTTGAGGTCATTACGAGTCCATCATCTGTAGCGGCAAGTTTGACTTTTTACAAGAGCCTCATAACCTGGAATTACTGGATTTCCGTACTTGCGGGGATGACGGCAGTAAGCAATATCAGGGTTGTTGCCACAGTATTAAAATGACTTCTGTCTTTTTTCTTCGTGCCCTATCGGCCCACATAAACCGCCTATGACCTCATTGTTCAAACGTATCGGAAAACGTGGGGCCGACCGTGGTGAGGTTGCAGATTCACCCCGTCGGGGGGGCGGCGGGGCGGAGTTGGCGCACGCCTCGTTTACCGTTTTAGATACGGAGTTGACCGGGCTTAATCGGAAAAAAGATGAGATTGTCGCCATCGGCGCCGTCAAGATAAGAAATTTTCAGATCGAGATCGGCCGCCACTTTCACAGCTATATCAGGCCGCGCCGGCTCGACCCCACCACCGCTACCCTGGTTCACCGTATTACCCCGGAGCAACTGCGCCAGGCGCCGCCACTTGAATCGGTGCTGCCGGGTTTCTTTTCTTTTGTGGGAGACGATATTATCGTTGGTCATTTTATCGGCATGGATATGGATTTTATCAGCCGGGCGGCAAAATCGATGCGGCTGGCTACACCCGCCAACCATCTTGTGGACACCATGCGGCTGGCCGCCATTTACAAAAAGCTGGTGCTGGGCAGATATCACGAAAGCAGCAGTTCGGCTTCGGGAGAGTTCAACCTGCGGAGACTGACCAAAGAATTTGATATACCCTCGTTCAATGCTCACGATGCCCTGGAAGATGCCTTGCAGACGGCGTATCTATTTCTGTTTCTGTGCAAAAAAGTGGCCACTCGGGGAGTGGTCACCCTGGCTGACTACCGGCGTGCCGGGCAGGGATTGCACTGGGCCGCCATGTGAGGGGCGCAAAGATGGACACGCCCGATAAAAACGTTTACTAAATTCTGCAGTTTCAGGTAGGTTTGCCGGATCATCAGCTCCATCAGTATCAATGATATATAGAGGCGGCGTATGGGTAACACGGTTGCGGATGCGCCGGAACTATTTATTTCAACCCAATCTAAGCGTATGAAAGGAAGCGAGATTCGTAGAAGGTTTCTGGACTATTTTGCCGGACACGGCCACACCGTGGTGCAGAGTTCTTCCCTGGTGCCGGACAATGACCCTACCCTTTTGTTCACCAATGCCGGCATGGTGCAGTTCAAGCTGGCCTTTATGGGGGAAGAGGTTCGACCCTACAAGACGGCGGTAACCAGCCAGTGCTGCATGCGTGCCGGCGGCAAGCATAACGACCTGGAAAATGTCGGTTACACCGCCAGGCACCACACCTTTTTTGAAATGCTCGGCAACTTCTCGTTTGGCGATTATTTCAAAAAAGACGCCATTGCCTATGCCTGGGAGTTTCTCACCACTGAGCTGGGACTGCCCGAAGACAAGCTGTGGGTGTCGATATTTGAAGATGATGACGAGGCCTACGAGTTGTGGCGTGAAATCAAGGGCCTGCGGGACGGAAGGATCGTGCGCATGGACGAAAAAGATAATTTCTGGGCCATGGGTGATACCGGCCCCTGCGGCCCTTGCTCGGAGGTATACATCGATCAAGGGCCTGCCGCCGGCTGCGGCAAAAGCGACTGCGCCGTGGGTTGTGACTGCGACCGTTACCTGGAGTTGTGGAATCTGGTCTTTATGCAGTTCAACCGCACTGAAGCGGGCGTGCTAGAACCGTTGCCCAAACCCTCCATCGATACCGGCATGGGGCTCGAGCGGGTGGCGGCGGTCATGCAGAATAAGCTGAACAACTACGATTCCGATCTTTTTCAAAATATCATCGCGTCTCTGGAAAAGCTCTCCGGACGGCGCTACGGCGATAATCCCCAGGACGATACCGCCATGCGGGTTATTGCCGATCATGCCCGGGCCACTACCTTTCTGGTGGCCGATGGGGTGATGCCCGCCAATGAAGGACGCGGTTACGTGCTGCGCCGGGTGCTGCGCCGGGCCATTCGGTTCGGGCTAAATTTGGGATTGGACGAATTGTTCATGAACAAGGCGTGCGCGGCGGTGAGAAAGACGATGATCGAACCCTATCCCCGTCTGTCTGAGACCGCTGAACTGCTGGAAAAAGTCACCACCACCGAGGAATCGCGTTTTCGCGAGACTCTGGGGCATGGACTGGCCCTGCTCGACGAAGAGATTGAGGCGCAGCGGCTGCGCGGGAGTTCGTTCATTGAGGGTGAGTTCATCTTCAAACTCTACGATACCTTCGGCTTTCCAGTTGATATTGTCCGCGATATCTCACTTGAGCGCGGGCTTGCATTTGATGAGGCCGGATTTCAGCGAGCCATGGACCGCCAGCGTGCCCAATCACGGGCATCGCGTCGAGATGAGGGGGTGGCGGGCAGAAAAAGCGGGGTCAAACAGCTGATGGAAGAGGGCGCCGTCGCCCAGTTCGTCGGCTACCAAAGTACCACGGCAACGTCCACGGCACGTTGCCTGCTCGATGATTCGGGCGCGGTGGTTGACCGACTGGAAGAAGGGTGCCGAGGTCTGCTTTTTGCGGACACGACTCCATTTTATGCGGAATCAGGCGGCCAGGTCGGCGACCGTGGTGAGGTTGTCTGGCTCGATGGGATGGCGACGGTGACTACCACCACAACCGAGGGTGACGGGCTTATCCTGCATCACCTGGAAATCGTCAGAGGAGCCTTGCCGGCCGGTGCTGATATCACCCTGCGGGTTGCCTCAGCGCCGCGTGCCGACACCGCCGCCAATCACACCGCCACCCACCTCTTGCATGAGGCCCTGCGGGCCATTCTGGGTGAGCATGTGAAACAGGCCGGCTCCCTGGTAAGCCCTGATCGGCTGCGTTTTGACTTTACCCATTTTTCCGCGGTGAGCGAGGCGGAGCTTGCCGAGATAGAGGTTCGAGTCAACGATCACATTCGCGCCAACCATCCGGTCAACGTCACTATCGTTGCCAAAGAAGAGGCCTTTGCCGACGGCGCCATGGCCCTGTTTGGCGAAAAATATGGCGATGAGGTACGGGTGGTGGGGGTTGACACCATCAGCAAGGAGCTGTGCGGCGGTACCCATGTCGGCGCCACCGGCGCTATCGGGGCATTCAAGATTGTTTCCGAGGCAAGTATTGCCGCCGGCGTGCGGCGTATCGAGGCGCTCACCGGAAGCCGGGCAATAGCACTGTTTCAAAAGATGTGGGTACAGGAAAAACAGCTTGCCGCCCTGCTCAATACGACCGTTGATGAGGTTGAAGTCAAGGTGGCGGGGCTGCTTGCCACCCAGAAGAAACTGGAAAAAGAGCAGGCTAAACTGGCGGCCAGACTGGCCGGCGCTGATCTTGATACTATCATCGGTGGGGCACGTGAGGTGGCGGGGGTGCGGGTCATTGTCGCCCGGGTGGAGATTTCCGATGCGCGCGGCTTGCGCGAATTGGGCGACAAGGTGCGCGACCGCATGGGCTCCGGTGTTGCCGTGTTGGGCGGTGTCCACGACGGCAAGGCGGCGCTTGTGGCCATCGTCACCAAAGATCTGACGGATCGATTCAAGGCAGGTGAGTTGGTGAATAAAGTGGCCGCGCTGGTGGGTGGACGCGGCGGCGGCCGGGCCGATATGGCGCAGGCGGGAGGCCCGTTGGCCGATAAGCTCAACGAGGCAATCGGCGCCGTGGAAGATATCGTGGCAAAGATGGTACAGTGAGCACTTTGATGCGCTCTTAACGCTCTGCAATTGCCTTCTACCGTCATTTATGCGAAGGCTGAAATCCAGTATTTACAATTAGTATTGGATGCTGAATCAGGAACTGCATCGGAAAAATAGCGTTCGTGTGAGTCCACCAGGTGTGATGACGTCTTGAAAATCGCCCTACCGCTGAGGGGGATGTTTTGACTTTTGCAGGCGTATCAAAAGTGGTTGACACGTCTATGCGTTTACGGTAAATGAGCGGAGTTGTTGTGAATGCCCATTCATTTTCGGCGCCCGCCGTGCGTGTCGGAGAGCACACGGTGAAGGCCGGTTATTATTTATCACCTGAAGCAACGGGGAGTCCGCGGATATGATAACTATCGACATAACCATGGTATTTCAGATGATAAACATCATCGCCCTGATGTTTATCCTCAATGCGGTGCTCTATAAGCCAATAAAAAAAATTATCAAAGAGCGCGCCGACAAGATGAACCTCTTGCAGGGCGACGTAGCCAAATACGAAAAGAACGCACGACTTCGTCAGGAGGAGGTCGATGCCAAGATGGCGTCCGCCTCCAAAAAAGCAAAAGCGGCTCTTGATACTGCCCGCGACGAAGCTCAGGCGGCAGGAAGTAAGAAACTGGCGGCCATCAAGGCGGAGGCCGACGCCGAAAAGGAGAAGCAGCTGGCTGCCGTTCATACGCAAATTACCGAAGCCCGGGCCGGACTTGACACCAATATCAAGGACTTCGCCGCGGCAATGGCCGGCAAGATTCTGGGGAGGGCCATCTAGTCATGATGAATCGACGATTATTTCAGCGTGGTGCCATCTGCCTGCTGGCGGCTTTGTTCTGCGTGCTGCTCGGCGGAAATGTCGTTATTGCCGCCTCGGATCCGCCGGCCGACGCTCATGGCCATGCCACCACTCAGGATCATGACCCCGGTCACGCCGCCGGACAGGACCATGACCCCGGTCATGCCGCCGGCCAGGACCATGACCACGGCCACGCCTCGAGCTTGAGCTCGGACAAGCTCTGGGATCTTTTCTGGCGGGTTGTCAACTTTGCCGTTCTGATCTGGCTGATTGTAAAATTCGGTGCCAAACCCATCGGCAGCGGGCTGGCCGGCCGGCAACGCCGGATCAAGGAAGAGTTGGCCGAACTTGAACAACGTAAGACCGAGGCCGAGCGCTCCTACCGTGAGTTTGAAAGCAAGCTGGCCAATGTTGAAAAAGATATCGATACCATCGTCGAACGTGCCGTTGCCCAGGCTGAGGTAGAAAAAACGAAGATCATCGAAAAGGCCGAACAGGCCGCGGAAGATATCAAACGACAGGCGGAGCTTGCCGTTCAGCAGGAAATCATGCAGGCCAACCGGACTCTGAAAAGCCAGATAGCCGAACAGGCCGCAATCATGGCCGAGGAGCTGATCGTCAAGAACCTTACTAAAGAAGATCAGGTCGCAATCGTTGAAGATTACCTTGAAAAAGTAGGGACAATCCAGTGAAACAGACCATTCTTGCCAAACGATACGCCAAGGCGCTCTTTGCCGTTGGCGCGGAAAACAACCAAGAAGAGGCATATAACGCGGCCCTACGCCAGCTTGCCGATTTCTGCGCCGATAACCCTGAAGTGATGGATGCGTTGACCAATCCACTCTATCCGGTTGACGCCCGCGAAAAGGTGATGGCCGGTATTATCGGCGCCATGGATGCCGATCCGGTGCTGGGCAATTTTCTCAACCTGCTGGTGGAGAAAAAGCGGGCCGCCATTATCCCTGAGATCGCCGAACAATTTCAGGTTATGGTGGATACCGCTAACAATATCAGTCACGGAACGGTGACCTCGGCCATTGAGTTGAGTGATCCGTTGCTAGATAAAGTACGAATGACGATGGAGAAATTAACGGGCACCAAAGTTGAGTTGACTGCTTCGGTGGATCCCTCGATTGTCGGCGGCATTGTCGCCAAGGTCGGAGATCTGGTTCTGGATGGAAGCATTAAGACGCAGCTTGCCCGGTTAAAAGATTCGATCAAGGGGAGAGAATAGATGCAAATCAAAGCCGAAGAAATCAGCCAAATCATCAAGGATCAGATCGGGGAGTATGAGACCAAGGTAGATCTCAACGAGACCGGCACCGTCATCTCGGTGGGTGACGGTATCGCCCGCGTCTACGGCGTGCAAAACTGCATGGCCATGGAACTGCTGGAGTTTCCCGGCTCTGTTATGGGGCTCGCCCTGAACCTGGAAGAAGATAACGTTGGCTGCGCCATTTTGGGCGATGTGGTGGGCATTAAGGAAGGTGACATCGTCAAACGTACCGGACGTATCGCCGAGGTGCCGGTGGGACCGGAAATGCTTGGCCGGGTGGTTGACGGTATCGGTCAGCCGATTGACGGACAGGGGCCGATCAGCGCCGAGAACAGTTCCAAAATCGAAGTGCTGGCGCCCGGTGTTATCGCCCGGAAAGGTGTCCATGAGCCAATGTACACCGGTTCCAAGGCGGTTGACGCGATGACGCCGGTGGGCCGGGGGCAACGCGAGTTGATCATCGGTGACCGGCAGATCGGCAAAACCGCATTGTGCGTTGATGCCATTCTCGCCCAGAAAGAAACCGACGTCTACTGTATCTATGTGGCCGTCGGCCAGAAAAAATCCACCGTTGCCCTGGTGGTTGAGGCCCTGCGTAAGCATGGTGCCATGGAATATACCACGGTAGTTTCCGCCTGTGCATCAGATCCGGCAGCTATGCAGTACATCGCACCTTTTGCCGGGTGCGCCATGGGCGAGTATTTTCGCGACAACGGTCAACACGCCCTGATTATCTACGACGATCTCTCCAAACAGGCCGTCTCGTATCGTGAGCTTTCACTGCTCTTGCGTCGGCCGCCGGGACGTGAGGCATTCCCCGGTGATATCTTCTTCAACCACTCACGTCTGCTGGAGCGTGCCTCCAAGCTTAACGACGAGTTGGGCGCCGGATCACTCACCGCCCTGCCGATCATCGAGACCCAGGCCGGAGACGTATCCGCATTTATCCCCACCAACGTGATTTCCATTACCGACGGTCAGGTCTATCTGGAGCCGAACCTGTTCTTCTCTGGTGTACGTCCGGCCATCAATGTCGGTCTGTCGGTATCACGGGTCGGCGGCGCCGCTCAGGTCAAGGCCATGAAACAGGTGGCCGGTACCCTGCGTCTTGATCTGGCGCAGTATCGTGAACTTGCCGCCTTTGCCGCGTTCGGCTCCGATCTTGATGCGGCTACTCAGGCGCAACTCACCCGCGGTGAGCGGTTGGTGGAGATTCTCAAGCAGCCGCAGTACCAGCCGCTGCCCATGGAAAAGCAGGTAACGATTCTCTATGCCGGCACCAAAGGTTTTCTCGATCAGCTGCCGGTAAATACCCTGGCCGACTATGAGGCGCAGCTTTACGACTATATCGAGTCCAACGATGCCTCGATTTTTTCCGACCTCAAGGAAGAGCAGGTTTTTACCGACGCCATCAAGGAAAAGCTTGACAAGGCGCTGAAAAGTTTCGGCGAAACCTTCAAGGCGACCAAGGGTCTCAACTAATCTGGAAAAGGTCCACTCATGCCGAGTCTAAAGGAAGTAAAATCGAAGATAAACGGCGTCAAGAAGACCGCGCAGATTACCAAGGCCATGAATATGGTGGCCTCCGCCAAATTGCGCGGCGCCCAGGAGAAGATGGAGTCTTTCCGGCCCTATACCGCCAAATTCAATGAGGCCATGTCCAACCTGGCCGGCGGTTCCATGAGCGGGTCGTTCGAGTTGATGGATCAGCGTCCGGTCCAAACGGTGGAGCTGGTAGTGATCACCTCGGACCGGGGGCTGTGTGGTTCGTTCAACTCCAACATCGTCAAACTGGTGGAGAAAAAGACGCGCGAATATGAGGCGGATGGCAAGGCCGTCAGTTATGTCTGCGTGGGTAAAAAAGGGTACCAGGCCCTGAGGAAAACGGGCAAGGTGCGCAAGTCATATCTTGATATCATGGGCACCTTTCAGATGTTCAATGCCCGTGAGATTGCCGGTGAAGCGGCCGAGAATTTTCTTTCCGGCGGCTCCGACCTGGTTGAGGTCATCTTTGGTGAGTTTCGTTCCGTTGCTACCCAGGCCCCGACCAGCACCGATCTGCTGCCGGTAAAACCGGTAGTCGATGAGAGTGCCGAAGAGCAGAAGATTTCCGGCGAATACATCTATGAGCCATCGGCTGAAGAGATCATGGAGGTGCTGTTGCCGCTGTATCTCAACGTTCTCGTCTATCACGCCATGCTGGAGGTGGGAGCAAGCGAGCATGCCGCCAGGATGACGGCGATGGATAACGCTACCAACGCCTGTAAAGATATTATTTCAAATCTGACGATACTCTACAACAAGGCTCGCCAGGCCGCGATCACCGCGGAACTGATGGATATTGTCGGCGGCGCAGAGGCCTTGAAAAAAGCTTAATTGATATAGTGTAAATATAAAACACAATGGGGGGTAAAGCCCGATGAGTGAGGAAAGAACAGGAAAGGTATTGCAGGTTATCGGCCCCGTCGTTGACGTGGAATTCGAGGCGGGCAACCTGCCAAACATCATGAGTGCGCTGACGGTGAGCAATCCGGCCATTTCCGATGAGCCGGAGAACCTGGTTATCGAGGTTGCCCAGCACCTGGGCGACAACGTCTGCCGCTGTGTGGCCATGGATCAGACCGACGGGCTGGTGCGCGGCATGCCGGCTCGCGATACCGGCAGTCCCATCACCATCCCGGTTGGTGAACCGGCCCTGGGGCGGATCATGAACGTGGTGGGCCGCCCGGTCGATGGCCTCGGGCCGATCACCTCCGAAAAAACCATGCCCATTCACCGGCAGGCCCCGGCCTTTACCGAGCAGGACACCGAGGTACGCGTTCTGGTGACCGGTATCAAGGTTATCGATCTGCTGGTGCCCTTTCCGCTGGGCGGTAAGATGGGATTGTTTGGCGGCGCCGGTTGCGGCAAGACCGTTATCATGATGGAAATGGTCAACAACATAGCCATGCATCACGGTGGCATCTCCGTATTTTGCGGGGTTGGCGAACGCACCCGTGAGGGTAACGACCTCTACCACGAGATGAAGGACTCCGGTGTTCTGCCGAAAGCCGCATTGATTTACGGGCAGATGACCGAGCCGCCGGGCGCCCGTGCCCGGGTCGGGTTGACCGGACTGACCGCGGCCGAATATTTCCGTGATGAAGAGGGCCAGGACGTGCTCTTCTTCGTGGACAATATCTTCCGTTTTACCCAGGCTGGTTCCGAGGTTTCCGCCCTGCTTGGCCGGATCCCCTCGGCGGTTGGCTATCAGCCGACCCTGGCCACCGATCTTGGCGCTCTGCAGGAGCGCATTACCTCTACCACCAAGGGTTCCATCACCGCCGTGCAATGTGTTTACGTACCGGCGGACGACCTGACCGACCCGGCCCCGGCAACTACCTTTGCCCACCTGGACGGAACCGTTGTGTTGTCTCGCCAGATCGCTGAGCTGGGAATTTACCCGGCCGTTGATCCGCTGGATTCGACCTCGCGTATTCTCGATCCCAACGTCATCGGTGAGGAGCACTATCTGGTGGCCCGCGGTGTTCAGGTAACCCTGCAGAAATACAAGGATCTGCAGGATATTATCGCCATTCTCGGGATGGACGAACTCTCTGAAGAGGATCAGGTAACGGTTTCCCGGGCGCGGAAGATTCAGCGATTTCTCTCCCAGCCGTTTCACGTAGCCGAGGTGTTTACCGGTATGGCCGGAAAATTCGTAAAGGTTGAGGATACCGTAAAAGGCTTCAAGGAGATCCTCGACGGCAAGCATGACGAAATGCCGGAGACCGCCTTCTACATGGTGGGAACCATCGAAGAAGCGGTGGAAAAAGCCGCCAAGTAACCACTCTTTTCAAGGTGAATTAAATGGCCCAGCAGATTGCATTGGAAGTGGTCACTCCCGCCGGAGCGGTGGTCAACGAGTCGGTTGATATCGTCAACGCACCCGGCTATGGCGGTGATTTTGGCGTTCTCGCCAACCACGCTCCGTTTCTATCGACGATCAAGATCGGTATTCTTTCGTATGAAAGCGGCAAGAAGCGCGAAAGTTTGATGATCAGTGGCGGTTTTTGCGAGGTTTCCAACAACAAGATCACCTTCCTGGTGGAAAGCGCCGAGTTTGGTTACCAGATCGATGTCGACCGGGCCATGAAGGCCAAGGAGCGAGCCGAAAAACGTATTGCTCAGGCAGTTGCCCAGAACGACGCGGTTACCCGGGTGCGGGCCGAGGCCGAGTTGCAGCGTGCTCTGGCCCGGATCAAGGCGGCGAAACTCTGATATAACGATACAGCAGGTAACGACAAAGCCGTCCTTCGGGGCGGCTTTTTTTATTGGTGCGCCTTATAAAAAAGGGGGTATCAGGCTATTGACGGGCCTATAAAAGTCAACGAACCCACAACGAGGCAGGGCGAAGTATTCACGACGCTATCACCTATTGCGTATTCTCCGAGATAGACACACCTGATTCCAGTCGCGCGGTGGTGGCGTAGCTGTAGTGCTGGATGCCTTTTGCGATGGAGGCGGCCATGGAGTTGAGAAATTCATCGTCCTGCAGTTTCCCGGCATCTTCGGCGTTGCTGATAAATGCAATCTCAAGCAGGATAGCGGGCATTTCAGCACCGAGCAGGACATAGAAGGGCGCCTGCTTGACCCCCATGTTCTCCAGAATATAGGGCGGAGTGGATAGATCGCTGGTAATGGCATCGTGCACCTGATGGGCCAGGCGCGACGATTCGTTGATTTTTTCATGTTGTAAAATGTCCGCCAGAATGTCCTGCAGGTCACTCATCTGATTTGTTGAGGTGGCGTTCTCCCGGGCGGCAACCCGCATTGCCTCGTCGCTGGTGCTGAGGTTGAGGAAATAGGTTTCAACGCCGCTTATAGTCGGAGAAGGGTGGGCGTTGACGTGCAGTGAAATAAAGAGATCGCCGCCATTGGTGTTGGCGATGGCAGTGCGCTCTTCAAGGGCAAGAAAACGGTCGTCGTCTCTGGTCATGACGACGCGTGCACGTAGATCCTTTTCCAGGTGCACGGCCAGTTTTTTTGCCAGGTTCAAAACGATGTCTTTTTCCTTAAGACCATAGGAGATGGCGCCCGGGTCTTTGCCGCCGTGGCCCGGGTCGAGAATGATGGTGCCCACCCCGAGCCCCAGTTGCTGGGCCAGTGAGTATTGTGTTTCGCCGCTCACGGAGTCGAAGGTGACGGCAGTTGTTTGATGGTGAGCCGGGCCGGGATTTTTTTTGTCATCCTTGAGCACTACCAGCACTATATCTTGTTCGCTCTCAACTTCGGCGGCGGTGTCTTGCGCCGGTGGCAATTGATCCTGCATGGGTCCGTCCGGATCAATCGCGGAGACGGGCGGCAGCGGCCGCGGCCCGGAACCCATGCGATCAAGCTGGATACCGGCTGTATCGGCGGCAATGCGCGGCAGGGGCTGCTGGATCCTTTCGGCCTGCACCTCCGGTGCACCACGCACGTCGATGATCACCCGAAACGGGTCGGGCAGACTGAATATCTGATAATCAAAGAGGGAATGGGTATCAAGAACCACCCGCACCGTATCGGGAGCGAACTGGGTGCTGCGAACCTCCTTGAGCAGGCCGTCGACAATGGTAATAGGCGCCCGGAAGCGCGGTTCGATATAGCTGTTGTGAAAATCGATGAACAACCGCGGCGGTTGACCATCCTGATGTTCGGATAGCTGAAAATGATAGGTGACTGGATTTGAGGCCTTGATCACTACCCGGGTGTAATCATCAGATGACCAGTAGCTGAGTGGCAGGATATTGGTGAGCTGAAGATGTTGGGTGCTGCCCACCATTACCGGCGGCAGCGGAATGTCATGCTCCTGTGAAAGTATCTTGAGCTGCGCTTCGGCCCGTGCCCGCATGTCCGCCTCCGGGTAGTCGGAGACTATCGTGCGGTACACCGCGGCGGCTCGCCGCGGATCGTTCATCTCCTCCAGGAGGATACCGGCCACCGCCATTAGTGCGTCATCGGCCAGTCGATTGCCGGGAAACAGCGCATCGACGTCACGAAAATACGATAGAGAATCCCCCAGATCGATTCCCTGGCCAAATCTCTTGTACATGTCGAAATAGAGCCGGCCGAGCATGAACAGGCAGGCCGGCGCCAGATCTGATTTCGGCTCAGCCAGGTAGATACGGCGAAAGTTACCGGCGCCCTTGAGCCAATGATCCCGGGATTTGCCCAATGAAGACGCTACTTTCAGCTGGTTGTAGAAAAACTTGGCCTGCTGGTAATGGGTATCGAGGCTTACCTGATTGTCGTACCCACCGGTGGCGGCGCCAATGGCGCCGCTGAAGGTGAACATCAACAATATGACGATAAAGAGACTAGGTACAGTTCGAAAAATAGACCAAACACGCATGGGACATCCTGGGTCGCTGTTTCAGAAAATGGCCGAGCCATGGTAACGTATTAATAATAATATGTTAACAAGAAAGTGACACAATGTAGGAAACCAGTGCCGGTGATTTCGTACATGAGATAGAGTTCTATTGCTCCTGCCTCGACAGATCTCTGAGATCAAAGAGGATATCAAGGGCTTGTCTGGGGGTCAGCTCGTCGGGGTTGATACTGCGCAACCGCTCGATGGCGGGGTGGCTGGTGGGCGGCAACAGACTGAGCTGGCTCGGCCTGCGTGGTGTGGGTGAACGCTTCGGTTCCAGCGATGCTTTGTCCCGGCCCGTCGGTGACAGCTGGTTTCCTCGTTCGATTCGGCTCAAAATACGCTCGGCGTGACTCACCACGGGTGCCGGAACACCGGCCAGGGCGGCAACCTGAATACCGTAACTGCGGTTGGCGCCGCCTTTTACCAGTTTGTGCAGGAAGATAATGGTTTTGTTCCATTCATTCACTGAGACCGAGTAATTCTGAATACGCGGATGGGTGCGGCCAAGTTCGGTGAGCTCATGGTAGTGGGTAGCAAATAGTGTCTTGACGCCGGCCGCATCGGTGTTGATCAGCGCCTCCGCCACCGCCCAGGCGATGGCCAGGCCGTCGTAGGTGGATGTACCGCGGCCGATTTCATCGAGAATTACCAGACTCCGGCTGGTGGCGTTATGGAGGATGTTGGCCGTCTCGCTCATTTCCACCATGAAGGTTGACTGCCCGCGGCGCAGATCGTCCATGGCGCCTACCCGGGTAAAAATTCTGTCAACCAGGGTGATTCGGGCCTGAGTGGCCGGCACGAAACTGCCCATATGGGCGAGAATAACAATCAGGGCGGTTTGCCGCAGAATGGTTGATTTTCCCGCCATATTTGGGCCGGTTATGATGAGCATCTGGTTATCGGTCTGATTCAGGGTCACGTCGTTGGGAACGAATGTACCGGCGGCCATGTTCTGCTCGATTACCGGGTGCCTTCCCTCAATGATCTCGATGGTGCCGTCTTCATCAATTTCGGGTTTACAATAGCGATGGCGCCGGCCAACTTCGGCGAGACAGCAGCAGACGTCGAGCAGGGCAATGAGCTGTGCCGTGTTGATAATTCTTTTGCTGTGCGTGGCGAGGCGGGTGCGGATATCGACAAAGAGCTGATACTCCAGTTCGAGGCGCTGCTCGTGGGCGTGCAGTACCTTTTCCTCAAAATTTTTCAGTTCCGGAGTGATGAACCGTTCACCGCCCACCAGGGTTTGTTTGCGGATATACTGTTCGGGGACCTTGTCGAGATGGGCATTGCTTACTTCGATAAAGTAGCCGAAAACCTTGTTGTATCCGACCTTGAGCTTGGCGATCCCGGTGGAGTGCCGCTCCTGTTCCTCGAGATTGAAGATCAACGTTTTCTGATCGCGGATGATGGCGACCAACTCGTCGAGGTGCTCATTGTAACCGGCCTTGATGAGATTGCCTTCGCGCAGGCCGAAGGGGGGATCATCGGCGAGGCTCTCTGCAAGAAGCTCGGTGATGTCTGCCAGGGGGTCGAAGTCGGCGCTCAACCGGGTAAAGAGCTCACCGGCAAATCCTCCGATAAGCTCCTGGATGGCGGGCAATTGCGCCAGAGAATGTTTCAGGGCCAGACCGTCACGACCGTTGCCCTGGCCCACCATCATTCTGCTGTTGAGACGCTCCAGATCAGATATCTTGTTGAGCAGTTCGCTCAGTTGATCGCGGGCGTCGGAATGACGGTACAGATAATCCACCGCCTCCAACCGTTCGGTGATCAGATGAACGTCTTGTGGAGGGAAAAGCAGAAATTGCTTGAGTAGCCGTGCCCCCATCGGCGTGCCGGTTTTATCGATGGTGGCCAGCAGAGACCCCTGCCGACTGTTGCCGACAATGGTTCTGGTCAGTTCGAGGTTACGATGGGAGGTCTCGTCTATCTGCAGGAGACGATCATTTTCAATACGTTTTGGTGGTTGGATGTGATCGATGGCGCTTTTCTGGGTTTGCCCGGCATAGTCCAGCAGCAGGGCGGCGGCGATGATCGCCTGGCTTAATTGATCACATCCGTAACCAGCCAGATTAAGCACCCCGAAATGCTCGCACACAACGCGGCGGGCAAGTCCGGCGCCGGCGGGAACATCGTCGCGCGGGGTAATGCACAGCTCCGGCAGGTGCACCGGCAGTCGTTGTTGCAGAACCTCCATCTTTTCACCATGATCGGCGGCGATCAGCAGCTCAGCGGGGGCAAGGCGACAGAGATGATCGAGCAGCTCATCGACGGCGTGGCCGCTTTCATGATACTCGCTGACCAGCAGGGCGCCGGTGCTCAGATCGAGAAAAGCCACCCCATAGACGGTGGCTGCTGCCTCATCACACGATACCGCCGCCACAAACCGGTTTTCGCTGTCATCAAGCAGCTGTTCGTCGAGGACGACGCCCGGCGTAATAATTCGGGTTACCTCTCGCTTGACGATTCCCTTCGCCTGGGCCGGGTCCTCCACCTGTTCACAGATTGCTACCCGTTTGCCGGCCTGCACCAGCTTGGCAATATATTGCTGAGCGGCATGATAGGGTACACCGCACATGGGAACTTTGACGCTGTCGGTTTTGCTGCTGCGTGAAGTAAGGGCGATGTTCAGGATCGGGGCGGCGACCTCGGCGTCTTCAAAAAACATCTCGTAGAAATCGCCCATCCGGTAAAACAGGATATCATCGCTGTGCCGCTCCTTGATTTCAAGGAACTGGCGCAGCATCGGGGTCATCTTGAGTGATGTGCTCATAATGGTGAGTTACCGCGACAGGGTGGGCAGCTATTCAACAATGGTTGTAGTATAGTACAAAATGGCGCCACTCTTCTGCTCCGGGTGATTGCCGAGCATGGCCGCGACCACCGTTTAGCGGTTGGCAAACCTGCCAGCCAATGAGTATATTCGAGCATTGCCATAAGATCCATTCGTGAAAGTGATGCAATCGCCAGTGCATTTCATGGAGTTTGAAAACGAAATCTTGCCACGTCAACATATATCAGAACATTACACGATACAGGAGCCTGACCATGTTTGCCGCCTCTGATTTGCGCAAGGGCCTGAAAATAGTCATCGACAACGAACCGCACATCATAGTCGATTTCCAGTTCTCCAAACCGGGTAAGGGGCAGGCCCTCTACCGCTGCAAGCTGCGAAACATGATCACCGGTTCTCAATTCTCCAACACCTACCGTTCCAACGACAAATTCGAAAAACCTGATCTGGAAGAGCGCTCCATGCAGTATCTCTATCATCAGGACGATGAATACCATTTTATGGACACAAATAACTACGAACAGCTCTTTTTAACCGCTGAGCAACTGGCTAACAATACCAATTTTCTGACCGACAACATGGAGGTATCCGTACTCTTTTTCAACGACCGCCCCATTGATATCAGCCTGCCTATATTTGTCGATCTGCGTGTTACCCAGGCAGACCCATGGGCCCGCGGCGACACCTCGGGCACCGATACCAAACCGGTGACGGTTGAAACCGGCTATCAGTTGCAGGTTCCCCCATTTATCGAGGAAGGCGAAAAAATCCAGATCGATACCCGTACCGGAGAATATGTCACCCGGGTAAAAGAGTAGCAGGTGACCACTCTTGCCGGCCTCCTGCGGCAGCGGGCCGCGGTGGTAGCGACTATCCGACGATTTTTTGAGGAGCGCGGTTTTGTCGAGGTGCAGACCCCGATCAGGCAATCGGTGGTGATTCCGGAGGCGCATGTCCGGCTGCTCGAAGCAGACGGTAAGTATCTCCAGAGTTCGCCGGAACGCGCCATGAAACTTCTGTTGAGCCGGGGGTGCGAGAAGATTTTTCAGATATGCCCCTGTTTTCGCGGCGGCGAGCGGGGCCGGTTGCATCTGGAGGAATTCACCATGCTGGAATGGTATCGAAAAGATACCGACTACCAGGTGGTGATGGGCGACTGCCGGGAACTGGTTGAATATATTGCCGGTGCGCTGCAGGCAGATGATGGATGGGCCGCGGTCGGCGGCGCCCCGGATAAATGGAGATGGTTGTATACTACGGTAGAAAGTGGTTTTGATCGGTTGAGTCCGCTGAGTTTAGCTGAGGTGCTGCGCCGTGATTGTTTTGAAGAGATCCTGGTGGAATACGTGGAGCCGCACCTGGGAACAGCCGGCGGTGAATTTCTCTATGAGTATCCGGTTCAGGATGGATCGCTGGCTCGAACACGTTCAGACGACCCGGGTGTGGCGGAGCGCTTTGAGCTCTACATCAGGGGTATCGAAATTGCTAACGGGTGCAGCGAATTGACCGACCCGGTGGAGCAGCGGGCTCGGTTTAGCCGGCAATGCGCGCGGATTCTGGCCGAACAGAACATCGATATTGCCATGCCCGAGCAGTTTCTGACGGAGATAGCCGCCATCGGCAGCGCCGCCGGGGTCGCTCTGGGGGTTGACCGGCTGCTCATGGTGTTGACCGGGGCTGAAACCATCCAACAGGTAGTTCCGTTCAGCGTGGCTGAATAACTCTTCAATCATGAGAGGCATGGACGATACCCTGAAGCAATTTCTCGATATCCTGGATAAAGAAGTTGAACGCTACCGGGTACCGGTTATCGACCTGATCGGGGTGCAGTCGTCCGATCCGTACCGGGTGCTGATCGCCACCATTCTCTCGGCAAGAACCAAGGACGAGGTCACCGCCGCCGCCACCGCCCGGTTGTTTGCCGAAGCGCCCACCGTCGATGAGTTGCGCACCTTATCAGAAGAGCGGATTGGCGCCCTGATCTACCCGGTTGGTTTTTATCGAAGCAAGGCACGCCACCTCCGGGGAGCTGCCGAGATGCTGGTTGAGCGCCTGCACGGGTTGGTTCCCGACACCCTCGATGGGCTGCTTGCCCTGCCCGGAGTGGGGCGCAAGACCGCCAACCTGGTACTGGCGGTTGCCTTCAATACACCGGCCATTTGCGTGGATACCCACGTTCATCGGATCAGCAATATCTGGGGCGTTGTCAACACCGCAACAGTGCTGGAGACGGAAATGGCCCTGCGGGAATTGCTGCCCCAAGCATATTGGCAAGAAGTCAATCGTACCCTGGTAGCGTTCGGCCAGGCGATATGCAGGCCGGTGGCGCCTCATTGTGATGTGTGTCTGCTCACTGATCGTTGCGCGAAGATCGGGGTTACCCCTCGTCGGCTTCCACCCCTCTCGGCGCCACCACAATGACCGGCAAACGCACGAAACAAGAGTGCCGTGGTGCGGACGATCAACCGCGGTGAGCTGATTTGTTAAGGTTGAGACGCAGTATTGCCAAAAACAGCCCGCTCAGGCCGATCATAACCAGGCTGAGCATCTGTCCCATGGTCATACCTCCAAAGAGCAGGCCCACTTGCGGGTCTGGTTCACGCACGAATTCCACCAGAAATCGAAAGCATCCGTAGCAGATAAAAAACAGACACAAGAGCGACCCGTGCGGCCAGACACTGGGCCGGCGCCACGGTTTATAGCGCAGCGGCCACAGGATACAAAACAGCACCAATCCCTCCAGCAACGCCTCATAGAGCTGTGAGGGGTGGCGACCAACCGGGCCGCCGCCTGGAAACACCATTGCCCAGGGAAGCTCAGTGGGCCGGCCGAACAGCTCACCGTTAATGAAATTACCCAGGCGGCCAAGGCCAAGGCCGATGGGAATGGTCACCACATAAAGATCGGCGCCGCTCAGAAAATCAATGTTTTTCACTCTGGCAAAGATCAGCCCGCCGATGACCGTACCGATGGCGGCCCCGTGAAAGGCCATGCCGCCGCTCCAGGTAGCGGGTATTTCCAGAGGATGACGCAAATAGTAGTCGAGATTGTAAAACAGCACATAGCCCAGCCGTCCGCCGATCACCAGCGAAGCAATGAGTACGATATTGAGATTTTCAAAATGGCGGGTCAGGGCCGGAAAATCGATCCGTTTCAACTGGTATTTGACCAGTAGATAACTGGCGGCAAAGCCCAGCACATACATCAGGCCATACCAGTGTATTCTCAAGGTTATGATCCCGATCACCGGCAGATCAACCGGGCCGAGCTGCAGCAGTACCGGGTCTATTGATGGATATTCAAGCATGGCGGCAGTTGACGAGGCACAAGAGAGGCGAATCAGGCGCCTGTATACTTTTGTTCCAGGTGGTGTTTCTTGAGATGAATCTGCAGCACCGAGATGGCCGCCGGGGTGACCCCTGAAATACGCGAGGCCTGGCCCAGTGAGCGGGGACGCACGGTACTTAATTTCTCCACCACCTCATTTGAGAGGCCGGAGAGGCCGTGATAGGTGAAGTCGGCCGGCAACAATTGTGATTCCAGTTGACGATAGCGCAGAACCTGCTCCGCCTGTCTTTTGATGTATCCCTCATATTTGACGGTAAGCTGAACCTCCTCGGCAACCTCGGAGTCAGCCAGATCGGCCAGTTGGGATTGCTGAGGCACCTGCAGCGAGGCCAGGTGGCCGATGGAGATTTCCGGTCGCCGCAGCAGATCCGCCAGACAGAGCCGATGCTTCAAGGGGGCGGAAGAGAGATTCCCAAGCCAGTGGTTTACCCTGTCGGTGGGTTTTACCTGGCAGGTGGTGAGCAGTGCCACGCCGGCATCGATGCGCTGTTGTTTGCTGAGGTAGCGGTGATACCGGTCAGCCGGCAGCAGCCCGATGCGGTGGCCGATTTCGCAGAGGCGGGCATCGGCGTTGTCTTCGCGCAGCAGCAGTCGATATTCAGCGCGTGAGGTAAACAGCCGGTAGGGCTCGGTGGTGCCCTTGGTAACCAGGTCATCGATGAGTACCCCGATATAGGCCTGGGAGCGATCAAGGATAACCGGATCGTCGCCGGCGATGAACCGGCAGGCGTTGATGGCGGCCATCAACCCCTGGGCGGCGGCCTCTTCATAGCCGGAGGTGCCATTGATCTGGCCGGCCAGAAACAGTCCCCGAACCCGCTTGGTCTCAAGAGACGGGAGCAATTCCAGTGGATCAACATAGTCATATTCAATGGCGTATCCGGGGCGGATAATGGCGGCGTTTTCAAGCCCTTCGATGCTGCGGATCATTGCCATCTGAGTGGCCAGGGGCAGGCTGGTGGGCAACCCGTTGGGATACACCTCGGTGGTTTCCAACCCTTCGGGCTCGAGAAACACCTGGTGTCTCGGTTTTTCCGGAAACCGCATAACCTTATCTTCAATGGACGGACAGTAGCGGGCCCCTACCCCCTCGATAATGCCGGCAAACAACGGCGACTGGTCAATTGAGCGGCGGATGATTTCATGGGTGCGCTCATTGGTATAGGTGATATGGCAGGGACGCTGCGGCTGACGATACTCACCGCTGCTGGAAAACGAGAAAAAGGCGGGCGGCTGGTCACTGTGTTGCGGTTCCAGGGCGTCGTAATTGATGGTGGTGGCGTCGAGCCGGGGCACCGTTCCGGTTTTCATGCGGCCCACCCGAAACCCCTGCTCCCTGAACCAGTCGGCTAGTTTGAGCGAGGGTGAATCGCCCATGCGACCGGCCGGGAAATTGGTCAGACCGATGTGGATCAAGCCATTGAGAAAGGTACCGGTGGCCACCACCACGGCGGCTACATCGATCTTTTCACCCAGTGAGGTAACCAGGCCGCACACCTTGTTGTTTTTGGTGAGCAGGGTGTCGGCAACCGCTTGCCGGATATGCAGATTCGGTTGTTGCTCCACGATCCGTTTCAACCGCAACCGGTAGAGCAGACGGTCGGCCTGGGCCCGGGATGAGCGTACCGCCGGGCCCTTGCTGGTGTTGAGACGGCGAAATTGGATGGAGGTTGCGTCGATGTTGTGGCCCATCTCACCTCCCATGGCATCGATTTCCCGCACCAGATGGCCCTTTGCCAGACCGCCGATGGCCGGATTGCACGACATGGCGCCGATGGTGTCGGCATTGATGACCAGAACCAGTGTCTTGAATCCCAGCCGGGCACTGGCCAGAGCTGCCTCACAACCGGCATGGCCGGCACCGATGACGGCGACATCAAAACGGCTCTGATCATCCATCTCAGGCAGACTGGTTTTCGGGAGAACGGGGTGGCGGGCTAGAGGGCTGGTCATCACTGGCGCGCTGCGTTTGCCAGCTGATCATCGCCCAGCGCTGCGGGTATTTACGGGCGACCACAAGGTTCCCATCATGGTCATGGACGACTCTGGTTTTCACGTAGGAACTCAGGCGGTCGTATTCTTCGTTGGTGAGATCGTCAAACATCCAGGCATAGGCCGCCACCGCTTCATCCATGGTGGCAAAGCGCTGATGGCCGGACATCTCGATATGATGTACCTCCGGGTGGATACCCTTGCTGATCAATATATTCAGGGTATAGCGATAGTCGGGGCCATGTTTGAATGGCCGGCCAACAGCGGCAAATGCCTCAGGGTCACGCGGGGTCGGGCTGATCCGTTCCACCAGCACGACCTGATGGGAGGCGTGCTCGATCAACGTGTCGATGGCGGCTCCGAGATCGGCGACGTTAAGGGAACGAGAGGCAATGGCAATATCATGGATGCCGATCCCATGGTGACGCCAGTCGTCCTCCCAGGCGCACCTGATCGGGACAATATTTTTAAGAGCAGCCTTGCCGGCCCGGGACTTGAGAAGATTGAGCATTTCCTCTGAATAATCCACCGCGGTGACCTTGCCGGCTCGGCGGGCCAGCGGAATAGCCAGAGTGCCGGGTCCGCAGCCGACATCCAGGATAGTGGACTTTCTGGTAATGTTGAGCTGTGAAATCAGATGGGTGATGTATGGCGAACGGGCGGTGCGGGCCATAAAGCCGGACGCCCTTTTGTCCCATCGGCGTGAATCCCCCGGAGGAGCAGGTGATGATTGTCTGGCGTTTTGCCACAGCGCAAGCCAGTCAATATCCTCGTATGTGTGCACTTCTGTTTCTGTTCCCATAGCCGCATAATTCTAGCACGAGTGCTGTCGTTTGGCAACGAGGCTGATTCGTAACAATTGGAAAGTATTTGACGCCCAATGGTATGTGTGGTTAATATTATAGATTGTGTTTTGTATATACTCACCGATGCGCCAAGGTATGCCACTATCAGTATGATTGGTGCTGGAGAACATTTCCCGATAACATGACTTACAAGGTAAGGGTTAATCGAAATGAGTAAGAGAACATTTCAGCCAAGCAATATAAAGCGAAAACGAGAACATGGATTCCGGGCGCGGATGCGCACCAAGGCGGGACGAGCCATCATCAATGCGCGTCGCGCCAGAGGTCGTTCCCGCCTCTCCGCCTGATGTCGATTGGTCGGGTATCGTTTGCCGAAATGGCGCCTGCTGCGCAAGAAACAGGAGTTTGATGCGGTTTACCGGGAAGGCAGCCGATTGTACGGGGTTGGTGTAACCCTCGTTTTTCGAGCCAATGACAGGGGTTTCAGCAGAATCGGGATCAGTGTCAACCGAAAGATAAAAGGGGCGGTTACCAGAAACCGGATTAAACGGATTTGCAGAGAGTCGTTTCGGCTCAATCCTGAATCTTTCCCAGCTCAGGCTGATATCGTGATTGCGGTACGGCCTGATTTTTCGCTGCAATCCCCAGCGCAGGTTACCAGGGTGGTCAATGACCTTGTGTACCGTGCACATACCACAAAATGATTTTTAAAGCATTGAACCGAGCGCTGACCAGAGTGGTCATCACCATGATCGATGGCTACAAATATCTGCTCTCGCCGCTCTTTCCTCCTGCCTGTCGTTTTCATCCCACCTGCTCCGTCTATACCGCTGAAGCGGTCAAGCGATATGGGGTTCTGCGTGGCCTGGCGAAAGGTCTCTGGCGGATTGCGCGCTGTCACCCGTTTACCAGAGGCGGCTATGACCCCCTCAAGTGAGCGCACCAACCAACTGAACCCGAACTGATATTCGTCTGCCATGGACATGCAAAGGGCCGTACTGGCTGTTGCCATTTCGTTTCTCATCTTATTTGGCTACCAATACTTTTTTGTGGGGCCGATCCAGCAGCAACAGCAACCCCCGCCGGCGGCGGTGGAGCAATCACCACAGCAACCACCCGCCACCCAGGCGCAATTGCCTGATGTATCGGTGGCCACCGTCGGTGAGCAAATCGTCGACAATGTTCAGCCACAGCGAACTGCCCGGGAAATAACCATTGAAACAGATTTATACACGGCCGTTCTCTCCGAGCAGGGCGGCGCCTTTACCAGCTTCGTTCTCAAGGATTACCGCGAAGAAAACAGCGAAGATGCGGCCGGGGTACAGCTCATCAAGGACGAGTTGAACGGCGCCTTCCCCCTCACTTTTGGGTGGGGAGCTATCATTGCCCATGATACCCTCTACACCCTGGACAGCGAGACGGTGCGGTTTGATCAGGCCGGCGGCCAGGCGCAGGTGGTAATGCGGGCGGCCCACCCGATCGGGGTCGAGGTTATCCGTACCTACACCTTTAATCGTGAAGCGTACCAGATTGAGCATCAGGTGGTGGTTCGCAATATCAGCGGCCAGCCGCTGCAGGGTGATGGCGTTCTCAGGCAGTACGGTATGCCGTTTGTTCCCCTGGGGCAGGCTAGCAACTGGCTGTTTCGCGGCCCCGCCTTGTTTGGCGGCCCCGATGGCCTGCAGCAGTTTAAACTGAAAAAATTCGCCGATGGCCCGATAACGGTACAGGATACCATCGACTGGGCCGCCTATGAGGATGTCTATTTCATGCTGGCCATGCTTCCCAAGCAACAGCCCGTTGCGGTCATCATGGATGCCGACGATGAGCTGGTCTCCATTGATTTGCGGAGCGAGAGTGCGATAATGGCGGCTGGTGGCGAGCAGCGCTTTGAGTACACCCTCTTTTACGGTCCGAAAAAGGTGGAGATACTCAGAGAAGTGGGGAGCAACCTGGCGAAAATCGTCAATTTTGGTTGGCTTGACGTGATCTCCAAGCCCATGCTCTATCTGCTCAACTGGTTGTATGGACTGGTTCATAACTATGGCGTGGCGATCATCATCGTCACCATCATTTTGAAGGCGATCTTCTGGCCCATCACCCATAAGGGTTTGAAATCAATGAAGAATATGCAGAAACTGCAGCCCAAAATGGTGAAAATCAAAGAGAAATACAAAGGTGACCCCACCAAGATGAACCAGGAGATGATGAACCTGTATAAGACATACAAGGTGAATCCACTTGGCGGGTGCCTGCCCATGTTGTTGCAGATCCCGGTGTTTTTTGCCCTCTATCGGGTCTTGCTGCAATCCATCGAGCTGCGGCATGCACCGTTCATGCTATGGATTACAGACCTGTCCGCCCCCGACCGCCTCTATCTCGGCTTTGATATACCTTATCTGGGCGGATTGCCGGTGTTGACCCTGTTGATGGGTGCCTCCATGTTTCTCCAGCAGAAAATGACTCCTACCACGGCCGATCCGACGCAGGCAAAAATCATGATGTTTCTGCCCCTGATATTTACGGTGATGTTTGTTAACTTTGCATCCGGTTTGGTGTTATACTGGTTCGTCAACAACTTGTTATCGATTCTGCAGCAATATACGATCAATCGGCAGAAGAAACCGACGCCGGCCGCGGCTTAACAGGACAATGTAGGGCGCTGCTTCCCGTCTGGCTGGTAAAAAGGAGTATTGATGGCTAAAGATACTAAGGATTTTTTTGGCAAGGATGTAGCCGAGGCAATCAAAGAGGCGTGCGCCACTTTCGCGGTCGCCCAGGAACATCTCGATATCGAGGTGATTGAGACGGGTACCCAGGGCATTTTCGGGCTTATCCGCCGTAAAGCCCATATTAAGGCGCGGGTCCAGAAAGATGCGCCGTCCCCGCCCGAGGTTGAAAAAAAACAACCAGAGAAAGCACCACGACGCGCAGCAAAAAAGACCAAAACGGCCCGGGTGGAAACAGTAGAGAAAAACGCGCCCGCCGCTGAGCCTGTTGCTGAAGAAGCGGTACCGGTTCCGGTGGCGGAGGCACCCGCTGCGCGGCCGGCGGTGGCCGATATCTCAGAGCAGACGCTTGCTACCGTCAAGACGGAGCTTGAGCAGATCCTGGCCCTGATGCAGTGCCCGTCGACGGTGCGGGTAACCGTCCAGGACTCTATCGTACAATGCCGCATAGAGGGTGACTATGAGGATACTCTGACCGGCCAGGATGGACGTGTTCTCGATGCCTTGCAATATCTGTTGCGTAAAATCGTCGCCAAGAAGGGGGCAGGGTCGATATCGCTGCTCATCGATGTTGGTGATTACCGTGAACAGAAACAGCACCATCTGCGCGAGCAGGCCCTGCAGCTTGCCGAGGATGTCAAAAAAACGGGGAAGACGCAGGTAATCACATCGCTTAATCCCTCTGAGAGAAGAGTGGTGCATGTCGCCCTGCAGGGCGACTCTCAGGTTCGCAGCCGCAGCATCGGTGACGGGCCATTCAAAAAAGTTCTGATCTACCAACCGACAAAATCGCGCAAGGACAATGGTCGAAAAAAATCAAGATCACGACCACGCGGCAAGACCGAGGAAAAATAGCCCGAAATCCGCGCCAATCGTTTTACATGCATAACCAGGCCGGGGCGTCCGCGACGATCGCCGCAATTGCAACCTCACCGGGGGTTGGCGGGATAGGCATTGTGCGGATCAGCGGTGCCGGGTCGGGTGTTCTGTTACGCCGTCTCTTCCACCCTGTTGCCGGTGTCTCCGAGTTCATCTCGCACCGTCTCTACTACGGCACGATCATCGATCCCGCTACCGAGCGACTAGTGGACGAGGTGCTGGCCGTATTCATGCGCGGCCCTAAAACCTATACCCGTGAAGATGTCGTGGAGATTCATTGCCACGGCAGTTTTTTCGTTCTCCAGTCAATTCTTTCCCTGGTGATACAGGGCGGCGCCAGACTCGCTGAGCCGGGGGAGTTTACCAAGCGTGCCTTTCTCAACGGGCGGATCGATCTTACCCAGGCCGAGGCGGTGATTGATATCGTTTCGGCCAAGACCCAGCGCGGCGTCGACTGTGCCGCTGAACAGATGAACGGGGCTTTGTACCGGCGGATTGAAAGCATCCGCACCGTCGTGCTGGAGATTCGCGCCCTGCTTGAAGTGGCGGTTGATTTTCCTGAAGACGATATCGAGATTGTCGATCCGCACACCCTTAGCCACCGACTCGATGATGAGGTGGTTCAGCCCTTGGCTGGCCTGGTGGACAGCGGCAACAGCGGCCGCTTACTCAGAGATGGGGCGCTGGTGGTAATCGCCGGGGTTCCCAACGTGGGCAAGTCGAGTCTGCTCAATTGCCTGCTCGAAGAGGATCGCGCCCTGGTCACCGACATACCCGGCACCACCCGCGACATTATCGAAGAGTATATCGATATTGACGGTATTCCGGTACGTCTGGTGGACACGGCAGGCATCCGGCCATCCGCGCAAGGGGTGGAGCAACTCGGGATCGAACGTGCTCAGGAGCGGATAAACAGCGCTGATCTGGTCATGTTCGTCGTTGATGGTTCTACTGCTCTGGGGGCTGAAGACAGGGCCTTGTACGAGGCCATAAAGCACAAGCCGATCATCCATCTAATCAATAAGTGCGATCAGCCACAGCGGATCGAAGATGACCCGTTTCCACCTGCTTGCCCACTACCGGTATCAGCCACTAGGCAACTTGGTATCGATCGGCTGAAAGAGGAAATCTTCACCTCGTTGTGTGGGGGGAATAACCAGTGGCGGGAATCAGATTGTATTCCCAATCTTCGTCAACAAAACTCACTCAAACAGGCCCTGGAGGCCGCCGTCTCTGCCCGAAATGCATTGGTATCGGGGGTGACGGCTGACCTCGTTGGTATTGATATCATCGAGACTCTCGATCATCTTGCGGTGATTGTCGGCGAATCAACCACCGAGGAGGTTCTCGATCTGATCTTTTCTCGTTTTTGCCTGGGAAAATAACGGTTTTACCCTACAATTCCCCGTGTCTCATCCCCTGAGACTTATGGTAATCTTACAACATGGCCTTCTCGCCCAACCTCCTTGTTGCTCGAAAAATAGTATCCTTGGAATATCAAGTATATACCTGCGGCACTATTTTCCTCGCACCTCGGTCTTGAACGAAAAATCTTAATTTTCCAGGTCCCTTCAATCGACCGCCGTCAGGGTTATTTTCTTATTGGTAAAGCCAACCTGAAAAATGGTACCTGGCTGAAACGAAGATTGGTCCAGGATTTTGGTGGAGAGGGTAAGGGTGTTTCGTTTGCCGATTTTTACGGTAACGGGTTTCTCGTTTTTCGCTTTCCCCGACTCTTTCAGTTGGTAGTATTTCTTGTCGGTATCCATCAATTTTAACATCAGATTGTTAAAAGTCGGATGATTGGATATTTTCATTTCAGCCATTATTTCCGGCCTGGTAAGCCCTTTGTGGACCAGTTTTCGCAGTGTATCAAGATCAAACTTAGTTCTTCGTGGCATATAACCCTCCTGTCTGATTAGTTTGTGCAACCCCCTCTATCGAATACCCGCTGGGCAGGGCGACTTTGACCAGCAATTATAAGTTCTAATAAAAAATGCAACAGTTTTTTTATATATTTTGTTGGAAAAACGTTCTCCTGAAGAGAATTGCCAAGAAAATAGTATCGCAGTGAGATCATTACGATGCTATGTTTTTGGTTAAAATATGACTTCTGTTGTCTTCATTTTAATAAATAAAAACAGTTATTTGTGAAGTTATGGCATGATGTTTCTCATATTTTGAACCTGCGTACTGCTACCTGCTTTTTATATATTTTCCCCATTTGCTATTTTTTCCGTCTTATTCCGCATAGCGCTTCTTTTTTTCTCGGAAAAGCTGATGGGTGGGCCCTATTGTGGTGTAACGGCACTGATCAAACGAAGAGTTTTTCTCGTTGAAGAGGATAATACCTATCTGAGTTTTACCGGTTCATTAAAGGATAGTAACAAAAGGAGTTGGGCGGTGCCGGGGAACTTCACCGCTACCCCGGCACGTTGAGAATTTCGTGATAGAGAAGAGCAGTCAATGATTATGGGAACCCTGCAAAATATCTTTTTCGCGCGACCTCTTTGCCGCTCAAAAAATTCTATCCTCGTGATATTCTCCACGTGGTTGCCGTAACATCTTCTTCGCGCCTGGCTTTGGAACGAACATGCTTACTTTTCAAGATCCCTTTTTGAATCCGGGAGCTGATCTACCGGCACCATGGCCATAAATTCTTTTTCGTAGAGCACCTCTTTTTCTAAAAGCTTTTCGGCAATGGCGGTAAGAGAATCCCGGCATCGGGTGAGCATTTCCGTGACATGGTGCTGCCGTTGCGCAAGAATCTGTTTGGACTCCTGATCTATCTGCGAAGCGGTTTCGTCGCTATAATCCCTGCCCATTGACGAACTCATATCAGTCTGTAGAAATACCGGGTTACGCTGGCGCGGATAGGTGGTAAGCCCAAGGGTCTCACCCATGCCGTATTCAACCACCATGGCACGGGCAATATCGGTGGCCCGCATGAGGTCGTTGCCGGCCCCGGTGGTAACGCTGTTGAAGGTGATCTGCTCGGCTATCCGTCCGCCGAGAAGCACATCAATTTTGGCGAGCAGTTCCTGCTCACTCATCAGGTACCGATCCTCGGTTGGGCGTTGCTGGGTGTAGCCAAGTGCCGCCAGGCCACGGGGAATGATGGATATCTTATGCACCGGTTCGGAACCTTCGGTGAGCGCCGCTACCAGGGCATGACCAACCTCGTGGTAGGCGACGATCTTCTTCTCCTTGGAGTTGATAACCCGGTTTTTCTTCTCAAGACCGCCGATAATTCGGTCCACCGCCTCATCGAGTTCTATCTCGGTTACCTGTTTCAATTTCTTGCGTACCGCCAGCAGCGCCGCCTCGTTTACCGCATTGGCCAGATCAGCGCCGGAAAATCCGGCGGTTTTCTGGGCGATGGTGCGTAAATTCACACCTTCGGCAAGATTGACTTTCCTGGCGTGGATTTTCAGGATTTCCTCACGGCCGTTAACATCCGGCTTGTCGATGAGTACCTGCCGATCGAACCGACCCGAGCGCAGCAGAGCGGGATCGAGTACTTCGGGACGGTTGGTGGCCGCCAGTATAACGATGCCTTTTTGCGTGTCAAAGCCATCCATTTCCACCAATAACTGGTTGAGTGTCTGTTCGCGTTCGTCATGTCCGCCGGTGATGCCGCCGGCGCCACGGGCCTTGCCGATGGCGTCGAGTTCGTCGATAAAGATGATGCAGGGCGCCTTTTCCCTGGCCTGCACGAAGAGATCCCTGACCCTTGCCGCTCCCATGCCGACAAACATCTCGACAAAATCTGAGCCACTCATGGAAAAAAAGGGCACTCCCGCCTCTCCCGCCACGGCGCGGGCGATCAGGGTTTTGCCGGTGCCGGGCGGACCAACCAGAATCACCCCTTTGGGCATCTGTCCACCAACCTCGAGATAGGTCTGCGGATGCTCAAGGTAGTCAACCACTTCCTGCAACTCTTCCTTAGCCTCATCGGCGCCGGCCACATCAGTAAATCGGGTCTCGATATCCTTTTCACCAACCACCTTTGCCTTGTTTTTGCCAAAACTCATGATCCCGGCCTGGCCGGCCTGCATACGCCGCATCATGAAATACCAGATGCCGAAAAAAAGGCCGATGGGGATAAGCCAGGAAAGGATCGCTTTTATGAAGGTATTTTCAACCTGGCCGGAGAATTTGACGTTATGCTCGCTTAACTTCTGGGAGAGGTCGGTGTCCACCCGTACCGTCGTAAAAAGCTGTTCAGTACCGTCATCAGCACGCATTTTTCCGCTGATCCGGTCTTGGCCGACGGCTATTTCGATTACCTTATCATTAAGCACCGCCTCGATGAATTCACTGTACGGGATTACTACCGGACGAAATTGATCGAAAATAATGTTTTGCAGTAATAAAACGCCCCAGATGGCGGCAATAACATACCAGATATTAAATTTTGTCTGCTTTTCCATAGCTCAGAGCCAATTGTCTATTGTTAGTGTAAAGCCTTTTACAGAGATGATAATTCTGATTGGAAGTATGGCAATTTTCAAGGCACCCCAGTGCATTGTGCGAGATTCTCTGAAAAAATCCATTCGGCAAAGCCTTCTATGAAACCACCGGTGCGGATTGTACAGGTGGTGGGGCCTCGCTGTGGTTGTGTCGACGAGGCGGAAATGCTGGTACGCCGGGTGGTGGCTGGCAGTGGGCTGCATATCGAGGTGCAGGTGGTGCGTGAACAAAGGGAGATGGCGGCTCTGGGGGTCTTTGCCATCCCCGGCATTGTTATTGACGGCCTGTTGAAAACGGTGGCGAGAATTCCTTCGGAAGAAGAGCTGCGGCAGTGGCTTTCCAGCCAGTCCTGAGAAGCGAAAGACGCCTCTTGTTTCCAGTGAGAAGAGCTGAACCGCACACCTGTGTGGGCCATCTCTGATATTGCGAGTTGCCGGGGTGGTTGTTATATATGTAGAGTCGGACAATGGCCATATGTTAAGTGAAACGTAACGTATGGGGAACATTGAAAAGTGGCCTTTTTGCCCAAACTCGTCATTGCGCTAAAAATTCTATCCTCGGAACATTATGATATGCCCGCGGCAACCTATTCTTTGCGGCTTGATCCTGAACGAAAATACTCACCTTGCAAAGCTCCCTAATACATGGTGGGCTAGATTCAGGACGAGAACGTAGTTTTGAGAAAACATGGGATGAGCCAAAAGAGAATTTTTCACGGTTCCCCGTATCCATATCAATTGAAACCAATTTTTTATGTACCAGTCACCACAACCCATCATATCACCGCTAGTGGACAACCATAGCCGGGTTATTGATTACCTGCGCGTCTCCATCACTGATCGCTGCAATCTGCGGTGCAGTTATTGCATGCCGAAAAATGGGATTATCCCGGTTCCTCACAAAGAGCTGCTCAGCTACGAGGAGCTTGAACGCATCATTTCGCTGTTTCTCACCCTTGGTATAAAAAAAGTACGCCTCACCGGCGGGGAGCCTTTTGTTCGCCGCGGATGTGTCGAGTTTATCGAACGGCTCATTGTCCACGTTGGGGTGCCACGGCTGCATATTACAACCAATGGCGTGGCTGTCGGCCCACATCTTTCGCGGCTCCATCAATTGGGTATCGCCGGATTAAACCTGAGCCTCGACAGTGTCGATCGGAAACGGTTTTCCGCCATGACCAGGCGTGACGTTCTCACCGAGGTGCTTGACACCCTGCACCGCGCCGTAACTCTTGGTATTGCCGTTAAGATTAACTGCGTGGTGACCGATAACACCCTGGATTCAGATATGACAGCGGTAGCCCAGTTTGCCAAACAATACCCGGTCAGTGTCCGTTTTATCGAGCAGATGGAGTTCTCCGGGGATCGGGATGGACATCTACCCGATGAACCCCTGCTCGCCCGATTTGGTCGACTGTTTCCCGATCTGAGTTCCATTTCTCAGACGGGGCCGACCACGGCACGACTTTTCGCCGGCCACGACTATTGTGGTACGGTGGGGATTATCGAAGGCCACTCGCGGCAGTTTTGCGCGACCTGCAACAAGGTGCGGATTACCCCGCAGGGCAGATTAAAGACATGTCTCTACGATGGCGGTACCCTGGATATTAAAAAGCTCTTGCGTGACGGGATAGATGATGGTGCACTGATTACCATACTTAAAACCAGTTGCCGGAATCGTTTTGCCAACGGGTATGAGGCCCAGGCCCATAACAGCGGGCGCCGCTCACCATCCATGGCATCGATCGGCGGATGAAGAAAACAGACAGAGAATAGTTGACTATGGCCGAGATAACCGCGGTATGCGTAAGCACCAGGAAGGGAACAGTGAAGGTGGAAAAAAGCGCCATCGAGTTGAAAGACGGGTGGGGTATAGACGGTGATGCCCACGCCGGGGACTGGCATCGCCAGGTATCTCTGCTTGCCCAGGAACGCATCGATGAAGTGCGTACTATCTTTCCACGTCTGCAAAATGGCGCATTTGCGGAAAATATCATCACCCACGGCATCGATCTGGCCCGGCTCGATGTGGGCGATAAGCTACAGATCGGAGAGAGCGTTGTACTTGAGGTGACTCAGATCGGCAAAGAGTGTCACGACAGCGGCTGCGCCATCAAAAAAGCCACCGGCGACTGTATCATGCCGCGCGAGGGTATCTTTACCAGGGTCCTGGCCGGGGGCCGGGTGAGCGCCGGTGACACGATCACCCGGTTGTAACGGTTACTAGTTTTTTCCCGCCGCGGCCTTCCTGCGCATATAGCTGTTTGCCGCCTCATGAAGAACCGAAACAGCCAGAAAGGTGCAATGGGTCTCATGCTCGGGGAAGGTGCCGATTGCTTCGAGAACGTCCGTATCGCGAAGATCAAACAGTTCCTCCACCGTTTTTCCATGCGCCAGTTCCGCGGTAAAGGAGCCGGCCAGGGCACTTGAGGCGCACCCGTCGGTCAGATACGATGCGTGTTGTACGCAATCATCATTGAGGTTCAAAAATATCTCGATGGTGTCGCCACACTTACCGGTGAGCCTGGCATGGGCGTCGGCATCTTTGAGTTCACCATGAAAACGCGGGTTCTGTAACCGCGCAAATCCTTTTTCGCCATAGGCCCGCACAGCATCCGCATCGATATTGGTCTGCAGGTTGCGCACGAACGCATCAAAGTCTTCATCAACCATGTTTACCTCCTGCTTCGCTACCAGTGCGCCTCTGCATTGGATTCGGTGGCATAGGTGTATTTGCCGGCATTAAAGGTGTCGACAACTTCTTCAACCGTTCCGGTTACATCATTTACCACCTTCACCGAAGCCTGGTTGAGAACCTGATATGCCTTCGGGCCGCAATAACCGGTCAGAACAACGTCAGCGCCTTTGTCGCACACCGTGGCTGCCGCCTGGATACCCGCTCCTTTGAAAGCGTTTACGTTGGCGCTGTTATCGATTACCTCAAATGACTTGCTGTCCGCGTCCACCAAAAGGATATAGGCGGCGCGGCCAAAGCGCGGATCTACCTCGGCGCCCAAATCTGATGATCGGGCGCTGATTGCCAGTTTCATATCGTGTCTCCCTGAAAGAAATAATTAGTGGCCGCCGCCCCCACCGCACACCTGATCCTCACTGATCAACGGCAATTTACCGGCCAGCAGATCTTCCACCACGGGGCGGATATCGGCCCGTTCACCGTCATGGTAGACATCGATGCCCACCTGGCGAAAGCCCATCAGCGGTCGCAGGCCGATGCCGCCGACAATTAGGGCGTTGACCTGGTGGCCGGCCAACAGATTCACCGGTACCATGCAGCCGCCCTGCATGTGCTCCTGATTTTTGATCGTGGTAACCGAGGTGATGGCGCCGTCTTCCGCATCGACGCAGGTAAAGACGTCACAGTGGCCGAAATGGCCGGCCCGTTGGCCGTCAATGCCGCCATCGCCGACGGAGGGGATGGCAATTCTCATCTTGCTCATTGGTGTTCTCCTTTATTGTGTTGATAGAGTGGAATGGAAAGTTCCGGGGTAGTATCAGACAGCGCGTCAGATTGCATAATCTCGCGCCATATGTCTCGAATCGTCTGCTGTAGCTCAGGGGCATGGTAGGAAAAAATGGTCTGGCCCTGAACCATTGCCCTGGTGAAAGCCGGATCAAAAGGGATCATTCCCACCAGGTTCTCGCCTCGTTCTATGGCGGAGCGTCTGATCTCATTGGTAATGGTCGGGTTGAGATCATATTTATTTATGCAAATGAGCACCGGCATCTTGAAATGAGCTGCTAATTGGCTGACCCGGTTGAGGTCATGCAGGCCCGATACCGTCGGTTCGCATACGACCAGCACCGCCGAAGCGCCGGTAAGCGCGGCGATGACCGGACAGCCGATGCCTGGCGGTCCGTCGGTGAGAATCAGGGGAAGGCAACGCTGCTCCGCAAGTTCCCTGGCGCGGGCACGGATCAGACTGACCAGTTTACCGGAGTTTTCCTCGCCGATGCCGAGACGGGCATGCACCATGGGGCAGTGATCGGTGGCGGACACATACCATTCACCGCACTGCTGCACTGGGAAGTCAATGGCTTTTTCCGGACAGAAGGCAACGCAGACCCCGCAGCCTTCACAGGCAACCTCGTCAATGACAAATTCGTCGGTGATCGCGTCGAACTGACATAATTGTCGACAGGTACCGCACTGGGTACAGTCGGCCTCACGAATAAGGGCCCGGTTGCCGCCAAAAAACGGCTCCGTTTTTTCTACCCGGGGATGCAGAAGCAGGTGCAGATCGGCCGCGTCCACATCGGAATCCACCATGATATGGGGGCCGGCCAGGGTACTAAAGGCGGCGGTGAGGGTAGTTTTTCCGGTGCCGCCTTTACCGCTGAGAACAACAAGTTCTTTCATGGCGTCTAGGCTGGTTGTGACATCATTGCGGAAATGTCGGCATATAAGGTGAGAAAGCGCGGTCGCCAGCTTGGATCATGGTCGATGAGCAGGATTCCCCGCGCATAGGCCTCGGCGATGGCGCGGTCAAATGGTATTTCCAGCAGCACTGGAAGATTCTGTTCGTGGGCATAGTTGCGCAGCCCCTCATCGCCGATATCACATCGGTTGATAACCAGACCACACGGCAACCCAAGGTTTTTGACGGTTTCATGGGCAAGGGTGAGGTCGTGCAGACCAAAAGGGGTTGGTTCGGAGACGAACAGCACGAAATCACTCTGGTTGACCGCGGTGATCATCGGACATGATGTGCCCGGCGGCGCGTCGATAATGGTTGGATTATCATCTTTGCCGGCGGCAATAACCTGCTTGATGAGTGGCGGCGCCATTGCTTCGCCCACCCGCAGGGAGCCATAGGTTAATCTGAGCTGATCACGATACCCCCTGATCATCTCTCCCAGTTCCCGAAAATCTTCCCGCACCGCGGCTTCGGCGCAGATTTCATAGCATCCCCGACAGCTGTGGCACAGCTCGGCAAATACCATGGCACAGCCGCCAACCACGGTTAAGGCGTTAAACTGGCACAGCTCGGCGCAGGCCCGGCAGCCGGTGCACCGCTCAGTGTCGATACGGGGAACAAAGGTGGTGGCGATCGTACGGGTAATGGATTCTGGTTTGATAAACAGATGAGCGTTCGGCTCTTCCACATCGCAGTCGATAAGATTCACCGAACGTCCCATACTCATTGCCAGGTTGGTGGCAATGGTGGTCTTGCCGGTGCCGCCTTTGCCGCTGGCCACGCTGATAATCATGATCGGTTTAGGAGGTGGTTATGGAAAGCAGCCGGCTGAGCAGGTCAACCAGGGCTTTACCGCTTTGCTGGTCAGGCGGTGATGGCAGCTGCATGAAAATCCCCAGTCCTTCGGTGGCCTCGTGAAATTCATTGGAGTAGAGCGGCGAAACAAGGGCACAATTGATCAACGGGTGCGAAATCATCAGGCTACGGACAAAGGCTGCCCCACTCATATCGCTGAATTCCTCGTCGACTATTGCCGCGGAAATCGGTGTTTCGTTGGTTATCCTCATGGCCTGATCATGGGTGGAGGCCCGGTGCAGGTAAAACCCGCCATGTTCGGCAAGGGCTTGCTCAACGTGTAACAGCCTGGCTGGGTTGTGGCCGGCAATGAGTACGTGATGCATATCGACTTATTCTTTATCTGAGTTTCTTTAACGGTGACTTTATTTGATGTATCCTGGCGGTACCGTTATGTTCATATGCACATTATAATACGATAATTTCCCAATGCACTACTTATTTTAAAAATTATGCAATAAAAGTGAGATTCTTGCCGGCGGGCAAATGGGGAGGGCTATACCGGTAGGTAAGACTTGAGTTTCTTATCCACTTCCTTGTCAAGCTCGTTCAGCGATAAGGAGTGCAGCCGCTTATAAAGAGCGGGCGCAATGGCAAAAAAAGAGGCCAGCAGTACCGGGTCGAAACGTTGTCCGGAATCTTTTTCCATAACGTGCATGGCCTCTTCCACCGGCACCGGTTCGCGCTGCGGACGGGGACTGGTAAGGGCATCAAAACAATCGGCGATGGCCACGATCCGTGCCGTCAGGGGAATGTTCTCATGATCGATACTGTCCGGATAGCCGCTCCCGTCATAATGTTCATGATGATGTCGCACCACCTCCGCGGCTTCGGCCAGCCATGGAAGCTTTTTCAGAAATGAGGCGCCGATGCGGGGATGGTCGTACAGCCTGGTGCGCTCCTGGGCGGTGAACTGAGTCTCTTTATGTAGGAGCGAGACGGGCAGCGGCACCATTGCCAGATCGTGCAGCAGCGCTCCGTAGATGAGGCCGCGATAGTGGGCGGCGGGCACCCGTGCCCGGGCGGCAAGGCTGACCGCGTAGATCACCATGCGCAGCCCATGGCCGGGATCACGGCAGTCGCTTTTGGCCAGGGCCAGGGCCAGTTGTTTGAGCAGATGATAGTTGGCCCGGTTGAGCGACTTGAAACTGCCGATCATCTGTCGATTCAGAAGAAACATCCCAACATAGCAGATAATCGCCCCCACCATGACGGTAAAGGCAACCAGCCCCAGGCTGATCAGTACTCGATTGAGCAACGCGCGCAGATCGGCCACCGGCATCTGGTAGACGCCGTCCAGATAGCCGCGGATTGCGCCGGTTTCACCATCCAGCAACGGCAACATAAAAGTGAGGTAGAGCCGCTTATCGCGCCAGTGAATAGTGGAGGTACCATCTGTTTGTGCCGGTATGTCGGAAGAAGATGGGCTGAACGCAGCACTTAGCTCAGCGCCATTCAACCGGGCGTGGGTAAACAGCTCACTGCCCCGCGGATCAAGTACCCGCAGGAAGATAAACGGGGTCTGGGCCATGGCGATGGCGGTGGCCTCATAGATATCTGAGCCGCTGGCGGGATCGGCGCCGAATTGTTCCCAGGCAAGAAGCGGAAAGACAACACTGCCGTGAGATTGCGCTGTTGCACGCGCCATCCGGTGCAGGTTGTTGTATTCGAAGATGGCCGCGGCGCCAAGGCAGAGCGCCATGGTTATGATGGCCACCAGCACAACGCGGGCGGCCAGTCGTCGGTGGAACCTTTTTTTCATGCCTTGTTTGAAAAAAGAATGGTGCCGTTTACGGTAAGCCGGTAAAAGTCGGAATCAGCGAAATCACAATTGTCTCGGGGGAAACGGAGACATCATTCACGGCAAATTCGGTCATCAATTGCCTGCCCCCCAATTGGGTGATAATCGGTTCCAGCCGGTTCAGGTCGAGCTCATATGTCCTGCCCTCCAAAAGCGCATTGAGCAGGGCGTCCACCGGCTGATTGGAAGACGCCATCCCATCCGTCTTGGCCGGGATCGAAGGTGAAACAACGAGCACCCGGCGCTGTCCATCATAGGAGAGGGAAGCATGGACGTTGCTCTGATATTGTATCTCTCCCAGATTGAGGCGCAGCGACTGGCCACCGATGGATGTGTCGATAAACATATCCTGACCGATCAGGGTGATGGCGCCGCCGATGAGGTTGTCACCAAGGGTCAGGTCGCTGATTGATGCCAGCGTCACCCCACCCTCAAATGCCTCCGCCTCCGGATAAAAGGTGATCGGCAGGGCGGCGTCAACCGCTTCGATGAGGATCTGCCGGGGTACGGTGAGGGTGAGCGTCTCACCCGCGACGCCCATTGTATGACAACCCAGGCTCACCCAGACCACGAGCAAGCCGCCGAGAAAGTGGCGCATAAGTCTATCTCCTCAGGCTTAAGCTATCAGGGAATCCCGTAAAATGGTCTTTTCGCCCAATCTCATTGTTGCACAAAAAGACTTCTATCATGGTACTATTGCCTGTATGCCCGCGGTAACATGTTCCTCGCACCTCAAATCTTGAACGAACATTCTCATTTTGCAAGGCTCCCTGTAGTAACAAAACGGGAACTTCTCAGCTTTCCACAAAGCTGGTATAAGACCTTTTCAACTCAAAGTCACGAGCCTACTATAAACACCGCTCTTCGACAAGGGGTAGAGCCCCGCTCGATGAGCACAGCCGGAAGAGATTATGCGCTTAACCGTTGCCGCCGATTGTCTGCTGAGCCAGGCCCCGCCGTTTGTCGAGCAGGCCATCAGGCAGCGGTTGACCATCGACAATCCCAAATACGTCGCGGCCAAACGGTATGGGCGGTGGATTGGTAAAAAACTCAAACCCACCCTGCACTACTACCATGAAACAGTCGAAGGGCTGCGCTTCCCACGTGGATTTGCACGACGGGCGATTGAGCTGTGTGAAGAGCTTACCGGTGAAAAACCGCATGTTGAGGATGAGCGGCTGCGTCTTGACGAGGTTTGCTTTGACTTTCATGCCACCCTGCGTGACTACCAGCACGAGGCGGTTGAAGCGATTTGTGCCCGTTCGTTCGGAGTGCTGGAGGCGGGCACCGGCAGCGGCAAGACGGTGATGGCCCTGGCCGTTGTCCGGCGGCGGCGACAGCCCACCATTGTCATTGTTCATACCAAGGAGCTGCTCTATCAGTGGCGGCTGCGTGCCGCCGAATTTCTCGGTATCGAGCCGGGGGTGGTGGGGGATGGTCATTTTTCCCTGGCGCCGTTGACCATTGCCATTGTCAACAGTGCCCGCAAGCGGGTGGATGAACTGGTGGATCATTTTGGTCACCTCATCGTCGATGAGTGTCACCGTGTTCCGGCGGCGCTTTTTACCGATGTGGTCTCCAGATTTTCCGGCTATTTCCTGCTGGGGCTTTCCGCCACCGCATTTCGCAGTGATGAGGGAATGACCAGACTTATCTACTATTATATGGGAGAGCGGGTGCACACGGTCGGCCAGTCCCAATTGCAGGAGTCCGGGGCGGTGCTCAAACCGGTTATCGATCGCCGTCTCACCGATTTTACTTACCGCTATCGGGGCGATTATCAGGCGATGGTCACCGCACTCACCAAAGACAGGGGACGAAACCTGTGCATTGCCGACGATATCTGCCGGGCCGTCCGTGCTGATCCGCACGGCACCGCGCTGGTGGTTTCCGACCGGCTCAGCCATTGCAAGATTTTTATGGAGCTGCTGGCCCCGCTTGATCTGCGCTGCGCCCTGCTCACCGGACAAACCGGTGCCGACGAGCGGGCCGCCATCGTCGAACAGGTGCGGCGCGGTGAACTGCAGGTGCTGGTGGCGACCCTGCAACTTATCGGCGAAGGGTTCGACTGTCCCAATCTCTCAAGCCTGTTTCTTACCACCCCTATCAGCTTCGAGGGCCGGCTGATGCAGGTAATCGGGCGAATCATGCGGCCTGCTCATAACAAGACCCCGGTGGTTTACGACTATGTGGATCATCAGGTTGCCGCTCTGCGCCGCTCGGCGGCCGCCCGGCAAAAGACGCTGGCTCTGATGTAGCCGGCCGAACCATTTCTCAACATACTATTTATATGAATCAGCAATACATCCGCAACGTTGCCATTATCGCCCATGTCGATCACGGCAAGACCACTTTGATCGACAAGCTGTTCAGGCAGTCCGGCGCCTTTCGCGACAACCAGCAGGTTGCCGAGAGGTTGATGGATTCCATGGATCTGGAGCGCGAACGCGGCATCACCATCATGGCCAAAAATGGTTCATACGGTTACCGCGACTACTGGATCAATATTATCGATACCCCCGGTCATGCCGATTTCGGGGGGCAGGTCGAGCGTGTTCTGCGCATGGCTGACGGCGCTCTTCTTTTGGTGGACGCTCAGGAAGGGCCGATGCCCCAGACCTACTTCGTGCTCAAGAAAGCCCTTGCCAATCACCTGCCGGTGGGGGTTGTGATCAACAAGATCGACAAACCGGCGGCCCGCTGTGCGTGGGTGGTGGATCAGGTATTTGATCTTTTCGTCAAGCTCGACGCCCCCGATGACATCCTGGATTTTCCGGTAATCTATACCTCCGCAAAACAGGGCTACGCGGTTGCTGACCCCGATGACGAGGTGACCTCGGACAGTTCCATGGAACTGGTTTCGGAAATGATCATCAGCCGGGTGCCGCCGCCTGGCGGAAATCCACGGGCACCTTTGCAGATGCAGGTGGGCACCATTGATTATTCGCCCTATCTCGGCAGGCTGGGCATCGGCAAGGTGGTAAACGGGACCATGTCGATTAATCAGCCCATCGCCGTGGCCCGTCGTGACGGTTCCGTGCGTCCGGTGCGCATCGCCAAGATATACCGGTTCGAGCGCGACCGCAAAGTCGCCGTCGAGCGGGCCGCCACCGGCGAGATTGTCGCCGTGGCCGGTATGGAAGACGTAACCGTCGGGGTAACCTTTGTTGATCCCCATGAACCACGGCCGTTACCGCTTATCGAAATCGATCCGCCCACCATCTCCATGGATTTTCTGCCCAACGATTCGCCCTTTGCCGGTACCGAGGGCGGATTTGTCACCTCGCGTCATCTCAAAGAGCGGCTGGAGCGGGAAACCCTGGCCGATGTCGCCCTCCAGGTGGAGCCCCGGCATGACGGCGCCGGCTTCACCGTGGCCGGCCGCGGTGAGCTCCATCTCTCGATTCTTATCGAAAAGATGCGTCGGGAAGATTATGAGCTCCAGGTAACCAGGCCGCGGGTAATTCTAAAACGAGACAACGGGGCACTGCTGGAGCCTTACGAGCGGCTTACCGTGGACGTGGAGGAGACGTATCAGGGCGCAGTCATCGAACGGTTGGGCAAGCTCAAGGGTCAGCTTGAAGAGATGTCGCAGTCGCACGGCCTGGTACGGATGGTGTTTCGGATCCCCACCCGTGGTCTGCTCGGCTATCGTTCCCAGTTTATGACCGACACCAAGGGAATGGGCACCATGAGCTATGTCTTTGACAGCTACGGCGCCTTTGCCGGTGATATCATCAACCGGCAGAACGGGGTGCTGGTGGTGAAGGAGCCATGCGTTTCGGTGGCTTACGCCCTGTTCAACCTGCAGGAACGTGGCGCCCTGTTTATCGGTGCCGGCGAATCACTCTACCGGGGGCAGGTTATCGGCGAGTGCAGCAGGCCCGGTGATTTGCAGGTGAATCCCGCCAAGGGCAAGAAACTCACCAACATCCGTGCCGCCGGCAGCGATGATGCGGTGCTGCTCACCCCGCCGCGGACCATGACACTTGAGGATTGCCTGGCCTTCATCAACGACGATGAACTGGTGGAAGTGACCCCGAAAAGCATCCGGCTACGCAAACGGACCGCGGCAGGGTGATATGCCATAGTATTACTTTGATGAACTCGTAAAAACCTTGAATTTGCTTGCTAACGTCATTTCCGCCCTCGATAACAACACTCAAGGGCAGGCTGCAGCGGGAATCCAGTAATTTCATATGATTATGGATTCCTGTCGCTCGCCAAAATTAAAGCAACAGCCCGCCCTGGTCATATCGGCAAGAATCCTATTCAGTAGATCTGGCTTTTTGCTGCTGACTCAACAGATCCGGGAACATTTTATCACGAAATTGAAGGCAAATCAGAAGGGCACAGGAAAACACTCAAGCAGGAGCCATAGAAATCCAACAACGTGCCCGTAGTGCAACCATGGTGAAGCAGTGCTTCTTGGGAATATCTCCTGCTCAGCGAAAGAAAGTCAGGCGGTTTTTCGCCATTCATAGCGATGGTGCAGGCCGCCGACCCTGGGTAGCGCAACTATTGTGGCATCTTTGTCCGGCTTTGACTGAACGTCCCGTGGGATGGGACAATCCTTATCCATTCCATAATGGGTGCGGTCAGTATGGTAGTAGGCAAAATAATCGCTGAGGATTTTGCGCAGATGGCTTTGCCCACAGACGATGACATGGTCAAACCACTCTCGACGAATCGAACCGATTAATCGCTCTACATACCCATTGTGCCAGGGACTGCGTGGGGCGGTCAAGATTTCCTGTATCCCCATATTTTTTATACTCCGTCGCAAGGCCTTGCCATACATACCATCTCTGTCTCTGATCAGATACCTGGGGGCGGGTTTCCCATGAAAAAGCTTCTGTCACCTGACGTATCGTCCACTGGCAGGTCGGATGATCGGTGACATTGAAATGAACAACTTTTCTTCGGTCATGGCTGAGAATCACCAGGACATACAGCAGACGAAAGGTGGCCTTGGGCACGATAAAAAAGTCCATGGAGCAGATGGCCGCGCGATGATTGATCAGAAAATTCTTCCATTTCTGGCCGGTTGGGCCGGGGCGATGTCGCGGCAGAAGCCGTGATACCGTTCTTTCTGAGACCCTAAATCCAAGTTTAGCCAGCTCCCCATGGATACGGGGTGCGCCCCAACCGGGATTCCCCCGTGCCATCTTCAGTATCAGGCTCCGCAGTTCTTCGTCGATAGGCGGTCTACCTAATTTCGTAGCGCGGGACTTCCACCGCCAGAAAAGCTTGAAGCCCTTTTTATGCCAGCGAATAACTGTCTCCGGCTTGACTACAACCAGGCTCGTCCGCCACTCCGGCCAGAAAGAAAAGAGCACCACCCAGAAGAGCCGGTGGCGGTTTTTTATCCGGGGTCTTGGTTGCTGCTGTTTGAACATAGCCAGCTGCTGACGAAGAGCCAGATTCTCGATAGCCAGCCGGCTGAGGACAGATTGAGAAAAAAAGAGGGTATAGATGATGTGGCCCACGGTGCGCATGATGGTAGGCGAGCGGTGCATGAGCTGAGATTAGTGGAGGATGAATGTTGATTTCTGTTGGTGTTGAGTGAGGATTCATAATGGAGTATGAACTTTTTGTCGAATAAATGACATTGTGGCTGTTCAGCGTGCAGCCCAAGGGGGTGGCAGTGGCGGGGGAGATTGATCTTACGAACTTGTACCACCGGTCCGGCGCCTAACGCTTTGTGTTTTGACTGCCTATCGATTCTTGTCTTGCAAGCCGATGTCGGCTGTTTCTGTAACCCCATCTTTTTGAAAACGCTGCCCCTTTTTTTCAACGACAATTATTGTTCCCGGAAAAAGCCACGTAGCCTCGGGCTCAATAAAAGCACTTCAGAGAAAGACTGTGTGGTGGTCATCCCGCTATTCAGCTTCTTGGGGGCGCCGAGATTTGACTTGGAAATAGAACTGCTATCCATTATTTTCTGTTATCAAATTTGATGAAACCGTAAAAAGTCTATTGTACCACAACCGTTTAATATTATTGTAAAAACCTGCAAAAAATTGTTTGCCCAAGACTACTTCCATGGTACAATATCCTTGTAATTTCAATACGATGCAAGGTGAACCCATGTTTAACGTAAAAACCCACAAACAAGCCTACCTGTTCGATCCCTGGTCTCATCTTGGCCCCAAAAGACGCACCGCTCTGAACACCTCATGGGCCGGCTTGTTTCAGAAACACATACTCCCCTCGCTGCCGGTTGACGCATTACGGAGCCACTACCATGGATACAACGGACGTCCGAGCAAAGAATTGTATTCCATGATGGGCCTGGTGATTCTCCAGCAGATGTTTGATCTCACCGACGACGGGGCGGTTGAGCAATTCTGTTTCAATATCCAATGGCATTATGCCTTGAACATTACCAGTTCCGACGATCAGCACGCCTACATCAGCGCCAAGACGCTGTGGTCGATGCGCGACACACTCTCTACCGAATCATTGTACCATGAAATCTTCACCGCTGCCCTGAAGACGCTGGAAAAGCTCTTCCAGGCAGACCTTGGCAAACAGCGCATGGATTCAGTCCATATTCGCTCCAACATGCGCCACCTGGGACGGATTGGCTTATTCGTCCGAACCATCAAGAAATTCCTGCTGAACCTCAAACGCCACCACCGGCTGGTCTTTGACCGGCTCGACCAGGAGTTGGTCACCCGCCATATGAGCACCACCAGCGAATCTCTGTTTGCCATGGTCAAGCCCTCTGAGTCCAAGCACACCCTTGATCAGCTCGCCCGGGATGTGTATACCCTGACTCAGCATGGGGGCGCCGTTTCGGCGGTGCGCGATATGGCATCATTCAAGCTGCTGCTCAGGCTGTTCACCGAACAATGCGTGGTGGATCAAGAAACGGGCGGTGAACCGCGTGCGGTTGCCCGGCCCAACAAAGAAGTCCCTTCCGACTCGTTGCAAAGCCCCTCTGACCCCGATGCGGGCTACAGCGGCCATAAAGGGCAAGGGTATCAGATACAGGTGGTGGAAAGCTATACCACCAATCCTGCGCACCAGAACACCGGCGAAGGCACGGATGAGGATGAGCATGAGGATGATGGTAAACGGCTGTCACTGATCACTCATGTCGCCGTTGAATCGGCCGACAAGCATGATTCTGCCGCCCTGATCCCGGCCCTTGATGATTTGCAGCACAACGATGCGCTGCCTGAAGAACTGCTTGCCGACTCTCTGTACGGCAGTGATGATAACTGCGAAACAGCGCACCAAGACTATGAGGTGAGGGTCATCGCCCCGGCTATGACCAGCAGCTCCGACAAGCTGTCTCTTGCTGATTGTTCCCTTGACGAACAAGGCCGGGTCCTCGCCTGCCCTGAAGGACGGGCACCGAAGACATGCAAGAAAACCAGACGCGGCTTCAGTGCTGCCTTCTCTCATGACTGCCTGCAGTGTGAGGTATATGACCGATGCCCGGTAAGCAGAGGGAAAAAAGCCTGCTACTTCCGCTATACAACCAAAGATATCCGCCTGGCACGCAGGAGGCAGGGTGAATCCACAGCCGGCTTTACAGAGAAATATCGCTATCGGGCCGGTGTCGAGGCAACGATGTCGGAGTTTGACCGGCGCACCGGGGTGAAGCATCTCAGGGTGCGGGGTATGAAGGCGGTTCGATTTGCCGCGGTGATGAAGGCCGTTGGGGTAAATATTTTCCGGGCGGCACGACAGTGGAAGCGGCGCTGCACGCCCATATCACCACACTGTGGGACAATGCCGGCCTGTTTCGCCTGGTGGAGTCGTGTCACGCATCAGTATGCACCACTAATGGCTACATTACATGTCAGGCTTGCAGCGCTTCTGCCGGCTTCAACGAATCGGCTTGGATTTCGATTTTAGGTTTTTACGAGCTCATCAAGGATGTTGATTACACCCTGGAATTCATCGGGTATCGCCGGCATGATGGTGAAATCTTCTTCATACCAGGCAAAGGTGGCGGACAGATAGAGGGTGGTTTGGGTCGTTTCCCGGCAAAGGCATGCGAACATGCATCGGTTGAAGACGATACGGATGGCTGAGGTTAACCTGGATGATGGTTCTCATTTTCTGAGCACCGACCAGCTTGCAAGAAAGAAGAGATTTGACTTGAGCCCCCGGTAGAATTGCCATCCACGGGATATTTTTTGACCATGGCGTGAGATGGTGATATATTGGCTATGGTAATAATAGATGTCAGGTTTGATATTTTATCAAGGACCATGGAGCAACCATGAAGACAATCCGCTTTCTTACACCGGTTATCGCTATTACCTTCGTCTTTCTTTTTTTGGCAGTTGATGCTTCACCCGCCCTTGCGGCACGATACCATGTGACACCTGCTGGTGATGATGCAAACGATGGCACGAGCTGGCAGGAATCTTTTGCAACCGTGCAAAAAGCGCTGAGTGCCGCAAGCTCAGATGATGAGATCTGGGTGGCTGCCGGTGTTTACTATCCCGACGAGGGCGGGGTTTATCTGGATAACGATCGCAACTCCACCTTTACCCTGGTTGACGGCGTCGAAATGTATGGCGGTTTTAATGGTGATGAGGCAGCGCTTGAGGAACGAAATGTCATCGCGTATGTTACCGTGCTCTCCGGTGACATCGACGGTGACGACGTAACCGATACTTTTGGAGTCACTCGTTCATATGACGATATCAGGGGGGCAAACGCCTACCATGTGGTAACCGGTGCTTTGCTCTCAGATACAACCCTGCTCGATGGCTTTACCATCACTGCAGGGCAAGCCGCCCTTACCGATTTGAATGGTGCCGGGGGCGGGATCAGGGTGTCGGCAAGCAGTCCTCAATTACGCGAGCTGACTATTGCGGGTAACTTTGCCGCAGGTGATGGTGGAGGGTTCTATGCCTTTTCACAGAGTTCCGTTTACCTGACCAATGCTACTATTAGTGGCAATACCGCACGCTCAGGTGGTGGAATAGGTGGAGACACAAGCAGTTTTTTTCTAAATGACGTAACTATCAGCAACAACAACGCAGAAAATAACGGCGGCGGAATCTATCTTGGTAACGCTTCCACTACCATTTCACAACTGACCGACGTGACCATCAGTGACAACAAGGCCAATGGCAGAGGAGCCGGAATGTGTACTGTTTCATCATCTGCTGAGTTACGCAGCGTCACCATCGTTGGCAATGAGAATACTAGTCGAACAGGACAAGGGGGTGGGATGTATAATGAAGATTCACCTCTATCATTAACGGACGTGACAATTCGTGCAAATAGATGCACCGGGAGTAATTCCAGTGGTGGTGGAGTGTATAATACCGCATCTTCTCCTTCGCTTACCCAGGTATCCATTATCGACAATCAAAGTTCCTCAGGCGGTGGGGTCTATAACCAGGGTTCATCGCCGATATTTACCAACGTTACTATCAGCTCCAACAACGCCTCATATGTCGGTGGTGTCTCTAACAAAGGAAACTCTTATCCTCAATTCACCAACGTGACTATTGCCTATAACCGTGACGGCAGGCTAGCAGGCGGACTCTACGACGGCATTCCGGCGTCCTCTACTCTGCGAAATACCATAGTGGCCGCTAATGTTGGGCCAGGGGGCTCGCAGGACTACAGATGTAACTCTGGAGATGTTAGGGTTACCAACAGCCAAGTTAAATCTCCAAATAGAAACTGTAGTTTACCTTCGACTGATCCACAGATCCAAGGACTCGTCAATTTTGTCGGCCCGGGCCGTCAACTGCACCCAATTCTTGGCAATTCATTGGCCAAAGATGCAGGCGCCCTTGCCGGTGCACCGGTCGAGGATCAACGGGGAATGTCACGACCACAGCCACAGGGAGGCGGCATTGATATCGGTGCCTATGAATTCGGCAGCGGTCTTTACTTCATTGAGGCCACGGTTGCGCCGCAGGGCAACGGAACTATTTCTCCTTCAGGTGATATTGCGGTAGAGGCAGACGACCTTCAAACTGTGGAGTTTACCCTTATCCCAGTTCCTGGTTTTGGAATTGCTGGGGTGGGTGGCACCTGTTCTGAGGGCTCACTGTTCGACAACACCTATACCACCGCCGCAATAATCGGCGATTGTACGGTTACGGCGCAGTTTGTCCCGGCGTTTCTGGTGACCCCCGAGGCCGGTCCACATGGTTCGATAGATCCGGATACTCCTCGATTCGTCAACGAAGGGGGGACCACTACATTTAATATCATTGCCGATGAGGGCTTTACCATCTTGTCGGTAAGCGGTTGTGGCGGCTCGCTCGACGGCACTGTCTATACCACTGCCCCAATCACCGGCGATTGCACGGTCGAGGCCAGTTTTAAGAAAAAATTCCCATGGCCGGCAATGGTGCCGGCAATTACCAGCGGTGCTGATCGCTAAGCCCACAGTCGTAGGGAAGAAAGGAGATGGTGAGCGATTCAAAAGCAGCGCCGATCTGTTCGACGCGGTTCTTTTTATGTCCGGGCTGATGGCGGCAAACTGCGGGTAGAAGCTCTCCGAATGGCGGGGGGGGATTGTCGTCATGGCGGGCGCAAATGGCGGCACGCACTGGTCGTCAAAACGGGTTCCTCGACATGGTGTATTGCTGTTTCGGTAGTTGCCGGGTGGTGGTATCGGTTTTTTTGTTCCCACAGAGCATATTAGCCAGGCTGACCGGTCAGCCTGACGGCACCGATATGTATAGAGAAAAACCCCGGGGGTGCGCAAAATTAATGGTGTTCGGCAGTCGGCATGCCGGCTTCCGTTTGTGCGATAGTGGGTTATAGTATCGGTACTGACGCAATAATCTCATTACTACCATCATGAACTCACTTGTTATCATCAGCATTTCCATACTTGCCGGCGTCGGCGCTTTCGCCCTTATCGCCAAGCGTTTCGGGGCCGACTGCATACCCTGAGTGACGCTCTACGGTTCGGTGGGAACCGGATTACTTACTTACTGGGTGCTCGGCACGCTTTTCTAATTCTTTGTTGCCAGGAAATAGTCGGCCAGGATGCGCCCATGGTCGAAGGCCAAGGGCGGTAAATTATCATGAGTGAACAGGGTTGCCTGTTTTGCGTCATCAGCCGCCACCAAAGCGCCGCTGCCATGTGCTATAAAGACGGTGGAGCAGGTGTGCAGCCGGGCGTCGCGGGAGGGATCGGAGTAAGTGTGGAATTGTCTGAGGTTGGTGATAATGAGTCCGGTCTCTTCGCGCGCCTCGCGGGCGGCGGCCTCTTCCAATGATTCACCGTAATCGACGAAACCGCCCGGCAACGCCCAGCCGTAAGGTCAGAACTCTTTACTTCTGGGAAGTTTAGGTGACACTCAAGTTAGCTTTTTAACAAACTAATTTCCCCTTTCATAGACAAGCCGCATTCCGGTTCCGGGATAAATCATCTCAGAATCGTTGAGCTGATCAAAGAGACCTTGCAATGATCTATTAGCTGCTGGTCTAGACGCGGAGTGAACCCGTATTCGAAGTATTTTATTATCAACATCAGGAAAGATATCCGCTTCGGTCATAAACAAATCCTGGAGCAATCGTCTGGCTGCCGGTGTATCTACGGTAGGCCCTTTCAACATAGTAGCCATTGCAGTCTCCGCTCGGTATGCGATCATTTTAACCGTATCCAGCAGCCGCTTACGGCCGGGAACTAATTGCTGGAATGCTTCAGTCCCTTCAAGGGCATCCCAGGTGATATAGTGTGGTGTTTTTTTGAGTTTGGCTTTGCGTTCCCCAATCTCATGCTCAAGATGCTGAATTTGCTCCAACAGATCAGCTTTTTTTCGTATCCAATTGCGGTATCTTTTGGTGTCTTCTGCAGCCTTTGGATGTATCGTCATTTCGGCAAAACGAGCCTGACGGTATCGAAGTTTACTTACCAGAGAATGTTTCTGTTTCGTCAAATCCCTCCAGGTCGGATTGATCACTTTTTCATCAGTGGGTAAATCGTCGACGCCATATTCCGCAAGCAGGTCTATGGCAAAGTGACGCATCATGTAACCGAAGAAGTTTTCCTGACACCACCGGCTAAACATCTGCGCCGCTAGCTGTATATGTGGTAAGGCATAGGCCGTACTGATCAGGCTGGTTTGGTGACCGGAATCGGTCAACTTTCGAACCTCACGCATCCAAACGGCATCTTTGCCGGAGCCGACCAGGCTTCCCATTTCTGCAAGACGCATAGTGAGTGTTTCTCCTTGCGGCATGGTAACCTCTTGCTCATCAAACCATTCTTCCGGCCATGCACCGCCGGGGAATTTGTGATAGGTAATGCAGCTGATCCTGTATTCTCGCCACATGCGCTTAAAAAAGGCGGGACTGTATCCTTCACGGTCAAAAACAATGGTGATCCTGCCGAGGTGGGGATCTGCTTCTCGTTCCTCCGGGCTGGGCTGCCCAGGAACATCCCGCAACAGGCGGGGGATAATATCGCTTTCCAAAGTCGTGAGCATCCCCGGGTCGACAGTCTTTTCCACAACAAAGAAAGGATTGCCGACGGCATCGTTGACCCAGTAATCACAAACACCGCGAAGACAAAGACGGTCTCGGGATACGTATTTTCTCGGTAATTTTGTTTTGTTGCCATGATATACCCGCACATGGCCGTCAATATAAAGTGTGCCGGCAGCTTCGGGGTCGGCCTCCATCCACTGCCGGCTGAGATGTGCACCCCATTTTTCAGCCGAATCATCCAGACTGAGTTGGTCCAATTTCTCTCGTAGACAGCGAACCTCCGGTACACGATCCAGCCCGACCAACTTGCCGAACTCCCCGGGAGAATATCCACGCAGTTGCTCAACTGTTTTGATCCGGCACAACGACATAAAAGCGAGTAACAAAAGAATATGTACGCTGCGATAATATCCTTTTACCTCACCCAGCAGGGATTGAGCACCTTGAAGCAGACCGTTTGCAAGCAGTGCGGGAAGGCCGCAAAGAACTCCACCTTTAGGCACATCCAGGCAGGGCTCAAAACGGATAATTGCTCCGCTACTTTCCCCAAAGGCAGCAGCGAGACGATCATCTACTCTGGTACAGGCTGTCCCCAATTGCTCCGCGGCTTTGGTATCTAACGTATCACGGGATGATTTGGTTGAAACTGCAGGTGCGGGGGTGGGTTCTTTGAGCCGCCCGTCATTTATTGCTTTTCGGAGAGTGTCATATTTCACCCCAAGTTCTTTGGCGACTTCTGATCTGCTGTGGTGTTCGTCTAGTAACGATTGTGCCTTCGCAAGAACAGGCGGAGTGAGTACTGTCCCGCCTTGGCGGGCTGGACGAGGCTTGAAAAAACCTTCCACTCCTTCTTGACGAAGTTTGTTGACGGCTCGGATTACGTTTCTTTTAGGTACTCCGAAGGTTCGTATGATATCGACTTGCCGGCATCCTCCTGATTCAATAAGCTGGGCAGTAACGAGCCTGAACATACGTCGGTCATCAGCTCGATGTGAATAAACAGGGTGACCTCCCAAAAAATAGGTCCACTGCTGATCATCACGCCAAACTCCGACACGGCTGTTGATTTCTGTAGCGCCCATCGGAATACATGGTAAAATAATTTGCTGTTTCGTGGCACCTTCCTCCTCTTTGTTTTTTGGTAATTTCTATGAGAAAGGTGCCATTTTTCTTTTCCTTGGGCAAGTGTTTAGGTTCTGAGATTGTTCGGTGTTTTTCCCTTTGCATTTAAGGCAGTTGAGTCATAAACCCTGATATTAGGTTCAGAGCCCAGATCAAGAGTCCTGAAGGTGGGTTGGCCCGTTCGATAAGAACGATACAATCATCGATCTCGATGATGATATCCACCGTCGGTACCGGGTTGCGGCGGGCCACGGGGGTTCCGCACCGGGGGCAGGACTGCTGTGAATATCCCATGGTGACACTGTTGCTGCTACAGATCAAACAACGATTCAATTTGCGCCCAGTTCGCTACCCGGGGCAGGCAGTGGCCGGTATTGTTCCAGGGGTGTTCATAGACGATGGGGTTGAGCCCGGCCTCGGCCAGTTGCAGGCAGGTGGCGATACGATCATCGATAAAGTGTGTGAGGGCATGGGTGCGAATGAACTCTTCCTTGTTGTCATGATCACCGGTGGCCACCAGTTTGATGCGCCGACAGGTGGCGTCGTCGTAGTGGTGGCGCAGCCAGTCATGCACCGGCAGCGGGTCGGGGCGGGCGGTGATGATGGTTACCTCGCTCTGTCTGGCCATGCGGGTGATGGTGGCAACCGCCCCTTCCATGGGTTTGAGGCCGGTGCCGATCGAGTTCTCGAGAATATCGGTGAATATCTTGTCGATCACGGTGGCGGGAATATCGAGGTAGGTTTCAACCTTGAAGCTTTTGATATCTTCGAGCCGGATGTCGCAATAACCATGATCCTGGCAGGCCAGGCGCAGAAATGATTCGCCGATATCGGCGATCACCCCATCAAAATCAAAGCCGATGGCGTCCAGTGGAATTTTGGGTAAATCGTTTGTATACACGTCGCTGCCAGACCAGATGATTATTGGGTGACGATATCGCCGTTTTCAAGGATGACCTGATAGCGGTATCCTGCCCCAAAGTCCCGGTCGGCGGCAAGCGTTCCCTCGATGGTGACGATTTGCGATAGCTCAGCCGTATCCTGAGAGGTGATTACCAGATCATGAGTGTTCTGCATGGGGTTGCCGGTGCCGTCCTGGATATGGAGCCAGTTGCGGCCCATGATGTTGAAGTTTTGTTTGATTATCCGGCCACGTACCCGCACCGTGGAGCCGTCAAGCTCTTTTGCCTGAGTGAAAATCTCCTCCACCGTGTAACCGTTGGGGCCCGCTGCCTTGCTGACCTGCTCATCGATAAACGGGGCAATAGCTGCCTGGCTGCCGCCTGATACCGGACCGGGCACATCCACTGGTACATTTGACTGCGCCGCCCGGTTTTCGGCGGCCACCGCGGCGGCAAAGGAATCAACCTCGGTCTCTTCGGCGGGGGGTGGTTCGGCCCGGGCGGTGCCGCGATCAGTGATAATGCCGGGCGAGAAGGTTATGACGGCGAAGGTTCGATCCAGCCCCTGGCTGTAGAAATCAATCATCCGCATGCCCGGTTGAAGGGTGATGGGCGCTCCTTCCTCCACCGTTGTCTGGGGAATGGCAGCCCATACCGGGCCGGCCGCGGTGGAGAGGTGAAGATAGGTGTAGCGGCTGCTGTCAAAGCTTTCCAGTACCGTTCCCGACAAGGCCATAGGGGCCGCGGCCTGCCCGGAAGATGCGGTTTCCTGGGCATTTGTGCCGGTGGCGGTACATATCGCCAGCAAGAGAGTCAATAGTGTAATTCTAATCAACATATAGTGTTCTCCTGGTTAGTAACAAATTACCGTAAAAATTAACAACGACCATTGCTAAGGCAAGGGGTGGGGCAGGGCCTGGAGTACCACCAGCCCCATGGGAGCAACAGTGCAGGAGGCGCCTGTCCATATGGGGCGGGCATGCGCTGGGAAGACGAAATCACCGGGGCCGGCGGCGCCGGTATCGATGATTTTGTGCCAGCGCCATTTGCTATTGAATGGCGGCGTCTCGGGGATGATAAATGGTGCCGTGCCATCAGTCGCGCCGTTAAGCATGAGGTAGAATGCGCATTGGTCGCGGCCGTTATGGCCGGGGTCTAAGAGCATGAAGGCCAGGGTTCGGCAATCATCGGACCAGTCCTGGGTGGCCGGGTCCTGGCCATGCCAGGTGATGTGGGCACGCTCGGCGAGGAGATCATCCGCGATGGGAGAGAAAAACGAATCCAGGCGAAATATCGGATATTGGTTGCGCAGGGCAATGCATTGGCTGACAAAACGCAGCAGATCCTGGTTTGTTTCAACGTAGCGCCAGTCCAGCCAGCCTGTCTCGTTATCCTGACTCCAAGGGTTGTTGTTGCCGCCCTGTGTTTTGCCGAATTCATCGCCCGCGCTCAGCATGGGAATACCCTGGGAAAAAAGCAGCAGGGCCATGGCGGTGCGCATCTTTCGCCACCGCAGACGGCGCACCGCCGGCGGCGCCGGGTCGCCTTCGTGGCCGGAGTTGGAGCTGATGTTATTATTTTCCCCATCACGGTTGTCTTCGCCGTTGGCCCGGTTGTACTTGCGATCATAGCTCATCAGATCGTACAGGGTAAAGCCGTCGTGACAGGTGATGAAGTTGACCGAAGTCAGCGGTCCGCGATCACCCTTTTCATAGAGATCGGAACTGCCGGCCAGCCGCGTTGCCAGTGGCGCAATGGCTCCCTGATGACCGGCCAGAAAGCGCCGGACATCGTCACGATAACGGCCGTTCCATTCACGCCAGCGAGCGCTGTCCGAAAATGAGCCCACCAGATAGGCGCCGCCCGCGTCCCAGGCCTCGGCAATCAGTTTCGTGTCGGCCAGGAGCGGGTCTTCAGCGAGCAAATCGATCAATGGTGAGTCGGTCCGTATCTCGCCATTTCTGCCCCGGGCGAAGATGGCGGCGAGGTCGAATCGAAACCCGTCGATATGATATTCCACCACCCAATGGCGCAGAGCGTCCGCAATCAGTTGCGCCACCACCGGATGAGTGGTGTTGAGGGTATTGCCGCAACCGCTGAAATCAAGAGGCTCACCGGTTTCGGGGTGGTGTAGGTAGTAGGTTTTTTCGGCAAGACCATAGAGGCAGAACGGATGGTCTCGTTTCTCGCCGGTATGGTTGAAGACCAGATCGAGGTAGACCTCGATGCCCGCCTCATGCAGACGGCGTACCATCTCCTTGAACTCGTTGCAATAATTGTCGGGATCGGCGGCAAAACCAGGTTTTGGAGCGAAAAAACTCAGCGGGTTATAACCCCAGTAATTTACCAGGGGGGCGCCGGTGTCCGGGTGGGTGAAGGGACAGTCGTTTTCGTCCCACTCGGTTACCGGCATCAGCTCCACCGCGCTTATCCCCAGCTGTTTGAGATACCCTATTTTTTCACATAACCCCGCGTAGGTGCCGGGATATTGCACCGCCCCACTCCCATGGATGGTAAAGCCGCGGACATGCAGTTCGTAGATAACAATCTCTTCGGCCGGGGTTTGCAGCGGACGGTCGTCCTGCCAGTCAAAGGGGGGGCGGGTATCCACCATGCAAACCGGCGCCCGGCCGAATCGGGCCGGTTGCCGCCAGCGCCGCGGCGCCACCTGGTGGGCATAGGGATCCATGAGAATAGCGGGTTGCGGCCTGTCCCTGGTCTCAACCCGGTAGCCGTAGTAAAGCGGCAGGTGTGGTGCATGCAGGCTGAGGTGGTAGATATCACCGGTTTTATTGAAAGCCGGGTCATAGACAAACTCGGCAGGGGGCGCGTCAATATCGGTGGTGATCACCAGGCTCACTCGTTGTGCGTTGCGGCAAAACAGTGCAAAGTTGATTATCTCACCATGTCGGCTTGCCCCCAATGGCTGAGGAGTGCCGGCGCCGGCGACCGTGATGGATTGGGCGGACATTTGGCTAATCGTTATTACAATTCTTTGATGTTCTGATTATGGCGTTGTCATGCTGTTAAGCTAATACAATTTTTCCAGTGTGCCCTGATCAGCATCTAAAACAGAAGGGAGCCGTGAAAAATGAGGATATTCGTCCACCATCGAAGCGAGCGAAAAATATTACCGCGGACATAGCGGCAATGCCGCCGGGATACCATGTATCGAGTGGCGGAGAGGTGTGGTGAAAAGACCATTTTGCAGGTTTCCCGGAACATCCAGAGGGGGAATGTGATATGGATATGCATCACCGGTTGCAGGTCGGCGACACCGTTGTCAGCTCAATAGACTGGGACATGACGCCGGAGTTGACGTTTGGCACCTTTGAGTCGTGGGGCGGAGTTGAACGAATTCGCTCCAGCGATGAGCGAGTCTACTATTTCTATGTTGACAATTGGGGAGAATCTCCCCGCCTCTACCTGATGGAGCGCGGCGTCAAACATGCCCGGATCATGGCGGAGATCGACGCTCCAGAGAGTCTGCTGCGCGCCTGTGTGGACGGTCAGGGTGAAGTGGCTTTTTATGATCAGAGCTTTGCCATCGATGAACCGGTACGCCGGTGGCTCATCGAACATGTTCTTGAGGGCGGCGACGGCAGTCTTGTCAAGCCGCTGGAGGAAGTTTCCGCGGCCGAGGACATGGGGCCGCGCCTGCCTCCATGGGATGGACTGGCCGATGCCGGAGACCTGCTCGTTCTGCCCAGTGCGCCTGAGGTGCTCACCGATGAACAGGCGGCTGCCGTGATCCGGGAGTATAACTTTTTTGATACCGAAACCAACCCGGCCGGAACCTTCACCAATCATCTTCATGATGCGGGCGAGCAGCTCATCGTCGATCAACGTACCGGGCTCATGTGGCAGCGGGCCGGCATCGATATCACCTCCATTCGCTCCATGCACCTGAAAATCGCCGCGCTCAACACCGATGGTTTTGCGGGATTCAAGGACTGGCGCCTGCCAAGCCTGGCGGAGGCCATGTCGCTGCTGGCCCCCCATAAAAATGATAAGGGCTGCTACATCGACCCCAATTTCTCCCGCGAGCAGCCCTTTATCTTCGTGGCCGCCCGGCGCAGTCCGGGAGGGTACTGGTTTGTCGATTTCAAACAGGGACGGGCCTTCTGGTCCTCAGGCTCCATTCCCGGCGGATTCGGCCGGTTGTGTCGCAGTCTTGCATAGCGGTCCGGCGGTGTTTCAATTCGTCTGAAGGGAACCTTGAAATGGGACTGCGGAAAGGTGACAATTTGTCTTGACTTGCCCCGGTAATCCGCGCACTATCGCGGCGTGCAGGGTGCAATGAAACGGAAACAGGGGTGATGGGATAATTTATGGGAAATGATTTTCAGATTCGCTTCGCCGATCGCATGAAGCAGTTACCGCCCTATCTCTTCGGCATGATCAACAAAATGACCATGGAGAAGCGGTGGCAGGGCGATGATGTCATTGATCTGGGCATGGGTAATCCCAGCGATCCGGCGCCTGGCCCGGTAACCGAAAAGCTGCGGGAAGTGGCGGCCGACCCCAAGAGCCATCGCTACCCGGTGGCCGGCGGCATGAAAAACCTCAAGCGTGAAATCGCCCTCTATTACCAGCGCAACTACGGTGTCGGCCTGGATGGCGACGATGATGTGATCTGCACCATCGGCTCCAAGGAGGGGATCTCCCATATCTGCCTGGCCCTGCTTGGCCCCGGCGATACCGTGCTGGTGCCGGCGCCCTCCTTTCCCATTCATGTCTATGCGGCGGTGATTGCCGGCGCCAACGTGCTGCGCATCCCGCTGAGTACCGAGGATGAGTTCATTGCCCATATCGTCTCCATGTGCAAATCGCTCTACCCAGGGCCCAAGTTGTTGATGCTCAATTTCCCCCACAATCCAACCGGTACCCTGGCCAGCAAAGAGTTCTTCCGCGAAGTGGTGCGGCTGGCGAAACGATACCATTTCATGGTTATCAATGATTTCGCCTATGCCAAAATCACCTTTGACGATTATGTTGCGCCCAGTTTTCTCGAAGTAGACGGGGCCATGGATGTCGGCGTTGAGTTCGGCTCCTTTTCAAAATCCTACAACATGGCGGGCTGGCGCCTGGGTTATTGTGTCGGCAATACAGAGATTATCAAAGGATTGTCCCAGATAAAGGGATATTACGATTACGGCATCTTTTCCGCCATCCAGGTTGCCGGTATCGTTGCCATGCGTGACTGTGACACCGAAATATCGGCGCAGGCAAACATCTATCGGCGCCGCCGCGACGTGCTCTGTGAGGGGTTGGAGCGGATGGGCTGGTCGGTTCCCGTGCCCAAGGCCGGCATGTTTGTCTGGACGCCGATCGCCGCCCCGTATGACCAGATGGGATCGATCAGGTTCGCGGTGGAAATGATGCGGCGGGCCAACGTGGCGATGGCCCCGGGCGCCGGTTTTGGTGACGAGGGCGACGGCTATCTGCGGCTTGCCCTGGTGGAAAACGAAAACCGGATCCGCCAGGCCCTCAAGCAGATGCGCCAGAGTCTGCGCGATATTGATAAGGAGATGGAGACAGGCGCCTTTGATTTTGACCTGAAGCCCGTTTTTTAAGGGTGCGATACGCCGCATCCACTACACCAGAAAGTGAACACTATGACGGATGACGCCCGCGTCGGTATGACGCTTAACTACCTCGTTGACGTAAGTTGCGAAAAACATGGTGATCTTGGTGCCATCGGCATGGCCGGCGAGACTCCGCTTACCTATCGTCAATTGTATGAGCGTATCTGCGCCATGGCCAATCAACTGCTTGCCGACGGCGCGGGCAAGGGTGATCACATTGCTATTCTGGCATCAAATTCGCACCACTGGGCGGTGGCCTACTTGGGCCTGGTGCGCATCGGTGCGGTGGCGGTACCAATCCTGCCTGATTTGCCGGAGGCCGACGTTCATCACATCCTCACTGAAATGAAGGTGAAAACCATTTTCACCACCGCCCAGCAGATCGAAAAGCTCTACGAGATGGGAGAGGATCGCCCCGAACGGATTATCACTTTGGACGATCATGCCGAGTCCGGCGAAGTCCTTACCACCATCTCTTTTTCCGCTTATATGGAAACGGCGCTCGCGGCGTATCGTGAGCGTATTGAGCAGGAAAATCCACCTGATTTTCCAGAGGTGGCGGAGGATGATCTCGCCTCGATTCTCTATACTTCCGGAACATCGGGGTTTTCCAAGGCGGTTATGCTCACCCATAAGAATCTTACCGCCAACGCCTATGCCCTGCCCACTTTAATGGATATTGGTCCGGGCAGCGTATTTCTCTCCATCTTGCCAATGTCGCATACCTATGAGTTTACCGCCGGCTTTATCCTGCCGCTGATCATCGGCGCCCGCATTGCCTATGCCGGCAAAACTCCGACGCCTGCCATCCTGCAGAACCTCTGCGGCCACGAAAAGCCACACATGATGTTTGCCGTGCCCCTGGTTCTGGAGAAAATCTATAAAAAGCGGGTGTTGCCCAAGGTGGAAAAAAGCACGGTGATGCGGCTACTTTACAAAACGAATTTCACCAGGCGCTACATCAACAGAAAAATCGGTGCCAAGTTGAAGGAATTTTTCGGCGGTAATCTGCTGATGATGGGCATTGGCGGCGCCGCACTCAACCCCGAGGTGGAGCAGTTTCTGGTCGAGGCCAAATTTCCCTATCTCATTGGTTATGGTCTCACCGAGGCCTCGCCGCTGATAGCCGGCGGCCCCTTTGGTGACCCGACCATTGCCCTTGGCTCGGTTGGAAAACCAATTCCCGGCGTGCAAGTCAAAATCGATGAACCCGACCCGCGCACCGGCGTTGGTGAGATTCTCGCCCGCGGACCCAACATTATGCGCGGCTACTACAACGATGAGGAGGCTACCGCTGAGACCATCACCGCTGACGGCTGGCTCAGCACCGGCGATCTGGGGGTAGTCGACAAGTCGGGTAACCTGCATGTCAAGGGCAGGTGCAAGAACGTGATCGTCATGTCAAGCGGGGAAAATGTCTACCCCGAGCCCATCGAGCATAAGATCAACTCATACCAATGGGTGGCGGAATCGCTGGTGCTGGAAAACAACGGCCGGCTCGATGCCTGGATATACCCGGATTACGAGGTTATTGATGAGTTGACGGCGGGGCAGACGGAATCTCAACGGCGGGTATTTCTCCACGAGCTTCTGGAAACCATGCGTCATGAGATAAATACGCAGCTTGCCGTAACCTCAAAACTGGCCAAGGTATTTGAGCGGCGCGAACCATTTATCAAGACCGCTACCCATAAGATCAAGCGCTATCTCTACGACGGTCACGCCAAGATTTCATGATGGTGGGCAAAGCTCTCTCTTATATGGGCAAAAACATCGCGGCAACCCCCATCAATGGGGTGATGATGGCGCCGAGTCCGCCGGTCATGAGCAGCACCAGCAAGATGATAAATCCGTAGCGCTCAAATGAGTCATACGTTCGCGCCAGATTTTCCGGCAGCAGGCCGCTGACGATGCGGCTGCCGTCCAGGGGCGGAATGGGAAGCAGATTCAGCACGCACAGCACCAGGTTGATGATAATGCTGAACTGCACCATTTGGCTTATCGGCGCGAAAAAGAAAGAGAATCCGGGTAGCCCCGAGAGCGCCGGAGCCACCATAAAGAGCAGACGATAGAGGATGGCACTGATGAAGGCCAGGGCGAAATTGGTCATCGGACCGGCCAGTGCCACCCAGAGCATCCCCTGACGGGGATTGTGAAAGTAGGCGGGATTTACCGGTACCGGTTTGGCCCATCCGAAGCTGACAAAGAGAAAAACCAGGGTGCCGATGGGATCAAGGTGCTTGAGCGGGTTGAACGTCAGCCTCCCTTCCTGTTTGGCGGTGGGATCACCCAGCCGGTATGCCACGTAGCCATGGGCATACTCATGCATGGTGAGGGCCATCAGCAGGACCGGCAGGCCGATTATGATTGCATCGATGGAACGCATTGATGGGTATTTATCTCCTTAAAAATTATACATTTTTTTAATAGAGTAAGCATCTGCCACCATTGCTGCAACGTGCTGCTTCACCTGGAGTGCGGCACCGTGAAGTGATGTTCAATAAAGGTTCGTTCATCGTCCAGTGAACTGGTGACCCCGTCAAGCCGCGCCGCCAGCAGCGAATCGAGCATCTGCTTGAATTCGGGGCCGGGGGCAAATCCCATCCTGATCAAATCACTGCCACTCAACAGCGGGCTTTCGTAACGCAGGCTGGTGACAAAGAGTGACACCGCCTTTTTAATCTCCTGTTTACGGGCAATGGCCATTACATAGAGCAACCCTTCAATGCGCAGATCTTTGAGCAACTCGTAAATCTTGCTTGGGCTCAGGTGCGGATGGCGCGCGAAAACATGGGCGATACGCTCTCCTTTTTGTTTTTCCTCAAGCAGCATTGCCATGGTCTTGGGCGGTAGTCTGAACCGTTTGCAGAAACCGGCAAGAACGCGATCCGGTGAGCGGCTCATCACGGCCAGCAAATAGACCGCCCACTGTTCGTACTGGTCTTCCAGATAGAGCAGCTTGAACCAGGTGAGCGCCTGCTGGGTCTGTCTCAGGATGTGGCGAAACCGCCGATCGAGTTTGAGGTGCGGTTTGAGATCGGGCCATAAAAAGAAAAACAGGCCGAACTCGGCGAGCTGCTCCAGGGCGCCGGTGGCATGCTCCTCGTCGAGCAGGATTTTGAGCTCGCTAAAAAAGCGCGGGTCGTCATCCTTGCCGAAGAGGTTCATTTTTACCGCGTTACGGATCAGCCGTTCGGTATGTTTGGCGATGACAAAGCCCATCCGCTGCTGGAACCTGATCGCCCGGAAAATGCGGGTGGGGTCGTCGACAAAACTGAGGTTGTGCAGCACCTTGATGGCACGCTGCTTGAGGTCGTTCTGGGAGTTAAAAAAATCAATGAGCAGTCCGAAGTGGGCTGGATTGAGCTGCATGGCCATGGCGTTGATGGTGAAATCACGGCGATAGAGGTCGAGTTTTATGGAAGAGAGTTCGACGGTGGGCAGCGCCGCCGGGTATTCGTAATACTCCAGCCGGGCGGTAGCCACATCGAGCTTCATCTCATCGTTTAAGATGACGGTGGCGGTGCCGAATCGCTCATGTTCTCGTACCCGCCCTCCCAGCCGTTCGGCAAGCTGTCTGGCAAAGGTGATACCATCTCCTTCCAGGACGATATCGAGATCGATGGTCGCCTTCTTAAGCAGCAGATCACGGACAAAGCCGCCCACCACGTAGCAGTGGGCGCCTGTTTCATCGGCAACCGCACCCACTTTCTGCAGCAGTTCGATGATGTCCAGGCTGATATGGGCGTTGAGCAGATGAAGCAGGTTGCGGTTGCGCTCAAAAGAAGGAAAGTCAGCCTCATGAAGGAGATCTCTGGGCAGATTGGCGGGGTCGTTGACCAGGTGGTTAAGCAGGTCGGTGCGGGTGATGATGCCTTTCACCTCCCGGTCATGGATAATGGGAATCAGCCGCTGTCGATGTTCGATGATGATGTCCTGAATATCGGCGCGGGTGGCGTTGAGAGACAATACCTCGACATCGGTGGCCATGAAATCCTGCACCGGCAGGCTGCCCAAATCATGTTTGATGGCCCGTTCTACCATCTGCCGGGAGATAATACCGCTCACCACCGGCATTCTGCCATCGGCGTCCTGGGCCGGGATCACCGGAATGGCGTTGATGCTGTAACGAGTCAGGAGGGTTTCGGCATGATACACGGTGGCCGCCTCGGTGATGGTAATGGCCGGTGCGCTCATCATTTCCCGGGCGATGGCGGGTGGGCGGATATGACGATGGAGGCTGGCCATCAGCATTTCCCGTACCTGCACCGTGGTTATCTGGGAAAAGGTGGCGGCCGCCGCCGAAGCGTGGCCGCCTCCCCCCAGTTCACGGGCAATGGCGCCGACGTTGACATCGGGAATGCGGCTGCGGGCAATGAGATAGGTTTTGCCGGCCATGGCGACAATGGCGAAAATGGTGTCCATATTCTCCATCACCATGAACCGATTGACGATCAGGGCGAAGTCGTCCACGTAGTGGGGCAGGGACAAGGTGGCCACCACCACGGCAACGTCTTCGATGGTGACTTGTTCGGCGCTTTTCATCAACTCTCCCAGCCAGCTCACCTGTGGACTGGTGAGATCGTGGCTGATGAATTGGCTGACCACCTCGAGCTTGGCCCCGCACTCCACCAGTCCGGCGGCCACGCGCAGGTCGTCGGCGGTGGTGGTGTTGTGGGTAAGCGAGCCGGTATCCTGGTATATCCCCAGGGCAAAAATGGTGGCCTCGTCGCTGCTTATGGGAAGGTTTGCAGCCAGGATCTGCTCCACCACCAGGGTTGTGGTGGCGCCCACGTCGCGAATCCAGCTCTGATCGGCTGTTAGTCCGCCTTCGCTGATCGGGTGGTGATCAAAGATGTGGACGGTGATACCGGGGTTATTAAGACAGGCGGCCAGCGGGCCCAGCCGTTTTTTTGACTGGGTGTCGACTATGACCAGGGTGTCCACCGCCGCCATGTCCAGTTGCGCCGGCTTCAGAAATTCGTAGCGATAGAGCAGGTCGTGAGAGATGAACTCGCGCACTGAGCGTTCCTGAGAGCCGGGAAAGACGAGGGCGGCGTCTTCATAGAGCTTGCCGGCCGCGATCATGGCGGCAAGGCCGTCAAAATCGGCGTTTATATGAGTGGCGATAATGCGCATGTTCCTCTTTTGTAGACGGGGCTGCTCATAGTAGCGTACCGGTGCACTGCCACCCTGCGCGGTCGGCAGTGGCGGGTTACTGACTATAGCGGCGGATGACCGGCCATGCAACGACCAAGCTTAACCGCGCGGATGAAAGGCGCGATGCGCTGATTTCAACCGATCCTCATCCACATGGGTATAAATCTGGGTGGTGGCGATATCGGCGTGGCCAAGCATCATCTGTACCACGCGCAGGTCGGCGCCGCCGGCCAGCAGGTGGGTGGCAAAGGAATGGCGCACCATATGCGGTGATATGGGTTTGCGGATCCCTTCGCGGCGTGCCCGTGCGCTGATTATCTGCCAGAAGCGCACCCGGCTCATGGGGGTTGCCCGGGTTGTGATGAAGAGGTATCGGCTTGGTCTGTTTTTCAGCAGAGAGGGCCGGCCGCGGCAAAGATAATCAGCCAGGGTGGAGTGCGTTTTTGCGCCAAACGGCACCATCCGCTCCACATCACCCTTGCCGATGACGCGCAGATATCCACTGTCCAGCCGGACATTGGCCAGCTCCAGACTGATCAGCTCCGACACCCGCAGACCGGTTGCATATAACAGCAGCAGCATGGCGTGATTCCGCAGTTCAAGAGGGGTGGCGATGGGCGGCGGCGTCAACAGCCGATCGATCTCGGTTCTGCTTAACGCCTTGGGCAGGGTTCGCCCGCTCTTCGGCAAATCAACCGTGGCAAACGGATTGGTGGTGATGTGGCGGTTGCTGGTGAGATAGCAGAAAAACGAATTGAGGGCCGAGATGCGCCGGGCGTTGCTTCGGTTCGAGATATTGTTCAGTCGGGCGGCAGTGAGGAAGCGGTGAATGATAGTGAGGTCGATCTCGCTGATGGAACCGATCCCCTGCTCCCGGCAAAACAGCCCAAACGCGTTGATATCGCTGGCGTAGGCGGTGCAGGTGTTGTCGGAGAGGCCGCGCTCGGCTCTCAGGTGGTTAAGGTAGCACTCAAGCAGCGGCTCGAGCGAATGTTGCAGGTTGGCGGTGATGTGCGGTCAGAAAAACGGTGGGATTCAATACGCCATGCCGGGTGCTCGGCGCCCTACATCGCTCGCCGCAGCCGGTTGAATTTGCGCAGTTTGCGGCGCGCCTCGGCCTGTTTACGACGTTTCTTGATGCTTGGTTTTTCGTAGTACTCGCGGCGTTTGAGTTCGCGCTTCATGCCGTCTATCTGCAATTTCTTTTTCAACTGACGGATGGCGTATTCAAGGTCGCCTCTGACTTCGACTTCGATCATTGTTTCTCCTCAAGCGTTGTTGGATAACTTTATCAGACGTAGCCCCCCATAATAAATAACAGCGAACTAATACGCAAGGAATTTTCTCCTCTGATATCTTCCTATCTGGGAAAACGAGGAAGAAAAACTTGGTCTGTCCTTTATTCTCTTCTCTGCCCCTATCTCAACGACCACCTGGGCATCCCCCAGAAGATCATGAGCGACAACGGCGCCATCGTCTGGGCCGCCACCTATGAGAGTTTCGGCAGCGCCACAATCACCACCGCCACCATCACCAACAACCTGCGCTTCCCCGGCCAATACTTTGACAGCGAATCAGGATTACATTATAACTGGCACAGATTCTACGACCCCGAAAACGGGCGGTATATCTCTGCTGATCCGATTGGGCTTACCGGGGGGATTAATTTGTATGGGTATGCTCATAAGAATACGGTAAACTGGGCTGACCCAGATGGGTTAAGATGTATAACAATTGGGTATGAGAAACGTTCATGGAAAGTAGTGAGTACTGGTGATCCAGTGTGGAAACATGTTAGCACTGTATTTAGCGATGGCTGGGCGCATGGAACATCATTTTGGAAAATTATAGTGGACCCCAAAAATGGGACAGCAAATTAAGTTATTTTTCTCACCATAACGGGGATACTGAAAAATGACAGAAAAAAGGCTCAGGACCTACACCGGAGAGGTAGGGGGTCGGAGAGGTAGGGGGTCAAATCTCGATCCTTGACACTGATCAATAAAGAGATCATCGGCGCAGTCCGGTGTAGCGGCTGATTGGTCTCCTTCAGGGCAAATATCGCTCTATGTCCAATGCTCCATGGAAAACTCCTAAGATATCGATATAATTACCGCTGATTATGTAAGCAATGCGGTAATGGCCATAAAGGAGAATGCGGATATCTCCTTCCGGTTCTTCACGGTATTTATGGCCGAGCTGGGGAAAATCACCCAACTTCTGAGCCTTGTCATAGATGCCGGAAACGACTTTTTCGGCAGCGGTGGGATTATCTTCTGATATGTACTCATAGATCTCTTTCAGCCATTGTTCGGCTTCATGGGACCATCTTATTTTTGCCATGATCTTATCCGGTTGGCCATCTCGCTGTTTGAAATCACCCGACCAGATCTCAGATCTTCCAGCCCACGGTCAACCATTCTGGAAAAGGCCAACTCTCTTATGATCTCATCATACGTTGCATCTTCCGGCTGGGCCATAACAACCTCAGTAATTTTTTCCTTTATAGTCTGTGACTGCATAATGTCGTTATCCTTTTTTTAAATGTGCGGCGCAGGGAGAAAGAATGGGGTAAGATCTCGATTGACCTGGCTGCGTTACCGGACTGTAGTCCTCTCCATTGCACGGATAAAAGTTGCGGCGTCAACGATCTGAATGGTGTGAAAATGCTTCAGAGAAAGGAGGTGGCTGTCGCCGGAGACGACATAATTTGCCTTTGCCTCCAGGGCACAGCCGAGAAACTTATTGTCGTCGGGATCTTCAACGATTCTGTCAGTCTTGTATCGATCCTTGGTCACGATAAATGCTTTTTCACGAATCAGCTCCAAGACTCCGATCCTTTCTTACGGTTTAAGTCGAAGCTGTTTCTGAATATACACCTTCTGCAGCGTTTCTCCGATCTCTTCAAGAATCTCCTCGGAAACAACCAGCTCAAATGCTCCGGAAAGCCAGAGTTGCTGAAATTTGGCAACCAAACCATAGGAAGAGAAAAGACCGCTGATGAATAGGTTGGTGTCGAGTACTGCTCTAATGGGCTGCTTTTTTCCCACTGCGGACTTCCTCAACAGCCTTATATACTATCTGCAGTATGTCGTTTTCTGAATAGTCTTTGTTTCTTGAACGAAGGCAATCAAGGGTGGCCTGCATCCTTGTTTCCCACGGCTCATTCTGGCCATTAGGCTTGATGACACTTTCCACTTTGCTTTTTATCAGTAATGCATCGATCATATTTTTAATCATCGTCTTGTTCTCTACAGACATGTTCTCGACCTCTTTGAATTTCTCAAAAAGCTCTAAATCTTTCAGCTGACTTATCCCGTCGAGCGGTGCATTGTCAAAAATCAAGTAATCTGATGTAACTCCTAGCGCTTGAGCTATCTTGCGGAGCGTATCGGCCGTTGGCTCAACCTTTCCGTTCTCATACTTGCTCAGCAGTTTGCAGTGAACACCTGAGAGCCGTTCAAGGGCGAGTTGGGATAACCCCTTTTCATTTCTCAGTCTTTTCAGCTTTTCTCCGATAGTCATAAAGCCCTCCTTCGTTTGTACGAACTATAACACAGCACGACAAAATTGGCTTCAGCTCTATTGGTGCAAAACTCACCACGGTACCAGGTTGATGGCTTCACTACCCCGGCGAGATATCGAAGCGTCCTGCTCTTCTGCCATATCTTCCCGGCACAAACCATATCGGCAACACCACGGAAGTGGTGAGCCATCGATATCTGCGAGACCACGAACATCCGCGAGGAAGGGGGGCAGATCTAGATTCTTAACAATTAATCTCATGGGAATGATTTCTTCTTTTTCCCTCACGTCAGGAAAAGCAAAGCCGGAACGGACATTTTTTCTTTAAACGCTCAGCCTGCTTGCCCCCTGTTTTTTAGAAACTCTTCTGATAAGATTTCGCCTGGAGCTATGGGTTCAAATTTTTTCATGTAAGGGACTCTTTCTATTGGGGAAAGATCTTACCTGGGTTCAGAATGTTGTGCGGGTCAAAGAGCTTTTTAATCTGCTTCATCACCGCCATGGTTTCGGCGTTTACCTCCATGGCCAGATAGGGCGCCTTTGACAATCCGATACCGTGCTCACCGGACAGGGTTCCACCCAACCCAATGGCTTTTTCGAACACCTTTTTTTTGGCTACCGCGGCCCGCTGCATCTCGTCCGGGTCGTCGCGGTCGAGCATGATGTTGACGTGGATATTGCCGTCTCCGGCATGGCCGAAACTGAGCATGATAAGATCAAGCTCAGCGCTCAGCGTTTCGATCTCGGCAACCAGCTCGGGGATTCGTGAGCGGGGCACGGCCACATCCTCGCTGATCTTGTGCGGTTTGAGCTTGAAGCAGGCCGGTGAGATTGCCCGGCGGGCCTGCCACAGATGATCTATCTCTTCTCGGTTGACGGCATGGGTAACGGCAAATCCATCTTCCTGGGCCAGCAACTCCCGCAGCCGCGCCACCCGTTCCCGCACCACCGACTTTTCTCCGTCGATCTCTACGATCAGCATGGCCTGGGTGGTTGACGGTGGTGGCGAACTCATCATGTCGGCGACGATTCTGATGGCGGTTTTGTCCATATATTCCAGGGTGCACGGACTGATTCCGGCGTTCAGAATCCTGGCCACCAGGCCGGTGGTGCGAGCCAGCGAGGAAGAGCTCAGCAGAAAGGTCTCCTTGTGTGGCGGCAGCGGCAGCAACCGAACAATGAGCTTGGTAATGATGCCCAGGGTGCCCTCGGAACCGATGAAGAGCCGGGTCAGATCGTAGCCGACAACGGATTTTTCGGTGCGTGCCCCGGCATTGATGATCGATCCTGAGGGCAAGACCACTTCCAGGCCGATGATATAATCCTTGGTGACCCCATATTTTACCGCCGAGGGACCGCCCGCGCATTCAGCCGCGTTGCCGCCGATGGTGCAATAGCTCAAACTCGCCGGATCGGGCGGATACATGAGGCCGAGGCGGCCCACCGCTTTTTGCAGATCACCGGTGACCACGCCCGGCTCGACGATGCCGATCTGATTGTCGGCATCGATTTCGATAATCTTGTTCATTCCGGCCATGGCCATGACGATGCCGCCGGCAACGGGCACGATGCCGCCGGTCATGCCGGAGCCGGCGCCGCGCGGCACCACCGGAATGCGATGATGAGAGGCGCGCTCCATAACACGGCTCACCTGTTCGGTAGATTGGGGGAAGACAATCGCATCGGGCAGATGGGTGACGTTGGAGCCGTCGTAGGAGTAGCAATGGCGGTCCTCGGTGTTCGTGGTTACTCGATCATCTCCGAGGATGGCGGAAATATCGGCAATACAGCGGCTCAGACTTGCGGGGTTGATCATTTCTCGATAGGGTGGAAGTCAGGGTTATTATTATGATATACTTACCATAATCAAGAACCGGCGCCGACGCCAGTGACACTGGAGAAGCGGGCGTGTTTTCTTTTTCAACGGGGGTGGAGAAATGGCTCATAAAAAGATGACCATCGGCCTGCTGGCCGGAGGAAAATCGGGCGAGCGCGAAGTGTCGCTCAGCGGTGCCGCGATATGTGCCGAGGCCCTGGACTCGGCGCGCTTTGATGTTCGTCGCTACGATCCCGCCACCGATCTGGCGGCCCTGGTGCACGACGCCCATCTGCTGGATTTTGTCTTTATTCTGCTGCACGGCAGGTTCGGTGAAGATGGTTCGGTGCAGGGGTTGCTGGATCTGCTTGGCGTTGCCTACCAGGGGGCGGGCATTCTCGGCTCCGCCCTGGCCATGGATAAGCATGTGGCCAAAACCCTGTATCAAAGCGCCGATATCCCGGTGGCGCCGTGGCGGACGATTCGGCGAGGAGATACGGTGGATGACGCCGGCATCGCTGCCGAATTCGGCCTGCCGGTGGTGATTAAGCCGGTACGGGAAGGCTCCAGCCTGGGGTTGACCATTGCCGGAACCGTCGACCAAATTCTGGCGGGAATCGAGCAGGCCCTTGCCATCGATGAACGGGTTATGGTGGAGCGTTATGTCAGCGGTCGGGAAATTACCGTGGGCGTGCTGGGCAACAGCGCCCCTGAGCCGCTGCCGGTCATCGAGATTATTCCCGGCGATGACTATGAATTTTTCGATTATAACGCCAAGTACCTGCCGGGTGCATCGCAGGAGATCTGTCCCGCCGATATCGATCCGGAACTGCGAGACGCCGCCCAGCGGTATGCCGTCACCGCCCACCAGGTGCTGGAGTTGACCGGTTATTCACGTACTGACATGATCATCGATGAGGATAACCGTATCGTTGTTCTGGAGACCAATACCATTCCCGGCATGACCCAGACCAGCCTCTTTCCCCAGGCGGCTCAAGCCTATGGCCTGGATTACGGAGCGATGCTGGAGCGGTTGATCGAACTGGGGCTGGAGGCCCATGGGGAGCAGCAAAAGAGGGCGTAGTGTCTTGCCGGCGTCAGGTGATGTGCCGTCGTCCGAGGCTGATGGTGCATCATGGTAATGGTGAAGCAGGGAGGGGCAGCAATGGTTGAAAACGAGTGGCGTATAGAAAACCCGGGCGGTTCCCAGCGCGTTATCGTCACCAAGGATCTGCCCGGTGAGCACTGGCTGGAGGTGCTTAAGGCGGCCGATTGCCGGGTGGAGATTTGCACATCTGATACAATTCTGACCAGGATGCAAATCATTGATGCGATCGGCAATTCCTGCGACGGCGTCATCGGCCAGCTGACCGAAGCGTGGGGGGAAGAGTTATTTATCATACTGAATGCGGCCGGCGGCAAGGTCTACAGCAATTACGCGGTAGGTTATAACAATATAGACATTGAGGCCGCTACCGCCGCCGGCATTGCCGTGGGCAATACCCCCGGGGTGCTTACCGAGACCACTGCCGAGATGGCCGTTGCCCTGACCCTTGCCGCTGCCCGAAGGGTGTGTGAAGCGGAACGGTTCCTGCGGGCCGGGCGCTACCAGGGATGGCTGCCGAACCTCTTTGTGGGCGAACTCTTGGAGGGTAAAACGGTGGGGATCATCGGGGCCGGACGAATCGGCTCCGCCTATGCGATGATGATGGTCAAAGCGCATAATATGAACGTGTTATACTGCGATGTGAACGCCAATGTCGAGCTTGAGAAAGCGGTTGCCGCCTACAGCGAATTTAACCAGAGCCAGGGCGGCATGCCGTTGCGTTGCACCCGCTGCCTGAACGTGGAAGATCTGCTGCAACAGGCCGACTGCGTATCCGTTCACACCCTGCTTGATGACTCAACCTATCATCTGATCGATGCTGATCGGCTGGTCATGATGAAAGAAAACGCTATCCTGGTGAACACCAGCCGGGGACCGGTGATCGACGAGGCGGCCTTGGTGGCGCACGCCCGTACCCACCCCGATTTCCGGGCCGGGCTCGATGTGTTTGAGCATGAGCCGGCGCTTGCCGACGGCCTCACCGAGTTGGACAATATCGTCGCGGTACCGCATATTGGTTCGGCAACCCAATGGACCCGTACCGGCATGGCCTCGCTGGCAGCCTGCAACGTGGCCGCCGTGTTGCACGGATACCCGGTATGGAACAAAGACGATTTTCTCGAATACCTCAGCTTTCCGGTTCCGCAGGCAGTGCCCTCCATTATCAACGCCGAGGCTCTGGGCCTTGCCATGCTTCCGTAAGCATGCAAGAAGGCCGGAGCCTGAAGCGAAAACAACCTCGGAATTAGTCGTGACCGTAAAGCCCGGCGTCCTTCTTACGTTTGTATTGTTCATCGTTCTGGCGGCGGTCGGCGGGTGCGGACCGCCCTATGAAACCGATACAGACAAACTGTTCGGCGATGTTGTACCGCTTTCCGGCAGCTATGAAGTAGCCGGCCAGCCTGTCTATTACGTGCAGACGGGCAATCCCGATGGGGCTGCGGTTATCTTCATTCACGGCACCCCCGGTTCGTGGGAGGGGTACGGAGTATTTCTCGCCGATGAAAGACTGCAAGGATCCTTTCGCCTGATCGCCGTTGACCGGCCCGGCTTCGGCAGCGCGGCCGATCAGCAGCTTGAGTTATCCCTGCAAAAACAGGCCGAACTGTTTCACCCGTTGTTGGAAGGCGAAAAAGGGCAATGTCGGCCCATTGTGGTGGGCCATTCCCTGGGGGCGCCGGTGGCGGCTCGCATGGCCATGGATTTCCCGGACGAGGTGGGAGGAGTGCTGCTGATCGCCCCGTCTCTTGATCCGGATCTGGAGCAACCGCGTTGGTACAATCATCTTGCCGAGTGGCGGTTAGTGCGCTGGGTTCTGCCGGAGGTGATGGAGCGGGCCAACGATGAGGTGTTCGCCTTGCCCGATGAATTGCGCGCCATGGTGCCGCTCTGGTCTTTTATAAGCGTGCCCGTCACCCTGATTCAGGGTAACAAGGACAAGCTGGTATCCCCCGCCAATGTCGAGTTTGCCGAAAGTATGCTGCCGGGTGAAACCCTGCGCACGGTGCGGGTGGCCGAGGCCGGCCACTTCATCCTCTGGAAGCAGCCGGAACTGATCATCGAAGAACTCATCGCTCTGGCAGATCGCTGCGTGAATTACTAGCGCAATCCTCACCAGCCCAGAAAAGGTATGAGTATTTCCCTGTAGCGCGTTGCCATGCCTTTGCTGAATGACAGACCGCGGAGGCTGCCTGCAACGATTGCAAGAGCATTGACGATGGTGCCGAGCATGAAATAGTATACTGTTTAAGTTTTCCTTGTACTGCAACACAGTGAATGCCGCCGCGGATCAGTATCCGCTCATTGCGGGGCGGGCAGGAAGCATGGTTTGACTGGGCGCAAAAAGTATATAGTGTTGCCGGGTATAACCGCAACATGTTGCTGAAATCTAGATTATTTTTTCAAGGATTTAAAGACAATGAAATACCTGCACACCATGATACGGGTCTCAGACCTTGAGCAATCCGTCGATTTTTTTGCCAATACCCTTGGTCTTGTTGAAACCAGGAGAAAAGAAGTTGAGGCGGGACGGTTCACCCTGGTGTTTTTTGCAACCGCTCCCGGAGAACCGGAGGTTGAGCTGACCTATAACTGGGATCAGCAGGAGCCCTACACCACCGGGAGGAACTTCGGCCATCTCGCCTACAGCGTGGAAAATATCTATGACTATTGCCGGATGCTGATGGACAAAGGGGTCGTCATCCTTCGGCCTCCCCGGGATGGGCGCATGGCATTTATCCGCACCCCCGATCAGATATCCATAGAACTCCTGCAGCAGGGAGACGCCCTGCCGGTTGCGGAACCGTGGGCCTCAATGGAGAACAAGGGCAGCTGGTAGAGTTGGCTATGCCAAAACCGCTGTTGGCCACGCATCGCAATGCACTATCACAGGGATATTAGGCAATGTAGTGGTGGGCGATGGTTGGACACCATCAGTGTTCAAGGATCTTTGATAGAAACAGCTGGGCCCGGTCGCTGCGCGGTGTTCCGAAAAAGTCATCCGTGCCGGCATCCTCGACGATTTCGCCCTCATCCATAAAAATTATCCGATCGGCTACCCGCCTCGCGAAACCCATTTCGTGGGTAACCACCATCATGGTCATGCCATCGTCGCGGGCCAGCCCCTGCATTACTTCCAGGACTTCGTTAATCATTTCAGGATCGAGCGCCGAGGTGGGCTCATCAAAAAGCATGGCGATGGGATCCATGGCCAGGGCACGGGCGATAGCCACCCGCTGTTGCTGGCCACCGGATAGTTCTGAGGGGTATTTGTAGCCCAAACCATTAAGCCCGACCCGGTCCAGCAGGGTGTTTGCCCGTTCTTCGGCCTCCGCCGGCGATCGACCCAGGACCTTGAGCTGCGACAGACAGATGTTCTGCATCGCCCGCATGTGCGGGAATAACTCGAAGTTCTGGAACACCATACCGATTTTGGAGCGCAGCGCCGGCAGGTTGGTATCGGACGCGCCGACGGAGATACCGTTTACCGTGATGGTACCCTCTTGAAATGGCTCCAGGCCGTTGACGCACTTGATCAAGGTGCTCTTACCCGAGCCCGAAGGGCCACAGACCACGATGACTTCCCCCTTTTCCACGGTGGTCGAGGCATCTTTCAGGACGTGGAAGTCACCGAACCATTTGTTGACGTTTTTTATCTCAATCATCGGTGCATCTTCTGCTGGAGGTGTTTGACGTAAAGGGACCCGACATAACAGATCACGAAGTAGACGAAGGCCGCGAAGACGTAGAGTTCGATAAGGCGGGAGTCACGCTGCGCCACGTTTACCGCCGAGGTCATGAAATCGGCCAAACCAACCACAAAAACCAGCGAGGTGTCCTGGAATAAAATGATCGTCTGGGTGAGCAGAATCGGCAACATATTCCGAAATGCCTGCGGCAGTACGATGTAGCGCATCGTCTGCGAATAGCGCAAGCCCAGAGCATACCCGGCCCACGCCTGGCCCCGCGAAATGCTGAGGATGCCCGAGCGCATTATCTCGCAAAAATAGGCCGCCTCGAACAAAATGAAGCCGATCAGCGCCGACTGGAAGGCGTCCACCTGGTGCTGAACCAGAACCGGCACCAGGAAATAAAACCAGAATATGACAAGCAGCAGCGGCAGTGATCGAAAAAAATTGACCCAGACCGCGCCGATCCACTCAAACAGCGCAATACCGGAGAGCCGCATCAGCGCTAACATGGTGCCGAGCACGATACTTCCGGCAGCCGAGAGGCCGGTCAGCAGTAGGCTGAGTTGCATCCCCTTCCACAGATAGGGAAGGTTGCGGGCAATCACGCCGTAATCAAAATCGGCCAGCATCAGGTTTTGCCCTGTACCCCGTATCCGGGAATACGGGTTCTGGTTTCAACGCGGTCCATGATGAGCACCACGATCATGGTGACCACCAGATAAATCAGGGTTGCCGCCGTGAACGCCTCGAACCCCTGGAAGGTATAGTTTTCGATCTGCCGCGCCTGATAGAGTACCTCGGCAACACCAATGGTAAGGGCAAGGGATGAATTTTTGAAGATGGTCAGAAATTCAGACGTCATCGGCGGCACGATGATACGATAGCCCACCGGGATCAACAGGTACTGGTACACCTGCTTGGTGGTCATTCCCATGGCATAGCCGGCCATCACCTGGCCGCGCGGGATCGACTCGATGCCGGCGCGAACCTGCTCGGCCACCCGCGACGCGGTATAGGTGCCCAGGCAGAGAATTGCGCTGGTAACCTCGGGAAACGGCATGTCCCGTTTCATCCAGCGACCGAGATCGTCACCAACGAGTTCCGGGAGCACATAGAACCAGATAAACATCTGCACCAGCAGTGGAACATTGCGGAACAGCTCCACATAGGCCGTGCCGAAAAAGCGAAGATATTTATTGGGTAATGTCCGGATGACACCGATCAGCGACCCCAGGGAAAAGGCGATGAGCCATCCCAGTGCGGAGACCAGCAGGGTCCAGCCGAGCCCGGACACCAGCCAGTCGAAATAGGGCTCTTGACTGAGGACGGCCCAATTCCAGTTGTAATTCATTAATGGTCGTAGGGGCCGATTAACGAAGGCCGCACTGGGTTAGTTTGTGTTTGTGCTGCGTTTATTCGGGAAACGCCTGCACGGCGAAGTTTGTTTCCAGGGTTTCGCCCATGGGAACCATGAGGGCCTCGCTGCCCGGAATTTCGGCCATAAACCATTTATTGTAGATGTCCTTGATTTCGCCCGTACGGAACAGCCCGGCAAGTGTGCGGTTGACGACCAACCGCATGGCTGAATCGTCTCGCGGCAGCATCAGGGCGTAGGGGTCAAACGACAGGAACCGGCCGACGACCTCATAGGCGTCGGGATCCTTGGACTTGGCAATCAGGCCGAAGAGCAGGATGTGGTCGGTGGAATACGCATCGACGCGGTCGGTTTCCAGCGCCAGAAATCCCTCGGCATGATCCTTCACACTGAGGATCTTGACGTCGGCGATGCCTAGTGCTTCGATGCTTTCCTTGATCGCCCGCTCGTTGGTGGTGCCCTGAGCCAGCGCGATGGCCTTGCCGGCCAGGTCCTCTATCTCTTTGATGCCGGAACCCTTTTTGGTGAGGATTTTGGTGCCGGTGATGAAGGTGGTGTAGGCGTAGTCCACCTGCTCCTGACGGGTCAGGTTGTTGGTGGTGGAGCCGCATTCGATGTTGATATTGCCGTTGGCGATCAGCGGAATACGGGTCTGTGGGGTAACCGGAACGAGCTTGACGTCAAGATCCATGCCCAGTTCCGCCTCAATGGCTTCCACCGCCTTCATGCAGAGATCCATGGAATAGCCCACCGGCGTGCCTTCCGGGCCGATGTAGGCAAACGGTACCGATGATTCGCGGTGCCCCAGGACGATGGTGCCGGAATCTTTAATTTTTGCCAGGGTGCCGGAAAAATCAGCGGAGTTGGCGCCGGTGGCGACGAACATGGTTGCGGTTGCAGCAAGAATCATGAGCTTCTTAAGCATCGTAATACCCCCTTTTGCGTGGTAATGGGAAAGGATGGGAGGCGAGAAAATCGCAATTTGAAACCATCCTTATATCCCTCTCTCTGAAATGTTTGCCGCCGATCTACCCGTACATCACAAAGAGCGCCGGTCAACATCGGTTGCAAACAGATAGGCATCGTACCGACCGCGACTTGCCGGTGTCAAGCACAAAGAACCACGGCACTGCTGCAGAGAGGAGTGGGCATGGATGCCGTACATGAATGTAATTTCATGCCTCTACCGCTTCTTGGTGTTGTCTGGGGCGATGAATATTGATATGAAAGAGCAATCAACAGGCTTATTATCTCTGGTCAAAAAAAGTTAAGCCTGAGAGTACCACGTTCCTTTAGCTTTGCCATGTTTGATCAGAAAGCCGTCTTCCACCAGTTCTCTCAGCCTTACCTTGATGGTATTTCGATTGGCGTTGCTAATCGACTCTTATCCCCAGACTTTTCCCGTCAAGGCCAAAGGCTTCCACATTATTGGGTAGTTTCTTATACTCACCGCGGTGCCGAACATCTTTGGAACTGTATTTGAGCAAGCTGCTATGCAATTGTTTGATATGATTTTCAGTAACCGCTATCTCACGGTATGAGCCATAAATAAGATTCATGGCCTCCGCATATCCGGCAACCTCCTGCTCTAATTTAGAATGGCGGATTGGTTCCTGAGGGTGTTTCTCGGCCATGCTTCTGCAGCCGAAGTGTTGACATGAAGAACGCTGCACAGTATCATGATTACACAATTGATGTTATGATAACATAAGGAGGGGTTACCATGGTGCGCACGCAGATACAGCTTGAAGAAGAGCAGTATAAAAAAATAAAAGAATTGGCCAATCAGCAGCAAGTGTCCATCGCCTCAGTGATCAGGCGTGCCGTTGACCAACTTCTGGTGACCAGAAAACCAGGAAGAGCTTCGTTATACAAAGAGGCGCTGAAAAGTGCGGGGAAATACAGCGCCGGCCAGCCTGATATTGCCACAGAGCATGATACCTACCTCGATGAAGCCTATCAATGATTGTCTTTGCCGATACCTCAGGACTTTTCGCGTTCCTCGTCCGGGATGACTTTATGCATGGGCGGGCGAGAACTATTTTTCAATCCTTTGCAAAAAGCGATACGCGGTTGCTTACCAGTTCGTACGTACTCGTTGAAACCACGGCTCTGCTGCAGAGAAGAGTGGGCATAGATGCCGTTCATGAATTTAATTTCACGCTTTTACCGCTTCTTGATGTTGTCTGGGTCGATGAATATTGGCATGAAAGAGCAGTCAACAGGCTCATTACAAGTGGTCAAAAAAAGCTAAGCGTGGTGGACTGTCTCAGTTTTATTATTATGGAGTCTCGTGATATACGCACTGCATTCAGCTTCGACACCCATTTTGAAAAAAATGGATTTTTATTGGCACGGTAGTGCAACGCGCCATGTCTGCTGATCGCCATTTCCGCAGAGTGTCATCATTTCCACATACGGCATGGAAATTTTTAGCTGTATGGTAGGCTAATAAACGCAGAGGTTCACCTGGTTCCCAGGCAAGATACACTCTTGAAGATTGCCAGGAAACTACAGGGCGCTGATCGCCTTTGCCGTGTCCAGCATACGGTTGGCGAAGCCCCATTCGTTGTCGAACCAGGCAAGGGTGGTGATCTGGGTGTCGTTGCAGACCTTGGTATGGCTGCCGTCAATGACGGCTGAGCGCGGGTCGTGGTTGAAATCACATGATACCAGCGGTTCCTCGGTGTAGCCGACGATGCCTTCAAGGGCGGTGGCGGCGGCCCGCCTGAAAAGGGTATTGACCTCTTTTGCGGTGGTTGTTCGCTGGACAACCGCGTGCAGCAGCATGGCGGATACGTTTGCCACCGGCACTCGCATGGCAAGGGCGCTGAAGCGTCCGGAAAGTTCGGGGAACAACCGCTCCAGCCCTTTTGCCAGGCCGGTATCCACCGGGATGATCGAGGAAGTCGAGGCGCGGTTCTTTCGTAGATCTGGGTTGTGGTAGGCATCTATCACCGGCTGGTCGTTCATTACCGAGTGGATGGTGGTGATGGCGGCGCTCTGTATACCGTATGCATCGTTGAGCATGGCAATGGGGTGGCTGATGCAGTTTGAGGTGCAGGAGCCGTTGGCGATGATCCGGTGGTGCGCGCTGAGCAGGTGATGATTGAGGCCGTAGATGATCGTGGCATCCACATCGGCCTGAGCCGGGCAGGAAAAGAGCACCCGGTGGGCGCCGCGGGCAAGGTGGCGCTGGGCGTCGGCGCGGGTGGTGAAGCGGCCGCTGCATTCAAGCACTAAATCGACATCAAGATCGCCCCAGGCGAGGCGGTCGATATCTTTCTCTTGGGTGACTACGACATGATCATCTCCGATGCGCAGTCCATCGCCTTGCACGGTTACCGGCGTGTGAAAACGCCCGTGGGTGGAATCAAAACGAAGCAGATGCGCCATGGCGGCGAGTTCCGCCGGCTCATTGATGGCCGCCAGGGTGAGCTGATTCGTGCCGTCTGCTTCATACAGGGCGCGGACAATACAGCGGCCGATCCGGCCCAGACCATTGATGGCGATACGCATGGCTCAATGGCGGCGTGAGCTATGCCCCAAGATAGGCTTTCTTTACGTTGGGATTGTCGAGCAGGGCGTTTGCCTCGCCTTGCAGCACCAGGTGGCCGTTTTCCAGAACGTAGCCTCGCTGGGCGAATTTCAACGCCAGCCGGGCGTTTTGTTCAACCAGCAGGATGGTGGTGCCCTGCCGATTGATCTCCTTGAGGGCATCAAACATATCGAGCATCAGCAGCGGCGCAAGACCCATGGAGGGTTCGTCCAGGATCATGATCTTGCGCCCGCTCATATAGGCCCGGCCCACCGCCAGCATCTGCTGCTCGCCGCCGGAAAGGGTCTCGGCCAGCTGATTCTTGCGCTCGTCGAGCCGGGGGAAGAGTTTGAAAAGCCAGGCTCGGTCGCGTTCGATCTCGGACTTGTCGTGGCGGGCGAAGCAGGCCAGGGTGAGGTTTTCGTTGACGGTGAGGTTGCCGAAAATCATCCGTCCTTCCGGCACATGGGTGATTCCCAGCTTTGAGACCACCTTGTCGGTGGAATATTTGAGAATACTCTGGCCGTTAAACTCGATTTTCGAGCCGGGATCGGCCGGCACCATCCGGGAAATGGCACGTAGGGTGGTGGATTTACCGGCCCCGTTGGCGCCGATGATGGTCACGATTTCACCCTTGTCCACATGAAAGCTGACCTCGTGCAGCGCCTTGATTTTACCGTACGAGACTGAGAGATTTTCCACGACCAGTTGCATCAGTGCAGGTCCTCCTTGCCCAGGTAAGCCTCGATCACGTCAGGGTTGTTCTGTATTTCCTCCGGCGGCCCCTGGGCGATTACCTCACCGAACACCAGGGTCTGGATGGATTGACAGAGCTCCATGACAAATTTCATGCGGTGCTCGATAACGAAGATCGCCACCCCGAAATCACGGTGTACCTGGCGGATGATCTGGATCATCCGCACCAGTTCATCCGGCGTCATGCCGGCGGTGGGTTCATCTAAAAAAAGGATCTTCGGATTGGTCGCCATCGCCCGGGCCATCTCCACCCGGCGCTGGGCGCCATAGGGCAGGTTGCCGATATTTTGCATGGCAAACTGGGCGATATCGAACAACTCCATGAGTTTATACGAGTTTTCCCGTACCGCCTGTTCCTGGGCGCGGCAGGCCGGAGAGCCGAAAAACGCGTCAAACAGTGAATAGGAGAGCTGCGAGTAGTGGGCCATGCGGATATGATCCAGCACATTCATGTGACGCCACAGCGCCAGATTCTGAAAGGTTCTGCCAAGCCCCCTGGCGGCAATCTCGTGGGGCTCCAGCCCCTTTATGGAGTTGCCTTCAAGCTCGATTGTCCCTTCGGTGGGAGTATAGATCCCGGTAATGAGATTGAAAATCGTTGTTTTCCCGGCACCGTTGGGTCCGATGAGGCCGTTGATCTGGCCTGCGTCGATGGCCAGGTTGAAATCCTTGACAGCCCGCAACCCGCCGAAATAGTGGGTCATGTTTTTTACGCTCAGCAATGGAGCCATTAGCGCTCTCCTTCTGCGGTGTTGCGGGGCCGCAGGACGCGTTTCATGTCGATTTCGGTAAAGGAGATCAGGCCGTGCGGACGGAAGATCATCACCAGAATCAAGATGAGCGGGATAATGATCCACTTCCACAACTCCAGAGGCCGGAGAGCCTCACCCAGCACACTGATACTGACCGCCCCGACGATGGAGCCGTAGATGGAGTTGAGTCCGCCGAAATAGACCATGGCTAAAACCTCGGCCAGTTTCTGGATGCCGAAGGTGCCCGGATTCACATAGCGCAGAACATGGGCGAACAACCCTCCCGCAACACCCGCCCAGAAGGCGCCGAACATGAAGGCGATCATTTTTGTGCGGCGGGTATTGACGGTCATGGAGTTGGCCGCCGCTTCGTTATCACGCACCGCGTTGAGCGCTTTTCCATATATGGAGGTGGTGAAGTTGTGGATAATCCAGATGCACAGCGCCATCCAGATGAAAACCATCGGCAAGGAGGCGTAATTCGGCTGGCTGGAGAGGCCGCGCGGGCCGCCGATTATTTCCATGTTTTCGATGGCGCTTTTGATGATGAACATGAAGGCCAGGGAAATAATCGCCAGGTAGTCGCCACGGGTGCGAAACGATGGTATTGCCACCGCCAGGGAGCCGATGGCGGCGACCGCCCCGCCGATGATCAATATGACGGGAAAGCACCAGGGGCCGAGGGCAGCAGGGAGCAGTGCTTCGCCAAAGACCTTGTCGTTTGAGAACAGGACCAGGGTCAGCACCGATGAAGTGTAAGCACCCAGCGCCATAAAGCCGGGATGCGAACAGGAGAATTCACCCTGATAGCCGTTGATGATGTTGAGGCTCACCGTCAAAATGATGGAAATCATGGTGAGTTTGACCACCAGCACCCGGTAGTCGCTTATGCCGGCCCAGAGATGAAGGATTGCATAAAACGCGACAATATGGATGAGGGTTGCCGCCCAGAGCGGCATTTTCTGCATCCGGGCGGCAAGCGCGTTGGTCAGAGGGGCCGACAGCAGGCTGACGGCAAGCACCGGAATGAAATACACAGCCAGATCGTAGGCCAGCACATTGGGGATCAGGGCCGGGTCCCTCAGTGCCACCAGGGTGCCCAGCAAGACGGGTATCTTGGGCAGGTAGAGATAATAGGAGATCAGATTGCCGAAATAGATCTCGATCAGCACCGCCACGAACGCGCCAAGCAGCCATCCGGCCATCGGCACCACGGAAAATGTTTGCAGGAATCGCTTGATCATTGGCATCTCCGTCCGCTTACAGTCTGAGCCTGGTGGAGTGGGCCATGCCGAAGAATCCGCGCGGCCTGAAGGTCAGAATCACCAGAATAATGGAGTAGGCGATAAGGTCCCGAAATGTGGACGGAAACACCATGGCGACGAATATTTCAATAAAACCAAGTAGATAGCCCGCCAGAGCCGCCCCCATGATGGAGCCCCGACCGCCCAGGATGGCAGCGACGAAGGCCTTCCAGCCCAGCGCGATGCCCATGTAAGGATCGAGGACCGGATACGCCTGGCCGTACAGAACGCCGGCCACCGAGGCCAGCCCGGCGCCGATCGCAAAGGTGAGCGGCGCAATCACGTTGATCGACACTCCCATCAGCGGTACCGCCAGGAAATCATAGGACATGGCCCGCATGGCCATGCCCCACTTAGTTTTTTGAATGAAGGTGTGCAGGGCTGCCATGAGGATCAGCGAGGCGACGATGATCAGCACCTTGACATTGGTGAAATACACGCCTCCGATGTTGTAGGACACTGATTCTATGAGGGCTGGAAAGCTGAAGCGCTGTGCTCCCAGGATGATCAGGTTGCCGGTTTCAAAAATGATCCCGATCATCAATCCGGTGATGGCGGCGGAGGCCCGAGGGGCGCCACGCAGCGGCCGGTAGCCCACATATTCGACAAAGACACCCACAAGCGAGGCCAGGCACATGGTGATCACCACCACCAGCAAAAAAATCACCCACGGCGGTAAAATTGCCGAGAACATGGCCAGGAGTAGGGTGGCGATGCCAAATCCGATATAGGTTCCCACCATGAAGATGTCGCCATGGGCAAAGTTGAACAGCATCAGCACGCCATATACCATTGAATAGCCAATGGAGACGACCGCGTAAAAGCTACCCCATTGCAGGGCGTTGACTACATTTTGCAGAAAATACTCCATGCAGCGCTCCTGTTACCAAGGCCGTGCGGGAGTCTCATCCTATGCCTGACAGAGCCCGCAACGCGCGTGAGTGGAAAACCGGCTGACACCACGCCGATAAAAAGTCTGGTGTGCGTGAGCACACCAGACTCAGGTTACAACGATACAGCTACGTATGCCCGGAATCGGTTACGGGCAGATTGACTTGTAGAATTCATAGGCGCCGGTATCGCTGATCTTGACGATGACCGCGCACTTCTGAGGATCGCCTTCCTCGGTAAAGGTCATGTTTCCGGTGATTCCCTCGAAGTTCTCCACTTTCGCCAGGGCGTCGCGTACGGCCCGGCGATCTTTTTTGATGTCACCGGTCAGCTCACCGGCCCCCTCGATGGCGGCCTGGGCGAGACCCAGCGAATCCCAGGTAAGGGCGGCGACATCATCGGGCACATAACCATATTTCTCATTGTAGCGGTCGATGAACTCCTTGGTGGCACCCTGGGCGCCGGCGGCGGCATAGTGGGTGGAGAAAAACGATCCGTAGCAGGCCTCGCCGCAGAGCTCAACGGTCTCGGCCGAGCCCCAGGAGTCACTGCCGACAATCGGCTTGTCCCAGCCGAGATCCTTGGCCTGGTTTACGATAAGGGCCACCTCGTTGTAGTATTGCGGGGTAAACAACACTTCGGCGCCGGAGCGGATGATTTTGGTGAGCTGTGAACTGAAGTCGGTGTCCTTGGTGGTAAAGCTCTCGTACGCCACCACCGAACCTTCACCATGTTTTTCCTCCCAGGCGGCCTTGAAGAACTCAGCCAGTCCCTTCGGGTAGTCGCTGGCGACGTCGTAGAGAACTGCCGCTTTGGTAAAACCAAATTCCTCGGTGATGAAGTTGGCCAGAACCGGTCCCTGGAAGGGATCGAGGAAACAGCCCCGGAAGACGAAGGGGCGATCGGCGGTGGTGGCAGGGTTGGTGGACCAGGGACTGATCATCGGGGTTTCGTAGTTGTTGGCCACATCTCCGGCCGGTACCGCCTGCTTGGAGGACTGCGGACCGATGATGATCAGAACATCGTCCTGGGTGATCATTTTGGTGTTGGCCGTGACGGCGGATTCAGCCTTGGACTCGTTGTCTTCAACGATTAATTCCACCGGGTACTTGACGCCGCCAACCTCGATGCCGCCGGCCGCGGTGACGTCTTCCAGCCACATTTCAGCAGCATATTTCGAACCTTCGCCAACCTTTGGAATGTCACCGGTCATCGGCGCGTTAATTCCCACCTTGATGGTTTTCTGGCGCTGGCTCATGGCACTGGTGGAAAAACAGAGAACCACGATACAGGCTATTGCAACTGCACTTACCAACTTTTTCATACTGCTCCCTCCTTTACGTTGATTAGGGTGACCCAATCCGGTTACAATTCGAAAATCTTTCTCTTTTTGCCACGGCAAGGAGATCACTTGCCTGATTGATCTGTCCGGAGAGCGTCGACGGTGAAAGACCGGTATCACAGCTTATCGCTGATGACATCCTACAATAAAAACCATCTCGCAAAGATGCAACATAATAAAAATATAATGTAATATTGATATGTTACTTTGTTTTGGCCGGATAATTGCTGGTTTTTTCAAGCCGCTTCTCAAGCCGGCAATGGGGTACATAGGCACCATTTTTACTTACCCGTGGTTGTCAAATTAATCGAAAAAGATGACCGGCTGCTCTCCAGGGCCGAGTCTTTTGACCCACCTTTTTAGCACCGGATTTCACACTGTCGACAAAACCAAAGAACTTACTCTTCGGGTCACCCTTGAGTTTTTACCGTTTATCTGCTAGAAGGCGACTTCTCCCGTAACCATCAAAAATTCTTATTAGATGACACTTCTTCCCGCTGTTGAACGTGTTGTTGGTGAACATCCCGATGCGGCGTGCATCTGGCTGCACGGCCTGGGCGCCGACGGCAACGATTTTGCACCCATCGTCCCACAACTGCGTTTGCCGGCCCACCTGAGCATACGCTTTATTTTCCCGCATGCTCCCGAACGGCCGGTAACGGTAAACGGGGGACTGGTGATGCCGGCCTGGTACGATATTGCCGAAATGGAAATTGATCGCCGGGTCGACATCGCCGGCATTGTCGACTCGGCAGAAATGATCCGGGCCTTTATTGATCGGGAGAGGGAGCGCGGCATAGCCTCACACCGAATCCTCATCGCCGGTTTTTCTCAAGGCGGCGCGGTAGCCTATCATGTGGCCTTGAGTGATCCGCGTCGGCTTGCCGGCTTGTTGGTCATGTCCACCTATTTTGCTACCGCCGAGGTGATTGATTTGCACGAGGCCAATCGGGCCATTCCCGTAGAGGTGCATCATGGCCGCTTCGACCCGGTTGTACCCGAGCGGCTGGGTCAGGAGGCGGTGACCCGTTTGACTGAGTTGGGGTATGTGCCGACATATCGGCGATACCCCATGGAGCATGGGGTGTGTCCAGAGCAGATTGATCATGTGAGCCAGTGGTTCAGGACGGTATTGGATCCATAGTTTGGTGGTTTACCACCGCTTATAAATATCTACAAAGAGAGTCCCTGTCATGTTCACGATTACCGATATTCGCGATATTGCCATTCAGATCGAGCGCAACGGTGAGGAGGCTTACCGAAAAGCAGCCCGTGCCGCCGGCGACCCGGAACTGGCAAAAATGTTCGACTGGATGGCTGATGAAGAGGCCAGTCACCGGTTGTGGTTCGAGTCCATTGTTTCAGAAAAGATTTTAAGCGAGGATGAGCTTCTTCTAGAAGAAATGGGCCGGCAATTGTTACAGCAGATGGTTGCCGATCAGACCTTTTCCTTGGAACAGAGTCAGTTGGAAGACACCACTGATTTTATCCATATGTTGGATCAATCGGCTCAATTTGAGCAGGACACCATCGATTTTTACGATTTTTTGAAAGCTATTATCGACGACCCCCGGACAAAAGAGCAACTCTCGTCAATAATTGAGGAAGAACGGGCTCATAAAGATAAACTTGCCGAATTGTCACTATTTCGTTCACATGCGGAACAGTAAAGGTTGCGTGTCATCTCACGTTTCAGATGTTGTAAAATTTCGCCGTAATTCCGATTTCCCGCACAGCATGAAAGACAGAGCAGAGCAATGCTGTGTGAACGACTGAGCAACAAATCTGGGTAACCAAAAGGACAAGCGCGATACGATAGATGAGGTTTGACGGGACACGAGGCTGTGAAGCGGATTGAACGGCTGGTGGATGTGTTTTGGTAACGTTTCAGGGGGATATTTATTGTTCCCCCGGGAGATACCTGAAAACGTGGCAACCTGGAAAACTCAACAGAAGCGCTTTGCCACTCAATCGCTTTGCGGTGCTCTGTGGGGCGGCGCTATTTTTCTGTTTCTATCTACTCATTTGAGTGCCGCTAAGCCCACCGGTGAATCAAGACAACTATTCATTGACAACCTCAAGGTACACGGTTTTCTCAGCCAGGGGATCGTCAACACCAGTGATAACCGATGGTTCGGTGACAGCCCAGACACATCTTACTCGTTTACCGAAGCGGCGCTGAACGGTTCGTATCGCATTACTCCCAAATTTCTTGTTTCAGGGCAGTTACTAATGAGGTTGGCCGGAGACATATACGATGGCTCTCCCACCCTGGACTAAGGGCTTGCCGATCTCACCTTTCTGTCAACACCGGCGCATCGTCTCGGTGTGCGCGCCGGCCGAATAAAGCTACCACTCGGGCTATACAACGAAACGCGCGATATCCCTTTTACCCGGCCGGGGATTTTTCTGCCGTAAGTGGTCTACTTTGAGCGGGTGCGAAACCTGCTACTCTCTTTTGATGGAGCAATGCTCTATGCCGACATATACAGGGATTTTGGCACTGTATCATTTCACGCTGGGGTGGGCCGGTCGGTGATTGATGAGAATGTGGAGTGGTCTTTTTTGTTGAGCTTATTACTGGACATGTGTTTTGACCCTGATCCGAGTTTGCCTCCTCACCTTGACCCTGGGACAACGGATCTTTTCTTTGGCATCGCTTCGTTTCAATGCACTAATGAGTTGTCGACGTTAATTGCCTAATATGTTTAATATGCTGTCCAGCGATCGTGATGGCAACAAACTTGAAAGTGGAGGTCATTTTGAGTGATACGCCAAGAATTCAAGGCCATTCTACAACGAATAAAACGAAGTTTTACGGTGCCATCATCATATAACGAAGCTTAAAAATTTTTAATTTGATCGGAAAAAATCACTTAACACACATCATGTTTAATCCATCATCTCTAGTACGCCCTATGCTATGAAGCGGTGGGTCGTTATCACACACATGATGGTTGTATCCATGCTCTTTCCTTGTAAGGGTATGACCCAAGAACTTATTGCCAATGCCGGTCTGCAGGTCAGTGAAATCTCCCGGACCCAGGCCCGGCTCCTGTTTACCATGCGGCTGCAGCAGTGGCCCGATGATCAACCGGTGAAGGTATTCGTCCTTGCCGATACCAACCCGATTCATGTCAATTTTGCAAAACGCATGTTACAGCTTTTTCCATACCAGTTGAGAAGGGTGTGGGACAGACAGGTTTTCTCCGGTACCGGTCAGGCGCCCATCACCGTAGCAACTGAAAAAGAGATGATTGAGCGGGTTGCCGCCACCCCGGGTGCACTGGGATACGTAAACTCCGCCGCCAGCTTAAGCGGTGTCAAACAGATCGCTATCTATTGAGGTGGTAGTGCGCTTCACAATTGATGGCGTCGTAAAACTTAGCTCTACGGCCTTGTGAAATCATTTTGACATCTCAACATACCACAGAGGACTGCGAGGTCAAAATGGCCACAAGAACCTACGAGCTGTGTTTTTGCCTTGCCATTTTAAACTGCCCGAATGATTTTTTCGAGTTATCTTAAGCGAGCCTTGAAAATGGCATTTTTGCTTAAACTCTGTGTTGCTCAACAAATTTTATCCTCGGTGGCAATCAGGTCTGTGGTAAAAATTCTCTTGCGCCTTGATCTCGAACGAAAAATTTCATTTTTCAGGGCTTCCATAATTGTTGGCGGCTTGCTCGTCTTTTCGGGACCATGGGAAGCGCAGGCCGACAGCACTGACACATCTTCTCAATACAGTGTTATAGAGAGCTTTCAAGTCCACGGTTTTCTGAGCCAGGCGGTCGTGAACACCAGCGATAACCGGTGGTTTGGCGACAGCCCCGATACCTCCTATGCTTTTACTGAAGCGGCTCTGAACGGGTCGGCCCGGATCCTTCCACAGCTTCTGATTTCCGGACAGGTGCTGCTGCGTCAGGCCGGGGATATGTATGATGGCTCTCCTTCCCTTGACTATGCGCTCGCCGATCTGACGTTTGCCTCTACTCTCCACTATCGTCTGGGGGTGCGCGGCGGTCGCATCAAAAATCCATTTGGGCTGTATAACGAAACACGGGATGTCCCCTTTACCCGGCCGGGGATTTTCCTGCCGCAGGTCGTCTACTTTGATCGGGTAAGAAATCTTGTCCTCTCTTCTGATGGGATGATGGCGTACGCTGACACGTTTCAGGACTATGGAGATGTTTCACTGATAGTTGGCGGCGGTTGGCCGGTAATGGACGAAAATGTCGAGTGGTCGTATCTGGGTGCAGATTTCCCCGGTGATTTGGAATCGGATTCACCATTGATCGTCGGACGTCTGTGGTACTCAAGCCCCAACGCGAGCTTTAATATGGGGCTGAGCGGCACCGCGCTGCGCATGCGTTTTGACCCGGATGTGGGGGCGCCTTTTACCCTTTCGTCGGGCACCACGGACATCTTTTATTGGATAGCATCGTTGCAATATAATTTGGAGTTGTGGACTATCTCCGCCGAATATATGCGCCAACCCATCGAGTGGAGAGATTATGGAGAGTTTTTCCCGGAACAGGATTTAACGAGTGAAGGATGGTACATTCAGGCCCAGTACCGCGCTCATCCACAGTTCGAGTTGATGATGCGATGGGAAGAGGGGTATGCTGATTCCGGTGACCGTGACGGAACCCAAATAGACAGGCTCACCGGTGGCGCCATAACCGCATACTCTCGATATTCCAAAATCTTTACCGCTGGTGCGAGATTCGACATAAATCAGAACTGGATGGTGCGTGCTGAATACTCCTATCATGACGGAACTTTTATTCTCTCACCACGAGAAAACCCGATACCCCGAGATCAGGAAAAGTATTGGCACGCCGTCTCGTTCCTTCTGGCGTTCAGGTTTTAAGTCGTGGCCATAAAAATAACAGCAGGGCAGCCTTCACCCATCCTCAGTCTGCGTTGGAAGACGCTGATCACCCTTTCCCTGATTCTTGCTGTCGTCAACGGCTCGCTGGCGTATTACGCTTATCAGCAGCTGTTTCGCCAATTCGATGTGCAGCAGGCCCAGGTGCGCGAGCGCCAGGAGATTCAGTTCAATGCCCTTTTCGCCGACCGCTTCAGGCAGATGTCGCGGATCGGCAATCTCGTTCCGCTACTGGCGCCTCTTGAGCCCCATGATGATCTCCGGGTCCATCTTACCCGTGCCTTGCAGGCACACGGGATTACCCTCGATCTTGAGTGGGATATCCGCTCCGTACACTGGCTGAATCCGGAGGGAAGTGATCTGTTGTTGTGGCCCGAAGGTGAGGCGGCGCTTCCCGCGCAATTTATTCAAATGATTGGGGAGCAGCCGGAGCAGACGCATCAGGGGTTGGCCTGTGGTGATGATTGTCGCCAATATCTCTCCGTACCCCTGTTGTGGGATGGTGAATACAGCGGCGCTCTTATTCTGGGAAGAACGGTTGCCGATGCCCTGCTGGCCTTTCATGCCCTGACCGGGGCGGAGGCCGCGGTGGTTGCCTGTGAACAGGCACCCTGCTCGCTGACCGGAATGCGGGCAGTCACCCATCCCCAGATCAGCCGCTCACTTTTTGAGCGGGCATGGACAACTGAGCCGTTGGATAGTGTGAGTGGTTCTCAGGTGGACAGAACCGCGCGGGTTCGCTCGTTTCAGGTTGATGACGCCTGGTATGAGAGCTTTCGGATCGATCTGGGTCCCGGCCTGGAGGGGCTGGTGCTGAATAACATCAGTTCACAGCGACGGGCCATCACCATCGCTGCCCGCCAGAGCGTGGCGATAGGTTTATTGGGGTTGGTGCTGACCGAGATCCTCATGCTGGTGATCCTGCACGGTCCGCTGGCTCGCCTGCGTCGTCTGGCCACGCGGCTGCCGCTTCTGGCTGAACAGAGTTTTGATAAATTGCGGGAGAGCATTAGCTCTTTACTCCGCGATTTTGATTTTCGTGATGAAATCGATCTCGTGGTGGAAACGGTTGCCACCGTGGCAGACCAGATGGAAGGGCTGGAGCGTGACCGGCAAAAAGCTCAGGATGATCTGGTCTGGCTTGCCGATCATGATTCACTGACAAATCTGCTCAACCGGCGCGGATTCAACCGTGAATCAAGCCGTCTCATCAATGATGCCCGGCTCAAAGGTGAACCGGGAGCATTGTTTTTCATCGATCTGGATCGATTCAAGGATGTCAACGAGTTGAGTGGCCATCAACTGGGAGACAGCCTGTTGGAGGGAGTTGCCGGTCAGCTCGAAGACGTGGTAGGTAATCGGGGAATAATCGGCAGGCTGGGCGGCGATGAATTTGCCGTGGTACTCAACAGTGCCGATCGGTATGAGGCGGAAAAGGTGGCCGGCGAGCTTACTCACCGCATTCAGGAGGTCGTAGTCGTTTCCAATAAGTGGCGACATCAGGTAACCGCCTCCATCGGTATCGTGCTGTTTCCCGAACATGGCCTGGGATTACAGCAGTTGATGGCTGATGCCGATCTCGCCATGTCACAGGCAAAAGAGAAAGGACGTGGTCGTTGGCACATCTTTTCTCCCGATGACAAGGGGCGTGAGCGGGCTAATGCCCGTCTGGTCTGGAGCCAGAAAATTTCCGCGGCGCTCTCAGATGGCCTTTTTGAGCTGCACCTGCAGCCGATCATGGAGGTGGCCACCGGCAAGGTCTGGCGGGCCGAGGGACTGCTGCGTATGCGTGATCCGGCCTGTGGCTTTATATCGCCGGGCAACTTTATCCCGGTTGCGGAAGAGACCGGCCAGATTCAGGAGATCGACCAATGGGTGTTGAACAGGGCCTTTGGCCTGCTCGCCACCCGCGATGATTTTTCCCTTTCCGTCAATTTGTCAGCCAGCGCCATGCAGGACAACTCCCTGCTGCCGACCCTGGAGACCCTTTCTGCGAAACATCGGGTCAGGCCGGAGCATCTTACCCTGGAAATTACCGAGAGCGTGGCGGTGAACAGTTTACGAAATACCGCTCGGCTGATGGACAATATTCAGCGATTAGGCTGTCGCTTTGCCCTGGATGATTTCGGCAGTGGTTTTGCCTCCTATTCCTACCTGAAGCAATTGCCGGTAAACGATATCAAAATCGACGGCGCTTTTATCCGCGACATATTGGACAATCGTGAAGATCGGATTTTTGTCGGAGCCATCACCGATATGGCGCACGGCATGGATAAAAGGGTTATCGCCGAGTTTGTCGAAAACGAGCGGGTACTTGACACCCTTCGCACCATTAAGGTGGATTTTGCCCAGGGCTATCATATTGGCAGGGCTGCCGCCCCCATCGCTGCGTAAACTCCTCTTAATCAGCCAAATCGAGCACGGTGGTTGAGGCTATTCACGCCTCTCATGCCAGCAGGGTCGCTCTGATTGTTTCATAACATGGTTTGCTCTGTTTGAAATGAAGGTTGTGCAGGCCGATTTTTTGCGCCTGGACGATATTGGCCGGGCTGTCGTCAATGAACAGACAACGCTCCGCGGCCAGGTTGAATCTGGTAAGCAGAATGTGAAAAATTCGGGGGTCAGGTTTTATACAGCCAACCCGTCCGGAAATGACTATACCGTCAAAAAGCTCAAAAAAATCATAGTGTTTTATGTACTCATACATCTCAACGGGCATATTGGAGAGACAGAAAAGCGGCACCCCGGCTTGTGACAGTTCATGAAGCACTGCCACGCTTTCGGCAAACGGCGTCAGTGATTGTTTTGCGGCAAGAAGTGCGCCTTCAATACTCTTTTTTTCAAGGGGTGATCTTTCACTGATCAACTCCACCAACTCAGCCTCGGAAATCGTGCCGCTGTCCCAATCCAGCCACATCGGGTCAAGGAAGATGTGAGTCCTGAACTCTTCTTTGACGGCTGCTGTAAAGGGCAGCGATGCAAGTATCTGCTCGACGTCCCAGCTGAGCATCACATTGCCCAGATCAAAAATTGCCGTTGTTGCCTTGTTTTTTTCTTCCATACCTGTCCCAAACCTTATATTTGATGGCGTCGTAAAAACTTCGCTCTACGTCGTCGTGGGATCATTTTGACTTCTCGACGTACCACTTGTACGCCTGCGAGGTCAAAATGACAACCACTCCGTAGACTTATTACTTAGCCATCTTAAACTGCTAGATCGGGTTTTTACGAAGCCATCTCATTTGCCACCATGATAAGGTTTCCAGCTTTCCCACTTTTTGCTTGGCACGCCACAAAAAAAGAGTCACTATCCCGGCGCTTACGCCGCCGCGACCTTAAGCCTAGTTGTTGCGATAACGCTGTGACCTAAGACAAGCCAGAAAACCAGCGGCAAAAACTATCTATCTATGAAAAATCTGTTGTTTTACACGGCCACGGTGATGATCTGGGGTTCGACCTGGCTCGGCATCAAGCTGCAGCTTGGCACGGTCGCCCCGCTGGCATCGGTGGCGTATCGTTTCAGTCTTGCCGCTCTGATCCTTTTTGGCTGGTGTCTGGCACGCCGGCTGAACATGCGTTTCAGCCTGGCGGAGCATTGCTATATAGCACTGCAGGGGATGCTGCTGTTCGGCTTTAACTATCTCTTTTTCTATCTGGCCGAGCAATACATAACCAGCGGCCTGGCGGCGGTAATTTTTTCTCTGATACTGATTATGAATATCGTCAATGGGGCCATTCTGCTCGGTTCCCGCATCGACGGCATCGTCCTTGCCGGAGGACTGCTCGGCCTGGTGGGCATCGGTCTTGTCTTTAATCCTGAGATCAGTGCTTTTACTTTTGATAATGCGGGAGTCAAGGGGATGCTGCTCTGCGTGCTGGCAACATTGCTGGCCTCTCTGGGCAATATCGCCTCGGCCCGCAACCAGCATCACAACCTTCCTATTGTCCAGACCAATGCCTTTGGCATGGCGTACGGCGCGGTGGCGGTGGCGATGGTGGCGCTTGTCAGCGGCACTCCCTTTACCTTTGATCCTTCCCCGGTCTATATCGGATCACTGCTCTACCTTGCTCTGTTTGGTTCGGTGATTGCCTTTGGCTGCTATCTCACCCTGGTGGGAAACATCGGGGCGGACCGGGCGGCGTATGCTACCCTGCTTTTTCCCATTGTCGCCCTGACCATCTCCGCCATCTGGGAGGATTATCGGTTCACTACCTCCGCTTTAACCGGAATCGGCCTGATTATTGTGGGCAACCTTGCTATTCTGAAAAGGCGGCAACTCGCCGCGGATGCTCTACCGCGGAGCCATCCGCTATTGCCGTGGCGGGCCTGGCTACACGCCTTGCGCCTGGTTCTCGTCCGCAAGTGATGCCGTTGGCCGTTCTTCCTGGTTTAGAAACTTTTGTTCGTGGCGGATGAGGGCGAGCTTGCGAGACAGTCCCCAGCGATAGGCACCGGCGGCGCCGTCTGCTCGTACAGCGCGGTGACACGGTATTGCCAGGGCCGTCCTGTTGGTCGCGCATGCCCCGGCTACGGCGCGAACGGCCTCGGGCCGACCGATCATCCGCGCTATATCCTGATATGATTTTGTCTCACCCGGCCTGATGGTGCGCAATGTATCCCATACCTGCTGCTGAAAAGCGGTGCCCCGGATATCCAAGGGAAGAGGAAATGGGTGTTCGGTGTGTTCCAAGTAGGTGACAACCTTCGCCAGCACCGTCGAAAATCCTCCATCAGCCGGCTTGATGATGGCCTGATTGAAGTTTTCATGCAGATGCTCCTCAAGCTGCTGCCGGTCATCTCCCAGCTCGATCGCGCAAATTCCTTTGCTGGTTGCCGCCACCAGCAGCCAGCCCAGAAAGCAGGTGGTAATACCATAGTGAATCGTCTGCCTCGGAGCGCCGGTGCGATACTCGTGGGGTTTCATACCGAGATGGTCACGCCCACTTGCATGAGCCCTGCTGCTTGCCCCAAACCCCGCCCGATAGATGGCATCGGTGACGGAAGGGGCTGTTTTCAGGTGTTTTTTGAACCGCCTGTTTTGCAGGTATTGGCCATATGCTTTGGGGCTTAAGCCGCATGCCGCCTTGAAAACCCGCTGAAAATGGGCCGGACTCAACTTCGCTTGGGCGGCGAGCTCTTGAAGAGAAGGAATCTGGTGGGCCTGCTCGATACGCCGACAGGCATCGATGATGCGCTGGATGTTTGAGGGCTCGATTTCATCGGGCCGGCACCGCCGACAAGGGCGATAGCCGGCAGTTTCAGCTTTCTCGGCGGATGTGAAGAAAACCGTATGTTCTCGCCGGGGCAGGCGGGAGGGACACCCGGGGCGGCAAAAGATGCCGGTGGTGATCACCCCGTAAAAAAACGACGCGTCTCTCTCCCGTACCACCAAAGCCCGCCATCTTTGTTCATCGATTGTGCCGGTATCCGCTGACTGTGTCATAAGACCATGAGATTGTGGATGATCTTTCATGGCGCCTAATTACGCCGCTAAGCCACCAACACCATAACGATACACCAATCCAGAGACATTCTGATTGTTGCGATCAAATTGAAAATATATCGATGAGTCGCGGCAACCCCTTATCTGGGCGATCGGGATTTTTTCTTGAAGGATTCGGATTTAATGCCGTGCTCACGCATAAGCCGTTGCAGTCCCTGGCGCTGCATGCCGCTTGCCGCCGCGGCATGGGAGACGTTGCCGTGATAACGTTCAAGCAGCCGGGTGATGTAGGTACCGGTAAATCTGTTCACCACCGCTTTTTTGGCCTCATTATACGGTTGCAGGTGCAGGGCGGTATCGTCGGCTGGGTGTTCACGGTGATGGAGGTCGATACCCGGTTCACCCAGATCACCACGTTCGATACGCTCGGGGCCGCTGAGCAGGACGACCCGTTTGATGGTATGGCGCAGCTCTCTGACGTTGCCGGGCCAGGCACGGCGGTAGAGATGGTGCAGTGTTTCGGGGGAGAAATGCAAATTTTTCTTGTTATAGCGCTGTCGGTAATGATCAAAAAAATGATGAATGAGAAGCGGCACGTCCTCTTGCATCTGGGCAAGGTTCGGCATGGTGATGGTCACCACGTTGAGCCGATAGAACAGATCCTCGCGAAACTCGCCCGTCGCCATTTTCTGTTCGAGATCCTGATTGGTTGAGGCGACCACCCGCACATTCACCCCGATCGTTTTATTCTGGCCAAGCGGCTGAATCTGTTTTTCCTGAAGCACCCGCAATAACTTGGTTTGCAGGGGGACGGCGATATCGCCGATTTCATCGAGCAAGATGGTTGAGCCGTGCGCTTCCTGAAACAACCCCTTCTTTTCCTTGACGGCGCCGGTAAATGCCCCTCTTGTAAAGCCGAACAACTCGCTTTCCAGAATATGCTCGGGCAGCGCCGGACAATTCACCGTCACCATCGGCCGGGCGCGGCGGTTGCTGAGGCTGTGCAGGGCGCGTGCCGCCAGTTCCTTGCCGGTGCCGCTTTCACCCCGGATGAGTACGGTGGTGTCGGTATCGGCCACTCGTGAGATAAGCGAGAGGGTGCGTCGCAACGGCTCACTCTTGCCGATGAACCCCGCCGGCGAGGAGGTTTCAGCAAGCTGTTTCTGAAGCTGCTGGTTGGCGCGAAGCAGGGCGGTGCGCTCGGCGCCCTTGTTGACGACGCGGACGATATGATCCTGCTCAAACGGTTTTTCAAGAAAATCGTAGGCCCCGTCCTTAAGGGCCTGTACCGCCATGTCGATGGTGCCGTAACCGGTCATTATAATGACTGAAATGTCCGGATCGATGGCCCGGATCCTGGTAAGCAGGGAGAGTCCATCGATGTCCGGCATGCGGATATCGATCACCGCTACCGAAATCAGGGTCTGCCGAAGTGTTTCAAGGGCACTGGTCGCGGACAATGCGGTGGCAACTTCCAGGCCGCACTTTTTCCGCAGTACCAGTTCCAGCATGGCGAGCATGTCCGGTTCATCATCGACGATCAGTACCGCGGAGGTGGGTTCGAGGGTTGTGGTGGCTGGTTGTTCCACGGGAACTCGACTATTGCTGGAAGGAGGCGATGTAGTAAAAATAGTGCTGAATAAATTTGCCGGTGATCACCTGCGCGATGGTGACCCGCGGCGGCTGCATGGCCCGAATTTCAAAAAGGGAATAAAACAGCTCCCGGGAAAGATGGGCAAGCTCTTTTTCCACGCTTTCCGCCAGCTCCGGGGCAACCGCGCCGCCGTCCAGGCGACAGCGGGCCGGGCGAAAGCGAAAGAGCCTGCCACCCGCGGTGGTGAGAAGAAGCTCGTCCGCCGTGGGGGGCGGCGCCCCGGCAACCGTGTCCTGATCCTGGATCACACTCACCGCCGCCTGCAGCTCGGTACGCTGGCTCCGGCTCAACACCACGTTGACATGTTCATGCAGATAGAGGGCCTCGATAAGCTCGACTTGTGCTGAAAGCGGGCAACCATGGTGATCGATTTGCTCCTCATCCTGCATCCGCCGTCCATCCTCATGATCGAGGCGGGCCAGAAGCGTTTCGTAATGGTTAAAAAAAACATCCAGCCCCAGGTCGGTATCACGATTGGCGGCGGTGGGCTCGCCGATGGTGAGTTTGCCCTCCTTTTTGCCGAATTTACGTAACAGCCACCACTGCGAAAAGTTGGTGGGGGTGGCCCTGGTCTTTTTCAATAATTTGCCGGCCTCTTTGAGGGTGAAGCCGCGCCGCAACAGGTAGGCGGTGACGAAGGTGCCGGTACGGCCGATACCGTGACGGCAGTGGACCAGCACCTTCTTACCCAGGTAAAAGGCTTCATCGAGCCAGGCTAATCCCTGCTCCATTTCCGCCATGCCCGGCGCCGTTTCATCGGGTATGGGCAGGTAGAAGACCTCAAAACCGGCTTTTTCTTCAATATGGTGGAGGTCGCAGTACTCCCCGCACAGATTGACGATGGCGCCGATGCCCTGGTCTCTGATGCTGTCCAGCTCCGCATAGGACATTGGAGCATGGCCGACGGCGAGGGAATCGGTTATCCAAGTGAGCAGGTACGCCATGGTTTTGCGATGTTTATCTTCTCTTAAGTGGAAAAATCGTAGGTGCCGGCAAAGAAATCGGCGACCAGCGAATCAATCCGTTCTTCGTCGTGCAGCCGCATGTCCAGCAGTCTGGTGGCGGCCAGCAAGATGCCCATCTGTTGCAGCAGGCGACCGGTGTCATCTGAGTTGAAACGGGAAATGCGGGCATCGAGGGTGTCACCGAGTTGAGTGCAGTGGAATTGCAGGCGGTCAAGCACCCCATGGATAAATTGTAAACGCAGCAGCTTGCCGCTCTCATCGCCACCGCCGCCGGCAAAGCGCAGCAGAATATAGTTTTTTTGCGGATCCCCGCCGCAGACGCTGTCCAGCAGACTAAAATGGTAGCCGAATCGGAGGTTAAAGTTCAGATAGTCGTGTCCCAGCAGCATATAGCTTGTCAGGGCAGCATCATCCTTGGCGGCGATCCCGCCGGCCATGGCCACCGAATCGTAACTGTGCCAGTCATAGTGAGAATGATTGTGCCAGCTTATCGCCTCGTTCGTCAAGCCCCGCCAGAAATATTGAAAAGCCGGTGAACCGATATCCTCGGGTGAGACCTGGCCGTTATTGTCTGCTTTGCCACATACCCGGGCATCAAGGGCTATGACGCGAATCTTCAATGGCAGGGCTGAATCCAGGGTAAGACTTGCGGTTTTTCGAAAGGGTGAGTCGGGGTGGTACGAGAACATGGCGTAAATCGCCTGTTCATGGGCAAATCGCATGATATCGTGCAGGGATCGACATCCCGATGGGCGGAACTCGGCCCCGGTGGGGTCGGTGAGGGAGAGCGGCGTGCAGAATTGCAATGCCAGGGCAAGGGCTTTGCTCACCGGACTGGTTTCCCGTATCAGTTTACGCGGCGCAGTCTGTTCGACGGCGCTGAGCAATCCCCGGTAGACCTCCTGGCGGGAGGCATCGACGGTGATCGGCTGGCCCTCCGTCAGTTGATCCACTTGGTCGCCCGCCTGGACAATGACCGGGATGGAAAATTCCCGGGCTACCGAGGAGAAATGATCGGCAACGCTGCCCTGTCTGGCAATTACCGCGTTCATGACGGGCAGCAGTGAAACGAGCTCCGGGGCAGTGACCGTACAGACAAAAACCCCGCCATCCGGTGGTGTCTGCATATCTGAATTATAGAAACAGACCGTTCCTGAGCCGATTCCCGCTGATGCCGTTTGCCCGGCTTTGAAAAGAAGCGGTAACGATACCTTTACGGCATCGGTGGCGGGGGCGGTGACCGGGGGGTGGGCCGGGCGGCTCTGGACGATAAAAACGGCGTCTTCAGCGGTTGCGCACCATTCAACATCGCAGCTGGTGTGCGCATCGGCGCCAATTTTTCCGCCATATTCAACCAGTTGGTGGACGACTGCCTGAGGCAGGGCGGAATTATGGTGATCTGGCCGGTCAGGGGAAACGGAAGACGGTACCCTGCTCACCCGCATCTGGGCACCGTGGCCGTGGCCGCTCATCATCGCCTCTCCCAAACCGTCGACCCAGTAGAGGTGAAAATCCCCGTCCGCCTCAGACGGAATGGTCATGACTCCGCTTACCTTAGCCTCCACCATTTCCAGCACCAGCACCGCCATGGGTGTGGCCTGGTCATCAAGACCATTGAAAATACGATATTGCAGTGGGGCGGGTTCATATTTGCTGGCCAGTACCCGCAGACAGGCGTGGCCCAGATCGGCCGCCTCCACCTGCAGTATGGAGCGGTACTGCCCGGCAAAGGAGAGCTCCGAGTCCTCTCCCACCGCACTGGAGCGCACCGCAAACCGCACCACAGTTCTGCCCCGGCTCAGTTTTTCAGCATAAGAGTGCAGCAGTCGGGTGATCTCCTCGGGCAGCGATGCGGAAAGAATATGGGTGGTGATTATCTCGGACACCTCGTGCAGCAGCCTATCTGAAGAGTTGTCCAGCCGCGCCAGCTGTTCATCGATGAGAGTGGGCAGACCGTTTGCCGCGGCGATGGCCTGCCAGCCCCTGGTGGTGAGCACAAACCCGGCTGGAACCGGAAGATTATGCTCGTGGATTAACCGCTGCAGATGCATGCTCTTGCCGCCGATAAGTGACTCCGGCAGATAGGATTCGGATAAGGGTGCCACCAGTACCCCATCGGTAATTGGCGGGGGAGGGGCAAGGGCGAAGCGGGCATAGAAATCGAACTTCTTATGGTACTCGTGTAACACGGTAAAACGTGCCGGTGCCAGAATATCAAGATGATCCAGCATGGCGCCGATATGGTCGGAGAGGCGATGCAGCAGAACCCGCAGTCTGGCGCTGTCGACCGCACTTCCCTGCTGTTTGATAAGCTCCAGTTCGGCGAGCACTCTATGGGCGCATCGGTCTTCCTCGAGCAACTCCTTAAATGTCTGATACCGTCGACGCAGCAGCCTGTCCGGCGCTATAATCTTGCTCCAGGACTGTTTGAGTAAACCAAGCATAATGGTGCGGCTCATCCATCTTCAGCCGTGGCCGAGAGCAATCGGTTTCGGCGTTTGCGGAGCATGTATCCACCAATCAGGGTGGCAAGGTAGAAGATAAAGAACAATTGCTGGGTGGATAATTGGGCTATTTCCCATCCGCGGGCCGGGAAGGCAAATCCGGTGGTGCCTCCGAAGACATTTTCCAGCCAGAAATTAACCAGAAATATGGGGAGCAGGTAGGTCGTGCCGAACCGGGCGAATTTGCCGGCGAGATACTGATTGTAATCCTCGTCGATATCGTCGTCCACCACCTTTTCCAGACGTTCACGGGCGGGATAGCCGGCAAGTGCACGCAGTTCGTCCCGTTGCGCCCGTTTCGCGGTGAACTGCTCTTTGAATGCCTGGTCGGCCTGCTCCGTTTTGCAGAGCCGGCGAATAAAAAAGGAGAGCATGGCGGTGAGGCCCCCCACCGCGGCAACCTGCAGAGAAAGGGGGGTTCCGAGTGCTGCCAGGGGCTGGAGTAGAACAAGCTCCAACCCCTGGCCGATGGTAATGAAAAGAGGATTGATGAACCCGTCATAAAGACCGTCCAGCACTCGCAGAAACGGTGAAAGAAGGGAATCAAGGTTCATCGATGGTTACCTCTAGCGGAGAAACGGAATGAGCTGGGTATAGTTCATGAACACGATTATCAGTGCAATCGCAAGCATGCGCTTGAGTAAAATTTCCGGCAGATGCTTTTGGATGCGGGGGCCGACCATGCCGCCGACAATGGCGCCGGCGGCGATCACCGCTGCCATCAGCCAGTCAGGTTGGTAGCCCATCAGAAAGTACTTGGAAATACCGCCCAGCGAGGTGGCAAAGGTGCCGGCCAGGGCGATGGGTACCGCCAGATACATGGGATAGCCCATAATCGTGGTCATAAACGGCATAAACATAAAGCCGCCGCCGACGCCAAATGATGAGGCGATCATTCCCATCAGAATACCGGCGATGAGCATCATCAAAGGGCGGGCGACAAAGGTTTCTCCCCAGAATTTCATGTCAAACTTGACCAGGTTGAACTTCTCAAACTCAACCTTGCCCAGCTCCATCGCTTTGCCCGACTGCTTTGCCTCTTTTACCGCCGCGTTGAACTTCTGGATGATGGCCTTCATCGCCTTTTTCTTCTCGATGGCGCTTGGCAGACTCTCCATAAAGAGCTTGATGCCGATGACCAGGCAGATGATTCCCAGCCAGAATTTATATGCCTTGAGGGGTAGATATTTAGCGGAAAAGTTCGGTCCCAGGAAAAATGCACCGATAACGATACCGGCGGCAAAAAACAACGCCACCGGCCAGGCGAATCGTTTCTCCTTGAAATAGGTGCGCAGCCCGGTAATGGGTGAGCACAGCGTCAAAAAGAGGTTGGTGGGCTTGATGGTGTTGGCCGCGTTGATGCCGATGGGCCCTTTGGTCCCGAGAATCGTTACCTGAAAGGCGGCGGTAAAGAGGCCGCCGGCGGCGCCCATGATGACGAAGAGACAGCCGATGATGAACGCACCGGCAAAGACCACCAGCGGATTCATGTAGATGCTGGCGTTGGAGAAAAAGAAGCCGGATTTTTCAACGGTGAATGAACCGGCCTCAGCCCCATTGACCCACACCTTCATGGAGGTGTCCGGCCTGATATTTTTATATGGGGTCATTGTCATGGTGAAGGTGCCGTCGGTCTTGTTCAGGCTCAGGCTGGTGCCCTTGTTCCAGTCTTCCTGGTCACTTTGCTGATCGCTGATGATCATCCGGGCGTTGCCGCCGCCGATGGGACGCTCCTTGGAGATGGTGTTGATGCCGAACTGATCTTCATGGGTAAATCGTAAAAAATCCCATTGCGCCTTATCCTGGGCCGGACCCAGTTGCGTCTTGATGGTTGCCTCGATGTCATCCCATCCCTTGATTTTATTTACCCTTACCTTGTATTTAAACGGCGGGAAGGCAAACAGTCCGCTGGTCTGCCCCTTCCAGCTTTCCTGGGCGGTGGCCAGCGATTCCGGGTTGCTGGTGACAACGTAGTAGATGGGCGGGATGGCGGTATCGCCAAACGCATTTTCACCGCCTCTGCCGTCACGCAGCTGTTCCAGCTCTTTGGCGCCGGGGGCGTCCGCGGGCCTGAACATCTGCTCCATGGCGACGACGATGTAAATGTCCTGGCCGGGATCGATGGATCCTTTCACCGTAATGGGGCTACCGGCTTCAACCGCCGTTGCCGACAGGGTTGCCTCGACCCCACTACCGGCAGCCGGATTATAGAGCAACCCGACAAGGGTGATTGCCGCAAGTAAACTGATTCGTTTCATCTTCTCCTCCTTTGGTTTGGTTTGTATGAACTGTTGGTAAGGGTGACTTGGTAAATTCCCTTTTCAGGCAATCGCAATGGTGCTTTGAACATTGTCTTCCGGCGGTATCAGGTAGATAATCGGGGGGACAATGTCTTTTCCGTCCTGATCTTCAAAAACAAGGCCATTTTCAAGATTCTCTCAGGTTTTCGCGGGGTGCCACGGTGATGAAGTGAGTTCGACAATGCGTGCATCGCCCACATAATCCTTGCTTTCAAATCCGGTTACCGCGGTCATTTCCTTGGTGAGCGCGCCAATTGCCCGTAAATTCTTTATGATCAGCTGTAGTTCAGCCATGGTCTGCTGGTCGCTGATATCGTCCACCAGCAGTTGCGCCGTACCAAGGGCGGCAAACAGGGGGGAATTGATGTTGTGGGCGGCGGTGCCGGCCATTTCGACAACCCCTTGCAGTTTCATTTTCTCCAGTTTTTCCTTTTCCAGCAGTTTCTGGTCGGTGATGTCGCGCACCGCTTCGATGATTATCTCGATTTTACCGTCATCATCAAAAATCGGGCTCAGATGGCGCTCGAACCACAGATCATGGTCGCCATGGGAAAGTTTGTCCAAAATAGCCACCGGCCGGCCATCGGTAAAAACCCTGTCCACCGGGCAGTCCTCGCGCCGTGGTGAGGCCCACGGCGAGATCTCATGGTAGTCCCGGCCGAGCACATCTTTTTCGGCAATCCCATGGGTTTTACAGAACATCTTGTTGACCATGATGATGCGCCGGTCAGGGCTGAGCACCAAAAGCTGCAGCCAGAGCGAATCCATGATGGTGGTGAGGAATCGTTCATGTTCCTCGATCTGGTTGAACAGCAGCTCGATCTTACGATATGTTCTCGCTTTTTCGATGGCGTTGCCGCCTTCCTCAGCCACCGACATGGCGAAATCAATCTCCGCCGGGGTGAACAAATGGTGATAGGCGGTGAGCAGCCGCAGGACGCCAATCACTTCCGAGCCGCTGCGCAGCGGCACGGCAAGAATCGACTTGATCCCTTCCTGGAGAATCTCCTCGTGATAGTTGACCCGCACATCTTTGGTGGCATCGTAGATTGCCACCGGCTCTCCGCTGAGTGCCTTGAAGATGGCATCTTCGCGGCTGATTGAGCCGCGATTGAGATAATCGTCGGAAAGCCCCGAAGCGGCCATCAACTCCAACCGATTGGTGGCCGGGTGAAGCAGGCGGATGGTGCAGGCGGAAACCTCCATAATCGGCGGCAGCTGCTGGACGATTGCGTTGAGAATCTGGTTGAGATCAAGGGTGGAGTTGACCAGTTGGGAAATATGCCGGACTGCCTTGAGATAGCTGATCTGCTGGGCCATCTCTTCGTGCATGCGGCTGTTGGCAAGGGCTATGCCGATCTGCTCGGCCAGGGCCATGCAGAATTCCACCTGCATCCGACTGAAGGTTCGCGGCCGTTTGCTGAGCAGACGCACGAGTCCGGCCACCTCGTCCTTGTAGACGATGGGCAGCGAAAGTACGCTGACGATACCCTCCGCGGCGATGGCCTCTTTGCTTCTCTCATCGCCTTCCAGATGCAGCCCGCTGCGACTGGCCGGCTCGCCGCGGCGCACGGCGGCAAGTACCTCGGCGGTATCGATGTAGGCGCGGGAGAGGTACTCGGGGGAAACACCCCGGGCGGCACCCACCACGAAGGTGTTGGTGGCCTTGTCCAGCAGCCGGATGGTGGCGCCCTCCAGGTCGAGCAGTCCGGGCAGGGTACTAACCACCATATCCATGACCTGCTGCGGTTCATGCACCATGCTGATCAGTCGCGTCACCTCTTGAAATACCGTGAGGTATTGAGAGTGCCGATAATTTTCAGCGTCTGTGGGCATGTCTACAGGCGTCATGCTGGTGGTCATTGGATCTCTGATTAGCGCCGGTCAGGCCAGTACCTGGGCGACCTTTTCTTCCAGTTCCTGTTTATCTATGGGCTTGACGCAATATTCACTGGCGCCCAGATCCAGGGCCTCTCGGGCGGTTTCGATGGTGGGATAGCCGGTGAGCATGATGGCCCTGATTGCCGGATTTATTTCCTTGAGCCTGGCCAGCACCTGGACGCCGCTCATCTTCTTGAGTTTGATATCGAGGATTGCGCAATCAACCGGATGATTGGCGGCATGGGCGATGGCCTGTTCTTCATCGGTGAAGTCGCTGACCAGATAGCCCTTGCGTTCCAGAATTTTTTTGATAAGGACAACGGCATCGGGGACATCGTCCAGCACCAGTATGTTGGCACCCGTATTCGTCATGATTTTTCCTCGTGCTTTTCTGATGATTCAGTGGAGATAACCGGCAGGGTCAGGTGAAAAGCGGTTCCTTTACCGTCCGCCACCGGGCTTTCCACCCGTATCGAGCCACCATGTTCCTGTAAAATTCCATAGGTGACGGAAAGGCCGAGACCGGTGCCGTCACCTACTTTTTTGGTAGTGAAAAAGGGATCGAATATTTTTTGTTTGATATCATCACTGATTCCGGTGCCGGAATCGATGACCCGCGCGGTAAGATGGGCTCCCTGCTGCACAGTTTCGATGACAATGGTGCCGCCGTCGACCATGGCGTGCTGGGCGTTGTTGATCAGGTTGATGAACACCTGGCGCAATTTTTCCGCATCGCCGCGCACCTGCGGCATTTGCGAAGCGAAACGACGGATTACTTTAATACCGTTGATGTTGAGGGTGTGCTCGGTCACCGCCAGAACTTCCTCGATGATGTCGTTGAGGTTGAGCGGCGCCGTATCGCTTCCCGCCTGCCGTGAAAATTTCAGCAGGTCGGCAACTATTTTACGGCACGACTTGGTCTGCCGCTCCACCACCTGCAGGTTGTTATAGGTCTCGCTCTCTTTGGGAAAATCGTCCATCATCAGCTGGGAGTAGCCGAGGATTATGCCCAGCGGCGTGTTGATTTCATGGGCGACGCCCGCCGCCATCTGCCCCACCGAGGCCATCTTTTCCTGGTTGATAAGCTGCTGAGTCATGGTGTGCAGCCGGGTCATATCCTTGCCGATTCCCTCATGGCCGATCACCGCACCGCTTTGATCAAAGATACTGTTGGCCGAGATCAATAGATGGTGCAGGGAGCCGTCCTTGCCGATGCATTCGATTTCAAAATCGCTGATCGAGCCGGTTTCCTCCACCGCCCGTCGGTAATCATGTAATTGTTCAGGTCGAGCAAAGAGGTCAAACAGGTTGAGAGAAGCGGGGTGCTCGCCATAGCCGAGCATTTCCAGACCGCTGGAATTGATATCGGTAATGGTTCCGTCAATATCGCAGAAGTATACGATGTCTTTTGAGTTTTCAAAAAAATTGCGGAATTTTTTCTCAGATGTTGAAAGATCTTCGGTGCGTTCTTCCACGATCGATTCAAGGTCGGTGTTGAGGCGCTGCAACTCTCGTGCCGCTGCCGCCAGTTTGCTGGCCTCGGCGCTGATCACCTTATAGGCGGCAAATCCCTTGTGGTAGTAGATGGTGACCGCCGCCACCGAGATCATCAGGGTGGTGTTGAACCCGCCGGAAAAGGGCGACAGGGTGCGCCACGCGGATCCATTTCCGGTAAAGGTCAGCACGATTCGCACCATGTGGCCGACCCCCCGGGAAAAGGCGAAGGCGGTCATGGCGATGGTGAAGTAATAGAGAAATCCCCAGATGAAGTTATCCGGCTCCAGGCTACTGAGGCGATGAGCGTAATTGAGTGCCATGACGGCAAAGACAATGGCCAGACCGGAGCCGAAAAAGTCAACCAGGGTGGCGGGCAGCAGGGAGATGCCGTTCATGGCCGGCGCTCCCGCCGCGTAAGGGCATCACGATAAAAACAGCGCAGGCTGATCATCAGCGCCAGCAGGGCCGGAGTGAAGAGCAGATGATCCATCTTGGTGAGATAGTGGAGCGCTTTGGCAATGGTGATTGGATAGGTGATGAGCTCATGCCAACTTCCCTTATTCAGAAAATCATCAATGCTGAGATACTCCTGCACCTGATGGCCGGTGAAGGCAATGACGTTCCAGGCAATGGTCAACAGGCAGAACAATTGCAGGTACTTCCACCCTCTTTCACTGAATTCCTGGGTTCTTCTGGTGTGCCAGACCAGGTAGGCGAGGGCGCCGGCAAAGAGGATGTGGGCGATCTGGTGGACGTAGAGTCCCTCCGGTTCGCCGTGCGACTGCAAAGCCCACGCGTATTCCGGCCATGCGAGCATGAGGGAAAGGGCGGCAAGGGCGAATATATTTCTCGATATGTTCGATATCATGGAAGTCTCCAGGCAGATACCAAAGCATTAATCGTGCCTAAAAGAGTGGACAATCAACATCGGTTTAAATATCAAATGATATTATATAGATAGAATCTTTAATCGCTGCTTGTTGCGAATTGGGTGAATAAGGGCGGCGGATGAATATATTTGTATGCACTTTTATTGTTGCACTAAAGTGGGGAAGAGTTTGCCCAATCTCCCTTACTATCGTGTCTGCTGAGAAAATTCATGGTGAGATGCCGGGTAACTAAAGTGCAAAATAATTAGTGCACTTTAATAACATATTGAAATAATATTATTTATTTCTAGACCGGCAGGTGCAAAACAGCCATTGCGCATCATGCATGATGCATCTTGGCTGAGATTTTGCTCAAAATCATGTCGTTTTGATCTGGAGTCCGGTTTGAGCAGGCCAGAAGGGGCTCATAAAAAGCCTCAAAGCTGCTTTCCACCGTCATCTCCGCGATCGATTGCACCAATCAAGGGCGGAATGCGGGGGGGAATCCTGAAATTTCATATCATTATCGAGGTCAGATAACCGGTAGTGTGGCGGGGGCTAGAGATTTAACGATGCCATCATATTTTATTGGAACGTAAATTGCATAAAATTGACTGATTTTGAATAGACTGATTCTTATATCAACAATGAACTTTACCTGTACCGAGGAGGAATGTATGGATCAGCAGGAACCCAATGGGTATGCTCCCCTGTATCGCTTTTTTGCCGCGCTGCTCGTCGATGAGCCTACCCTGCAAACCGTTGAGGCATTGTGTTCGCGGCGGTTTCGTGAACTCTGTGGCTGGAGCTTTGAAGGAGCCGCGGAGAGTGGAGAGAAGGAGATTGCGGCACGATTTACCGCCTTTCTCAACCGGCGCAATACCCAAGAGCTCTATAAAGAGCTGCGCTATGAGTATGCCGATCTGTTTCTCAACGCCGGTGCCAATCCCGCCTTTCCCTATGAGTCGGTGCATGTTTCCGGGACGCCGCTGGTCAATCAGCAGCCGGTGTTCGATCTGCGTGACAACATGCGCTCCTACGGGGTACACGTAGATCCGGAGTTCAAGGACCTTGACGATCATGTCAGCGTCGAACTGGAACTCTGTGCCTACCTGCTCGAGCAGGGAAACAGCGACGGTTACAAAGAGTTTTTTGCCACCACTCTGTCCGCCTGGGCGCCCGATTTCTGTACTCAGTTGGAGAATTGTGCGCAGACTCCTTTTTATCGCGAACTGGCACGGCTGCTGGCCTCCTTTATTCGCTTGCGCGGCGAGCGGATCTCAGGAGCTGCCGCCGCACCTGTTGACGATGATTGGGCCGCTCGATTTACCCGGGCTATAGCCGAAGTCGGCCTCGACCGGCCCGGCCAAATCATCAGAGAGGGCGCTCGGGAACCGGCGCCGAACCGCGAAGTTCCCAGCCACTGTTATACCTGTGGTGCTCTGTGTGGAATGACGGCGAAGGTGGTGGACAACATCATGGTAAAAGTCGGCGGCCTGCAGGGAGACCCCAAGGGCGGCGGCAGGCTGTGTCCAAAAGGCGCCGCCGCCACCAAACACATCCATAGCGCCTATCGTCTCAAGGCGCCACTGATCCGTGAAAACGGCCGTTTTCGCAAGGCGAGCTGGGATGAGGCGTTAACCCTTGTCGCCGATAAATGCAGTACCATCGAGCAGGGCAAGCTCGCCTATTTCCGCGGCAACGATTTTGCCAATTTCGTCCATGAGGCTTTTTTTGAGCATCTCGGCTGCCCCAAGGGAACCCATCGCACCATGTGCGACAACGCCAACCGCATGGCTACCGAACATATTCTCAATGATAAGCGGCCGTGGATCAACTATGACGAATCCGACTATATCATCCTGTTCGGCAACAATGAACTGGCAACCTCATACGGGCAAAAGAAAACAGCGGCGCTGAAGCGTGCTCTTGATCGCGGTGCCAAACTGGTGGTGTTTGACCCGCGCAAATCGGAAACCGCCGCCAAGGCAACCACCTGGCTGCCGCTCAAGCCCGGAACCGATGGTGCCGCCGCCATGGCCATGGCCCACGTGATTATCACCGAGGAGCTGTATGATAAGGATTTCGTGCAGCAATGGACCAGTGGTTTTGAGGAGTTCAAAAATCGGGTGATCGGTGAGGAGGACGGTATTGCCCGTACACCTGAGTGGGCAGAGCCCATTTGCGGTATCGCCGCCGATTCCCTGCGCACCGTTGCCAGAGATTTCGCGGCCGCTTCTGCCAAAGGGGTGTTGTCCTGGACCGGTCTTGCCCAGGGCCCCAACGGTCACTGGGCCACCGCCGCGATTCAGGCTCTGAATGGATTGTGCGGCACCTTCGATGCGCCCGGCGGACCATCTCTGCCGTTCAAGCGCAAGCTCGGCTCGGCCTGGCGCGACGGCCAGCGGAAGCCGGAGAAAAAGGCGGCGCCGAAACTGGATAACTATCTGTTGTGGTCGGGCTGGTCACCGGCCAAGTTTGAACAGCAGGTGGCCGATGGCCGCATTACCGGGCTTATCTCTTATTGGGCCGACCCGGTACTGACCTGGGGTAACTCCGAGTCGGTGGGACGCGGTCTGGAGCAGCTCGACTTTTGTGTGACCATCGATGCCTTCATGTGCAACACGGCGCTGTACAGCGATGTGGTGCTCCCCGATGCCACCTGGCTGGAACAGGCCCAGGTAAAGCCGGACTGGTTATACGACGCCTTTATCAGCTATTTTGCCGAGGTCGTACCGCCCATGTACGACTCACGGCCCATGTGGCGCATCGTTCAGGGGCTGGCCGAGAAGATGGGGATGGCCGAGGCGGTGCCGTGGCAAAGTATTGACGAGGCCTTTGAAAATCAGCTCCGCGATCTGCCCTTCAGTCTGGCCGACTTACGAGAGCAGGGATACATCATCACCGATGAGGCGCAGTATTATAAATATCGCACATGGGGCTCCATCAACCCGCCGGCCGGCTACGGCAGCTCCGGAACCTCCAAGACCGGTAAGTTTAATTTTCTCAATCCGGTCAGTGTTGACAAAGGGGTGGACGCCCTTCCTGATCACAAGCCCATTGATCCGGTATATGAGCCTGATGATGAGTACCCGTTTATCTTCGGCAATTTCAGGATCTTCCAGCATGAACACTGCTCCACCTTCAACAACTTCCAGTTGATGAAGCTGCGCAAAACCAATGCCTTGGTGATCAACAGTGATGACGCCGGTTCTCTGGGTATTGCCGACGGCGATACGGTTCGGGTCAGCTCACCCTGGGGCAGCACCATCATCAAGGCCGAAGTGAGTGAGGACATGCGCCGGGGTGTTCTCGGTGCGGCCGGCGGCTATGGTCACCTGCGCGGACTGGAAGGCGATCCCAAATATCCCGATTTCGGCGGGGTGAACGTTCCCGGCGCATTGATGCCGCCCAATGTTACCGAGCCCACCGGCGGTACCCCACTGCTCAAATACGTCAAGACCAGGGTGGAAAGATTCAGCGCCTGACGCCACCGCAAACCACCGTCAACCGGCCGGCATGAAACGTGCCGGCCGGTTGATGCGCCGTACATCAAGTTCCGGGGACGGCTTGTCCATCTCGTGGTGGTCTGCCACCAAGCTGCATCATGCCCACTTCAGGGCATATTCTTCCGCATTCTAGGCAACAGCCTGTTTTTCCTGGCTGGTCAGTCAGCTTCTATCACATCATATCTATTTCTGGACAACGGATGGCACTCTTGGAAACATGCCTGGGGGCGAATGTGCGGTGACCGCACACCGCGAAAAGATACATAAAGTTACATAATAATACATTTTTGCTTGCGCTGTATAGCACGTCTTGTTACGTTTTGAAGCAATTCATCCGTTGCAAAGGGGACTAGTTCCGGTAATATGTTGAAATTAATCAGATAAATATTTCTTCAGTTTTGGCATTTAAATTGCTCTCTACCTGCTGTATGTGTATCCCTCAGTCTGTTTGTTGATTATTTTACCCTAAAGAGGCTGGCATATGTCATCAATTGCCCTATTTCCATGTAGTTTCACGCCGGCTGCTCAGGTTACTGAGAGTTTGGTCAAATCACTGGGACTCACCTTGTATAACGATGAGGATCTGATCAGAGATACCTGTAAAAAGTACGATATCGATCCGGTTACCCGCGTCGAACCCAAGACGATTCGCCAGATGATCTATCAGAAGACTTCGGTTTTTAACCAGTTCACCCTGGAGAAGGAAATAGTCGTGAACAAGTTAAAAACAGTGCTTTATGAAAAACTGGAATCGCAGGATGCATATCTGTTTTATGGTTTTCATGCACTTCTCATTCACCCATCTGTTTCGCATATTTTGAAGGTGCTTGTGGTTGACAACAAAAGTGCCCGCATTGAATGGGCTATGGGAGAGGGACTGTCAGCGAAAAAAGCTGAAAAAGCAATCCGTAATGATGATATCAGCGCCTTTGCCTGGGTTGATTTCATTCACCAGACGAAACCATCTGACAGGAAGCTGTATGACCTGGTGTTACCGGTAAAAGATAAGACGGAACAGGAAATAACCGAAGAAATCACCAAGCGCTTTCATACAACTTCGGTGTTGCGTACGGCCCAGTCCAAAAAGGCAATCACCGATATGGTTTGCGCCGTCAGGGTTGAGCGGATTTTACTCTGTAACGGCCATAAGCTCGCCGTTACAGCCGACGACGGCATCATTACCCTGAGCGTCAATAAGAGCGTGACGAGTTTGGCCAGATTGACCGAGGAACTCGTTGAACTTGCCCAGCAGGTGGCCGGTGTTGAGCAGGTTAAGATCGTTCAGGATCCCAGCTATGACGCATCGATCTATCGCAAGCAACGATTTGGGTTTCCATCAAAAGTACTCTTTGTCGATGATGAAAAGGAATTTGTGCAGACCGTTTCACAGCGGTTGATCAGCAGGGATGTCGGCACCTACGGGGTCTACAACGGGGAAGATGCGCTGGAATTGGTGACCGAAGACCGCCCTGATGTGATGGTGCTTGATCTGAAGATGCCGGGGCTGCACGGTGTGGAGGTCCTGCGTCGGACCAAGGAGATTGCCCCGGAAGTAGAGGTCATTATTTTAACCGGCCATGGAACCAGCGAAGATATGGAGCAATGCATGAAGCTCGGGGCATTTGCCTACATGAACAAGCCGGTGAATATCGAAGAGCTGTCCGCCTCCATTAAAAAGGCGTATGAGCGAATACAGCACCGCGAAGCCGTTTAACGGTGATGTGCGGACAGACTATATGAAACCATGAGGGGATTGACAAAATGGACGAGAAACTGAACGCCAGAGTGTTGTTGGTTGATGATGAGGAAGACTTCCTCCAGTCGCTTTCCCAGCGGCTTGAAACGCGTGGGCTAAAGGTAGAAGCGGCAACCAGGGGAGAGGACGCAGTCGATATGGTTGATCAGCAGGATTTTGATGCCATTGTTCTTGACCTGGCCATGCCGGGAATGGACGGCCTCGAGACACTCAAACGTATTCGAGAAAAGCACCCGGAAGCGGAGATCATTATGCTCACCGGCCAGGCATCCATCAAGAGCAGTGTGGAAGCGATGAAACTCGGAGCGGAGGATTATCTTGAGAAACCGTTCGACATCAATGAGCTGATGGAAAAAATCGGCGAGGCCAAAGAAAAGCACGTCCTCGTTCTTAAGCAAAAGTCGAAGCAAGAGATCGAGCAGATTCTCAAAGCGAAATCCTGGTAAGCTCCCAGAGCTGCTTTTCACTGCCTGGGGCAGATTTGAGCTGAAAAAGCACCGCCGAGCGCTCTTTGCTCTGATAGTGCGAAGCCCATCGCCCTTTCTCGGCACATGGTGTCATATCTCCAGGTTACCGAATTTGAATATATGGTGAAATCATGTCTAATGCAAAACAAGGCGCACTAAAAGAAGATATAGGCAGCCGTGCCGCTCCCGTTGACTACAGACGCCTCTTTTTTATTCTGCTTGGAATCGGGCTTTTTTCAATCATTTACTGGTGCCCACCGCTCCCGGATGCAGTTGACCCCCTGGGAGAGAACTTTGAGCTCAGCAAACAGGCCAAAGGGGCGCTGGCAATTTTTGCCCTCGCGGCAACCTGGTGGGTGGCGGAAGTTGTCCCCATCGGGGTGACAAGCCTTACTATCGGCACTCTGCAGGCACTGTTTCTGATCAGAGAGCCGTCGGTGGCGTTTAAGGATTTCATGGATCCGTCGGTTCTGTTTATTTTCGGCTCCATCGTTATCGGCATGGTTTTCACGAAAACCGGCCTTACCAAGCGGCTGGCATATAAGATGCTGTCCATCGTCGGTGATCGGACGAGCATGATTTATCTAGGCTGTTTTGTCATGACCGCCGCCCTCACCCATCTGATGGCCCACACCGCCGTTGCCGCGACCATGTTTCCGTTGTTGATGACGATCTACAGCCTGTACAGCGATGATGATAAGCCGACAAAGTTCGGAAAAGGTCTGTTTATTGGCATGGCTTACATTGCCGGCGCCGGAAGTATCGTAACCCTGTTGGGGGCGGCCCGTGGGGCGGTTGCTCTGGGCTTTTACAAGGACATTGCCAATATTGATATCACCTTTTTTGAATACACCTGGTATCTGTTCCCGGTTGGTTGGCTTATGACGCTGCTGCTCTGGGGCTTTTTCATGATCTTCTGCAAGCCGGAAAAAGACCGTATCGACGGGCTGAAGGAGCGGTCCAAGCGCATGTACAAGGAGCTTGGCGGGTGGAGTCGCGATGAGATCCTTGCCGTAACGATTGTGGTGGCCACCATTCTGATCATCGCCCTGAAAAATTTCATTCCCGCCCTGGCAGATTTCCACAAAACAGCAATTATACTCTGTTCAACTATTGCCTTCTTTATCACCAGGCTGTTGACCATTGAAGATCTGGAAGAAATTCCCTGGAACATTATTCTTCTGTTCGCCGGCGCCATGTCCATCGGTTTCTGTCTGTGGGAAACCGGAGCGGCCAAGTGGCTGGCCGTCAACTGGCTGGTGATGTTCCAGAATGCCCCGGCAATCGTGTTTATCCTCGGCATGGCATTTTTTGTTATGATGATGACAAACTTCATCATGAACGTGGCCGCCATTGCCATCTCTTTACCGGTTGCCCTGGTCATTGCCCCCTATCTTGGCGTGGCGGGGGAGGTTGTGCTCTTTTCATCCCTGGTGGTTTCCGGCATGCCCTTTCTGTTGCTCGTGGGTGCGGCCCCCAATGCCATTGCCTATAACTCCAGGCAGTTTACTACCGCCGAGTTTGCCATGTATGGCGTACCGGCGAGCATCCTGCTGATGGTGGTCACCTGGTTCGCGGTCGCCGTCATCTGGCCGCTGATGGGAATGCAGGTCTTTATTCCTGCCTCCTGATCGGCAGAATCCGGTGCCGCCTGCCGGCAGGCGGCACCGGATTCGGGCATAGGATGATCTACCAGCGCTGTCATTAACTATAAGGGAACCTTGCATAATGGCCTTTTCGCCAAGCTCTTCGTTGCTTGAAACATGTTGTTTTCGAAAAAGTGGGTCGGCCCGCGGAACTATGTTCCCGGCGCCTCGATCGTGTACGAAAATTCTCATTTTTCAAGTTTCCCATGAGAAGAGAACCTGAATCTGATGGCTGCCGATAGTCCTGATCTGAGCTCTCTACTGGAGGGTTTTCCCCATCCGGTCATGATTTTGGACGACTCCTGCCGAATTATCACCATGAACCGACTCATGGAGGCAATCACCGGCTATGCCATTCAGCAGGTGGCGGGACTCCATGGCGAACTCGTGGTCCGCAGCAATACCGGCAACAACCGTGGTCAATTGTTCATGGAGGTACTGAGAAGCGGTGATCCGTCAACCGCCAGGGGTGATATGCTCACCTGTTATCGCCGCAGGATTCCGATCCAGTACACCATTTCGGCGCTGCTGGGTAAAGGCGGCAGGCGGGTCGGCCTGATGGTGGTTGTCGAGGATACCTCCGCAACTGAAGCGGCAAGCAGTACTATTGATGATGAGCAGCAGGCAAATGGACTGATTGGCTACAGTCCCGCAATGCGGAAAGTATTTGATGCCATTCCGGTACTTGCCAAGACCGATGCCTCCGTTCTGGTTACCGGCGAAACCGGCACCGGGAAAGATCGCGTGGCCGAGGTCTTACACAGAAAATCGGAGCGTGCCAGATTCCCGTTTGTTAAAATAAATTGTGGTGCTCTGCCTTCAGAGCTCCTTGAATCGGAGTTGTTCGGTCACGTCAAGGGCGCCTTCACCGGGGCTACCCGCAACAAACCCGGAAAGTTCAAACTTGCTGAGAAAGGAACCATATTTCTGACGGAAATCGGCGATATGCCGTTGCCGTTGCAGGTTAAGCTACTCACCGTGCTGGATGATAAAACATTTGTTCCGGTTGGTGGTGAGCGAGAGCTCACTATTGATGTGAGAATTGTTGCGGCCACCCATAGGCCGCTGCGGGAGCAGGTCGCCAAGGGGCTGTTTCGGGAAGACCTTTTCTACCGTCTGAACGTGTTGCATGTTCACCTACCCGCATTGCGGGAACGGGAAGGTGACGTTCAGTATCTGCTTGATCATTTTCTGCAGAAATATGCAAAGGCATTGGGCAAGACCGTGGTCGGTTTTTCCTCAGACGCAGTGATTTGCCTTCTTGGCTATCATTATCCAGGCAATGTCAGAGAGTTGAGCAATATCGTCGAGTATGCCGTCAATATGAGTAAGAAGAAAAAAGTAGGTAAAGAGGATCTGCCTCCCTATCTTTTCGAAAAGACGCAGGTGCAGGGTGCTGCAAGTACTGAAAACAGACAGATGAGTGTACAAGAGTCCGAGCCGATGAATGAACAATCAGGAGCACCGGACTACCGGCGGCAACAGCAGAGTTGGGGAGATATTGAGCGCCAGTTGATTGTCGATACACTCAAAAAAAACAGAGGAAACCGAACAAAAACCGCTGAAAGTCTTGAATGGGGACGTATGAAGCTGTGGCGCAAGATGCAGAAATACGGACTCTAACGCCGGAGGCAACTCATTGAGAAAACTGCTCATACCAATCCAGGGAGACTATGTTGCACCGCGGTTCGATCTTGCGGTGGAATTGCTCATCGTGCGTTTCAGTGATGATGGGCAGGAAGAGCCGCGAACCATCATTATGGAGCGTCCTTCCGAGGAAGCACTCTGCCAGATGATCGTTGAGGAGCAGGTAACGGATCTGGTCTGTGGCGGGATTGATGAGGTGCACTATAACTTCCTGTTGTGGAAAAAAGTCGATGTTATCGACGGTGTTATCGGCGGCTGGTGCCGGGCGCTGGAAAAGGCGGTATGTGGTGATCTGAAAGCTGGTGAAATTCTGCTAAACGGGGAGGGCGCGCTCGCTCTATAATTCTTATGAAGATTGCAGATATCATTCTTCCGAATTCCTTGAAAGGTTCTATTGACCTGGGTTTGGAGAGAAGAAGCTATGGCCGGTTCAAAGTGATTTTGTTTCTGATCATGATCGCGATCACCGCAATACCGGCAACCACGATTGCCTTTCTGGGCTATATCAATTACAAAAATCTCCTGCAAAAAGATGAGATCACCCAGCTCAAATGGCAGATGGATGGTTCCATCGGTTCCATCGAGCAGATGGTTGGCAGCCTCAAATCCGTTGTCCAGTTTATCGCTCGCAAAGATCGCTATACGGAATTGACTACGGGCTCCAGCCTTGAGGATCTGTTTGACCGGTTGCAACGGCAATACCCTTCGTTTGCCGATCTTGGCGTGATCGACGAGCAGGGGGTTCAGCAGGCGTATTATGGGTCATATGATCTTGAGGGGACTGACTATTCCGGTGAGAGCTGGTTCAGCGAAGTGATGGAAAAAGGTCTTCACATCAGCCCCGTATATCGAGGGTATCGAGATGTGCCTCATTTTGCCATTGCCGTCAGCACCTATGATCCTGTAATTCGAAAAACATGGGTGATGCGTGCTACTATCGAGGCGGACACGCTACAGAATTTTGTCGGAACCATAAAAACAGAAGCAACCGATGATCTTTTTCTTGTTGTTAGTGAAGGAGTTTTGCAGACCTTCTCCAATTATTTCGGGCAACCGCTTACCCAGACCGAACTAGAGATCGAACCTGGCGTGCGTTCATACATGTCGATGGCGCAGGAAGAATTTCTGATTGCGATCGGCGACATCGCGGCAACCCCGTGGTATCTGGTCATCATCAAAAATGGCTACACCAGCAATAGTGAGTGGAGGTCGTTTCGCTCCGAGCTGTTCATTCTCTATGTTGTCTGCATGGTCATTAGTGTGATTGTTATCTTCGCCCTGGTCAACATGCTCACCTCGCTGATTCGCAAGGCTGATGAAATACAGATCGGCATGATGAAGGAAGCGGAACACAAGGACAAACTGGCTTCCATCGGCCGACTCGCCTCAGGGGTGGCGCATGAAATCAACAACCCGCTTGCCATTATCAATCAAAAAACCGGTCTGGTTGAAGACATCCTCAATATCACACCAGATTTTGATCATAAACACACGGTTCTCGAGAGCCTTAAGTCAATTGATAACAGTGTGGAACGGTGCAAGGCAATCACTCATCGATTGCTTGGGTTCGCCCGTCGCACCGAGGTGTTGTACCAGCACATTGATGTGAATGAGACGATCAGAGAGGTGCTGAAATTTCTTGAAAAGGAGATGATGTACAGCAGGATTGAGCTGGATCTCCAACTGCAAGACAATTTGCCGAACATTTACAGCGATCGTCTTCAGATTCAGCAGGTGCTGCTCAACATCATCAACAATGCCATCGACGCAATTGGCAAGGACGGGACGATTTCGATCATATCCAACCTGATAGCCGGGGAGGTCAGAATCGTGATTCAAGATGATGGGTCAGGGATCCCCGAGGATATGCTTTCCCAGATATTTGAACCCTTTTTTACAACAAAAGAGACAGGCAAAGGGACCGGGCTTGGCCTTTCAATTACCTATGGCCTGGTTAAAAAGCTGGGCGGTGATATTACCGTGCGATCCAATGTCGGTAAAGGAACCGCTTTTACGATAACCTTACCCGTTAAGGTGGAAAAACAATGACGAATAACACCAGCAAAAAGATCAGGGTGCTCATTGCCGACGACGAGTTTGATTTTGCTTCAACTCTGCAGACGCGTCTGAATTTGCGGGATTTTGAGGCCACTATGGTAAGCTCCGGGGAAGAGGCGGTGCAAGCCGTCGAGCAACAGAAGCCTGATGTCCTTCTACTTGATCTGAAGATGCCCGATCTGGACGGGTTGGAGGTGTTGTCCAGATTAAAAGAGATGGGCGCTGAGACCAAGGTGATCATTCTCACCGGGCATGGTTCATTTGAGGTCGGCCGGGAGGGGATGGAAATGGGCGCATTTGACTACATCATGAAGCCGGTGGATCTAAACGAGTTGATTGTCAAAATCGAGGATGCGCACGGTTCCCGATAACTCCGTGGCAGCCTGCCGAAGCGACGGCGCGCCGGTGCCTGGGGATCAGGCGTTTCTTATAACGATTGAGAGGTAAAATATGGACATACAAAAGTCTCCCCGCGGTGTCGAGGCAGTCTGCCTGGAAGTATATGGCATGCTGTCCGCCTCTGTTACCCATGAAATCAAGAATACCCTTTCCATCATCAACGAGAATGCCGGTCTGATCCAGGATCTCTGCGCTATGGTTGAAGGCGATGATGGTGTTCCAGCCGGAAGGGTTGACGCCTCAATGCAGATGATTGCCAATCAAGTTAACAGATCAAATGTGATCATGAAAAATCTTAACCGTTTCTCCCACAGCAATGACAGAATTCCCGATCAGGCCGATCTGTCGGAAACGGTGACGCTTCTGGTGGCATTGACCAGTCGGTTTGCGGCAATGCGTAAAGTTTCGGTAGCCACAGATTGCGAATCCGGACATGTCATAACAACCAATGTGCTGACCCTGTATTGCCTGGTTTTCCTCATTCTCAAAACCCTCTACTCTCTTTGTTTGGAAGACACTACGCTGCTGGTGTCAGGTAAGCAGGCTGCTGGGCTCCTGGAACTGCGGTTTGTTCCGGAAAAAACAAACAGTCAAACATATCCCCCGGACTTTCCCGGCGAAAAGGAGAAGATGCTCGCTGAGCACATCGGAGCAACGTGTTCGTGTGAGGATGGGGAGGTGGTCGTGATTTTGAAAGAAAGGGGTTAGAGTGGCAGGTGAGAGGATCTTTCCCGAAACTTATCCTGCTGTGAAAGCGTAGATCATGTGATATCACATTTTTGCATCACTTCCAGTATATAATGGTACACATCTGAAAGCCTGAGTACACCCACCACACGATCGCCATTTTCAACCAGCAAGGACTGGTGTCTTCCCAATACCAGTTGGTGAATGCCCTCGTTAAGCGTTGCGCCTTGGCCAATGTACTCGCTTTTCGCCGGGATATGCATGATTTTTCGGACGGTCAGTTTGCCGGCTTTTTTACAGATGTCGTCCAGCGGCTTCTGGAGAAGATCAAAGTCCCGGGTAATGTTACGCACGAAACTTGGCCCAAGGCCATGACGGGTCAACATACTGATATCGCCAATATCCTGAAACTCCGGCTCCAGGGCGTGCAGGACGCTGATATGGTCAAGCTTTCCGATAACCCGTCCGGCGCCATCGGTAACCAGCAGGGCCCGGTATTTATAGCTCGGCCCTCTTTCATTGCAATGCGCTTTCTCCAGAGCCATAACCGATTCAAACAACAAAGAATCTTCGGAAATGGTTGGGTACTGCTCCAGGGGGATCATCACTTGATCAACCGTAACGGGATCCATCTTCTCCTTCCAGACGATATTTCGGTCAAATTGTAGTGTATCGTTTTCCCAACTGCTGCTTGCAACCAGAGCTAAATCGGGCTGGCCGCTATTTCTTCTTCTTCTTCTTCTCCTCCTGATCCATAATCTCCTTGGCGGTATCAAATTCACCGGCTTCGGCAAATACCCCTGCCATCAGAGACGATTCGACAGTGGCGCTGTAAGCGCGACGGATCTTATCGACCAGGGTGTCAACTTCGATGGGTTTTTCCAGATATTCAAAGGCACCAAGCTTCCTTACCTCTTTTTCATCCTGCTCTGTACCCTTACCGGTTAAAACAATGACCTGAACTTTCGGGTAAGTTTTTCTTACCCGCTTTAGAACTTCGATGCCGTCTATGCCCGGCATCCGAAGATCAAGCACCATTACATCGGGCACCTCGTTGCTGACCAACTCGAGCGCCTCTTCACCATCCAGTGCCACACTGGAAGAGAGTTCACGCATGTTAATCCGTTCGGCGAGCGTATTGGCGAAGTCTTTTTCATCGTCGACAAGCAAAATCTTGATTTTCTCTTTACCCTTGCCCATCCCTTTTCTCCTCTGGTTTGTGTGAAAACCCTCCGGTTTCAGCAATTATCTGCGCTGTTGTCAGTTCTCCCACCTCGGCAAAAGCAACAGCCATCATCGCGTCCTGACATTTCCGCAGCAGCGGGCGCCGCTTCTTTTCTAGTTTTATCTTGTGCGCACCCGCTGCCTGTATGCTTCTTATCAGGGTGTTTATTTCCACGGGGACGAGAAAATCATCAAACACGCCGGCCTTCATCGCTGCAATCGAGTTATTGAAATAATCGTAAGTATTGATGGTAATTATTTCAACATGAGGCTTGATCCGTTTTATCTCCTCAACGATGCGCACACCCTCGATCTTGAGACTGGATAGATCAACAAGTCCAACATCTATGGGCTTTTGCGAAAGAATTGCCGTCGCAGCGCCAATTTGATTGGCGCCAAAGAAACGGAATTCGTTTCTATTTAATCGACTGCTGATTGCATCTCGAAAGTATTTATCACTTTCGACAAAAAGAAGACTCAGGCCCATACGTAACTCTATCAGGTGCTGATGGGAACAAAACCGTAAGAGATGTGCGCACCTTCCAGACCGACTTTTTCCAAAAACCCTGCCAATGTGTTTTCTTTCTGAATGTACCGGGTTTCTTTTTTACCAACCAGTCGACGTGCTTCTTCGACTTCGCCGCTTTCGGCAAAGGCCACTGCGGTCATATGGTTCTGAAAGCCTTGCAATAGCTTATCCAGCAGCCGCTTTGGCTTGTCGGTTACATCAGCCATGCGGATTGCCGTGTCATGCTCACCTGCCTCGGCGAATGCAGCTGCCGCAAATGTCTTTTCAAATGTGGATTGTGATTTGTTGCCCATGGTTACCCTCCTGTGAGTAGATTGGTAAACTGTTCCACTCATGTGAAACACAATCTATTACCTACAAGGATCGTGCCAGATCGGAAAATAAAATAAAATCAACGAAAACAAATAGATATTGTGTTAGAAAAATGAATAGGAAGTCAATAAATCATAATGAAACATTAAGAGACGTTTTTGTAGACCCATAATGAAACATTTAGAGACGTTTTGCTCTCGCTTACCGATCATCGCCATGTGCTCTGCGGTGGGGGACGGCTTCAGTGATCTTTGTGATGAGTTCATCGAGATCAACCGGCTTCATCAAAAAATCAAACGCACCGAAGCGCATACCGGCCAATCCCTCCCTCGTTGATCCCTGTCCGGTCAACATGATAACCGGTAAATCAGGGTACTGTTGCTTGACTTGCTGAAGTACATCAAGCCCGCTTAGGCCGGGCAACATAAGATCCAGCACCATTACGTCGTAGATGTTGTTGGCAAGCAGGTTCAACGCTTCCTCACCATCAACCGCAACTCCGGTTGGGTAGCCCCTGATCTGAAGGCGATGAGCGAGCGTTGAAGCGAACTCCTCTTCATCGTCCACCAGCAACAATCTCAGATTATTCATTAGGTTCTCCCGGTAGTTCCAATCCCCTTGACCGACATATCAGCATCCATGTTAGACTTACTGATTGCCACCCTGATCTGTAGTGTGGTCGACAATATCACCGGGTGAAAGCTTCGCATTGGCGTAGCGTTTCAGAGCCTCCTCCCACATACCGATGATGGAATCGAAAACTTCGATGCGTTTCCAGACAAGGTATTGATAATATTCTTCCTCAATGCCACAGCAGATGACTGTTGTCACTCCTTCAGTGAGAATCAGGTGACAGAGCTTTTCGGCTGATACCTGGGGCAGGACAACCAGTTTTTCCTCAAGCTTTTTCCTCTGTTGGTCAAGGGTTACAATGACTGCTTCGGATGCCAGATCAAAACGTGGTGCCACTTCGGCGTCATAGAGTGGAATGAGAACCTTGTGGTGCATGTCGCTAAATCCCGTATTGTTTCATTTTTCGCCACAACGTGCTTCTCCCCCACCCTAATAGGTCTGCTGTTTTTTGTTTTTTACCGCCCGTCTTGACGAGGGCATTGATAATCATTTGCTTTTCGGTCTGAGCCCAGGTGGAACCAGTCACCTGTACTGTTGTTGCTTCGCGAGCCGCCAGGGGGGAGGCACCTTGATCAGATACGCCGGATACCGGTGTCGGCATGGTGGAAAGATGGTCTGGTTCCATCAAATAGGTGGGGAGGCTCTCTATTCCGATACGCGAATCCTGGCTTACATTGACCGCGTACTCAACGATGTTGCGAAGCTCTCTTACATTGCCGGGAAAATGGTAATTATTGAGAAAATACAAGGTCTGCCGGTCGAACCCCTCTATTTTCTTACCAAACTTTTCAGCAAAGGTGTTGAGGAAATGATCTATGAGCAAAACGATATCATCTTCCCGCTCACGCAGCGGAGGTAAGGTAATTCTCACTACATTGAGTCTGAACAGCAGGTCTTTTCTGAAACTGCCGTTTTCCACCATCCGTTCAAGATTCTGGTTTGTTCCCGCAATTATTCTGACATTGACCTCAAAGCCTTTGGTGCTGCCGAGAGGGAAGACGACACGATCGTCGAGGAAGGTGAGCAGTTTGACCTGCAGTGATAGTGGTAAGTCCCCGATCTCAGTCAGGTAGAGCGACCCGTTGTGGGCCAGGCGAAAACGGCCGGGTTTGTTTTCTTTGGCGTCGGTGAAGGCACCTTTCTGGTGTCCAAAGAGTTCCGATTCCAATAATGTTTCCGGAAGTGCACCGCAGTTGATCTTGATAAATGGGCCCCTGGCTCGATTGGAGGCTTTGTGGATGGCCTCCGCGGTAAGATCTTTACCGGTACCCGTTTCCCCGGTGATGAGAACCGATGAGTCGTTCTGGGCAAGCAGCGGCAGCATCTGAAAAACCTTTTCCATTTGCGGACCTTTTCCGATCATTTCGGAAAAGCGAAACCCATGCATATCCTGACTGGTACGATTCTGCAGTGCGCGGATGTCCTCCAGGGTTTCAAGATATCCGATCAGCTCACCGGATCCACTGGTTATCGGGGCAAAGGTGATGCGTACCTGAACCAGTTCGCGACCCCGGTTGATCAGATCGGTATGTTCACAAATCGGTTCGGAATCTTCTTTCAGTCGCAGAACCGGACATTTTTTCAAGCAGATTCGACTGCGAATGATGTTGTGACACATAACTCCCCGGGCCTCCTGGGGAGAATAACCGGTCAACGCCGAGACAGCTTTGTTCGTATGGGCTATTCGGCGATCCTTGTCCAGGATGACAACGCCAATGGGTATTTCATCGAGAATGGTATCAAATGGTACTGACTGATCGAATAGTGCCGTAATTTTTGGTTTATTTGACTTCATTAAACCTGATCATCCGTTGCTGAGTGACTACCCGGTTATTGAAATATTGTTGGTTCCTGGAACCAGTGTACCATCTCGACAGCAATAAGCATCACTAATTCAAGGATCCCTTCAACCAGAAAATCATGGGTACATGCCCTTCTTGCCGGAAGGGTAAGAGATATGGGAATCCTGCAAAATGGCCTTTTCGCCCAACCTCACCGTTGCTCAAAAAATGTATTCTCAAATATTGGCTCTTTGCCTGTGATAGAATGTACCTCGCGCCTCAACCTTGCACGAAAATGCTCAATTTTCAAGGTCCCCATACCACTTCCCTGAAGGGGGAATTGTGGGGTTGTACAGCTACCGTGATACGCATTTCACATATAGTGCATAATTTCAGATGGTGACAAAGACGTCGTGGGTAGAATAAACCAGTGCCGCAAACCAGCAGAGGGGCTGTTTGAAGTCCATCACATCTATGGCGGTTGGTTTCCCGAAGCCAGGGAACTCACCGCCAATCAGCCTTGTGTTGCACTACCCGGAGAATGGAATAGATGAGTGGTGGAGATCGATTTTAACCTTGCCGGCTGAATCCTTTTTATAGCCGAAGGTGTACTCAACCTTGGTTTCATTTCCCTCAAGATCGGTAAACCAGTAGTTACCCATTGCGATGGCCCGGTTTTCTTCGAGGATGATGGCGGCATTTTCAAATCGAACAGCGGTCCATGGATTGATTGCGAAACCAGTATCTTCGGGATAATCGCTGTTTCCACCAACAAAATAGGAGAGGGCAGCTATCTTGCCGAGGCGAAATTGCACCTGCGCACACTTTGTCGGTTTGAACAAAACATCACCCAGTTCAAATGCATAGAGAGTGTCGAGATGCTCTTCGGCTGCTTTGACAGCGGCGCTGACATCCGCCTTTAAGGAGCCTATTCTGACAATGCCATTTCCCCATGCCTGCTGTGCTTTGATGACTTCCTGTTCGGTAAACATAGATTTTCCCATTTGTTATCTGATCATAACAGCCAGAGACCGACACCTAAACAAGCCGGCTCTCTTTGCTTACTAACACGGTAAAAGCCACTCATGGCTGATTGTCCCGTCGCTTTTATCCCGCACTTTACTGTTCTTGCATTTATCTAAGCACAAAAACGTCGAAAACAACATTTTGCCTGATTTTTCAGGGGTCGTGTATGGTTCGTGAGGGGATTGATATCTCCACTCCGGTGCCATATTGCACGGTTCGCCATATTCTTATCGATGGTAGATAGAGTCCGCCACAATCACCATTGGCTTTTTCCGACCCCATCACCTTTCGCATGGGCGAATGTATGCCTATGCTATCGACAATTCATGATAATAAAACCTCAGCGTTTTCGGAGATAATGCAGGCGGTTGAGTTTATCTTTTTTTTGGGGCTGGCAGTGTTTGTGATGATGCCGCTCTATCTATTGACGACATTGCCACCGCTGGTCGTGGTTGTTGCCAGTGTTCTTGTTTCGGCTGGACTGGTCACATGGGTGGAGCCGCGGGCCAGCCGCTGGCTCAAAGATGAAACGGAGCAGGATCGCTAGTTATATGGCCCGCTCACTTCTTGTGCGCGGTAATAATGAACAGCGGGTCGGCATGGGGAAGTTCGGGATAGGGGTCGTCTTCCGGGCGTGGGTAGCCGCGAATGGTGGTGGTTGATCCGATGGTGAAGCACCCAGCCTGCTCCAGCAGTTCACGAACGAAACCGAGCCGCTCACATTCATGCAGCTCCGGCCACAGGGTGATGGTCTTGGGGGCAAACCAGCGGTTGGAAAACGAAATGATCAGAGTGCCGCCCGGTCGCAGCAGGCGCCCCGCTTCTTTCAACACGGCAACCGGGTCAATCAGATACTCGATTGATGCGGTGCAGATGATGACGTCACAGGCTGCATCTGCCAGCGGCAGCAGCGGCAGCTCATTGAGATCGTGCACCAGGTGGTTGGTGGCACGCGGATTGCGGTGCAACTCGACCTCATTGAGTCCAACCACGGTAAGTGATGAAACAGCAAGCGACTCGGGCAGATGCGACTCCCAGCTCGCCATCAGATCGAGAACATCGGCGCCTGTCTCAATGAGATCGCCATACTGGTTGCTCAGTAGCAATCTTGCTCGCTCATCCAGGTGATGAACAAGGCGTGGCTGGTGGTAAAATTGTCCATCGGGGCGCTCGTCGATTCGGGGCAAAGGCGGTGCATCGAAAAAGTGGGTAGGGCGGTTCTGGTAGCGGCATTGCATTCCCGGCCCGGCCGCGCTCATTGTTTCCAGCCAGTGTTCGCAGCGTCCGCCGCGTTCGGTTTTTGCCGAAACTATCTTTTCGATTCGGGCCGTCACATGCAGGGCGTGGCCGGCCAGGGGATGATTGAGGTCAAACACCAGCCGGTCTCTGTCGTGTCCGACGAAGCGGGCCGCTGCCGTCGAACTGGCAAATATACCGGGTACCCCGCGCAGAAACCCCTGTGGATAAAAGCGGCCGGGTTGCGGCGTCAACTGCTGCCCGTTTTGCCGGATAACCGGCTGAAACTGCTCGGCACGCAGTGCAATGAGCAGTCTATTATCGTATGGCGCGTGAAAATCGCTTTCGGTAAGTGAGGAGGTAGCCTCCGCGCTCTGCTCACGGTCCACAAGCTGGTCGTAGATGGCAGGTGGAAAGATGTCGCGCCACATGCTGACCCGTTGGCCGAAGTGGATACAGCAATGGCGAATGGCTCCTTCCAGCCAGCGCAGAGAAAATAGTATCTCGGCGGTGCCGTCTCCGGTGAGCCGGCGGTTAGTCGCCGGGGCGACTGAATTGCCCGCGGTATTGTCTGCTTTATCGTCCATCGGGATTACAAATGAGTGAGACTTGCCTGATTACAAATCAATATTGGTGAAAACAGCCTGCCAACAATACTGTTTGTCTTGAAATTTCATAAACAAACTACGTGTGGGTCTATCCATGAACATTAAACATCTTTTTCAAAAGCCAACCCTGCAGAGCCTCGCGAAAACCTGCGGCTGAGCGGCAAAGATCGACCCGGTCGGGCTCGGTGAAATGTTGGCGGCCTTGCCGCAGGCGGATGATGACAACCTCCTGGTGGGGTATAAAACCAGCGATGATGCCGGTATCTACAAGATTTCCGATGATCAGGCACTGGTGACCACCGCCGACTACATCACCCCGCCGGTAAATGATCCCTACCTCTTCGGGCAGATCGCCGCCGCCAACGCGCTCAGTGACGTGTATGCCATGGGCGGCGTGCCGAAGGTGTGTCTCAACCTGGTCTGTTTTCCTTTCAAGAAACTGCCGGCCGATGATCTCAACCAGATTATTGCCGGCGCCCTGGAACGGATAACCGCCGCCGGCGCGGTTTTGGCGGGCGGCCATTCGGTGGAGGACGATGAGCCGAAATTCGGCCTGTCGGTGATTGGTCTTGTTCATCCGGATAAATATTGGGCCAACCTCGGTGCAAAACCAGGTGATGCCCTTATTCTGACCAAGCCGTTGGGCAGCGGGGTGCTCTTTAACGCCAATCTGAAAAAATGGGTCTCAAAGCAGGCGATGGATACGTGCATCGCCCACCTGATTCAGCTGAATCGATCCGCGGCCGAGGCTATGCACGATTTTGATATTCACGCCGTCACCGACATCACTGGTTTCGGACTGGCCGGACATGGCATGGAGATGGCCAAAGGCTCGAATGTCGAGCTAACCATCGAGATGGCGGCGCTGCCGGTGATGGATGAGGCCGTGGCCATGTATCGCAAGGGGATGAATACCGGGGTCAATCGCTTCAATGAGAATCTGGTGCGGGAAACCCTGAGCTTTGCCAAACCGTATCCCCGACATCAGCAGGAAATCCTGTTCGACCCGCAGACCAGCGGCGGCCTGCTGGCGGCCCTGCCCCATGACCAGGCTGAATCACTGGTGCGGGCCCTGCATGACTCAGATAATCTCGCCGCCGCCATCATTGGCCGCGTCACCGGTGTTGCCGAAAACGGAAGAATCGTTGTCAACTAGCAATTTTCGCGGTACAAGGTGAGGCAGTTTTCACCCTTTGCCGATGAAGGCGGAAGGGCTCACTCGTAATATTTACAAAAGGAGACTGTCATGGCACAACAAGTGGTAATCGATGAGGATGAATGTGTTGGTTGCGAGGCCTGTGTAGAAGCATGTCCCGAGGTGTTCGGGTTTGACGGCGATACCGAAAAGGCGCACGTCCTGGAAAACGCGGATCTCGATGCGGACTGCATAGAGGAGGCGGTGGCCTCGTGTCCGGCCGAATGCATTACGATGGAATAGAGCATTTAATTACGCTCATCGGTGCCGGGAATCGGTGGCCGTTGCCGCTTCGATTTCCCGGCGCCTGAGACGAATACCGTTTTATATCTCCCACGCAGCTCGCGTCAGGCTGCGCTCACTACGTATATCGATAGAGCGCAATCCGCGTTTCTTTCAGATACAGTGGTAGCTGCAAAACACTCAGGGTACCGATTGCTGGTAGGGCTCTTCACAATCCTGTTCAATGGTGCACCCGTCCTCACTATCCTGTAGAGAAAGTGAGTCTAGAACCGAGGTTTCGCCAATGGGCGTGTCGGGCAGTTGCGGCCGCGCTTTTCGGCAGGAGCGTTCCAGATATGCGGTGATATCCTGCTCACCGCTGCGTATCGACCAGCCGTCTGGCTCGGCAAGGAGCAGGACCGGGACCGTCTCGATGCCCAGCATGGTGAGGAAGCGGACATTGATTCGCGGATTGTAGGAGGCCGTCGTCGTTGCCCGCGGTAAGGAAAAGTTTTCTATTTCTTCAATTGGGTTGAAATTGATGGCGCACCTGTTGTCCCGCCGAATCTCTTCGATAACCGCCTCGCAATGTGGACAGTCGGCGGAGAAAAAGAAGTAGTGAGCCTGTCGGGAGCCGTCCTGTTCAAGCCGCGCCAGCGTTCCTTCGGCAAGGGAGTCCCCGGTGTTTGCCGGGGCCTGATAGTCGAGGGCGTAGGACGCCAGTACCACGGCGGTGAAAATAAAAATTCCCTTGATCATCTGAGATATGCCCATAAAACAGTTGGCCAGGGCGATAAGTGCCAGAACAAGCAGACAATAGGAGCAGAATGTCTGGGTTACGAAGAGTTGAAAAGAAAATAACACCCCCTCTGCCGCCAGTCCACAGAGCAGCAGCAATCCGGTAATACTGCGCCACACCGTTACCCCTTTACGGGCCTGGGCAATGCCGATGCTGATTATCAGGAAAAAAAAGAAACCGGCGATATTGTAGTAGAGCGGGTCAACCGTGGTAAACTGGTCGACAATCTCGCATCCGTCGTAGAGGCAGATCCCCGCTCCCTTGAGCTTGACGAGAACAATCTGCACGGCGGTGAGAACGCAACCGATGATGGCGAAGAGGTAACTGAGATACATGATGGGTAGCCTGTTGTGAGTGTTGTGCCCATTTTAGTTGCACTGCCGGGCTTGTCAATAGCTGATCCGGGTGGGTGGAAACATTGCCTGATTCTTTGGGATTTCTAAGTTGTGTCGGGTCAGCAGGTGGTGCCCCATTGCCCTGAAGTTCTCAGTTGCTGGTATTGTGCGGCAGATACCGGGCAATGGAGTCCCTGGTGCGAATTATTATTTTGCAATTTCCTGATGTTTGCTACATGTTCTTTTCATGGCGGCGGCGCCCTACGACTGTCTCCCAAGCCGCTGCTTTACACCGCGCGCCGGGACGATTGAGCCGCGGTACAACGAGGTTGTCATGGTAATTCAAATTGTTTTAGCTGTGTTTCTCTCGCTGGTATTCGGGTTTGGCTATCTTTCCGGGATGATCAGGGTCATGAGCGGGCTGCTTATCGGGTTCGGGGTGCTTACCTCGTTTTTTTTCGGGGTTTTGTTCATCATTCCGAACCTGCAGGAGGTGGTTGGTACACCGGTGTTGCGACCGGGCGGGGCGTATCCCTTTTTCGTGCTTGCCCTGGTGCTCTTGGGCTTCATCGCCTGGCTCTTCACCCGTCCGCTCAAACCGGCGCCGGAGGAGCCCATGGGATCAAAGCATATTCGTTGCTTTGCCGCGGGGCTGCTGGTGTATCCGGTCAGCCTCTTTGTTCCCGCGTTTTTCCTGTTTCCCTCCAGTGAACAGAGACTGACGGCCGCCGCGGCCACCCTGGAAGTACAGGTACTTATCGGGGTGCTGTTGTTTCTGGTGGGTATGGCCACGGCCCTGTATCTCTTATACAAAGCCACCAGGGGAACGGCGCCTGGGCAGCCGGACATGATGCGCCGTTTTGTCCTGGCACTTTTCGCGGTCCTTCATCTTGATAAAATGCCCGCCCTGATTACCTATTTGCTGATCTATTCGCCTGAGACCGGGATTATTTTTCCCCAGGCCGCGGCCCTGGCCCTGGCCGGGTATGTTCTGATCGGCGTCTTTCTGGTCAAAGTCACCGGTGATGCGCACAGCATGCAATAGCAGGAGAGGATGGCCGAGGCGTCACCATTGGTGGATGCCGGGATTTGACTGATATCTGCACTGATGTGTACGCTTACCTGGTATAGTGGCGATCATTCATACGGGGTCCTGTTTAGTCGGGACGAGTCAAACGCGCGCTCCGAGGCAGAGCCGCCGTCTATCCATGACGACGGGGCGACTTCGTTTGTCTCACCACGCGACCCCGATGGCGGCGGCACCTGGCTGTGGGGCAATAGCCAGGGAGTTATCGCCTGTGTCCTGAATCATTATCCGGTTGATGGTGAAACACCCCAGAAACCGGAAAGCCGTGGTCTGCTGCTCCTGGCCCTGACTTCATGTACCCATGTGGAGCAGGTGGCCGCGGCGCTTGTCCGCCATGATCTGTCAAAGTACCGGCCATTTCTGCTGTTTTGTCGCGATAACAGGTTGTTTCGTCTGTTTTGCTGGAATATGAATCGCCTTGAGATTGTCAGAGAAAGCGAGATCAATCCACCCATCACCACGTCCGGGTATCGGACTCAGGAGGTGGCGGCGTATCGAAAAGGACTCTATGATACGCTGATTGGCGCAGCGGTGCCGATAAACGCCGAGCCGCTTATGCGCTATCATTGTCGGCATGATCCCGCCATGGCCGCTCACTCGGTATTGACCAGCCGGCCCCACACTCGAACGAGAAGCATCAGCATGGTTTCGGTGGATAGCGAGCTGGTCACTTTTTCATATACCACAGTCCATGATTCACTCATGCTCGAGCCTCCTGTCACTGTGCAACTGAGCCGTGACTGACACATCCCGGCTCATACTCATCTGCGCCTGTCTGTTGGGGCTGCCCGTTTCGGGATGGGCCGCCGATGAACCGATGGTGCAGTCGCTGATGAGCCAGCTCGAAACCTACGGCGCTAATCATACCAATCGCATGGTGCTGCTGGCCGGTATTGCCCTGGTTACCCTGATCAGTGAAGATCTGGCCTGTATCTGGGCCGGTTTTCTGGCCGCTCGGGCAATCATTTCGCCCATCGAGGCCATTGTTGCCAGCGGGCTTGGTATCTTTGTGGGCGATATGCTGCTCTACACCACCGGTTATTTTATCGGTGCCGCCGCTCTAGAGCATCCGCCGCTTAAATGGTTTATCACACCTCATGCCGTATCTCGATTCAATCGGCTCTTCAAACGGCGTGGAATTATTTTCATCATCACCAGCAGATTTATTCCCGGAACCAGGGCGGCAACATTTTTCGCCGCCGGCGTGATCCGCTATAATGTTGTCAAGATTGTCCTGATTTTTGCGTTCGCGGTGGCCGTCTGGACGCCGATTCTGGTGCTGGGCGCCATGCTTGCCGGCCATCAGGCTCTTTATTATCTGGAGGTGTACAGCGCCTATGCCCTGCCCATTCTGGCCGGTTTCATGATCGGCGTCTACCTGCTCACCCGGCTGGTGGCGCCGCTCTTTACCTGGCGCGGCCGCAGGTTGTTGCTGGGACGCTGGCGGCGCCTGAGCCGGTGGGAATTCTGGCCCTATTACGTGACCAATGTGCCAACCTTTATCTACGTCTTATATCTCGGCTTCATCAGGTATCGCAAGCCGGCCCTGTTCACCGCGGTCAATCCGGCGATGAAGCCGGACGGCGGCTTTATGTGGGAGAGCAAGGCGGAGGTTCTGCAGGCACTGCCGGCCGGTGCCACCGGCGCCTGGCGATCTATCCCGGTTGGGTTATCGCTGGAAGATAAAGTGAGGCGGGTCAAAGAGTTGATGGCTGACAATAGGCTGAGCTATCCAATCGTGCTTAAGCCTGATCATGGCCAGCGCGGGTTTGGCGTTGCCGTCTGTGATGACGAGGAGATGGTGCGAGACTGGCTGGCCACCAGCACTGCCGCTTGTGTCGCCATGCAGTATCTGCCGGGTGAGGAGTTCGGTGTTTTTTATATGCGTTATCCGGGCAACCAGTCTGGCGAGATTTTCAGCATAAACAGAAAAAAACTGATCGGTGTGGTGGGTGACGGCGTCCATACCCTGGAAGAGTTGATTCTGCTCGATGACCGGGCCGTGTGTCTGGCGCCGTTATTTCTGAACCGGTTCACCCCTGAGTTGCTCGACATCATCGAGGTCGGTGAAACCAAGCAGTTGGTGCGGATCGGCACCCATTCAATGGGGGCGGTGTTTCTTGAAGGCATCGATCTGAAAACCGACGAACTGCTTGCCTCGGTGGAAAATATCATCTCTCATTACAAGGGATTTTGTTTTGGCCGGCTCGATATCCGAACAACCGACGAGGATAGTCTACGGGCCGGTGAGAACCTGAAAATCATCGAAATTAACGGGCTTACCTCGGAAGCGACCAGCATGTACGATCCGCGCTACTCCATTTTTACCGCCTGGCGCATCCTTTTCACCCAGTGGCGAAAAGCCTTTGAGATCGCCTATCTGAACTGGCGAAACGGTCATCAGCCGATGACCGGCATGGCTTTTATCCGTCACGGTTTCGGCTGGAAGAGCGGTGAGCAAAGTACGTGAAGCGGGCAACTATGCCGGGTTCGTGACTTCACCCGCCTTGACTTTTGTGAGAAAAAATCCCCCTATCACAAACAGCACCAGGATGGAGAGCATTCCCCAGCGGGAGTGGCCGGTGGCGGCGGTAATGATTCCCATGAGCAGGGGACCGGAGATTGCCGCGAATTTGCCGAAGACGTTGTAAAACCCGAAAAATTCACCGCTCTGCGCGGATGGGATCAAGGCGCCGAAATAGCTTCTGCTGAGCGCCTGGATGCCTCCCATGGAAGACGCCACCAGGGTTGCGATCAGCCAGAACAGAGCAGTCTTGAGGGTGGTGCCGGCGGCGGGCAGGCTGAATCCCAGAATTGAGACAACCATGTATACACCAATGCCTGCAAACAGCATGGTCTTTGTGCCAAACCGCCGCGCCAGGCGGCCGTAGACAAGGGTAAAGGGAAAGGCTACGATCTGGATATAGGGCAACACAATGATGAGCATGGTGGCGGAGAAGCCCAGATCACGGCCATAGGCGATCGCCATGGTAATGATTGTTCCCACCCCGTCAATGTAGAAAAAATAGGCGAGCAGGAAGAAAAACACCGGGCGGTTGTCGGTGATGGTTGCCAGGGTCGTTGCCAGATGCCGGAACCCCACGGTGAAACGTGCATCTGTAGTGTCGCGGTAGTGGCGCTGCTTCACCCAGATCAGCATCGGCACCGAAAGCAGCAGCCACCAGAGGATAACGATGACAAAGCCGATTCTGGTCTGGGCAACCGGAAGCGAGGCCCCCGCGCCGGCCGCCAGAATTAGCCCGATGACCGCAACAAACGGAATGACGCTGCCGATATAACCCAGGCCAAAACCACGCGCCGATACGGTGTCCAGCCGATCTTTCGTGGTGACGTCAACGAGAAAGGCGTCATAGAAAATGTTGGCGCCGGCCCAGCCGATACGGGCACCGCAGAAGATCAGCAGGCACGGCAGCCATTGTCCGGGGCCAACGAAGAGAAGAGTTGCGGTCAGCACGAGACCAAAACTGAGAAAGAGGGCGAACAGCCGTTTCTTCCGTCCCGGGAAATCGGCCATGGCGCCCAGCAGGGGGGCGAGTACGGCGAGGATGAGGGCCGCCGCCGCGTTGGCAAAACCCCACCGGGCGGTAGACACCGCGCCGGGCAGGTCGGCGGCGATGACATCCTTGAAATAGATGGGCATAATGGCGGTCACCATAATCAGCACGAAGGCCGAATTAGCCACATCGTACAGAACCCAGCTGGTTTCCTCTCTGTTCATCAAAGTTGGCGACACGTTACAAAAGGTATCAATGGATGCGGGTAACCCTGTTTCATGATAAAGGGCGGGGAGACCGGGTGCAATGCAAATCGGCCCCTGTGCGGGGCAATTCGTGCTTGCGCAATGGAGCAGACGTGGTAAAGCAGTGGTGTTTCCCAGACTATGGGCATGATGGGAACAAGGTTTTTAAAGAGTCCATCAACCTTAATTACTGGTAATGAGTTTCGTCCCCAAAATCGGTACCTCAATCAAGCGTCAGCTGGAAGAGCGCGAGGATATCGTTCTTTCGCCCTATGCGGCCCGTAATAAACACTCCCGGGGCAGGCGCACGCCGGAACCTGAGGACACCTGTGATATCCGGCTGCCCTACCAGCGAGACCGGGACCGAATCACCCACTCCAAGACCTTTCGGCGCCTCAAATATAAAACGCAGGTATTTCTCGCCCCCACCGGCGATCACTACCGCACCCGGCTTACCCATGTCCTGGAAGTATCGCAGATTGCCCGCACCATATCGGCGGCACTGTGCCTCAACGAACCACTCACCGAGGCCATTGCCCTGGGCCACGATCTTGGCCATACCCCTTTTGGCCATGCCGGCGAGGTGACGTTGAACGAATTGCATCCGGGCGGCTTTCGCCACTACATCCACAGTCTGCGGGTGGTTGATTTTCTGGAAAACGACGGGCGCGGCCTCAATCTGACGCTTGAGGTGCGCAACGGTATCGTCCGTCATTCCAAGGGGCGCGAAGATATTTTCCCTTCCCGCATGGGCGAACGTGCCATCACCCTGGAAGGCCAGGTGGTGCGCCTGGCCGACATCATCGCCTATGTTAATCACGATCTCGATGACGCCATGCGGGCCGGCATCCTCGGCCCCAATCAGGTGCCGTCCGCCATTTCCACGGTGGTGGGAGAGCGCCACTCGCAGCGGATCGGGACGATGGTGCGTGACGTGATTGTCGAAACCCTTACCGCCGATGACGGGTATCTCCATATCAGCGAACGAATGCTTGCGGCAATTACCGAATTGCGTGGTTTTTTATACGAACATGTCTATCGCTATCACCGGGTTCATGACGAATTTGAGAAGGCGCAGCGCATTATCGGCGAACTCTACGGTTATTTTCTGGAACATGGACTGGTCAGGCGGGTTGGTGGCGAGTGGCTGGAGCAGACTGAAAACCGTGAGCAGTGGCGCGACGAGAAGTACGCCCACCGAATGGTGTGTGACTACATAGCGGGGATGACGGATCGTTATGCCATGGCGATCTATGAATACCTCTTCCTTCCCACCCCCTGGAGCGCCCGGTAGCCCATCGCCACCCCTTAAACCATATCCGCACATATTTTCTCTTTACCATCAACTGCCTCATGACAACCAGCGAACACAACTCATTGCCGAAGAACTACGAATTTTCCGATGTAGAAAGCAAGTGGCTGTCGCGGTGGGAGGAGCACGACTCTTTCAACGCCCGCATGGACGAAGATCGGCCCAGCTACGCAATCGTTATTCCGCCTCCCAACGTCACCGGCGTATTGCATGTTGGTCATGCCCTCAATAACACCCTGCAGGATATCCTGGTACGCTACAAGCGGATGGATGGCTACAATACCCTCTGGGTACCCGGCACCGATCACGCCGGGATTGCCACCCAGAATGTGGTTGAGCGGCAACTTGGCGCGGAAGGCAAAAGCCGCCACGATGTGGGCCGCGACCAGTTTGTCGAACGGGTGTGGGAGTGGCGCCGGGAAAAGGGCGGCGCCATTATCACCCAGCTCAAACGACTGGGCTGTTCCTGTGACTGGAGCCGCGAACGTTTCACCATGGACGAGGGGCTCTCCCGCGCCGTGCGCGAGGTATTCGTCCGGCTCTATCACGAGGGATTGATCTACAAAGGCGATTATATCGTCAACTGGTGTCCCCGCTGCCTGACGGCTCTGGCTGATGACGAGGTGGACCATGAAGAGCGGGCCGGTAAACTCTATCATGTGCGCTATCCTCTGGTTGATGGTTCCGGCACTCTGGTGGTGGCCACCACCAGACCCGAGACCATGCTGGGCGACACCGGCGTGGCGGTGCATCCCGATGATGAACGCTACGCCCACCTGAGCGGCACCATGGTCGATCTGCCGTTGACCGGCAGGCGCATTCCGATTGTGTTCGATTCCCATGTGCAGCGCGAGTTCGGCACCGGCGCCCTGAAAGTGACTCCTTCCCACGATCGTGACGACTATGAGATCGGCCTCCGCCACAACCTTGAGCGGTGCAAGGTAATGGATGAGCACGGGGTAATGAACGAGCAGGCCGGAGTCTACGCCGGGCTCGATCGATTTGAGTGCCGGGCCAGAGTGGTGGACGATCTGCGGGCCCAGGGGCTGCTGGTGAATATCGAGGAGCATGAACATGCCGTGGGGCTGTGCTACCGGTGCAAAGCGGTGGTTGAGCCCACCACTTCCCTGCAGTGGTTTGTCGCCGTCAAACCGCTGGCCGAGGCGGCGGTATCGGCGGTTCGTGACGATCGCATCACCATCTACCCGAAGACCTGGTACAACACCTTTTACCACTGGATGGACAATATTCGGGACTGGTGCATTTCCCGGCAGATATGGTGGGGACACCGGATCCCGGCCTGGAACTGCGCGGCCTGTGGTGAGGTGGTTGTCGCCGTTACCGATCCCACCGTCTGCCCCGCCTGCGGTTCATCCGAGTTGATTCAGGAAACCGATGTGCTGGACACCTGGTTTTCCTCCGCACTATGGCCATTTTCGACCATGGGGTGGCCGGAGACAACCAGAGAGTTGCGCTTTTTCTATCCTACCTCGGTGCTGATTACCAGTTTTGATATCCTCTTTTTCTGGGTGGCCCGAATGATGATGATGGGAATCCATTTCATGAAGGAGGTACCCTTCAGAGACGTCTATCTGCATGCCCTGGTGCGTGATAAGGATGGCAAGAAAATGTCCAAGTCCACCGGCAACGTCATCGATCCGCTGGCGGTAATGGATCGCTACGGCACCGATGCCCTGCGTTTCACTCTGACCGCGTTTGCCGCCCAGGGAAGGGAGATAAAGCTGGACGAGGAGCGTATCGATGGATATCGCCATTTCATCAACAAGTTGTGGAATGCATCCCGCTTTGCCCTCATGCACGTTGATGACAAGACGGAGGTTAATCTTGTCGACCACGACGATATCGCCGATCTGCCATTGATTCACCGCTGGATCCTGGGTCGCAGCTCGGTTGCCGTCGGCGGGGTACGCACCGCTTTGGATAATTATCATTTCAACGAGGCGGCCTCGGTGATCTACCAGTTTACCTGGCGTGAGTTTTGTGACTGGTACGTGGAATGGATCAAGGCGGATCTGTTCAGTGACGATCAGGACGTTAGAAAACAGGCCCGGGCCGTGCTCCTCCACGTGCTGGAAACGATTGTCAAACTCATTCACCCCATTACTCCGTTTGTCAGCGAGGAGGTCTGGGCGGCCCTGCCGGGACACAGAGAGGTGTTAATGACCCGGCCGTTCCCTCAAGAAAACCTCGCCTGGCAGGACCGCGATGTTGAAGATCAGATGCGTTTTCTGATGGGGATCATTACCGCCATTCGCACCATCCGGGCGGAGACCGGCGTCCATCCGTCGCGTGCCATCGAGGCAGCCGTCTATGGCGCTGATGAGAACAGCGCGGCGCTACTGGCACAATTTGGTTCCGCAATTGGTGATATGTGCCGGCTCAGTGAACTGCGCGTCAATCCTGAACAGCCGGCGCCGCGTGAGGCGGCACGCTCAATTTTTGCAAACTGTGAAATCGTCGTGCCCCTGGTCGGACTGGTGGATGTCGCGGCCGAGCGTGAGAAGCTCGATCGTGAACGGGCAAAGATCGAGCGGGAACTGGCAACCGTTGTGGGCAAGCTTGCCAACCAGCAATTTCTGATGCGGGCACCGGAGGCGGCGGTTGCCAAACAGCGTGACAAACAGACCGAGCTGCGTGGGCGTCTGGCCAAGATAACAGAGGCCGAAGAGCGGCTTGCCGCCTTGTCTTCGTAGTGGAAAAGACACCTGTCTGGACCATGTTGCCGGAACAGATACCACTGATGTGGATTACCTGTTGATTTTTTTGGATAAAATGTGCGATACTAAGAAATGATAATGTCGCAAAATCCTTGAAATTGTACATGCTCGTCATTCCCGCGAAAGCGGGAATCCATTAATTCCAAATGATTATGGGTGCCGAGTCAACTCCGGCATGACTTGAACAGGGGTTTTGTGACGCTATCAAGTGTTGATTGTGGAAATGGCGATATTTTCGCCCTACTAGCGGTCTCCTCCAGGGAGCTTTTCTATGCGCTGCCAAAAATGCGGTTACATCACCTTTGATAATTACGAGACCTGCCCGAGCTGCAAAAAGCAGATGGTCAAGGAGGGCCAGGTTATTCTCGGTAATGTCTTCAATATCGAATCGCCGCGCTTTCTCAAATTTGACGCGGAGGAAGAAACCCCCGAACCGCGGAGTGTCGGTGCGGTCAGCGGAGAAGTAGACTTTTCCGAGGATTTTGAGTTTACCGATGAAACCGACATGGGATTCGACTCCGATAGCTTTTCCGAGACGGCGGGCGGCGGCGCCCTGGGCGCGGACTTCGACGATTTGGAAACCTTCGGTGAAGATAGCCAAGATGCGGCAGAGGGAGAGCTGGTGGATTTCGGTGAATTCGAGGAGGAGGCGGATACACTGTTTGCCGAACAGACGCAGCCGGCATATGACGAGGAGCAGGAACAGGAGCTCGAACCTGCCCCCGCTCTTGATATTCCCGATGAGTTGGCCGATATCTCCGATTTGTCACCACCCTCAGATGACACTCTAGATCTGGCGGCCGATGACATCGGCACCAACTTGTTTGACGATGACGAAACCGACGAACTGGATGACATCGATCTGGACTCCTTCAAAATCGAAATCGATGACGAGCAGCAGGAGCAGGAGGAGGATATCGAGGACGATCTCGAATTTGACTTCGACCTCGGCGGCCTCTCCATCCATGAAGACCGCAAAAAATAGCCGGTTGCCCGCGTTACCCACGCAAAGCAGTTGACAATCAAACCCTTTTTCACGTAGAGTAGCGCCCCTTAGGTGCCGAGATAGCTCAGTCGGTAGAGCAACGGACTGAAAATCCGTGTGTCCCTGGTTCGATTCCTGGTCTCGGCACCATCAGATTGAAGCGGTTACGGGTGTTCCCATAACCGCTTTTTTGCTCACCTTACAGCACCCCTTTGCGCAGCGGAAGAGGAGGGCATGGCGTGCGACCGCAGATCAAGTTCCAGTAGGCCCACGAACGTGGATCAAAAACTCCTGGCGGGGCATGATCCAGGGTCTCTCGATAATCTTCCATCCCAACAATATCGTCGATCTCTTTTAGGTCTTCAAGGCTCCCGTAGGTCATTACATGCGCTAAAAAATGTATGGGCTCTCGCAGGGTCTCTTCGGGCTCTTTAAACCAGACGACACGGCTGGCAATTCGCAGAAGCTCAGGACTGAGGGGGAGTGGCTTCATCTTAGTAATCCTGGCTCGTTCCATACGTTCTATAGGCCTTAAAACGTGGCAGTTTTTCTCCCCAGCTGAAATGTTCAACTGCTAAGTGAAGGCGTCTTTTCACCTCAAGTGGCAACCTGTGGACATCTTCAAAATAACTCAGTGCCTTGAGTGTTATCAACGGGTTAAAGCTCTTTCCGTAAACAACCTTGCCGGCAGCAAGCAGGGTGGGGAGATCGACACCGCTTCTCAGTATGGCATCAATATCCAGATAATCTTTTACCTCACTTCGCTTTTGAATGACAGCGGCCTTGGTGCCGGCAATATCGAGTAAAGAAGCAACGTGTAATGAATTCTCTGGGATAATATCTCTTGGGGCAACTTGCCCAATATCAAGGCCTCCAAAGAAAGAAACAGCAACAAATCCCTCTGCTTCAATGCGGCATGACAAGGTGTTGGGCGCGACTTGTACCGTTTCTGCATCTCTAAGATAGGAGATTGACCGGACAAGCTGATCGGGGTCAAATGAGCGGTACGAAAAAAAATCAAAATCAATAGAGGTCCGGTGGCCAAGCCGCAAAGCCAAAGCAGTCCCGCCATAGAGGGTAAAATGGCTGGGTGTTGCATGCAGCTCAGGCCAAAGGCGTAACTGAGAAGCTGGAAGGATAGAAAGATTGGGATCGAGGACTTGCATCACCAAAGTAGCTCTCCGCGGTCACATCCAAGATACCGAACTCTGAACCGAGCGGCCTTCTTGAGTTGCTGTAACGGAATCCTTGCAGTAACCACCTTTACCAGAAAAAGGATGGTCATTTGCTGGTCTCAATTATTGCCACTATCAACTGTGCCATAGGGGCATTGCCGGTACCCAAGAGGCTGCAATCCTCTTGCCCACGTGAGGTATACGTATTTTGGAAGTAACCTTAAAGTATCAGTGGTATTTGCTTAATCAGACTGCTTGATTCTTATAACACAATTGCAGTAACAATGCACTTATAAGCTTCTTGTGGAGTAAACTATTACCAGATTTCGATGTTTGAGTTCACATCCCGCGCACTAAAAAAACAGAAGCCCGGTCCCACGAGGGGCAAGTAAGCATGATGAATTTGTAAAAGCCTCAAAATTGCTTGCTACCGTCATTCCCGCCCTCGATAACAACACTCAAGGGCAGGCTGCAGCGGGAATCCAGTGATTTCGATTAATTATGAAGATCGGGTCAACTCCAGTATGACTGGAATATGGGTTTTTACGAGTCCATCAAGCATGGCGCCACCACATGTATGCCCCTCTCACGTGGCACGATTGTTTATTGCGCCAGATATCACCATTATTGTGGCGCGATTCTGAAATTGTGCCATAATAGTTGTGCCATGCCAAAACAAATCTCTCCTAAAGAGCTCGATAGTATCGTAGAAGCGGTGCGTTCATTTCCCAATGGTGGTGGGATTGAAGCAATTCATTCAGCATTGGAAGAGAGGATAGCACGACGAACCTTGCAGCGGCGTTTGTCGCTGCTTGTCAAGCAGCAGCGTCTCATCGCGGAAGGCCGAGGCAGAGCGCGTCGTTATCGGACGCTCAATGTCCTGAATGCCGTCATTCCTCCTCTGAAAGCGGCTTTTTCCGGTGAAACCTACATCCCTTTATCTCACGAAGGTGCACAGATACAAAAGGTGATTCGCGCACCACGCCAGCGTCGGCATCCAGTGGGGTACAATCGAGGGATTATCGATGCATACCAGCCAAATCAGACATGTTATCTCGCTGATCAGATTCGGGATAGGCTCAACGATTTAGGACGCTGGTCAGACGATCGACACGTCGCCGGAACCTATGCACGGCAGATATTTAATCGATTATTGATCGACCTTTCCTGGAACTCAAGTCGATTGGAGGGAAACACCTATTCGCTCCTGGAAACAGAACGACTGCTTGGCCACGGTGAAGCGGCGGAAGGCAAAAATGCGATGGAAACGCAGATGCTCCTGAACCATAAAGATGCCATTGAGCTTTTGGTGGAGCAGGCGCCTGAAGTAGGCTTCAACAGATATACCATTCTCAATCTGCATGCCGTGCTTTCCAACAACCTGCTTGCCGATCCACAGGCAGGTGGCCGATTACGAACAACCCCGGTACAGATCGGCGGGAGTGTCTATCACACCTTGGAAGTACCTCAATTGATTGATGAATGTTTTGGCCGCATCCTTACCCTTGCATCAAGAATTGATGATCCCTTTGAACAAGCCTTTTTCACCATGGTACACCTGCCATATCTGCAACCCTTTGTGGATGTTAACAAACGTGTTTCGCGCCTTGCCGCCAATATCTCGTTGATTCGTCAAAACCTCTGTCCTCTCTCTTTTCTCGATGTGCCGATTCAAGCCTACATTGACGGCACGGTAGCCGTGTATGAGTTGAACAAGGTTGCGTTGCTTCGCGATGTTTTTGTCTGGGCGTATGAAAGATCCTGCCGCAGGTATTCTGCTCTCCGGCAGTCCATGGGCGAGCCCGATCCGTTCCGGCTGCACTATCGGAAGAAGATAAAAACGTTCGTAGCCGAGGTGGTACGTGGTTGTATGGACAAGCAAAGGGCGGCAAACTGGATAGCCTTGATGGCGGAAAAAGAGATTTCCCCCAACGATACGGTGCGCTTTGTAGAAGTGGTGGAGACAGAGCTTATCAATCTGCATGAGGGCAATTTTGCTCGCTACCACCTGCGCCCCTCAGAATTCTTGGATTGGCAAAAGGTGTGGTCTTGAGGTGGTATGTTTCATCTCGGCGGTCACCTGGCTTATTACACTCCACGCACTGGAAAACGGTTACTATTCAACGATGGGCAAGTAAGTTTTGATCTCTCCAGAATTGTTTTGGTTGCCGGATGCACATAAGCCGCTTATGATAAAAAGATGAAGAGAAAAGAAGATCAGATTCGCGACTACCTCGCAACCATAGGGCGGCGTGGCGGCCAAAAAAGCAGGCGCTCTTTGACGTCCGAGCAGGCGCGTGAGATGGTGCGGATTAGGGAAGCCAGGCGTGCATTTCGTAAATTTCACACCCAGTGTTTCTGGTACATGGCGCCCACTATCAGGATCACCAGTGCCGACCTGCCGGACATCGCGCGGGGATTGCGCACCTACGGGGGCCACGAGGGATACCGTCTGGCCGCACGAATATGCCCGTAAGCCCCGCCCAGGCTCAGGTGTTGCGGGTGATAGCCGCCAACAGGAGTCCGGACAGCTATCTGGCCGGCGCCACCATCGTGCATCGTAAGCCGGATTCGCCACGCACCTCATTGGATCTTGATTTTTTTCATGATGTGGAGGACAGCGTCGCCGTCGCCGCGGAAACCGACGCAAAAACTCTTGCGGACGCGGGGTATGAAACTCAGTGGCTGTTGCGCACGCCCACATTTTACCGGGCTATTGTGAGAACGAACGACGGTGCCGCGTTGAAGATCGAGTGGGCGCAGGACAGCGCCTTTCGTTTTTTTCCCGTGCAGAAGGATACGCTCTTCGGATACCGGCTTCACGACGCCGATGCCGCCGCGAACAAGGTGCTGGCCCTTGCCGGGCGAAATGAAATCAGAGATCTGGTCGATGTCCTCTACCTGCATGAACACTATCTCTCGCTGGGTGCATTGGTCTGGGCCGCCTGCGGCAAAGATCCGGGCTATACGCCGGAGTTTCTGCTCAACCAGGCCGCCCGCCACACCGCCCATACCCAGAACGAACTCGATCGCCTGCTGCTGCGACACCCCATGGATCTCGCTACCATGAAGCATAAGTGGCTTGCCGCGTTCCACCACGCCCGCGAACTGGTGCGTTCCCTGCCTACCGACGAGCTTGGCTGCTTTTACCTTTCCACACGTGGCGAGCCGGTCGAGCCCCTTGCTCGGGACAACGACTTAGGCGGCCTGACTCGTCACTACGGTACCGTGCGTGGCGCGTGGCCCACCGTCGTGCCCCAGAGCAAACCGTAAACCACGCAGAGCGGCAGGCCACATGGCTATGAGAGATGTATCGGACAGCCTATGAAGATCACATTCCGTGTACTAAAGAACAGCGTTTCGGCCCCACGAGGTCTGATTAAGCGTGGCGTTACCAAGATTGAGTCATCAAAATTGGCCAAAATTTCATGCATAAATATTGTTAGGTTTTGTGCGTAAAAATCAGAATGCTCCAAGGGTGTGTCTATCTTAAAAATAGATTGATTGCCCGGTGTTTTTGGTGCTGATAGGATTATAGCTCAGTTTAGGCCACCTTCATGAACAACCCACTTCCCTAACAGTCCAAAGGTAAATGGTTGAGGTTATTATCCAGCCTCAACTATTTGATATTAGATGTAAAAACCTCTCGCAGTTGGTCCCCCAAAGCCACATATTGTTTAACTCGGCAAGAAAAGTATAAGTGTGTATAAAAAAATATTTGATGACTTTATACACAATATTGAGCATGGTGCAGGGATACACTATATGGAGGAAACCATGGCAAAGCGAATAAACGTAAGCATCCCTGACAAACTATACAGTGAAATTCAGAAGGTAAAAAAATGGCTCATTAAAGAAGACAGCGTTTCAAAAATTGTCCAGAAGGCACTTGTGGCTGAGTTGGAAGTCGCAAAAGCACGAGCATTCGTCTGGAACTATGGATTCAACGATGGCAAGGAATACATTGCATCTCTGTCCCCTAGAGAACAGCTAAAAGCAAAAAAAATGGTCTTGAATTTCCCCCGACAGTACCCGGAAGACCTCACAGAATTACTGATGAAAACAGGCCTCATCGAGTTGGAAAATATCGAAAAACTAAAAACTCATTTAGCCATTATTGAATATTGGAAATGCATTTTTAAGCGATTTGAATTCATGGAAAATGTGGATCAGTCTTGGTTTGAAGAAGAAGGAAGGGTGAATTTGTGGGAGTGGGGTGGTCGTCCACCAATTCATGATGGTGAAGAGATTTGGACTCAAGATGATGAACATGCTAGAATTAGATGGGACAAAATAAAGCAATTGTGGAGAGAGGGGCTAATTGCAGGAATCAAAGAAGCCACGAATGAACTGGAGGAGTCTGATGATGAAAATGAGTAAACATGCAAAGATCAGGAGCCAGCACAGAGCACTTCCCAATGAGGCTTTGCAAGTGGTTCTAAAACATGGACGTATTTCTTATGCTCCGGGTGGTACTTGTAAACTCTTTTTTGGGAACAAGGAATGTGCTCATGCTATCAATGATTTGAAAAAAGTGATTAAGACCCTTGAAAGAGCTAAGGGTGGAACTCTCATATTGGGTGATGATCAAATTGTTACAGTCTACAAACAGCATTAATACACTGGAGATTGAGACATGGCAGGAGATCACAGGGAAACAGCCAACCACAATATCGAAATCCTTCAGTCAGCAGGATTCAGAAAGCAGGGAAATACAAGTATCTTCTCTAATGGCAAAACCAAATTGCTTTCTCCTGCTGTGTCATGTGGGCAAGGTGGACACTACTGGTTTGACATTCGACAAGTGAATCTAGATAAAGTTGAAGGATATAACCCTCACATACTGGTCCGAATAATACCGGATATGTTTCTTCTGGTCGGTTTGAATGGCTTTGCTATCATGCTGTCTGAGGAAACAAAACGGTATCGAAAAAACTCTGGTGCTGTATGGGGTTTCTACACATCCCTTAGCATCTCAAGCAGAAGGGCTAAAATCGCATCTACCGCTAATTCTTCCCTTGTCTACGAAACACAAATCCTCAAGCGTGAAGAAATTTTAAAAGCACTGAATCAGTTCGATTAAACCGAAGTCAGTTAACATTAAGCTAAACGGGAGATATGCATGGCACCTGAAAAATGTAAGACACCCGGATGTGAAGGTTTTGTCCCCCCTGACGGGCCTGACTATTGGCAGTATTGCAATGATTGTGGGATGGAAATGGGGGCACGTAAGGACAAAAATAACAAGATATGCAGAAGGAAAGGTTGTAACAATCCTGTTGACAAACCTTATTATAGTTTTTGCCAGGAATGTTTTTACAGTGATGTGCAACACAAAAAGCTATCAACGGATTTCGATGACAGATATCTGCCCCTTCTTGGTAATGATGATGTCCCTTTTTAGCAACACAAGATTTTACATTTTTTTAGAATAACTTGAGCATTATTATTGCGATGCTTAAGTTGGAATTGGATTGCTCTTGTATTTGTTTTAATGAGGAGTGATTATAGGTGGTAGCTCCGAGAATAAGCGTTTCAATTATGGTCGTCGGAGGGAGATGCCGGTTGAAAAAGCGGAAATCACGGTAATCCGGATATAGTGATGACCCATGCAGACGTGAGGTGTGAAATGAAATATATCAGTGCGATGGTGGCGGTGACGCTGGCGGTGATTTTCGGGTGCGGGGCGGGGATGAGCCGGGCGGCCGGGCCCACCCCCGTGGTAATGGGTACGGCGACGCCGGGCGGCGGCTTTGAACTCTATGGCGGGGTGCTGGCCGAGGTGATCAACAGCACCGATGAAATGCTGCTCGTGCTGCCCCGCAACACCCGGGGCAGCCGCCAGAATATTCCGCTGCTGGAGCAGGGCACCCTGGATATCGGGCTGGTTGCCAGTTTGCCGGCCCACGAGGCCTTTGCCGGAATAAACCGTGACGAACCCACCTCACTGAAAATTATCACCGCCATTTATCCCACTTTCGGTGCGTTTGCGGTCAGGGCGGATAGTCCGGCCCGGACCTTTGACGATCTGATCGGCAAAAAAGTTGCCTGGGGTACCGCGTCGTCGGGCCTGACTCTGCTGGCGGGCTACGTCACCGGTGCACTGGGGCTGGATAGAGATGAAGACTTTGCGGCGGTGTATCTGGAACAGGCCGGGCGCGGCGCCCCCATGGTGATCAACGGTGAGGTGGCGGCGCTGTGGGGTGGCGGGGTGGGCTGGCCCAATTTTACCAGGATCATGGAGGCCGGCGGCCGGCTGGTGGGGCTCAGCGGTGATCAGATCGATACGATCAGCCGTACCTATCCCTTTCTGCGGCCCATGACGATACCGCCGAACTCCTATCCGGGACAGGAGCAGCCGCTTGAGACCGTCGGCTCCTTCAGTTTCTTGCTGGCCCGGGCCGATCTTCCTGATGAACTCGGCTATCGGCTTGCCAGGGCGATTCATGAAGCCCAGCCGGAGCTGGCCGCGCGGCTGCCTCAGGGGCGTGACACCCTGCCCGAAAACACCTGGGATGCAGCCGGCGATGTGGACCGCATCCACCCCGGCGCCCGGCGCTATCTGGCCGAAATAGGGCTACAATAAACGGCCGGCACAAGGCGTCAAATGGATTTCAGAAAATGACATTTACAACCACTTATACGGTACCCATCGCTGATATCAACTATGGCGGGCATCTCGGCAACGACCGGCCGCTCGCCCTGTTCAACGAGGCTCGGGTGCAGCTGCTGAAGTCGCTGGGGTACACCGAAATCGACATCGGTGGGGGCAGAGGAATTATCATGGTGGAGTCCGGGGTCAGATACCTCAAAGAGGTGTTTCACAACGATCTGCTCCAGATCGAGGTTGCCGTCTCCGAGCTAGCTGAGAAAAAATTTGTGCTTGACTACCAGATCGCCAGACTTCCGGCCCAAGAGCCGGTGCTTGCCGGCTTTACCGTTTTTCTCGGCTTTGACTATGAAAAACGCGCCGTGGCCCGCCTGCCGCAGTCTTTTTCCGAGGCGTTGCGGATATTTCAAAGCGATGTACCCTGACAGTTTTACCACCGACTCCACTGCTGGAAACGGTTTTTCCATCTTACTGGGGCAGTACGACTGCTTGCGGCAACCAATGAAAGCCGTCAGGCAACGGCCCGGCCGTTTGCCATTATGTGTTGATGGCGGCCGACGAAGCTTTTCAGGGCGGCCAACAGCCGGTTGCGCAGATCGGTGATACGGGTGGTGCAGGCGGTCAAATCGGTGCGGTCAAACGAGCATTCGCCAAGGTAGGCCCGCCTGTTCAGCTCAAGTTGTATCCACGGCAGGTGGTGACTGTGATGGCGGACGATGAAGCCGCCGAGAAACGGATCGTTAAGGACAATGTCGTCGGCTGCTTCGGGGAACTCCCGCCGTAAACACTCAGCCAAATTGCGAATGAGCGGTGGCGGGCAGGTCAGCCGTCGGCGGCGGAACTTCTCGCCACGTCGACCACCACGGTTTGAGAGGCAGATGAACGGGCGCCGACGGCCCGGGTGGCGGCTGATTACCGGGGCCCGGTCGAGCATGGTGTGGCAATCAATGCCGCACAGCACTCCCGGCTGCCTGCTCAGGGCGTGGAGACGCTGATGAAACGGCAGATAGTATTTGTTGAAGAGCAGTCGTACGATTCTGCTGGTTGGCACCCGGTTGGGGCGATAGACCCGCTTTCCGGTGACCGTGTGACTCTTGATGATGCCGTCGCGGTGTTTTGGTGGCATCGAGTTCGGCGGCCGGTTGAGGTCGACGACGGCCCGGGCGATGGGGGTTTCGATGTAGTAGAGCACCTCTTTGCGAAAGTCATAGAGCGACCGGGTCAGCGGATCGCCGTCGCTGAAAATATCCTTGCGGGAAAGCAGCGTGTGGTCGGCCAGTTCCGGGGCGATGGTCTCCCCGCCATGGGGGACTGAGATAATAATCGGCAAGCGTGTCATACCTGATTCGTTGCACATCGTGATTGAGCTCATCCGGGCTTGCGAGGCAGCGGAACTCCAGGACAATCTGAATTGAGCGGGGCTGTTGAGCAGGAAAATCTCTGACAATCGCATCGCATTCTATCATATCGGGAAAAAATTGCATGCCATTTTGCCGCCGAGCTAAATCTGCCTGCCCGCCGGCTTTTTACTTTTCACAGGACCGGTTATGATGGCCTCGTAAAAATTCGCTCGGATGGTTTCGACTGTTCCGGGAACGGCCGTACCCACATCACAATCGATTGTTTCACTGCCATGAAAATCATCAATTTCGGCTCGCTCAATCTAGATCACGTTTACCGGGTTGAACGCTTTGTCAGCCCCGGCGAGACGGTGCCATGTCTTGAATATACACGATTCTGCGGCGGCAAGGGGCTGAACCAGTCGATTGCCCTGGCGCGGGCCGGGGCCACGGTTTTTCATTATGGCAAAATCGGCCGGGACGGGGCCGTTCTGGTTCGTGCACTGCGCGAAGCAACCGTGGATACCCGTCATATCTCAGAAGTTGACGGGCCAACCGGCCACGCCGTGATTCAGGTTACCGATGATGGGGAAAACTCCATCATTATCGAAGGCGGCGCCAACCAGAAAATGGACTCCGGTGATACAGCGACGGTTTTCGGCCTGCTCTCGGATGGTGATTGGCTGCTTGTGCAGAACGAGATCAACGGAGTGGCGGACATTTTCGATGCCGCTCACCAGAGCAGGTGCAGGCTTGCCTTCAATCCGGCACCGATGACCGCGGCTATCGCTGAACTGCCGCTGGCGCGGGTCGATCTGCTCATCGTCAACGAGACCGAAGGCCAAATCTTGACTGGAGAAACGCAGACCGAGACGATTCTCGCACGGTTGCGCAGCCATTGCCCTCGGGGGTGTATCGTCATCACCTTGGGTGGGGACGGGGCCGTCTGTCTCGATGGCGACGAGATAGTCAGGCAGCCGCCGTTTGTCGTTGAAGCGGTTGACACCACCGGGGCCGGCGACACTTTTGTGGGCTATTTCCTGGCTGCCTTCAGTGGCGGCACATCGGTCCGGGAGGCTTTAAAACTGGGGTGCAGGGCCGCTTCACTGTGCGTAACCAGACCGGGCGCCGCCGATTCCATACCGATGCTCAGCGAGGTGGAAGCAGCGCCTCATCATCCTCGACATCAGGCGCCGGTTGGGCCAGGGCCTTAACCATTTCGTACACGGCGAGCATGCCGGGATCGTCGAGGCCGATCGATTTTTCACCGAACATTCTCGCCCGACCAAGCCGGGCGGGTTTGTCTCTGAATTCATCAAGGGTTACCCGGGCCGTCTCGTGCATGGCCGCCAGCAGCTCAGTCGGCTCGTCCAGGCCTTGTGCGGCCACGGCCATCCGCTGTATCATGTCGAGTACGCTTTTATCACCGAGTTGTCCTTTTCCCCGTGCCATCATGGCCTGCACACTGCTTTCCAGCAAATCGGCGACCCTGTCGCAGGAAACCGATACACTGCCCTTGCACGCCTTAGCGCAGGTCATAAAGGCGGTGGCAACCAGGGTCCCGAATGACGATGGGGAAACACGCTGAAAAGAGGTGGCGCAGGCCATAAACGCCATGCCCACATCATCCGGAAAGGTGTCACTGTTATCAGCCACCTCCCGCCACCCCCGGGAAACGGTGATGCCCAGGTCGCCGTCGCCGAGCGCGGCATCGGCGCCGTTGAGCATAGCGGTGACCGATTCGGCATGATCGGCAATGACGCGGGCCGCCGCCGCAAGATCCGTGGCGCTGAACGAACTCATCTATACGCTCCAGAATGCGCAGTGAGCCGGGGCGGCAAGCAGTGCTTCCACCTCATCGTCGAGTTTGCAGATGGTGATGGTTGCCCCCGCCATCTCCATGGAGGTGGCGTATCTGCCGATAAGCGGCATGATGATTTCCACCCCCAGCGCGTCAAAGGCCGCTTTGACACGGCGGTACATAATGTAGAGTTCCTCCGGCGGCGTCGCGCCGAGGCTGTTGACCAGTACCGAAACCCTCTCGCCCGCGGTCACCGGCATATCGGCCAGCAGGCGCCTCACCATCTCGTCGACGATCTCATCGGCGGTCTTCAGCGTATCCCGCCAGATGCCCGGTTCGCCATGAATGCCCATACCCATTTCCATCTCGTTTTCAGCGATTTCAAAGGTCGCCGTGGCTGACTGGGGGATGGTACACGGGGTCAGGGCCATCCCGATGGAGCGGCAGTTGTCGGCGGTCTTTTGAGCGATGCGGGTCACTTCAGCCAAGTCCGCCATCTCTTCCGCTTTTGCTCCGGCCGCCTTGAAGGCGTAGACCATGCCCGCCACGCCGCGTCGTTTGTCGGCCTCTTCCGGGCCGGCGCTGGCTACGTCGTCGGTCAGCAGCACCGTGGTGGAGGTGATGTTATGTTCAATTTCCACCATCTCCCCGGCCATGTCGAAATTCATCACGTCACCGCCGTAGTTGCCGTACAGTCGCAGAATACCCGCGCCTGAGTCACACAGCTTCATGGTGGTTGCCATCTGTTCGGCCGAGGGTGAGGCAAAAACGTTACCGATTGCGGCTCCGTCCAGAAGTCCTTTACCCACATAACCGGTGAAGATGGGCAGATGACCGGACCCCCCGCCGGTGACGATGCCCACCTTGCCGGCGGTGGTGCCGCCGGCTCTGGTAATCACCCGCGGCTGGGTCTGGGCATACAAGTGCGGATGTGCCAGACAGAGACCGTCCAGCATTTCATCTACATAGCTGTCAGGGTTGTTGAGGATTTTCTTCATGTCAGTTTTTCTCCCATGGATTCATTTAGATGGCGCCACCTTAGCGGCAGCCGTTCTGAAGAGCCACACATCACAGTGCCGGGCGACGAACCGATACCCTTTGCCGAAGAGTTCTTCATTGGTGGTGCTCGGCAGAGGAAAACCGCCGAGCATGGCGCCGGAAGCACTGATTTTTTTCTCCACCTCAGCTACTGCCGTAATCACTTCGGGATCATCCAGTCCCTCGAGCCTGCCCATGGAACCGGACAGATCATTGGGCCCGATGAAGAGCATGTCGATGCCGTCCACCGCACCGATTTCACTGATGTTGTCAAGCGCCCGTACTTCCTCGATTTGAGCGATGATCAGCAGTTCGTCGTTGGCGCGGCGGCCATAGCCTGGATCGGCACCGTAGCCGGAGGCCCGCACCACGCCGGCGGCATAGCCGCGCCAGCCGCGGGGGGGATAGGAACAGGCGGCAACCGCCGCCGCCGCTTCCCGGGCAGTGCCGATCATCGGTATCATCAACGACTGCACGCCGATATCGAGAATCTGTTTCAGGTAGACCGGATCGTTCCAGGGCACCCGGACAATGACGCTGCCGCCGGCGCTTTCGACGGCGCGGACGAGATGGATGGTGGTCTCCAGGCCGGCGAAACCATGCTCGTTGTCAATCAGGACAATCGGCCAGCCGGCGTAGACCGCCGCTTCCACGATTGTCGGGCTTGCCGACTGGCACCACATCGCCTCGATGTTGGCACCGGTGAGTAGCTGCCTTTTTATCCGATTCTCTTTTGTAAACATTATCACCTCATAAATTTCGATGCCGTTTCGACATCAATTCGACACCTGTCCTGACAATCAGGTAGCACCATAACAGAACGGTGGCCACCCCCAGAATCATTGAATACTCCCGTTCGAAAAATGCGCTAATGTTGCCTTGGGCCTTAATCATCGAAACCATGAAATTGTCCTCGATGATCTTGCCCAACACGATACCCAAAATGGCCGGTGCCAGCGGGATACCGTTTTCTTCCATGAAGTAGCCGGTAATGCCGAGGCCGAGAACGATCCAGATCGCCACCGCCGTGCCATTGATGGCATAGGCGCCAACCAGTGAAAACAGCAGAATTATCGGGGTCATGATCGCCCGCGGAATGCGCAGAATGTAAGAGGACATCATAATCGCCAGTAAGCCCATGGGCAGCATGATGATGTTTGCCAGGAAAAATGATCCGAACAGGGTGTGGATGAGCTCCGGCTGATCAATAAAAATTCGCGGGCCCGGCGATAAGCCCTTGAGCATGAGCACGCCGATGGCGATGGCGGTGACGCTGTCACCGGGAATCCCGAAGACCAGCGACGGAGTCCAGGCCCCGGCGATTGCCGCGTTGTTGGCCGAACCGCCGGCGGCGATTCCCTCCAGATGGCCGTTACCGAATTTCTCAGGTTCTTTGGAAAACCTCCGCGCTACCGCATAGGATATCCATGCGGCGATATCGGCTCCGGCCCCAGGCAGCGCCCCGATCAGTGTTCCCATGATGCTTGAGCGGGCAATTGTCGTGCGATATGTTCCCAGCGCCCGTCCGGCCCGGGCGGCCGCCTGGCCCAGTTTTTCCTTGGCCGAGGCGGCCGCCGCCTGGCCGTTCAGGGTGGACTGCACGCTACGCAGCACTTCGCTGAAGGCAAAGATGCCGATCATGGCCGGAATGAAGCTGATTCCGTCCAGCAGTTCCGGCAGCCCGAACGTAAAGCGTGGATGGCCGACCGCGATATCGATCCCTACCGAGGCAATGGCCAGGCCGATGAACAAACTCGCCAAACTTTTCGGCACTGTTCCATGGCCGGTCAGCACCGCGCAGGTCAGGCCGAGGCAGGCCAGCCAGAAACTTTCAAAACTGCTAAAACTTATTGCTATCCTGGCAAGTTGAGGGGCCAGCAGGGAAAGGATTATCACTCCCACCACGCCGCCAATGGCGGCCGTGGTTACAGACACCAGCAGTGAGGTCTTGGCCCGTCCCACTTTTGACAACCGGTAGGCGTCATCGATGTAGGCCGCGGAAGCAGGTGTCCCCGGAATGCGCAGCAGTGTTCCGGATATGTCGCCGGCAAAGATTGCCGTGGTGGTGGTTGCCACGATGGCGCTGATGGCCGGCACCGGGTCAAGATAGAAGGTAAACGGCACCAGCAGTGCCACTGCCATGGTTGCGGTGAGTCCGGGAATGGCACCGACGAAGGTACCGTAAAGGGTGCAGCCGAGAATGATCATGAGGTTATCAAGGGCGATAACCTGCATAAGAATTTCACTAAACATGATCTGTGCCGGATTCTACCAGGCGATGGGCTCGAACAGCCCCCACGGTAACGGGACGTGAAGCAGGGAATAGAAGATGTAATGGACCGCCGCGGTAACGCTCACCGCCAACAGCAATGAAAGCCACCAGCGCACCCGCAGGATGCAAAAAAGAACGAAAAGTACGACAAAGGAGACGGTGTGGAACCCAAGCCGGTCAAGAAATACGGCGTAGAAGATAACCGCGGCCACGCAAGCCAGGCTGTTGAGCAGCCCCCGCCTGCTGCCTCTTCTGGCCGGCGGTGTATCGGTGGGCTGATCATCGGCTGTCGTGGTGACCAGACCGCCGATAAAAATGAGTGCCCCGCAGACGCCCATTCCAACCGCCGCAATCATCGGAAAGAGCCCGGCCCCATAGGGCATCCCGGCCAGAGCCGGAAAATCCGATGCCTGCCAGGCGATCCAGCTGCCCAGGCAGAACAGGATCAATCCGGTGTACAGATCTTCTTTGTGCATGAGTAAATCACCCGGGAAACCAGCTTCCCGGGTGTTGCTCAGATGTGGTTCTGGTGAGTGTTCATTGATTACTTGGCTAGACCGATCGCTTTTATGGTGGCGCCCAGATCACTGTCTGACTGCTTCATCATTTCGATGAGTTCGGCGCTGCCCATATCAACAACGGTGGCACCGCGGCTGACCTTGAAATCGGCCCACTGCTGAGTGCCGACAATTTCCTTGACGGCCGCTTCATAAGAACAGACGATGTCTTCCGGCATTCCTTCGGGGCCGCTCAGGGTAATCCAGGCGGCCAAGGTCCAGCCGCTGGCCAGTTCTTCCTTGGTGGTAGGTACGTCGGGAAGTGCCGCCATCCGCTCGTTGTGCATATAGGCAAGCCCGACCAGTTCACCCTGTTCGATCAACGACTTTGACTCGGACAGGGCGACCGTGACCACATCGACACCACCCGCCATCAGTTCTTGCATGGCCGGCCCCGCCCCTTTGCTTGGAATCCAGCGGATGGCATCAGGCGCCAGTCCCTCGGACTGCAGCATACCGGCAAGTGCCAGGTGCCAGATGCCGCCCTGAGATGTTCCTGAACCGGTCAGCTCTCCCGGATTTTCCCCGGCGTAAGCAATCAGTTCGGTAACTGAGGTGAACGGGGAGCCTTTTTTGACGGTAACACCGGCCGGGACGATATCGATCAAGGCGATCGGGGAGATGTTTTCATAGGTCAGGTCGGTCAATCCCACCCAGTGCATGGTGTTGATTTCAACGGTGGCGGCGCCGATGGTATAGCCGTCGGGTTTGGCCGTGGCAATGGCAGAGTGACCGGTGACTCCGTTGCCACCGGTGCGGTTGACCACGTTAAATGGAACGCCGAATTTTTCCGACAGCATACTTGCCATCATGCGCGAATTTGCGTCCGTACCGCCACCGGCACCCCAGGGTACGATAAAGGTGACCGCACGTTCCGGTTTCCAGTCGCACGCCGCAAATGCCTGAACACTCATGACTATGGCGACGCACAGCGCCGCTGCCGCTGATAACAGTTTTGTTTTCATCTCTTCTCCCTCCTTTCTTTGTGGTGTTCTTATGCCCTCACAAGTGGCTAGTGAAGGCACCCCTATCCCGGATTCCGCGGAATGTAGAATCCGGAAACTGTCTACCCCATGGCGTCGTCATCCTGGCCGCCGCCCTGCTGGGCTGCCTGCTCTTCTTCTTCGATGACCCGCAGGGCGGCGGCGCCGGCCACCGCCTTGAGAGCTTCTTTGGGGGTAGTCTCTTTGTTCTTGTCGGCGTGATCGGCTTCAAGCTCCGGGACATCGACGATCACCTTGCGGTGCGCATAGTAGATGCCCTGGGCGTTCAGTGCCTCGGTAATGAGGCGGTAGGCCTCGCGGCGGATAACGAAATGGGTGCCGGGCTGGGCGGTGAATTTGGCCCGGATGGTCATCACCGAGTTGGTGATCTCCCGCACCCCCTGAGATTTCAGGGGCCTGATGAAATCCTTGCCGTACTCCTCGTTCTGGAGCATCTGCTGGCCCACCTTCTTGATGATCTTTCTGATCTTGTCGATGGGCGCGTCATAGGGAAAATCGAGGTTGAACTTGACGATAATGCCGCCCCGCATGTAGTTGGTAATGGCTCCCAACTCACTGTGCGGGACAATCTGCAGCATGCCGCGATGGTGACGTAAAAATACGTTTCGCAGGGTAATCTGTTCGACGGTGCCGGAGACGCTGCCGGCGGTGAGATACTCGCCGACCCGGAAGGCGTCGTCGAGCAGGTAAAAAAAGCCAGAGAACATATCCGCCACCAGCTTCTGGGCGCCAAAGCCGATGGCGAGACCCACCACCCCGGCCCCGGCCAGCAGCGGCCCGATGTCCACCCCAACGGAGGAGAGGATCATCATAGTGACCATGATCACCAGCACCGAACCGATAAACTTGCGCACCATTGGCAGCAGGGTATAGGCCCGGCCCTTGGCGGCGCCGCCGCCCCATTCGCTTTCTTCTTGATCATCCTCTTCTTCTTCGGGCAGCGATTCGGCAATCTTGCGCTCGATCCAGGAACTGATCATCTGCCAGAAGAGCAGGGCGAGGGTCATGATAATCACTGCGTCCAGCAGCACATCGGCAAGGGTGGAGACAAACGGGATAACAATGTTCCAGAGGCTCGCCAGCCAGACGAACAAAGCGCCGATCACGGCAAGCCGTGCGATGGCGTTCGTTCGTATGTAAAGGGCCTGTTCCCGGCGACGCTGTTTAAGCTCTTCATCGTCTGGTTCGACACTGTCGTCATAATCGCCCCGGTATAGTTGCAGGGCCAGCATGGTGTATTTGACCAGCCAGCGGACGATGCTGTCGATCACCATCCAGATGGGCACCGCGAAAAAGCTGAAAATAAACGCGCCCCTGCCCCGCGCGGTGGGGATTGGTTCCCCGGCCGGGCGGACCATGCCGGCCATGTCACTGAGCAGCAGGAACCACAAAAGAACCAGATAAGCCAAAGCAAGAATGTGCCAAACGGAGGCAAACTGTCGCCGCCCCCAGCCCGGTTCCGGGCCAGTGAAACCCCGCGGTCTGAGGATCGAGTCGCGAATCGATTTTCTGAAAATGATTACCGCCGCCCCGGTCACCGCCAGCAGCAGGGTAGCGCCAAAGAGCTGCACCAGCATTGTGGTTCGGAATTCGGCGCCGAGCCGTTGCAGGACAACAGCGATCATAACGACAGTGTTTATGTAGGCAAACGTGATCACTATAATGGAGTGGTACAACCGTGCCTGAGGGCATTCCAGCGGGATGATCCGAAACGTGCGTATGGTGGGTGAAAAGATGATGCCCGAGATGATGATAAACACTCGTATGATGGTAATAACCAGCAGTACCGCCATGAAAAAAAGTTGCAGATTGGCCCAGTCGGTCCAGATGAAGCTCATGTACGAGAGATAGGCGGCCCCAAAGAATATTACCAGGCCAAGCACCTCGGGGATAATTTTGGCAAAGCTCGCGGAGAATTTCTCACTCATGCGGAAAGGCTCCTCGGGACCACGGGCCGGATGCTGGAAATAATTGGGCAGAACTAAGCGGCGAAAGAGGAATTCCACCCCAAAACCGACGCCGATAAAAACGGCCACCCATATCAGATTGCGCAGGGCGCCTCCGGTGGTGCCGTACGGGCAGATTGAAGTGAATACCCGGCCAAGATCTGAGGGCACCTGCCGGATCCCGGCAAGCAGGTATCTGAGCTGGGTTTCATATCGGTCCTGGCCTCCGCTCAACCTGGTGAGCAGTGTCCCCAGGACGCTGCCGGGACCGCTGACGGAAACTGTTTTTGGTGGCGAAACGGCCGGATCTTTTTTCAGCTCTTCAATCAGCAACTGGCGGAGCTGCTCGTTGGAGAGCCCGGAAAGCTGCGCATCCACATTGCCGCCGGTGGTAACCGCTTCTGAATCCTGGTTGGCGCCGACCTGCTGGCCGATGCCGGCGGCACGACTGTATTGAGCGAAACCGCTACCGCACACAAAAAACACCACGAGGGCGGCAAGAAGTACACCGATTGAAACATGAGGCTTCATCATTTCTCTTTTTCCGGTGATGCTTGAAAATCTGCGCGGTTCATGGCGACGGTTTGAGCGGCTGGCCTACAGCGCAGGCAGGCGCGGTTCACAATATGGCTTCAGCACATCCGGCAGGGTGATGGTACCGTCCTGCCGCTGATAGTTTTCCATGATGGCGATCAGCGTGCGCCCCACCGCCAGCCCGGAGCCGTTGAGGGTGTGCACCAGGCGGCTCTTTTTCTCGCCTTCGGGGCGGTAGCGGATGCCCCCGCGGCGGGCCTGAAAGTCAAGAAAATTGGAGCATGACGAAATCTCCCGGTAGGCCTGCTGACCGGGCAGCCACACCTCGATATCATAGGTCTTGGTGGCAGAGAAGCCGAGATCTCCAGAACAAAGGGTCACCACCCGGTAGTGCAGGCCGAGCATCCGCAGAACGGTCTCGGCATCGGCGAGCAACGATTCCAGTTCGGCGGCCGAGGTCTCCGGGGTGGTAAACTTGACCAGTTCCACCTTGTTGAACTGGTGCTGGCGGATGAGGCCCCTGGTATCGCGCCCGTACGAGCCCGCCTCGGAACGGAAACAGGGGGTAAATGCGGTGTATTTGAGGGGCAGATCACGCTCGTCGATGGTCTCGTCGCGATGGATGTTGGTGAGCGGCACCTCGGCGGTGGGGATCAGATAGAGATCCCAGTCGTCGATCTTGAAAAGATCCTCGGCAAACTTGGGGAGCTGGCCGGTGGCCGTCATGGACGCGGTGTTAACCAGATAGGGCGGGATAAATTCGCGGTAGCCGTGGCGGGTGGTGTGCAACTCCAGCATGAAGGCGGTCAAGGCCCGCTCCAGCTGGGCGGCAAAATCGCTGAGCAGAGAAAAGCGTGCTCCGGAGAGTTTGGCGGCCCGTTCAAAATCGATGATGCCCAGCTCGGTGCCGAGATCCCAGTGAGATTTTGGGGCAAAATCAAAGGCGGGTTTTTCTCCCCAGGTCTTGATCTCGATATTGTCGGCATCATCATTGCCCTCGGGCACCGAATCATCCAGGAGGTTCGGCACCGCCATGACAATCTCGCTGAGTTCCTCATCCACCCGGCTCAGTTCCTCGTCCAGTTCCTTAATGCGGCTGTTGGCCGTCTTCATCTCGGCAACCAGCGGTGCTGCGCTTGCCTCGTCGCCTGCCTGTTTGAATACGGAGATCTCTTTGGAGACCGTGTTGCGACGCTGCTTGAGTGCTTCCACCTCGGCCAGAATGGCAAGGCGCCGGGCGTCAATAGCGGCAAAAGTGTCGAGCATGCCGATATCGAGGCCGCGGGCGGCGGTTTTTACTTTGACCAGGTCGAGATTTTCGCGGATAAAGCGCAGTTCCAGCATGGTAATATCCTTTCAGGGCGTCAGTGAGGGTGGGTGGGCGGGTAGAATGCGTAAATTGCTTTTCCCGTCGGCTTCTGCTACGTTCCCGTGCGTTTGCGGCTTTTCTTCGTCAAATCCTTCAGCGGGGGCTATAATAGTCAAAGTATGTCTGAAGCACAACCGGCCCTGGTCGTTTTTCTCCTTTCCCTGCGGCGCTCCGTCAAAACGCTCTTTTTTGCCATTATAATCGCCACTTTTGCTATTTTCTTTCTCACCCCGCAACTGCTCGCCATATTGCAGGATCACCTTGCTGAAAAACTCTACTTCTTCACCGTCTCCGGCCCGTTTCTGGCCCATGTCAAACTCGCTTTTTTCGGCGCCCTGTATCTGCTGATGCCGTGGATTATCGGGGTGGTGCTTAAGGCGGCGGGCAGGCCGTTCGGGCAGACCAGAAAATCGTGGCTCACTTTTGTGTTCTTTACCTGCCTGTTATTTTATGCGGGCACGGTTTTCTGTTATTTCGTCACCCTGCCGTTTGGCATCAATTTTCTGCTGGGGTTCGGCTCCGAAGAACTCAAACCGGTGATTTCCATCGGCAAGTTCGTCACCTTCGTGACCGTCTTCATTCTTGCCTTCGGGGTGATTTTCGAACTGCCGATTCTGATGGTGTTCGCCGGCAGAACAAAGATGTTGAGCAGACAATTTTTTGCCCGCAACCGAAAATACGCCCTGCTGCTCATTGCCATCACCGCCGCCCTGCTCACCCCGACGCCGGATATTTTCAACATGGCCCTGATGGGCGGGCCGCTCTATATCCTGTATGAGTTTGGTATTGTTATCCTGCGGCTGATGCGCATCGAGTGAGTGGGTAGTGGGAGCCTTGAAAAATGAAAATCTTCGTTCAAGATCAAGGCGCGAGGAGAATTTTACCGCAGGCCGGATTGATATACCGAGGATAAAATTTTCGGAGCAACGATGAGATTGGGCGAAAAGGCCATTTTGCAAGGTTCCCTAGTAATATCTCATGAGCACAACTGAGGGTGAGGGGGGACGCCGTACCTGGATTATCTGGGCGGCATTGCTGGCACTGTTTCTTGGCGCCCTGGATTCGTTGGTGATGACCGCGGCCATGCCCACCATCATCGCCGAGTTGGGTGGCCTGCACCTCTATGCCTGGAGCTACTCCAGCTACTTCCTGGCCCGGGCCGTGGTCCTGCCGATTTTTGGCAAACTCTCCGACATGTACTCCACCCGGGGGCTCTTCCTGTTCGCCATCGGGCTCTTTGTGGCCGCCTCGATAGCAGCCGGGTGCTCGCCATCGATGAAATTTCTGGTGGTTGCCAGGGTATTTCAGGGAATCGGCGGTGGCGGCATTTTCGCCCTTGTCTATGTGGTGCTCACCGATGTATCGGCCCCTGAAAACAGGGCCAGGACCCTCTCTTTTGCCAGTGTTGTCTGGGGTGTATCCAGCCTGATCGGTCCGACCCTGGGCGGGTTTATCGTCACCTTCTTTTCCTGGCGCTGGATCTTTTTCATCAATATTCCCCTGGGTCTTGTATCGTTTTACGGCATTGCCCGGTATCTTCAGGAGTTTCGAGAAAAAACAGCGGGCGGGAAACTGGATCTACTCGGGGCCGTGCTGCTTTCCTGCTTCATCCTGGGAATACTGATATTGATCATGACCGGTGGCAGGGAGCTGCCGATCTTTTCCCTTGCCTATCTTTTCATCGGCTGCATCACCGTCGTTTCCGGTATCTGGTTCTATCGGGTTGAAGCACGAGCTGAGAATCCGATGCTCAATCTCGGCTATTTCAGGGATCCGTCCTATGGTCTTGGCAATGTCCTGGTATTTTTTTCCAGCTTTGCCATCTTCTCACTGTTTGCCTACGCCCCAATTCTGCTCCAGGGGGCACTCTCCCAGACCCCCATGCAGGTTGGCTATGCCATGCTGTCGCTGAGCTTCGGCTGGTCGGTGGGCGCCTTTTTGATAGGCAGAAGCGTGAACTGGGTGGGTTACAAAAACGCGGTGATTGGCGGCGCCGTTCTGGTTGTTATCGGCACCGGCATGACCCTGGGGTTTTCCCGTGCCACCGGTCTTACTGATTGTTTGCTGGCGTTTTTGCTTGTTGGACTGGGCATGGGGTTTGTCTCTTTGACCACCCTGCTGGTGGTGCAGAACAGTGTAACCCTCGCCAATCTTGGCACGGCAACCTCTTTTCACCAGTTTGCCCGAACGATGGGGGGCACGATTGGCGTCGGCCTGTGCGGCGGCATTGTCACCACCAGGTTGATCAGCGAGTTGAGCGCCGCCGGCCGGCAATTGCCGGATGAGTTGATTTACAAGCTCAAAGAAAGTATGGCCAATCTGTTTCAGCAGGAGTTTCAGGCCATGGTGCCCGACGCCATGCGCCCACTGCTGCAAGATGCGGTCGTGTCGGGTGTGTATCTTGCCCTGGTGATAGTTTTTGTCGTCTCGCTGCTTAATCTCGGATTATCGCTGCTGCTTCCAAAAAAATGAGCGGCACTGTAAAAATGATGAACTCGTAAAAACCTCAAAATTGCTTGATACCGTCATTCCCGCCCTCGATAACAACACTCAAGGGCAGGCTGTAGCGGGAATCCAGTGATTTCAATTAATTATGGATGCCGGGTCAATTACGATATGACGGGTATATGGGGTTTTACAAACTCATCAAAAATACCGTGGCAAATAGATGGCCTGGAGGATTACCCGAATTCCTCCAGGATAATGTCGTGGGCGGCCAGCAGGGCGGCGGTAACACCGTACCTGGTGACCCCGCAGGAGGGGCTGCGGGCCTTGAGATAGGCGGTTTTCACATTTTGACGGCGGGCGATATCGAGTACCTGGTGGGCGCCATCAATAAAGGGACGGGTAAGGTCCCGGCCGTCGTCAACGCAGAGGACCTGGGCACTTCCGGCCAGCACATCGGCGCCCTCGCCGCCGACTATCTGGGCCGCCGGGCGCGGGGTGGGCAAGCCGCCAAGCTGTTCGGGGCAGAGCGGAATCCAGTGGACATCACCAAGTTTTTTGAGGCAGTCCGGGCAGCTGATTATCCGGCCGTCATAGCGGCTGGCCAGCCCCGCCAGGCAGGCGCTGACAATGACCAGTTTTTTGTTCGGGTCTTGCATAGCAGTGTGGTGTGCGGGTAGAGTGAGCAGAGTATGGCGCACCCGTTATCTTACCACGTACTGCTACAGTAGGGCCATGGCAACACGAAGAAAACCGAAAAAACCCCTCACCCCCCTGCAGGAAAACCGGCTGTTGAAGATTGTGCTCGGATTGGTCGTGCTCGGCTTTCTCTGGGTATTGTTTGCCCCGGGATTCGGCGTGGTAAGCCTCTTTTCCATGCGCCACAAGGCGGCCGAACTGCGCCTGGAAATTGATGCGCTGGCGGAAAGCAACGAAGAACTTCGCCTGGAGATCGAGCGCCTGCAAAACGACCGTGCCTATCTGGAGCGTATCGCCCGCGAGGAGCACGGCATGCTCAAGGAAAATGAACGGGTGTTTGATTTCTCCGGGAAAAAATAGCCTCAGCCCGGCGCCGCGGCAGCACTGCCGTTGCTACGGGCAATTGTTGTGCATTTTCCACATCTGTGGATCGTGGCCGGCCGGAATGTTTGCACACGGGTCATCGGAAAAATAGCCTCGTAGCCGGTTGTACTCATCGATCTGTTCGGCGGTCACCATTAACGGGGTTTTGAGGTGCGCTGAGAGATGGACGTAGCGCAGTTGGCTGCGTGTTGCACCGATTTCCTCAAGCAGCCGGGCCAATGAATCATCGGTGATAGTGCCGTCCGCAAATTGATCGTTAAGTACTGTTTCCAACTCAATCAGTTTTTCACCCAGAGGGATTGCCGCCTGGCGCATGCTTTCATACAGGGCCTCGATCTCCTCGATCTGTTGCGTGCTCAAACCGATCTCGGTTTTCATCTCAAGCAGATGTATCGGTCCCGGCATGCCGTTTAACTCCGCCGCCTTGGCCAGCCCCCAGCCGCCGCCGCGGCTTAATTCGTCGATATCATCCTGCGAAAGGCTCTTGATGCGCCGCTGCTCCTGGCCGGCATAGTGAGAGTGGTGGGAATGGTCCTGAACTGTTGCCGCACCCGCATAGGTGCAGGCAATAAGCAGCAATAGAGGGACAGACAGTAATTTACCAAACATGGTGGGCTCGTAAAAACCTTGGATTTGCTTGCTACAGTCATTCCCGCCCTCGATAACAACACTCAAGGGCAGGCAGCAGCGGGAATCCGATGATCTCAATTAGTATAGATGTAGGTTAAATTGTAGTATGAAGGCGATATGGGTTTTTACCACGCCCTCATACATGAGAGCTGCTCTTTGCAAGGTCCGTCTTGCTTTCACTTAAACCCAAACAACCACAATAGTTTGTTGCCACGCTTATCACCTGCGCCGTTTGACTGACCGGTGCCAACAAAAGTAACAGATATGTATGGACCGAAGAAAGACAATACGTGCCTGGATGAAATCCCTGGATCTGAACATGGTGTTACTCACTTTGTGATGGACTCGTAAACACCTCAAAATTGCTTGCTATCGTCATTCCCGCCCTCGATTAAAACATTCAAGGGCAGGCTGCAGCGGGAATCCAGTGATTCCTGTTAACTATGAATGTCGGGTCAACTCCGTTATGACTGTCCTTCAAGATCGATGCCATTGAGACAGTAAGCCATCATCGCCCAGCCATTAAAGCACGCCGGCAATCACAGCACGGCACGCTTCGATGGCTCAAAGCCTGTTCCAGGCTGCCCGTGCAAGAGCGCGAGCACGAGGACACCGCAACCCCATGGCATGCATCGCAATGATCCACTTTATCACTTCACCAATAACAAACATCACCAGTTCCACTTGAAACCACGAAGATCTGTTTCTTCTTGCTCCCCTGAACAATATCCTGTAGTGTCGTTGGAGTTATACTCTGGGGTCATAAAATAGGCATGTGTGCAGGTTACAACAAAAGAGCACATGCAATTATCAAGGCAAATTGCCCTGATAATAAGTGGTTCGCTCAGAAAAAATCTTATAGGAGAGCATTTTGTCATTACTCGAAATGTACAGAAGAAATGTTCAACGCAAAAGGGACGACATTTCAAAGCTACAGAATGATAAGGCTAAAGAACAAAAGAAGATTTCTGATCTTACATCAAAAATACAAAGAGCATCAGAAGCAATAAGTAGAACTAAAAATTCAAGCACTATCCAATCAAAACTAAAAGAGATTGAGAGACACAAAAAAGATCTATCAAATGTAGAAAAAAAGGCAGCAGATTATGAACAAAAGATAGCTAGTAAATACAGAGAATTAGGTAATGAGGAAAAAAGAGTAGCTCAGGAGGAAGAAAAAGAATTTAAAAAGCGTAAACGTGATGAAGAGCGGAGAATTCAAGAAAATGACAGACGAATGAGGAACTTAAGCAGTACTCTGTCGAGGCATGATCAGCTTCATAACCAAACAAAAATAGAGATCGAAAATCTAAAAAGGCTACCTGAAAAAATTATTGTACTATTTTTAGCAGCTAACCCTCTTGATCAACAACAACTCCGTTTAGATGAAGAAGCGAGATCAATAACCGAAATTATCAAAAAGACCAAACATAGGGATTCAGTAAAATTTGAATCCTATTGGGCAATCCGCCCGATTGATGTTCTCCAAGCTCTTAATGAATTCACTCCTGCAATTGTTCATTTTAGCGGCCATGGCTCCGATAGTGATGAGATTGTATTTCAAGATTCCCAAGGTAAAACGAAATTAGTGAGTAAAGAGGCTATTGTGCAAACTATGATGGCTTCTTCAGATGGAATTCGGTTAGTATTCTTCAATACATGCTATTCAAAAAATCAAGCCGAAGCCGTTACAGAGCACGTAGAGGCAGCAATAGGTATGAATACAACTATTAGTGATGAAGCGGCTCGCGTTTTCTCTTCTCAATTTTATTCATCTATTGGTTTTGGACTCTCAGTGCAAAAATCATTTGATCAAGCAAAAGCACTGCTCATGATGGAAGGCATAACCGAAGAGGAAACACCAGAATTGTTCGTAAAAGCAGGTGTCGATTCAAATGCTTTGGTAATAGTCAAACCTCATGATATGACAGTTAATATAGAAAGCGAACCAGGCGCTCCACAAGGACCCGCAAACAGCGCGGGCCTGTGAGCTCAACGTTAGGTGAGAGATAATGAATAAGAACTTCCAAATCGCAACTGTGGACTACGAGCCACCTGATCTCGCCGCCCAGCTGCCGTTGCCCCTCCAGCTTGATCGTACAATTGTTGAACCCCAGATTATCTAAAATAAAACCAGCCTTTTTTGTCAGAATCTGTTAGCAGTGGGTGGTGACACTGCAGATTATCTTGAATTCTCGTAACGTTATTGCACACCCCTCGTGAGTGGTGGCTGCCGGGGCCGTAGCCACGGTCCCGGCAGCCCTCCAGGCAGGAAGCCTACTTCCTGAAAGGAGTTGCCTTGTGGTACTGTTTGTTGCCGCATCCGTCAAGGAAATTGCTCGTCTCGGCACCGCCTACCCCTGGAATAAACCATCGTGCTGCCCCCGGTGCGGTGGACGGTTGTGGTGGCATGGATTTGTTGTCGCCTGGTTTAGCTGCTTTTCTCATTGTGTCTATCTTCGACGTCTGTTCTGTTCTCAGTGCCGCGCCGTTCATCGATTGAAACCACGGGGATATTGGCCCCGGTATCGCAGTTCCAGTGCTGAGATCCAGCAGGCAATTACCCACCGACAGAGCACAAAACGCTGGCGGCCCGATCTGCCGCGTTCGCGCCAACGCCAGTGGTGGCGTCGGCTAGGTCGGATGATTCGGCTGGTCTTCGGGATGTCCGCTCAGCTTACCCACCGGGAAGGATTCACTCGACTCATTGCACGAAACATCATCCCGGTCACCCAAGCAATACACCATGACAATCGACACATCCATGACCCACCCTACCGTATTGTAGCTCTACCCGGCGCCTGCTGCCGGTGATATGGGGTATCAGACTCGGATAACCCGACTCTGATACCCCATACCCAGGAGGACGCCCATGGAAGACGAAGCCTTGCGTACCGAAGTTGCCCTGTTTCGCTTCGGAGTCATCAGCGAGTTGGTTGCATCACGACTCGAACCCGGTGAGTTGACCGAACTCATCTATCAAAAAAGTGAGCAGCACTGGAATATCCCCGGTTCTCATCGCACCCGGGTGTCGGCGGCCACCGTCAGGCGCTGGCTACGACTCTATGAGCGGGGCGGCCGCGAGCTCAGTGCCTTGATACCGGCCAGGCGGTGCGACCGGGGATGCTCTCGCACGGTCGATGATGAGACTCGCGGCGCTCTGATCCGGTTGCGCAAAGAACAACCAGGCTGGCCGGTCTGGCGGCTGGTGCAAGCACTTGCTGAAAAACAAGTAATCTCGCCCGGCACGACGCTGAGTCTCTCCACCGCCTATCGCATCCTCACTCAGGAAAAGCTTGACAGCGCCGCCCTGCACAAGGGAGCCCCGGTGGATCGACGGCGTTACGAGGCCGAATTCCCCAACGATATCTGGCAATCAGATATCATGCACGGCCCGCTGGTAAAAGGCACCGGCAAAAGGCGCAAAGCGTATCTGATCGCCATTCTTGACGATCATTCCCGGTTCATTACCCACGGCGAGTTCTTCTCTTCGGAAAAACTCGAATCCTGGCTCCAGGTCTTTCGCCAGGCCCTGCTTACCAGAGGACTGCCGCGTAAACTCTACGTGGACAACGGCGCCGCCTTTCGCTCACGCCATCTCGAACGAATCTGTGCCTCGCTCGGCATCGCCCTGATCCACAGCCGCCCCTATACCCCACAGGGGCGCGGCAAGATCGAGCGCTTCTTTCGCACCGTCAGATCCCGGTTTATCTCGCGCCTCGATGACCAACCCGACACCCTTGCTCAGCTCAATGAGCGGTTCCAGCACTGGCTGGAAACGGACTATCTGCATCGGGTTCATTCGGTCACCGCGATGACCCCGTTCAACCGCTTTGCCGCTCATCTTGAAATGATTCGCGAAGCACCCGCTGATCTTACTGATCACTTCCGTAAAGAAGTGCGGCGCCGGGTCAGCAAAGACCGGGTCGTCACCATCGACGGACGACTCTTCGAAGCCCCGGTTCAATTGATCGGTGAACGGGTCACGCTCTTGTTCAACGATGATCGGCCGGAACGGGTCGAAATCTTCTGTAAGGGGCAGTCGTGTGGTCTGCTCAGGCCGGTTGATCTGGTGGTCAACACCCTGGTGAAACGAACCAAAAACGGCGGTGAAGAGATGCTCGCCGAAACCTCGACATGCCGGCCGGGACGGCTGCCCTTTGATCCTGGCGCCGACGGAGGTGGATCATGAGCTATCGAACTTTCTTCGGCCTCAGTGCGGAGCCCTTCAGGGCTGATCTCGCCCTTGAGCAGGTGCTCACCACCCCGGAATTGCTCGGCGTCCAGCAACGCCTCGACTATGTCTTGCGTCTGGGCGCCATCATGCTTGTCACCGGCGAAGTCGGCGCCGGCAAATCAACCGCCGTGCGCTACAGCTGTGGAACGCTTCATCACTCTCGGTACAAGACCCTGTGGGTCACCGCTTCAGCCGGCTCTATTCTCGAACTCTACCGCCAGCTCCTGGCCGAGCTTGACATCGCTACCGCATCGTCCTCACGGGCCGTATTGACCCGGCTGATCAGAGCACAGATCGACAGCCTGGTCGCCGGTAAAAAGCAGCAACCCCTGCTGATTATCGATGAGGCCTCACTGCTGCGCCTCGATGTCTTTGCCGAGCTCCATACCATCACCCAGTTCGAAGCCGACTCCAAACCGTGGCTGCCCATGGTGCTGGCCGGCCAGAATAACCTGGCGGAAAACCTGCTCTACCGTACCGCCATACCGCTGGCTTCTCGCATTGTTGCCAGAAGTCATCTGCCGGCGGTCACCCGCCAGGCGATGGGTGAGTATCTGGACCATCATCTCACCATTGTCGGAATAAAAAACTCACCCTTTACCGAACAGGCGGTAACCGCCATTCATCAGGGCTCCGGCGGGCTCTTTCGCAAAGCCAACCATCTTGCCCGCGGCGCCATGATCGCCGCTGCCGCCGAAAAAACACAAGAGGTAACAGCGGAGCATGTTCGGTGTGCCGACTCGGAGCTGCTGTAATTCAACCATCAAACACAAGGAGCACATCATGAAACCTGAACAGACCATCCAGTTTCTTGCCGAATTGCTTGAACTGGCTGAAGAACTAAACCGTATCGTCAAACAGTATTGCCGACTCGTAACCACTGATCAATCTGGACACGGACACTACGCAGAGAAGAAGGACTCAGAATATGATGCATTGTTCTGAGTAAATCTGTACTCTAGTCGTGCCGAGATGCTCCCCCCGGGCGGCGCTACGCGACGCACGCCCGGGGGGGACGCCTGCAAAATATTCTGATATCACTGGTAAGATATTCAGACAAATGCTGTGCATTTAATGTGAGAATCAACAACAGTCATCCGCCATCGCCCGGCCATCGAAGCACGCTGGCAATCACAACACAGCACGGCACGCCTTGAAGGGCTCAATAGCTTATTCCAGGCTGCCCGTGCCAGAGCACGAGGATATCGCAACCCCATGACGTTCATCGCAATGATTTATCTGATCGCTTCACCAATAGGCAATATCATCAATTCCACTTGAAACGACGAAGAGGCAAAAATATACGGTTCAAAGGAGGGAAAATGAGCAGATTAAAGAAAATGGCTTTTGAACCAATCGATAGTGAAGAGAAAGAAATATTAGAATCATTAGAAAATGGTGATTGGAAGCCGGTAAAAAACCTTGAAAAAGAAAAAGAAGAAGCAGTTAACCCTACAACGAAACTTATATTGACGTCATAGCCACAATATGTAACACTGCGCAACATAACCCAAACCATGGAGGTGGGCCTATGTTGCCGTCAATTCGATCCGTTGAGCACACGTACGAAATACCGAAATTCTCGATCACCACAAAAGACATTGATGGTTTTTATTCCGAACTTGAAGGGTATCATGAGGTTTTTGCCGACTGTTTCCACCGGAGTGAGTCGCGGGGCCATTTTTTTAAGTACATGGCCGGCCAATTCAGTGAGCTTGAAAGGAAGTCGATTGAACCGATTGCCGTTAATATCAAAGGCGGAAATGTTAGAGCAATGCAGCGGTTTATCAGTGACGCGGAATGGGATGAGGATAAAATAAGCCGCAAGTATCGTCATATGGTTAATGATGATATGGGTGATCCAAACGGCATTCTCATTTTCGATGAATCTGGTTTTGTCAAAAAAGGATCCGACTCGATCGGTGTAGCCAGACAATACTGCGGCACCATTGGAAAGGTGGATAATTGTCAGGTCGGTGTATTCGCGGCGTATGCCTCCCCCCAGGGGTACGCCCTGATTGACAAGCGGCTTTTCATTCCAGAGAAATGGTTCACCAAAGACTATGCCGCAAAACGGGAAAAATGCGCTTTACCCGAAAATATCAAGTTCAAAACCAAACCGCAACTGGCGGTTGAGATGTTTACTGCAATTCGAGACGAGGGGATACTTCCATTCAAATACATTGCCACCGACAGCCTGTATGGCTCAAGCCCCGAATTTATCAATGCGGTTGATCGGCTTCCCGGGGTCACCTATTTTGTATCCATGGCCAGTGACACCCGTTGTTGGCTGAAAAGACCCGTCGTCAGGGAAAAGACATACAAATACAAGGGCACGGTCAAAACCAAGAGAATTCTGGAAGATACATCAAAGACCCCCATTGCGTTCATCGATCTTGCCAAAAGCATCAATGATTTCTTCTGGTACAGGCGAAAGGTCTCCGAAGGCACCAAAGGCCCTATTATGTATGAATTCACTAAGCGCCGGGTTGTATTGTCAAAAGATGGATTGCCGGAAAAGGAAGTGTGGTTGGTCATCAAGCGAACGCTCGGCCCCAAGCCGGAATATTCGTTTTTTATCAGCAACGCCCCGGTCAGCACTCGCCTTGCAAAGTTTGTCTGGCTGAGCGGAGTGCGGTGGGCTATTGAGCAATGCTTTGAAGAAACGAAAACAGAGCTGGGGATGGACCACTATGAAGTTCGTAAATATTCCGGCTGGAATCATCATATTCTGACATGTATGCTGGGGCATTTTTTCCTCTGGCACCTCAAGATACGGTTGGGGGAAAAAAACGCCGTCTATTACTCTGTCGCAGCTTAGGATGTTGATTGAAACGGTTCTGCCAATCGCCCACTATGACGCCATGACAATGTTGGCGCTGATTGAGAGCGTGCAGGTTAAGAATCACAGAGCGTATCTTTCGCATCGAAGACGACGCCTGCGATCATTAAATGATTTTAAATAACTTTCGTTGTAGGGTTAAAGCTGCTAGAAATACTTTGAAAAAAGACAAAAGAATAAACCTACGTCTTTCACAAAAAGACTATCACCAAATCCAAGTTAAAGCCATTGAAGAAGGTATTCCATACCAAACTCTTATTTCAAGCTTGGTTCATAAGTACCTTAATGGCTCTTTAACAGTAAAACAATAAAAGTTGACGTGATATAAGGCCCTCTGAGGTGGACCCCAAGTCAAGGACAATTTTCCCCTGAATTTAAGTTATTTCCCTTTCCTTTATTCGCAGCGGAGTAGCGCTGCCCCAGTTCCTCTTTCCGGTACCATTTCGGTGGAGCGAAGCGGAGCCGAAATGGTACCGGAGCTATCCGTGTTGAAATGATCCTTTATTTCCGCACCCCCGCCCGTGCCCGCTCGATAGACTGATGTGGGCGTAAGATAGCCCAACGCCTGATGGGGGCGCTCGTCGTTATAATAGGTGAAATACGCTCGGAGGCCACGGTACAATTCGGCAAAGAACTCGTACCCCTTGAGGTAAATATCCTCATATTTGACGCTGCGCCACAACCGCTCGACGAAAATATTATCCAATGCCCTGCCCCGTCCATCCATGCTGATCGCAATCTTGGCATCCGTAAGTACCTTCGTAAAAGCAGTGCTGGTAAATTGTGCGCCCTGGTCGGTGTTGAATATCTCCGGTGCACCGTACGTACAGAGTGCTTCTTCCAGACAGTCGATACAGAAACCTGAATCAAGCGTATTGGACAACCGCCAGGCCAAGACCCGACGAGAATACCAGTCCATGATCGCCACCAGATAGGCAAACCCGTGGGCCAACCGGATATAGGTGATATCGGCGCTCCACACCTGGTCTGGTCGCGTAATGGCCACACCACGCAGCAGGTAAGGATAGATCTTATGGGTGGGATGCGGTTTACTGGTATGAGGTCCGGGCAGCATGCCGGCAAGTCCGAGTACCTTCATCAAACGCTGTACCCGCTTACGGTTGACCTGATACCCAGCATCACGTAACGATAAGACCATTCTCCTGCTGCCGTAAAAGGGACGGCGAGTGTACTCGGCATCAATTAACCTCAGCAGTTTCAGATCCAGCTCGCTGACCGGAGTGTCACCCTTCCAGCACCGATAGACCCCTGAGCGGGTTACTCCGGCCAGTTCACACTGGCGACTCAGCGATGGAGCTGAGGATTGGCCTGCTGGAGCAGGCTCTATCCAGGTTTGTCGAACGCTCACCGGCTCAGTCCGGACTTTTTTTTCAACCAGTCCAGCTCCATGTTCAACCGGCCGATTTCCGTGTATAATCTATCCGGCTCAGTGGCTTCGTCGCGTTTTTTGCGTCCCCGCTTGGTTTCAAACAGTGTCCCGGCTTGTTCGGTGATCGCCTTTTTCCAGTGGCCGACTTGCACCGGATGGACACCGTATGCCTGGGCAATTTCGTTAGTAGTCTGTACCCCACGGATCGCCTCCAAGCCAACCTTTGCCTTGAATGCCGCGGTGTAGGTCCTGCGCCTTTTTTCTGTCATTTTTCAGTATCCCCGTTATGGTGAGGAAAATAACTTAATTTGCTGTCCCATTTTTGGGGTCCACTATACTCTAGCCGTCGTTTTGCCATTGTTTCAGTACAACCAAACGACGGCTTATTTTGGGAGTTCGACACATTAATACTTAACGCGTTACGTAACTCGTAATACAATTAGGGGACGATGAAATCCTTTAGATGCAGCGACACCGAGAGCCTCTTTAACGATTTTGACGTTAAGAGGTTCAGGGGTATTTCAAGAAAAGCCAGAATAAAGCTTGAAATGCTTAATGCAACCATATCCCTGGAAGGATTGAAAGTTCCTCCCGGCAATCGACTGGAAGCATTAGAATGTGACAGAAAAGGACAGTACAGCATCAGAATTTACTCGCAATGGCGTATGTGCTTTACATGGGAAAACGGCAATGCACATAATGTTTAAATAATAGATTATCATTGAGGTAACACATGGCACAAAAACTCATACCGGTAACACCAGGCGATATACTTTTAGAGGAGTTTCTTGAGCCAATGGGTATTTCTCAAGCGCAATTGGCAAGAGATGTCAAAGTTCCTCCGAATAGAATTAACCAGATTATCAACGGTAAGCGTGAAATAAGCACTGATACTGCGCTTAGGTTAGGGAAATATTTCGGCATCAAACCGGAATTCTGGTTGAACCTTCAGATGAGGTACAACATGAAACTCGTCAGGGAAAAGACCGGAAGAAAAATTGATAGAGAAGTCAAGAAATATGTGCCTTCAAATGGTCAGGTTAATCCATATCATGCGTGAATAGAATATTTTAGTCGAACAGGATGTTTCACCAGCCCAGCTGCACTGCGAGCATCCGGCCGGTGAACTTACTATTATTCCGATAGGTTTCGTATTGCTGCCACACTATGCTGCTACTTTATGGCCCGGTAAATAATATCAGGCCAGGATGGATCAAGGAAATCGTTTATCCAATAAGGGTGCCGGCCTTTGAGGCGTGGCCCGACGGCAATAAAACCCCAGCCAAGTTCTTTCGCGGCTTTTTTATCCCATAGGCCGTCCCCGACATACAAAGCACGCTCGTGGCTACCGCCACAACGAGCCAGAGAGCGCTTCATGATCTCGGTGCGGGCGTGATGATCGTCGCTGCTGCTCAGCACTAAGTTTTCAATTGAAATACCAGCACCGGCCAATTTTGCCAGGGCAGGTTCGCGCCAGGCGCCGGTTGCCAGTCCGATGCGCAGGGCAGGGGTTGCCTGAAGTTCTCGCAGCATTTCCGTGGCGCCCGGCACCGGTGGGCAGGGGGTAGTGGCGAGACTGGTTTTAAGCAGGTGGGTAAACCGGTTCTTGACCGCATTCAGCACCGTGCTGGTGTCGGCAATACCGTGCTCTGCTAAAATCTGCGCGACAATACCCTGATCAGTGACATGCCGGTAGTGGTTCCAGTCTCGATGGATAGTGATCTTGCCCAGTATTTCCGTTAGTACCTGGATAAATATGGTATCATCCAGTTCCACCGACTGCACCAGGGTGCCGTCGATATCGAAGATAACTGAAATGCCTGGGGTACGGCCCGACCGGGCCGTATCCGTCATGTTGCTCAGGAGAAACCGCCGCGCGGGGAGCAGCCGCCGGCGGTGGGCAGCGGCGCGGGTGAGCTGCTGCCGGCGCCAACAGAGACGGCGGAAAGAAGCTTCTTCACATCAGTGCTCCCACAATCCGGGCAGTCCACCGGGTCGCTGCCGGTCAGGGAGACGATTAACTCAAATTGTTTTTGACAGTGCCGGCACTGATATTCGTAAATCGGCATTGGTATGACCTCCAGAACGATGTGATTGCTATTTCAGCAAAAACTTTAGTACCGTTTTGGTTTTATGAAACCTTGGAAAATGAATTTTTTTGTTCAAGATTGATGGCGTCGTAAAACCCCTATTCCAGTCATACCGGAGTTGACCCGAAATCCATAATTAATTGAAATCACTGGATTCCCGCTCTCGCGGGAATGACGTTAGCAAGCAAATTCAAGGTTTTTACGAGTTCATCAAGATTGTTGGCTTCGTAAAAACCCCAATTACGGTCATTGTGGAGTCGAACCGAAATCCATAATCACTTGAAATTACTGGATTCCCGCTGCAGCCTGCCCTTGAGTGTTGTTATCGAGGGCGGGAATAACGAAAGCAAGCAATTTCAAGGTTTTTACGAGTTCATCAACAAAGGCAGGTGTCAGTCGATCAGCTTTTGAAATACCTTGCAAGTGCGGCAATGATCGATTTTCTCCTGATACGAGGTGTCTCCCCCGCATGATCCAAGGGTGCCGCAGAGAAACCAGCACTGGTGGCCGCTTTTGAATTCATAGGCCGGACATTGGTCTCTGACCGTGCATGAACGCTGCTCCCAACATGGCTGCGGGTCGCTTTGACGGGTGCGCTGATTGACGAGAAAATAGTAAAGCTGGCGCTGAATATGGCCGGGAATGGCACGCCACCCCTGCTCGTAGCTGTGAATTGTTTTCAGTGACATGCCAAGCAGTGCAGCAAGCTCTTTTTGCGTCTTGCCTAATTGCTTGCGTATGATGCTGAACTGCGCCTTTTCCATGATCTATTCCCGCTGTTGGCTTGGTTACAAAAAAGGTTGATCAGTAAACTGGAATTTGTGTTTATATATACCACATCCGCATAACGATTCAACCGCTATCGATGGTCTGTATACCAAAATTGCATGACTGAGAATTCTCCTGCCACCCGACGTGCTGCCCTTGAAAAACTGGCAGCCCTGCTGCGTTACCAGCAGAGCTGCGGTATTGAACGCTACGGCGATGCGGAGCAGATCCGGGAAGCCTTCGCCCGTCTGCGCACCCAGCTTGCCAAGCCCGCCGTAAACGAGACGCTCGTTTCATCGGCACCGGCGCACCCCATCGAAGCATCCGAAGTGCCGGCCGTTACCCCGGCGGTAAAAACCATTGCTGAGCTGGCTTCGATAATCAGCAGTTGTACGAATTGTGAGCTGCATTCACGTCGAATCTACGATACCGCCGGCAGCACTACCACTGAGCCCCGTCTGCTTATTGTCGGCGGTTGGCTGGATGAGGTTTCGGCCCAATCGCCGCGCTATCTGTTCGGCGCACAAGAAGATGAGATGGTGAAGCGGATGCTGGCAGCCATTTCACTCTCACCCGACGAGGTCTTTATCACCAACCTGATCAAGTGCGCCGTAGCCGGTAAGAACGTTCCCACCGATGTACAGACTCAGAGCTGTTTTGGCCACCTCAAAAATCAGATCGAACTTCTCGTACCGCGCTGCATACTTGCCATGGGAACGCGCGCCGCCCATTTCTTGTGTGGTTCCAGCCAGCCGTTGAGTGGGCTGCGCGGCCGGTTTCATTTCTATACCACGGCCTCGGGGCGGCGTATCGAGGTGCTGGCTACCTACCATCCTTCCTTTCTGCTGGCCAACCCTGAGATGAAAGCCGCCACCTGGAGCGACCTGCAGGTCTTGCAGAAACGGCTCAATCGTTAGTAGATGAGGTGGGAACGGCTTGCAGCCCCACCAGACCCCTTTTGCCCAATTGCCGTAAAAACAGGGTGATGGAATGCTCAGCCTCCTGATTACTGATACCGTGGGCGGCGGCGAATGAGGTGATGATGTCGGCGGTGGTTCGGGAGCCGTCCATCAGTTCCCATACCTCAGAGCCGAACTCATCGAGTTCCAGGGTGCGGCGGGGCCGTTCGACGACTCGGTTATTGTTGAAACGATTGAGGATGGAGATGAAGAAGGGCTTTAAGGCCAGCTCGAAATCAAGGCGGATTTCCCCGGTGGCGGTACGCTCCCAGCGCACCGCTTCGTTGCGAACGGGGATGCAGGCCAGTGCCTGGGCACGGGTGAGGGGTTGTTTTTTTAACCGTTTTCTAAACAAGGCGATAGTTGTCGGCGACGGTGGTGACGAGATCTTCGGCAAACGGCGCCTTGCCGCGCAGGGTGAATCCGATTATCCGATCCCGATTCTCATCCAGGGTGAAACGCGCCCAGATAAATGGTTTGCGGCGGCGCAGACGCATTCTGATCTGGCCAAATGGTGACGGGGCGGAAACATATTGGACGGTGCCGGCATTAGCCTGAAAGGTGTCCGCCGGACTGCATTCGCAAAATTCGGCAAACAGTTCGGCCAGTGTCTGCCGTTTCAGCCTCGCCGAGGCGGGCGCCACCTTAACCAACCGCAGCTCGACGGCGCCGTGATGAAAGACCATAAGGGTGAGCCCGAATTGGAACGAACTGCTGGTCAGCGAAAATCCTTCGGGAACCACGAAGCTGAGATCATGAATCAGCCACGGCTTTTCCGTGGGGGCGCGGCAATTGCAAGAAATATCGAGCAGTTCTCCGCTCCGGCTCTCGGGCCTGTCAAATATTTTTACCAGAAACGGCGTCTGACATGTACGACAGTAGAGCAATGCTCCGGCCGGCTCACCCGGCAGTGATACGGGGTGAACGGTAAATGATTGCCGGACGTTTATGAACCAATCCCCAATATCAGCGGATGCACCATCTTGGGCCAGGTTCTCACCGAGTTTGGCCGCCATTTTTTTGCGGCTGCGGGCCGAGCTTTTGCTCTTGCTGTCCCACCGAATTTCCAGCATCGGTTTGACGTCTCGCTCAAATATGAGATGCCTATTCTCGCGTACTATTGACTGCCAGGTTAGTGGGGTGCTTACCGTGACGCCATTCCAGCATACAGTCACAGACGGTGGCATGGACTGGATAAGGCTACCGGGGAATCAGATAATCCCAGTTCGATTGAGCCTGTTTTGCAAGAGCGTCTTTGAGCTCTTCTGGTTTGTTCAGCTCACACTGCGCAATAAAGCACAATCGCTCGCGCTCTTCCAGTTCAGGATAAGAGAGCTTGACCATGTTGCCGATATTGAGGTTGTGATCCATATGATTGTGTTGCAGATGCATCACTACCTGATTACCCGATTCATCGGTAAATGACCATTTCCAGACGTAGTTTATCCCAAATGCATCACCCTTCCACTCATCCGGTTTGCCGTACCGTTTCTTGAATTCTTTAAGCAATTTCTCATAGAATTCCTGGCTGTCGTCCTCATATTTCATCTTGATTCTGATGATTGTGCCGGGCAACTCACAGATTCCGTAGTAAACCGTCCCTCTGCGAAAGCCGTGCCAGTCAGTCACCACAACTTCTTTCAGGTAATTGGTATATTCGACGTCTGGATAATCGGTGATGTCGGTGCCGAGCTTGAACCCGCCAACCTCCAGTGGTACGTTTTCGGCCAATACACCGGCGGGTATCGTCATACAGCCGATGAAGATGGTAAGATAGAATAACCGTATCATGGAAAACCTCTTAGATAAGTGCGGCGGCTCCCTTTACATCTCTGTAGAGCAGTTGGTCGAGCATGAAATCGGTCTGGCTCACCAGCCGATCCACCCGCAGCTGGATCAGCCGTTCGATGAGGGTGTCTTTCTGATCGGGATATTTTTCACAGATCTTCTGGAAAGACATTCTGCTGATGGCCAGAACATCCACATCGCCGACACAGACGGCATTGAAAAACCATTTGAAATTGGCAAGCAGGGCGAGTTCACCGAAAAGGACGCCGTCGCCAAGTTTTTGCAACAATACTTCTTGTTCACGGTGGTTCACGGAGATATGCACGGCACCGTTTACGAGCAAAAAGGCATGCTGGGCCTGTTCATCCTGGGTGATCAAATAATCGCCATCGCGAAAATTTTTACGTTCCGAAAGATAGGCGAACATACGTACGACGTCGGAAGTAATGCCTTTGAACAGCGGCACGTGGTGCAGCCGCTCGAGATCGCCGGCCAGTCTGCACCTCTTGCGATCAATCCCCGGAGCTGCTGTCGTTGATGAGTCCATAAAGCACACCTCGTTGTGTGAGAAGATCGGCGTACGTTCCTGATTCAACGATTCTACCGCTCTTCATAACTACAATATGATCATATCCCGAAATCATGTCAAGACGGTGAACAACCGCTATAACTGTAGTGTTATCAGATAGTTGTGATTCTATATAAGCCTGTACGCGGGCCTGTGAACTATTGTCGAGGCTGGCCGTCGCCTCATCTAAGATGAGGATCGGCGACTTCTTCAGAAAGGCCCGGGCAATGGCAATCTTCTGCTTCTGGCCGCCGGATAGATTATCCCCCTTACTGCCCACATGAAAATCAAGGCCGATATCGATGATCGCCTTGATCAGTCCGGTGCGTTCAAATTCCTCGAGCACCAGATTGTCGAGGCGGGCCCAGATGAGATCCTGGTTGATGACGTTGCCAAATAGTATGTTGTCACGCAAAGAGAGGCCCGGCAGGTAGCGGCTGGTGCAAAACGGGGTGTAACCACTCAATCCTCGCTGTTCATCGCCGCCCGCTACCCCATTGAGAACGCCAATGTCGGTTTGCAGGGTGGTGCCGGCGCAGAGACTGAGATCGATATCGGCAATGTCCTGGAGAAAGACCAGACGTGATGCGATGATTTCTTCTTTGAAATCATCACGTAAGGTGGCGATTTTGTGAATACCGGGGATGAAATCCAGTGCCAGCCGGAGGAATTTGTCCCGATTCTTGGTGTTCAGCGCGGTGAATTGCTGTTTGCGGACTTTTTCCACCAGTTTTTCGAAATCATCGAAGTCGGTGTGATTCATCGGGCTGCCCTGAAAGAAAAACTCGTCGTCCTTGAAGTCACCGAGAAAATCGGTGGTGGCGGCGCCAATGGAAAAACCAAGATCATAGAGCATGACCTCGAGTCCCTGATCTTTGAGAAATGACCTGAAATGCTGGTGACTGATCAGTCTTTCGGTGGAAGAGCTGTCGCTGAATGTGCCAAAGGTCAGATTTTCGGAGATGGAGGAGAAATCGAGATAGGCGTCGGTGTCGTAGAATTCCACCGCGACACTGAACTCGTCGCGAAATTTGTCCAGGATGATGCGCCGCATCGCCAGAAAAGGAGCGGCCATCGACTCGGCGCGACCATCAGAAATGACGGAGCTGAGCCCCCATCTGATCACGTCAGCCGACAACCCCACCGCTTTGATGATGTCGGCGATTGCCGCACTGTCGGCGACGGCCGGGCGGACATCGTTGAGATACAGGGCATTGCTGGAATAAAGGACATTGTCGCGGACGGTGCCGGTGAAAATGAAGGGGTGTTGCGCGACACTGGCGATATTGCTTGATATTTCAGTTTTGCTCAATTCTTGTACCGGCACGCCGTCAATCGTCATGGTGCCGGAGGTAGGGTGGTGCAGCTGGGCCACCAGCAGACTCAGGGTGGACTTGCCGGAACCGGAAAACCCCACCAGCGCCATATGTTTGCCGGCCGGCAGGTGAAAGCTCACATCGTTGAGCAGTTGAACCCGGTCGTTAACGCTGTAACAGATATCTTTCGCCTCGATTTCACCTTTGAACCGGCGCACCGTCTGCTCCGGTGCACTGAGCAGAAACTGCGGCTGCACATCAAAAAGCTGTATGATCTGGGCGTAACGTACCCGGGAATCCTGGTAAAGCTGGTAATATTCGATGACCTCCTTCCAAGGGTCGTACACCTTTTCATAGGCGGAGAGAAAGGCGAACAATGCACCGAGAGTGAATTCGCCGTTAATGGCGAGGTAGCCTCCGATCAGAAAGAGCAGAAACGGGCCGAAACTCTGAAATAGATTGTTGCTGAACTTGATGCCGTATTTGACCACGGCCAGTTTTACCACCAGTTTGTAGAGCCGCTGGATAATCCGGTCGAGCTTGTTCTGCTCCAACTCAAAGGAAGCGCTGCCCTGTACTTCTTGGATGCCGCTCACCGCCTCGTTCACCATGCTGGCGAGCTCCCTGTTGGCGGCCACCCGCTTGCGGTTATACCGGTTATACCAGCGTTGCAGCAGGGGTATGATCACCAGTTCGATGGGGTAGATCAAAGCGGTGATAAAACCCAGCAGCGGGTTGAGGTAGACCATAAAGCCGAGAAAAACCACGAAGGTGAGAAACGAAGATATCGGGATGGCCAGCGCCCCGCCGAGAAAGGAGCCGATGGCGTTGAGCTCGGCGCCCATGGCCGAGACGGTGGTACCGGTCTGGGTGCGGTGAAAAAAGCTCAGCGGCAATTGCAGCAGGTGCTGGTAGATTTCCCGGCGCATCCAGATCAGAATCTTCTGGCCGATGGCCTCCTGCAAAACGTTGGCGCCATATTTCATCAGTCCGGCGATGATGATAGAGCCCATGTAGAGGCCGCAATAGAGATAGAGCGCGTCGAGCATGCGCAGATTGATGGCAATGTTGACGATCCGGCGCTGCATCTCCAGGGGAAAGACGCGAAAGAACAGACTGGCCACGATTATTGCAAGCAGCAGCAGTTGCAGCCCGCGATAGCGATGCAGCACCCAGTAGAAGAGTGGGCGCCTGGTCAGTTCCATGGGCTAAGCGACAGCGGGCTTTGCGGCAAACAGCAAGATGGCGGAGCGGCGGACTTCATCAGTAGGCCATGTAATTGAGGGATTTCATGATCAGCGCAAATCCCATGGCGAACATACCGGTGAGCCCCATGCCGCAGGAAAATCCGGCCAGCAGGACGGGGGCATACTGGCGCCACATGGCGCCGTATTTCTTGTAAAAATAGTAGCGCCCCAGCAGGGCGCCGATGACCTCGAGAATCAACCCGTGCGGGGTGGACTGGCCAAGCCCGCGGACAACCCCGTAGATCAGCAGGACCGGCAGCCCGAAGATGGAAAGAATCCCATAGGCCAGCAGCCCCAAGCCAAGGCCTGAGAATACGGTAACGCCGTTGAGGGCCTGATAAAAGGCGGAGTTACCCTCCAGGGTCGAGGTTTGCATGAGCAGGGTGTTGAGGGCCTGCAGATGCCAGAGTTCCTGGGCGTAGGGATAGCTTGCCGAGGGAATTGGGGCAAGGCGCCATATAAACTGGGAAAAGAGCAGGCTGGCAATCATCACCACCGGAAAGACGATGATTTCCGCCTTGATGATGCCGCGAATCGAGGTGCCGGTGAGTTCTATCTGGCGAAACTGGACGGTGGCCTCGCCGTAGTTGTGAATGGGGATGGGGGCATACCAGATCTCGATGCCCTGGTAGCCGAAAAATCGGGCGCCGGCAATGAAACTCGCCTCTCTGACCAGCGGCAGGCTTACGAACTGGCCGGCAATACCCTCCATGCGTGCGGTGATATAGGAGATGATCGGGGTATAGATAAACCCGTAGGCGAGAAAGAAGACCCACGGAAAAGAGGGCACCAGCCAGACGCACATTCCCACATAGGCCAGGGTCGAAAAGAAGTAAATGGCAATCGATATCCAGAAATTGAAATCCCCCCGTCCGGGCGGCGGATTGAACAGGTCACCCAGACTGCCGCGGCCGGCGCCGGCACTCTGGAATGAGCGGACCACCGACCAGACGCCGATGACCCCGATGGCAAGGCCCAGGCCGATGCCGAAGCTCATGTAAAAATCAAAATTGTTGGCGAACACCGTATCCACCGTGGCCATGCCGGGGTGCCAGCGGTGCAGGATGCCCTGGGCATAGAGGATGGGGTTGGCGATAATGGTTATGAGCAATCCCACCAGCCCGCCGATGACCGCCCAGAAGGGCAGTACCATACCCACGAATACCAGGCCCAGATCAAACTGCAGGCCGGTGGCGACGGCGGGCAGCACCCCTTCGGTGTAGGAGGTGAGCTCTATCCATGGTATCGGAATCAGCCGGATGGGTTCGGTGAAGATCAGCCCCGAGGCTACCGGCAGCAGCACGTAGACCGCACCGAATACCAGGCCGATGACCGAGCCAATGGAAAATACCCGCCACTTCCACCCGGCCTTTTTTTCCTCGGTGGATTCGGCCAGCGCCATTGTCCCCAAAGCCGCCACCGGCGCCATGGGAAAGGGGAGTTTCTCCACGTCGGAGGTGATTCGGTACAGGGCGTAGCCAAGGCCGAAGTGATCGATGCGTTGAATGATCTGCGAGCCCACCAAAAGCAGGATGGGAATGAGCCAGTCGCGGTGGAAAAAGGTGCGCTCGATCATCGACATCGATTCCGCGCCCGGTGCCACCCAAGTGGGAATGTACTCAGTGAGACCCAGCATCCTCGCGGCATCCGACTGCACCAGATACTGGCTCCATAAAAGTCCGGAAAATGGCGAAGCCAGGGCCGCCCCGGCCATGTAGTAGAGCAGGAATATCTCCTGCTGCTTGAGTTCGGAATGGGCCCGCTTGGCGATTTCGGCAAAGAGAATAATGGTCACCCAGCGGGCCGCCGGCCCGATACCCTGGCCGATTACCAGTTGCAGGTACATGGAGCCGGGCATCATCAGAAAACCGATGAAAACGGCGCCGAGGATGGTCTTCCAGTCGAATCCCTCTTCGAAGTGATCCGGCGTCGGCAGCAGATCCCGATATTCCTTGAGTTCCTTGTCGTCGTACATGTCAGTCTGGCAGGACCATGTAGCTGGTGTAGGTGAATTGACCGATAATGGCCCAGATGCCGCCCATGAGCAGATCGCCGATAATCAGACCGATAAAGAAGAACTGCATTTTTTTAAAGAGGTTTACGCCACCATACTTCATGCACAGCACGTTGCACAGCCAGCCGATGAAAAAGCTCACCCAGAGAATGCGCATGGCCGAGCTGTAGGTGGTCAGATAGCCGATCGGGTGCAGTGGCCACCAGGGCAGACGATGATAGCAGAATACCAGGATGAGCATAACCACGGCGCCCACGAGAATGAAGGTATAGACCCATTCACCGGGGTTGACCGGGTTGACCAGCAACCGATAGACATTTTCGTAGACATTGAGGGTGGTGCGGTTGGCCCACTCGAGATCCAGTTCGCGCATGCCGAACCGATAGGCCAGTGCCATCATTGCCGTCATTGAACAGATCACCGACACAAACAGGGTGGCGACCAGACCGCCGGTGAGCAGAGCCGGCGGCGTGCGGCCCTGGTGGATTTTCTTGGCATGCAGCAGTGACGGCATCAACGATTCACGCATGTCCAGAAACAATGCCTTCTGGCTGATGGCGCCGATCAGGCCGCCGGCGCCGGCAAAGAATTTGGCGCCGAACAACGCGATCAGGCCGTCCAACGGGGCGATGGTGAGCGTGAAATAGGCGATCCCGCCCTGGCAGATGATCCGTGTCGCCACCAGGCTGATCACCAGAAAGCCGCCCACCAGAAGGATCGCTGCCGGTCCGCTTACTCCGTGGCGGACAAACCAGAGGGTAAGCAGCAGGCAGGCTCCCCAGAATCCCCAAAAGACCATAACGGTGGAGTTGAACCGGGTATCGCTTGGGCCTCGACTGATGAACAGCGCCTGTTTCGTGACATCGAGCAGATGGTGGCGGGCGAGCCAGACGAGAAAGAGAAAGAAAATGGCGAATGCACCGATCATCTGGGTTTCTTCCGGCCGCGTCAGGGTGGGGCCGAAGGTGATGCCCAGCTGGGCGGCGGGGATGGTATAGCCGAGCATGGCGAGAATGCCGAATAACAGCGAACCGGCCATGAAAAAGAACCAGAACGAAAAGGATATCTGCCGCGAGGTGAGGTAGGCAAAGCCGATGAAGGCCGGATAAAAGTAGAGTTTAAGCTTGTAAAAGCCTGACAGAAGGCCCTCTTTCGGGAAATATTTTCCCGCCAGGATGAGGGTGGGAATAGCCGGAATAGAGGGGTAGTAGAGGCTTAATCCGTTAAAGGTGTGGAGCACCACCGGCACCGCCAGGCCCACCAGCAGGAAGCGGTTGAAGAGCAACTCACCGATCCAGTTCTGGTCCACGCTGGTACTGATAAGCTGAGGGACTTTGAGCAGCGGCAGGTTGAGTCGCTCGTTGACGATCCACTGGCGGCTAAAAAGGGTGATGAGCATGAGCATGGCCAGATAGGAGGCGAACACGAAAATCGCCCAGTTCATCAACGGCGGCAGCCAGCCGGCCCAGGGAATGGCGGCCAGTACCTCCACCCAGTTCATGGCGCGGCCGCCGGGCAGCCCGTCGTAGAGCAGCGCAATGGTTTCCGGATGGCGCGGCATCAACGACGACGGCAGCAGCGGATCAAATGTTTCCCGCCATTGATTGGAGGCGGTGGCAAAATGAACCGGGGCGGTGAGATTGATGAGAAAGGTTCGAGCCAGACCGGTATAGGCGATGCCCGAGCCGATCACCATCTGAATCCATATAATCAGAAGTTCGGGGCCGCTGAGCAGGGGGCGGGAGCGAAGCAGACGGGCGATGACCGACACCACCACGGCGAGGACAAAAAAGATGAAAAACGGGGCCAGTGGAAAGTGGCCGCCGCCCAGCGGGGTAGCGCGGTTGTAGATATTGTTGAGTGGCGTAACCGCGCAGATAAGACCCGCCAGGACAACGCCCAGCACCACCGGCCATATTCTGATTCGGCCTGGTTCACGGGTTTTGGCGGCGGTCACGGGTTCTCCTTAGACGGCCGCAAAGGAATCGGTCAGCACCTTGAATTGGGAGCTGAACCGCTGGTGGGTCTGGTTATCCATGGAACGCCAGATCAGCAACTGCTTGCGCAACTGGTGAATAAATTCCGTGTTGATCCGCCGCCATTGCCCGATTTCTCCTGATTCACGCCGCACACTGAGCCTGATTTCCAGATATGAAAGATTGTCTCTGGCCGGACAGAATTCGATGTCGGCCCGCTGCATGATACCAAAGTCAAAAGGTGCCAGCCAGATTTTGGAACGCAGATGGATGCACTGGTAAGCACATGGATCCTGGCTGTCGCGCACCGCATTATGGATATCTTCAACCGAAGTACAGGCGTGGATCAGTTCCACCGCATCGGCCGCGAAGGCACCGTGGGAGATGTCCTGATGAGAGCTGAAATATTGGAACAAAAAACCGCCGATGGATTCGCGCTCCTCATATTTCATGTAGAACGGCAGGGTTACGGTGATCGTGTCGTTCACCGGCTCGGGCAGATTGAAGGTTCGCTTGACATCGGGAATAGCGATTCGAGCGGCGACCCGGGCCGGATAGATAACCGAGATCAGCACCACCCCCATCACCAGAATCATGGCCGCAACCCCGGCCATGGAAGAGTAATTGACCGTTATTCCTTCCCAGAAGCTGGTGTCGGCCAGGATCGCGGCGCTTACCTGGGCGACGAGATAGCCCACCACAACCGAGATGACGGCCAGGGCCATGGCCTCGGCGACAAAGAGAAATCCCACATGAGACGGGGCGAGGCCCACCGAGGTGTAGATGCCGATCTCGCTTTTCCGCTCATAAACGGAGCTGATCATGGTGTTGAGCACGATCAGGATAGAGATCAACAGCGGAATGATGATGTTGGGTACGCCGCTGTACCCCATGGTGTCGCTGAGGTTGTAAATCCACACGCCGTCGTCGGTGCCGGCGAAAATAGCGAGGCTGAAACGGTCCACCAGCTGGGAGGCCACCGCCGAGACATCGGTATTTGGGTCGGGCCTGATCGCCACGCTTTTGAGGCTGCCGCCCATGGCCAGCGCTGTTTTGGCCGGTATGAACCCGCTCAAACTGCCGGGAATGTGGGTATATCGGCCCTGAAACCCGCGAATGTCGTCACCCTCCTCCATGGCCTCGAATTCCACGTCGGAGAGTTCCTCGCTCATATCGTCGGGAAAGGTAACCGGGGTTAGCGGTTCACCGTCGAGATCGACCTGAGTATCCAGGGCGTCACCGTCGAAGATGCCGATCACGGTGAACGGCGTACCCCACAATAAAATGGATTGTCCGGGCGTCACGCCGAGTTGAGCGGCGCTGGACTGAGACAGGATGATTGCCTGGTAGTCTTGCCGGGTGAACCAGCGGCCTGAGCTGAGCAGGGCGTCAAGACCGGTTACCTCCGCTTCCACATGGCTTACCCCGACAATCCCCTGCAGTGAAGTCGTGCGGCTGCCCCGGCGCAGCGGAATAAAGAGCGGGCGGGTGGGTTCGGCTGCCTCCAGCCAGACGCGCGGCGCCGGGTTGGAGATATCTTGCATGGAGCCGGCCAGGATTTCGGTGGCCTGCGGCGGCATCGAACGCCAGTTCAATTTTTTCAGGAGCAGGCCGCGGTAGGGCGTGTCCGGGCTGTAAAAGAGGCGGTTTTCCTGCACGCTTGATTTGACCGTGGTAAAGCTCATGATGGTAAAGGTGAGAATTACCAGGGTGGAACAGGTGAGGATGGTTCGCAGCCGTCGCCGCCGTAAATTCGCCACGCCCAGGAAAAAGGCGGCGACAAAGGCCTTCCAGCGGCTGATTTCGGCGGCGCTGAGCTGGCTGGCGTGGCGCTGGAGCAGAATCATCTCCTGTTCGAAACGGAAAAAGATGATCAGGGTTACCATGAAGGATAAGCCGATGATAAAAAATGCAAGGATCACCACCATGGGGCTGTAGGCCAGCTCAAAGGCGGGATGGACGTTGTAGATAATGGCGATGAGCGCCACCAGGATGGCGGTAAACGCGACGATGCGTTTGTAGATATTGGCATAGCCGAAGAGAAAGCGCTCCATGCAGAAAGCGAACGGGACAAACAGCGCGATATAGAACAGCACCCCGAACAAGACATCTTTCTGGGTCTTTTCAATCTGATTGTAGACCCGTGCCGCCAGGGCCAGCGCCTCGGAGCTGTTTTCCCGAAAGTCGGTGTAGTTGAGTTCGTCGAGACTGCGCAGGCTCGCCGCCAGGGCCTGAAGACCCCGTTCCTGGAGATTTTCGATCCGGTCATCGTGGATGCCGTGCGACTCGAGGTTCATAATCCGCGGGGTCAGCAGGCGCCAGGCATCGAAGGCCGCCTGATGCACTGTGTTGATGATCCGCGGATAGGATTGCACCGGGAACCCGCGTCCCATGGGGAACTCTTCGTCGGCGTTGGTAAGTATGAATTTGCGGGTGAGGACGTTGTCCGAGAGGGTCAGTTTGAGCCAGGCACCGGGTTCGAGGTAGATAGACGAGATGATCGACGATCTGGTGTCGATACGGCTGTACCAATAGCGCTGCGGCGGGGCGTCGCGGCGGCCGTCATAGAGGTAGAGCTTGGTCATGAATTCCAGGCTGCGCGGCTCCAGCAGGTTGAATATGGTGGTTTCCCGGCAGTTGAACATAATCAGCCTGGTCTTCATGGCGCGGCGCTGTAATTTGACCCGGTAATTGTCCTTGCCGGTCTCTTTTTTGTCGATGGCCCAGATAACCTCGCCGGTCTGTTCATCGAAGCGGTAGCCTTCGATGATGAGCTTGTCGAAGACGTTTTTCTTGTCGGCAATTCCCTTGTAGAGAAAACTGCCGTCGCTGTTGATGGAGCCATAGAGTTTGGCAATGCCCTGGTATGAGAGCAGGGTGGCGCCCGCCGCCGGGTAGTCGGCAAACAACTCTCCCTGCAGCAGCAGGTTGGCGTTGCCGGTGACGCTGGAATAGCCGTTGCGGGGAAAGGTATCGTTGTGCAGGGCCGGCGCCACCGTCAGGGCGCTGATCAGGTCGGTGGCAAGGCGCTGCTGGTCGTTTGCATAGCCCCAGTTGACATGCTCCACCGTATCCCAGGGCGTACCCCAACGTGTTCTGCCGTCATCCACGGTAGCCAGGGTAAGGCCGATATAGCCTGCCAGTGAACTCACCTCGCCGCCCAGAAAGGGGCGATCGAGAAAATATGAATCCCAGCTGCGCAGCCTGCTGGGGCGCAGCGAGTCAACATAACGCGCCGTACCTACCGGCGCCGTTGCGGCCGTTTGTAACACCTCTGCCATGGTGCTGAAGATGGCGGTACGGTTGATGCGCGGCCGGAGCTGATAGAGCCAGCCGCGGTTAAAACCGCCGACGCCGTCGCCGTGGCTGGAGAGATGCAGGGAAACAGTGGCCGCGATTTCATCGAATTCACGGGTGAGGGCGCGAAAATCCCGGGCCGATTCCAGCGTTGCCAGTCGTTCGGAACTGTCGGCGATGCGGGACTCCATGGTGCGGCGAACGGTCGGCAGCAGATCCACGAGCAGTTGTTGGTGCTGTTTGTCGAGATCATGAAAAGTGGATTGCCAGCTTAATTGGCGCAGGGCAAATCGGCGTTTGGCCAGGGTATCGATAAGGTTCTGGTCGGCGGACTCACTTTGCTGCAAACGCAGGTTCATGAGGCGGCGGGAGATCTGGTCGATGGTGAATTTGAGGTCATTGCCGATCACCGTCGCCAATTGACGGTCGCGCTCCATATCGGCTTGCAGGGGAAAGCTGAGCTCATCCAGCAGGGCGATTCCGCTTTTTGATTGTCTGATGGTTTTTTTCAGCTCCCGTTCCTGGTCTCTGAGCAGCTTGCTGCGTTCCTGCAGCGACCAGATAAGATCACGCATCCCATGCAGGGACTGGGCGTGGCCGGCGGTGGCCACCAGCATGATGCTGCGCCCAGGCGGGTTATAGGTGAAATGATCGGCCAGTTGCAGCAGATTTGCCACCGACAACGCCTCATCGGCGCCTGGCGAGCGGCCGGCGACGTATCTGGTAGAGTCGTAGAACGCCTCGATGATGATGAGTTCGTCTTTGAGCTCAGGGTCGCGGCCCTCGATTACGGTATAGATGTTTTCGGCACTATGGTTGCGCCAGGTGATCCGCGAGTTGATAGTAGCGTTATCGCCCACCAGCCCGTTCTGATACTCGGCAAGCTTACCGAACAGCACGTCGGCACGCTCTTTTTCCATCCAGAAACAGGGGAATTGAATCGGTGAGAGTTCTTCTTTTTCGCGGAAAAAGCTGTTAGCCACGGTTCTGCCGTCATCTATGTAGATCACGGCTTGTGCGCCCAGCGAGGCGGCGGTGAGCCAGTTGCGGCCGGAGGTGAAATCCATCAGCAGGATGGCGCCGTTAATGAGCTTGCCGTCGAGATGTTCCAGAGCGCCGTCTTTCACGTAATAGAGGGGTGCCCCCTCCATTTCGGTCACCGTCTGTGGAGTGATTGCATTGTAGAGCAGCGGAGTGAGGGCAATGGTTTTGCCGTTTACCTCAAGAACGCTGTCGCCCACCTCTCTGACCGGAATGGGAAACTTGTAAATGCCCGGGGCAAGGCCCCGGGTGGCAAAATAGTTCTCGATGTATGTTGCCGCGGCCGCGGCGCCATCGGAGCCGGTGCTGCGATCGCCCAGTGCGGCCAGATCGGTGACGATGGTCTGCAGATCGTTTGCCGAAGCCGTCGAACAGGTGGCCCCGACAAGGGTAAGCGCCAGCCAGGCGCAACAACTGATGGTGAGACTGAAAGACTTCATGAATGGCTGTTCTCCAGGCCGCCGGTTCTGATCTCAAGTTCGTCGCGTTCCTGAATTTTGTCGATGACGCCGTCGCGAATCCAGATAACCTGATCGGAAACGTTGAGCATTTTGTAATCGTGGGTGGCTGAGATTACCGTCACCTGGTGCTCATTGCTCAGGGTTTTGAGCAGATCGATGATATCCTCGCCGGTCTTCAGATCGAGGTTGCCGGTGGGCTCGTCGGCCAGAATGATGGCCGGGCTGTTGGCCAGGGCACGGGCCACCGCAACCCGCTGCTGTTGACCCCCGGAAAGCTCGGAAGGTTTGTGGGCGTGACGGCCGTCGAGCCCCACCTGCTTGAGCAGTTCCATGCCACGTTCGGTGGCGTCGTCGTTGGAAAGTCCGGCAAAGGTCATGGGCAGGGTCACGTTTTCCAATGCGGTCATCACCGGGATAAGATTGAAGGTCTGGAAAATGTAGCCGATTTTGCGGCAGCGCAGCCAGGCAAGCTCATAGGCGTCGAGCTGGGCAATGTCGACCTCATCGATGAATACCTTGCCCGAGGTCGGTTTGTCCAGGCCGCCGATCATGTTGAACAAGGTCGATTTGCCGGAGCCCGAGGGTCCCATGATGGAGATGTATTTACCCTTTTCCACCTCGAGATCGATGCCCTTGAGCACCTCCACCACGATTTTTCCCAGATCGAATTGTTTTTTAACGTCGCTTACCCGGACGATTGTTGCTGATGACATGGCAGGTGAGTGGGTTATTGTTCAACGCGCATTGCTTCCACCGGCTGCATGCGGGCGGCCAGCAGGGCCGGATAGATCACCCCGAGCAGGCTCAGGCTGGTGCCCACGGCAACGGCGCCGAGCATCGAGGAAACAATAGATAGCCATGGCGTAGTGGCCAGGGCGGCAAGGCCGAAGGTCGATACCGAGGCGATGGCGGCGGCCAATGCCCCCAGCACCGCGCCGGCGACGGAGCCGGCCAGCCCCTGCATGAGCGCTTCAAGGATAAAGAGGCGGACGATAAATCGATCGAGGGCGCCGAGACACTTCATGGTGCCGATTTCCCGGAAACGCTCGGTGACCGACATGAGCTGGGCATTGATAATGCCGACGATACAGACCAGCAGGGAGAGAATCACGATCCACCGCTGTTTTGCCGAGGTGGCAATGGTTTGTTCGCCAAACTCGATATCGTAGCCCGCCTTGACCAGTATCTGCCGTGCTTCGATGTTGCCCGAGGCAAGCAGGGACTGGGCGAAATCGTTGGAAACCTGAATATAGCATAAAAACGCCACCGCCAGCACCAGGCTCATGGTGGTCACCAGGGAACGGAAGAATCGTACCCGAATGGACTGAAACGCAATAGCCGCTGATTTTTTCAGGGGAAGGGCGATAAGACGTTTCATGGCGGCTGCTGAGTTGAAAACCAATGCAATAGGGATGTATCGTAACGTATGTGCGGGAACCTCAACATGTGCGGTAATGCACTTCGGTGTTGGCCGCCTACTGTATCGTGTTGCCCCGGTGGTTGTCAATCAATTGCCCGGATTGGTCTGGTTCAGCAGGTTGGCGAAGGTGACGGGAATAAATCCGGGCTGGCCGGTAACGAGGGCGAGCAACCCATCGAGAAAATTAAAGTCCTCTTCTGCCATGTGCTGATGGTGAATCATTACCCCGATCCTGCCGTCGGCCACCGCGCTTGCAAAATCATTGGTGATACCGATGACTTTCCTGCCCCCGGTTTTTTCTTTGCGGGTGTGAAGATCGACATTGACCGAAAAATCGGGGATCGATCCGGGGATGCGCTTGAGGCCGACGCCGCTGGTGGAGATTGCCCGCAGCTTACAGTGGCGGGCGAGTTCGGCAACCCCATCGGCGATCCTGTTCCAGGGTGGGGTCAGTACCGGCGTGAAAGATTCACCCAGCAGGTTTTCCAGCCGTGCCCGGCCGCGACACAGCTCCGATTGCATGAGGTCTTTTTTTCGGTGGGCGCCGAATTCGCACTTTTTCCCTGCTGTTTCGTGGTTTTTGTGGCGCCAGCCATGTTGGTGCCAGCACCAGAGTTTTTCATGATCACCAGCTTCATGGGCAATCTGCCGCCAGCGGGCAACGGTGAGCCAGCAGGGCACCACGGCCAGGCAGAGGGGAAGCTGATGGGTGATAAAGAGGCTGAGCAGGCGGCTGAAATTACGAGACGGAACCCCGATATCATCGGCCCGGAAAAATATCTCTCTGGCAGGCAATCCATCGAGTTGGCCGGCGATCTGGGCAGCGAATCCGGCGGGCAGTGCCAGAGGCATAATCTTTACCTGTTTGTGCTTTGCGCCAGTGTGATGCGCTCGATCAATGCCGCCGTCTGTTCGGCGCCGTTGAGGTCGATATCGACGGCGGTGGGAATCGCGTGGCTCATGCTGGCTATGCTTTCAGCCAACACCCGTGGCTTGAGATCGTTTTCTTCTATCATTTTGATAGTTCCATACGCCGCCAGTTTTTCAACCCGCATCCGCTGTTCACGGTTTTGCGCCAACGGATAGAGCAGGGCCGGTACGCCCGCTGCCAGGACATTCATGCAGCTGTTGTAGCCGGCCATGGAAATGCACAGATCGGCGGCGGCCAGCCAGTCGACGTATTGGTCGGTGAACCGCTCAACCCGGATGTACTCGGTTTGTGCATCGCACAGCGCCGCAAACTCGGCATCGCTTAGATATGGTCCGGTAAAGAGCTGTATGTGGCAGCGGGTGGGCTCAGGCAGCAGACCCCAGGCCGCTACCACCGCATCAAGCAGTTCGCCGCCGACGCTGCCGCTGCCGATCGCGGCGACGATGAGTTTTTCATCATCATTTCTGATTCGTTGGGCGCGGATGGTGCGAGCTGTGGCTTTGCTGGGCAGCGGTGTAATGAAACCGGTATAGTGCCGGGGTACGCGCAATTGCGCCGTTTTACCGAAGGTTTCCTCAAATTGGACGAAGCGCTGGTCGGCGTGAATGAGGATTGCGTCAAAAAAGCGATTGACCGTGTCTACCGCCCGTTGCTCGAATTTCTCTTTTCCCTGCACTTTTTCCACCAAGATATCGCGCACGCTGCAGACAATTGTGCATGATCCCGGCTTTGATTTACAGGTGCTGAGCAGGGGATCGAGTTCGAAGCGAAAAGCCTTGCGGCCAAACGGATACAGTTCTACAACCAGACAATCCGGATTGAAGGTGTCCACCAAGTCCTGCAACAGCTCTGTACGCCTGGTTTTGATCGCATCACCATCGGCTTTGGGGTCGCAGGGAACGAGGCCGCTGAATTGTTCATCCATGCGTAGACCAGGCAGTTGCAGCAGGGAAATACTCGGTTCGTTGATCGTCAGTGGGGGGCCGCCCATCACCATCACCACCTCGTGGGAGCGTGCACAGGCCCGGCATATCTGGATGCTGCGCTGGACGTGGCCGATACCCAGCACGTGCTGGCAATAGTGGAGGATTCTCACAACGGCTCGATATTCAGTTGCTCGATCGCCAGGCTACCCTGGTCGGCGGATATGATGTGCATCCGGTTTTTCCAGGCTATTTTAGGTTCGCTGGGGAGGTAATCGCGCCCCTCAATATGGCGCAGCAGCGCGTTGATCACCCCCAGATGGGTGATGATGAGGATGTGCTGGGACGCTCCTGACTGGTGCCGAAGCAGTGCCGCACGCACCCTGTGTAACATCTCCGTCCGGCTTTCGCCGGAAGGCGCCCGAAACTCCCAGCCGGCCTCGATCTGGCGGGCCAGTTCGGCCGGAGCCTGGCTTTTTAATTCAGGTAGACTCATGCCCTCCCACGCCCCCCAGTTCATCTCGCGCAGCTCTTCGTCAATTTCCACCGGCAGTTCAAGAAATTCGTTGATAATGGCGGCGGTGGTTTGTGCCCGTGGCAGGGGGCTGACGACAATTTTCTGCCACGGCGGGGTCATGGTCTTGAGAAACGCTCCCCAGCGGCGGCTGGTCTCTTTTCCCTCATCGGTGAGAGGCGAGTCACCACTGCCTTGAATGCGGTGTTCCTGATTCCAGATTGTTTTTGCGTGGCGGAGCAGCCCGAACCTGGTGTAAGCGTGTTCCATAGCGATCAATGGACTCTTTTCCGTGGACAGAGCAGCGGGTTGCCGGTTTGAAACAATTGGGCCAGCTCAACGATAAGGCGGCTGTTGTCAAATGATGTGTGCACATGGTTGAGCCCCTCTTTGATAACGCTTTGTCGCAGCGAATCATCCTCGATCAGGGTGATGATTGCATCGGCCATACCATTGCTGTCCTCCGGTTCAACCGCCAAGCCGGTCTTACCGTTTATGATAATCTCCGGCAAGGCCGAGACGGTGGTGGCAACGGCCGGCACCCCCATGGCCAGACTCTCGACCAGCACATTGGGAATGCCGTCCCGGTCACCGTTTTTTGCCACCGTGCAGCCAAGTATAAAGAGATCGCTTTTTTCAAAATAGCTGAGCACCTCTGCGTGGGTGAGGGTGCCCAGCAGGTGACAGTGGCGGTCAAGGCCCATATCGTCGATGAGCCTGGCGATGGTTTCACGTTCCTCGCCGGTGCCGATAAGATAGTGGATGAACGGCAGGCCGCGCTCTTTGACAATCTTAAGCGCTTTATAGACAGTGGGCAGTCCTTTTTTGGCGGTGATCCGGGCTACGGTAAGCAGCTGATACGGTGGACGCGGTTTTCTGTCGGGGCGTTTCGGTCTGAAGAGCTCTAGATCGATACCGTGATAGAGGCAGTGAATCTTGTCGGCGGCCTCACCGGCCAGGTTGTCGAGGTAGCGTTTATTGTAGCGTGTGCAGGTGGCGGTGAAGACGGCTTTGGTGCATTTCTCGCGCAATAGCTCAGGTCTGGATGTGTAGATGTCTTTGGCATGCGCGGTAAAGCTGAAGGGCAGACCGGAAAGCATCGAGGTAAACAGGGCCACCGAGGTGGGAGAATGGGCAAAATGGCCATGCAGGTGCACGATTGAGGGATCTTTCCGCAGGTGTTCGTCCACCAGAAAACCGGCCTGCAGAAAATGTTTGATGGTGGCGATTTTGCCACGTTTTTTGAAGCGGCCGATGGCAGTACGCAGTACCTGTCGGTAGGGAGATGGATTGTCGTGCAGCAGCCGTCCATTTGCTCGCAGCAGCACCGCCAGATTCATCCACAACCGGCTGGGCAGGTAGTCAACCCGGGCCTGGATGCGGCTGACCGAGTCGTGGCGGAAAGACTCACGGGGATGACGCATGGAAAAGAGCCGGAGGGTAAAGCCCATCTGCTCCAGCAGAAGAATTTCATTTGAAATGAAGGTTTCCGATATGCGCGGATAGCCCTTTAAGATATAGGCTAATGTTGGTGGTGGATCACCCATCTAAGCAATGGCGTGGAGCGGCTGCTCGGCTCGCCTATTTCGCGATACGGCGGGAGAGTGAAGGTTTTTTAAGTGGTTCAGACGGGCCAGCATGGTGTCCAGGCCGGTGAGCTGAAACGATTCCATGGCGGCCCGGTAACGCGCGCGGTCGTCCAGGATGGTGAAAATCTTGTCGCGCAGCGTCCACGGAGTAACATCGTGCCAGGGCAGATAATCGATGAGATTGCGCGTCTTGAGACATTGCGCCCTGATCAGCTGCTCTCGCCGCGGGGTTTCGCGGGGAATAATCAGGGCTGGTGTTTTTTGGGTGAGGATCTCGCAGATGGTGTTGTAGCCGCCCATGGATATCACCAGATCAGCCGCCTGGATGAGTTCCTCAAGACGGGAGTGAAACGGCAGGGTCTTGATACCGTGGATTCGCCCTCTTTTTTTTATACTCTCACGGCGTGCTTTGGCCATGAAGGGGCCGGTGATAAGCAGGCTCTTAATGGGCAGCGCGGTGGGAAAATGATCGTGCATGGAGATGAACCGCTCCAGCACCTCGTAGCCGTCGCCACCACCGCCCACCGTCACCAGGGCGAAGTTGTCTTCCGGTAATATGCGATATCGCCGCCGTATTTTTTCCCTGGTGTTGAGACATTTTTCCGAACGGGGAATGTAGCCGGTAAAGACGACCCGCTCATGCAGCATCTCGGGGATAGAGTAGGACGCAATGGGATTGTAGATGTCACGGTTGCCGTACACCCAGATTTCATCGTAGAGTTCGTTGAGGTGGCTGTAGACGTTTTTTTCGGTCCAGTCTTCAATGATCACCCGGGGCTCGTCCAGGATATCACGCAGGCCAAGGACAATGTTTGTCCGGGGAAGGGACTCTTTGAGCCACTGCAGGGTCGGCAGAACTTCCTTTTTCAACCCCAGCGGCTCTTTGTCGACAATGAACAGATCGGGTTTGAAGGTCTGGGCGGTGGCCAGGATAATATTGGTGCGGATCGACAGGGCCTGCTTGTCATCGATCTTGATGGAGAGGGACCGGTATTCATCGTTGGTCTTCTTTATCATCCCCGGAATGCGGACAAAATCGATCTGGCGGGGAAACGCGAATCGCCCCACGATCGGTGAGCCGGTGAGAATCAGGATATTGGTGCGCTGGTCGCGCAGGTGATTGGCAATTGCCATGGTCCGCCGGATATGACCCAGGCCGTAGGTATCGTGAGAGTACATCAGGATATTGAAGGTCGAAACGGCGGCCATGGGGTGACATTCTCCAGGTGAAGCGCTGTTTGAAAATAAAAAAGCCTTACGGTGATATGTTCCGTAAGGCTTTATGGCGGGATTGTAACGAGCTAGAAACTGAGCGTCAACTGGTTTGACACCATGATGATCGTATCGATATCGGAATAGGAGGGCATTTGCTGAAACAGATCACCGGTATCCATGTAGCCGAAATGAACTTCATAGGTGAGTGAGTTGAAGATATTGTAAACCAGGCCAAGGTTTGCCTCCCAACTCGAATTGGGCTCGCTGCCGTCAAAATTTTCCCAATTCATCGTGGTCACACCGATTGCACCGTGGAATGCAAGATCCGGGGTGGCCAGATATTCCGCGGCTATTGCCATGCCAAGGGGCGCCGGTTGGCCAGTTTTAGCACTGATGGCGGCGGTGAACGGATCTTCGATGAACATATCGACAGTGGAGCCGGTGATCATCAGCGGCTCAAAACGCGACGTTTCAAACAAGAGTTCGTTGGAGGGATCGGCGGGTTCAACGATCGCGTCATACCCGAAGCTGTAACCCGTTATCTTGTACTGCAATCCGCCACCCAGTTCGTTGCCGCGGGCACTGGTAACAGCGATACCATTAGCCAGAAAAAGCGCCGCCGCACAAAAGAGTATGTGGCATATTGATACGGGATTTGATCTCATGTATGCGTTTATTTGTTATCGGTGATCACAATTGCTGTATCCTGCCTCAATTCTCATGCGTTTTCGTGAAAAAGTCAAGCTTAATTTACGCAAAGCGAAGTTTATCATATCGTCTGCATATTGCTGTAGTGTCGCTTTTTTATTATACATGCCGGCTCGATTTTGTGAATCCATGAAGTGGAGACATCGGGGAACCTTGTTGTCCCGGTCGTCCGGATATGGTCTATTTGAGTAAGATTGACGTTTCCATTTGAGATATATCTAATCGTGAGGCAAATAATGCGAGTAACCAGTATCGTTCTTTTTTTTCTTCTCACCCTGCCGCTGTACAGCGGTGCTGAGCAGCTCAGCGTCACCGTATTGCCGATAACCGTGCGCCAGGACGGCGACTATGCCTACCTCAACCCCACCATCCGGCAGATGATCATAACCCGCTTGGCGGCGCGCCCCGGTATTTCCATGGCGGAGCCGCTGTCGCCTGAGACGGTAGAACGGGTCCGCACCCTTCTCGACAATGGCGCCTTTTCCGACGCCGCCCAGTTGGCAAACGTCGACTGGCTGGTTGATGGTTCCATGTATTCGCTTAAAGACGGCATCCAGGTAAACCTGGGCTTTTATTCCGCCAAGCCTGATGTGCGGCCGTTAACTTATGGGTTGCGTGCCGATTCCGCCGACGAGGTCATCCCGGCAATAACTAAGATGATTATCGAGGTGAGCGCTGATCTCGAGGCGGTTTCCGTGCCTGTTGCGGAGGAACCCGTGGCGGCTGACCAGGATCAGCAGATCGCCGGGTTCCAGACCCCGCATCCAGAGCGAGAATATAAAAAAGGGCTGTTCGGGGGGGCTACACTTTTCGGAGAGGACGATGATCGCTTCGATTCGCGTGGCGTGCGGCGCAGCTCGAAACTTCCCCTCACCATTGAATCGATGGCGCTGGGCGACCTCGACGGTGACGGCGTCAACGAACTGGTGGCCGCCTCACGCACCAGACTCGTGGTGTTTGAATTCGCCGAACGCCGCTTCAACCAGATTGCCTCTTTTGATCTGTCGCCGCGCTATAAAATACACGTCATCAATATCGCCGATCCCGGCGACACCGGGCGGGCCAGAATTTTTGTCTCCGCCAACAAGGGTAAGCTTCCGGCCTCATTTGTTCTTGCCTATGGTGGTGGCGATACCATTGAGGTGCTGCATCGCGATATTCGCGCCTATATCCGGCCGGTCACCCTGCCAAAAAAAGGGGTTATTCTGGCCGGGCAGCGCTACAGCCCCAATCTATCGGATAGTTTTCTTGCCCCCGGTGTCCACGAGATCTCAATTGGCGAGGCGGATGGCGAGGTTACCTGGGGAGAAAAACTGGTGCTGCCAAACGAGGTTAACCTGTTTGACTTCGTGATGGCCGATCTCAACGGCGATAACAGTGTGGAGACCATGGTTATCGACAGCCAGAGCAAACTTCTGGTCTATGACGAAGTCCTCAATCTGATCTGGGTGAGCAGCGCCAGCTACGGGGCCTCCAAGGACTACTTCGGGCCGGCCCAGAGCAAGGCTGACCGGCTCGATCCAGAGGCCCTCGATCCGACCCTCAGGGGCATGCAGCGACTTATCTTTATCCCCAGCCGCCTGGATGTAAAAGATATCACCGGGGATGGACTGCCGGAGGTAGTTGTGTCCACCAACGAGATGGATTTATCGCGTTATTTGGTTAATTTACGCAGTTTTGACGGCGGTGCGGTGGCATGTTTGGGGTGGCGCGGCAACGGCCTGTTTGAGCTGTGGCGAACCAATAAAATTGACGGCTATGTGGCTGATTACGCCTTTGATGGTGATGCCGCACTGGTTGATGACAACCCTGAGCTGATGCTCAGCCGCCTCTACGTCGCTCAACGGCCGGATAGCAATTTCTGGGACAGCTTTATCCCGTCTCGGGACGATTCCATTCTGCTGGCCTACGAAATGGTGGTTAACCGTGACTCTACTGACAGGCGCCGGAGCAACTGAGCAGACGGTGGACGTGCGGCAATATGTGGCATCAGTAAGGGATGGCTGAGCTTGACATCAACACGGGCGCCCGCTACTATCGTGATTGCTCCGGTCGTTACCGGGCTGCCTGGTTCAACAATGTGGTCTCAGGGGGAAGTATGAAGAAGATTTCCGCGATGATTGCCGTTGCCCTGTTGTTGTGGTCCGCCGGTTTCAGCCATAGTGCAACCACCGGGCCGCGGGAGCTTATCGACGAGCTTGAAATTCAGATCGAGGCCGCCGCAACCGCCAAGGAAAAGGCGGAACTTCGCTGTTTCCAGGCCCGCCACTACCAAAAAATGGGCGATACCGAAAAGGCGGAAGAAGCCTACCTGGCCGCACTGCGTAACGATTGCAGCGGGTGGATTCTCAACGAATACGGCTATTTCCTCTACGAGACCGGGAATTACGAAAAAGCACTCGAAGTGGCGAACAGCGTACTCAACGAGTATCCTTATCTAAAGGATGCCGAGAAACTCTGGAATCAGGCATACGAAAAGTATCATGAGGCGTACGTTGAGGAAAATCCCCCCGTTATCGTCATGGACACCTACGTTGATTCCAGCCGCGTCACCCGACACGATCTTATTCGTGAGATCAGGGCCCGGAATCCGTCCCCGTCACCAGCGCCGCAAAGGGTGAGTTCGGCCGCTAAAACCACGGCTCGATCGAGCAGTGCCGGCTCATCATCCAGAGGTGGCGGGCGAGATCCCGCCTCGCGTGCCCCCACCCCGAGAAAATCGGGCGGCGGCTGACCCTTCTAAATCATCTCACCCCGGCGGGGTGAGCTCAATACATGACCGGTACCGCCAGAGCCCGCTAGTCATTTTTATCATTGATCGTAGACTCCCAGCCGGCGCTGTGCGCGGGCGGGTAAGGAATCACCACCTTATCTCCGGGAAAGGCAAAGTAGCCCCATCTCATGTGGGAGTACCATACGCCAATGAGTGCTCCGTGCGGATCGAGAATTTCCGCACCCGTGTAGCGACTGGAATAACTGCCTGCCAAAGAACTGAAACTGGAACGAGCATCAAACTGCTCTAGTGTCATGTCAAGTTTCAGATGTTATAAAATTGCGCCGTAATTTTGGTTTCCCGCAAGGCGCGAAAGAGGGCGCATAGCAGCGCTATGTAACCGACTGAGCAACAAAGTCGGGAAGCCAAAAGGACAAGCAAGATTGAACAGATGAGGCTTGACAGGACACTAGCCAATTACCAAGCAATCCCTCGTTAAGCGCCACGGGTCGCCAGAATTTGCTCCTGACAATCCATCTTTCATCGATGCCGATCACCGCATCGGGCGCGTGGTATGAACCAAAATAGTAGTAGTTATAGGTGGGGGTCAGTTCCGCCTGTTGAAAACTTTGCGTAACAAGGGCATTTCTTTGCAGTGAGCCTGATACACCGCTCAGCGAGCATGAGGTAAGAAAGATCGACATGCCCGCAAGCAGCGCGGTGACAATGAATTTACAACCATTCAAAGAATTATGAGCAGATGAGCAGGAAGGCTATGTTGGTGTGCCGGTCAACTTGAGAGCGAGTAATAGGAGCCGGTGAAGGAAAGTATTGATGTTTGCACCGAGCAGTGCATAGCGATTGACAAATATGGTTATATCGTTCTGCCGAGCCCACAAATGAATATCTGATACACGTACGGAATACATCTCACTATTGCGTACTGTCTGTTTTGCTACCCGCCATGCATCACCCAAAGTATCAAATTCTAGTCGTATCGCCGAACCATTCCCCCTGATATAGAAGGTCGTGTTTTCGCACTGCACAGTGAGATCAGCGTTAACATCAAGTGGTGCGGCCATAGTTGTTACCAGATTCGCGAATATAGAAGAGTACGGCCCGAACGTGCTGCCCGGGCCGTTCCAAAGGTCTCTACTATTGGCCGGTATCGCGCGTGGTGATGCGCAGTACCCCATTAAGCTTCCAGTGGGCGCGGCCGGAGCTTTCCGAAGTGCCGCTGGGTACATCGATTTCCAGGTTATCGAATGAATAGGTGATCTCTGCATGTCTGCCGGTAAGCCTGTCATAAAGGCCGACGAACAGATCCGGCCAGTTGGTGGTTTCTCCTACTTCAGGTGACATGATTTTCCTCCCTAATGTTTGATTTGATAAGGTGGCATCTTTCAATAAATGCCCCAATTAAACGCTACAATAAGTAGTATGTTGCTCATGGCAATGGTAGGGGACTCGTTTCTTGTTATACGTACCCTTTTATTTGGCCGCGCTATCGGGTATCTTTCCGGCAGACTGCAGATGATCACTACACACAGTGCGGCACGGCGGACTTTGGGACGTCGTGCCGCCTGAAACTCACCCTTTCATTGCTAACTGGTCGCCATCACCATGCCACATGGAAAAATCAGCAAGACGATTATCATCGGCTCCGGCCCGGCCGGCTATACCGCCGCCGTTTATGCCGCCCGGGCCAATCTGGAGCCGGTTCTGTTTACCGGCATCACCCCCGGCGGTCAGTTGATCAATACCTCGGAGGTGGAAAATTTTCCGGGCTACCCCAATGGGGTGGAAGGCGCTCAGATGATGGAGGACTTTCGCATCCAGGCCGAGCGCTTCGGTACCCGTATGGTGCGGACGGTGGTGGAGCGGGTGGATTTTGCAACCGGGGAAAATTATCACTGCCTATGGACCGATGAGGGGCAGGAGTATCGCGCCTATACGGTAATCATCGCTACCGGCGCCAGCGCCAGATACCTGGGACTGGAATCGGAGCAACGGTTGCTCAACAAGGGGGTCAGTGCCTGCGCCGTGTGTGACGGGTTCTTTTTCCGGGGCCTCGAGGTGGCGGTGGTGGGCGGCGGCGATACCGCATGTGAGGAGGTTACCTATCTGGCCAAGCTCTGCCCGCATGTTCACATGATCGTCCGCCGTGATGAACTGCGCGCCTCAAAAATCATGCAGCAGCGGCTCCTCAAGTCGACCAACGTTACTATCCACTGGAACAGCCAGGTGCAGGAGGTCCTGGGTGAAAATGAGGTCACCGGGGTGCGTCTGATTAATGGCAAAACGGGAACCACATCGGATCTCAGTTTACAGGGGCTCTTTGTCGCCATCGGCCATCAGCCCAACACCGATATCTTCAAAGACTACGTGGATACCGATCAGAGAGGCTATATCATCACCATGGGATGTACCTCTCTTACCGGCACCCCCGGCATCTTTGCCTGCGGCGACGCCATGGATCATATCTACCGCCAAGCGGTGACCGCCGCCGGCACCGGCTGCCGCGCCGCCCTGGACGCCGAACGCTATCTCAATGAGCATGATCTCAATTAGTGGAGGCTCGGTTATTTTTGATGCTGCCGAAAACAAACTTGAAGGTGTTTTCTCCCGTCATTCCCGCCCTCGATAACAACACTCAAGGGCAGGCTGCAGCGAGGATCCAGTAACTTCGGGTAATTACCGGTGCTTACTAACTCCAGCGTGACGGAAACAGGGATTTTTTTGAGTTCATCATTTTAAATTTTCGTAAACAATATACGGAGGAGACGATCATGACCTTACCGATTTTACAAAACTTTATCGATGGTGAGTGGTGCGAATCAAACACCGGGAATCACTTTGAGGTGTTTGACCCGGCAAAAGGGCAACCCATTGCCCTTGTTCCCGACGGCACCAGCGCCGACGTGGATGCGGCCGTCCGTGCCGCCTCTGAGGCCTTTGCTGGCTGGCGTGAGACCCCGCCCCTGAGCCGGGCCCGCTATCTGTTTCGCTTAAAAGAGGCCTTTGAGGACCAGTTCGATGAAATCGCCGAAGTCCTTACCACCGAACAGGGCAAGGCCATCGATGAGGCGCGCGGCGAGGTGCGGCGGATGATCGAAAATGTCGAGCACGCCACCGGGGTGACCACCCTGATGTGCGGCTACACCCTGGAAGATATCGCCAAAAACATCGACTGTTACGGCCACCGCCAGCCCATCGGGGTGTTCGGCTGCATCGCTCCCTACAACTTTCCGGCCATGGTGCCCTGGTGGTTTCTGCCCTACGCCCTGGTGAGCGGCAACACCTTCATCCTCAAGCCCTCCGAGCAGGTGCCCATGACTCAGGGGCGCATCTTCGAGGTTATCGATGAGATCGGTTTTCCCGAGGGCGTGGTGAATCTGGTCAACGGCTCCAGGGACGTGGTCAACGCGCTGCTGAATCACCCCGGCATCAGCGGCATCAGCTTCGTGGGCTCGTCTCCCACGGCCCGCTATATCTACCAGAAATGCGGCGAAACCGGTAAGCGCGTGCAGTCTCTGGGTGGCGCCAAGAATATCGTCGCGGTGATGGCGGACGCCAATCTCGAAGCCGCCATGCCGTCTCTGCTCACCTCTTTTTACGGCTGCGCTGGACAGCGCTGCCTGTCCGGTTCGATCCTGGCGCCGGTGGGCGATATCGCTGATCGTCTCGTTGCTCAGTTCAGTGACGCCGCCAAAACAATCAGGGTCGGTAACGGGCTTGACGAGCAGACCTTCATGGGGCCGTTGATCAGCGGTGCCCACCGCGACCGGGTGGTGGGGTACATCGAACGTGGTATCGCCGAGGGCGCCGAGCTTGTTCTGGATGGTCGCGATATCTCGGTGGATGGCTATGAAGATGGGTTTTTTGTGGGCCCTACTATTTTCGATAAGGTCAGTCCCGATATGGCACTGGCCAGTGAGGAGATCTTCGGGCCTGTGGTAAGCATCGTCCGTACCGCCGACATGGACGAGGTGGTTGAACTGGTCAATTCCCGCGACTATGCCAATGCCGCCTGCATCTACACCGGTAGCGGCGCGGCGGCGCGGGAGTTCAAATACCGGGTGCTGCCGTCGATGATCGGGGTCAATATCGGGATTGCCGCACCCATGAGTTTCTTCCCCTTCGGCGGCGCCGGCAACTCGATGTTTGGTGATATCAAGGGTCACGGCCAGGAGATTTTTCAGTTCTTTACCGACACCAAGGTGGTGATCGAGCGCTGGTTCTGATGGGTGCCGCGAGGTGCGGGCAATAACGACATCCTACAGGGTGTACGGATAACAAGGAGTATGTCATGGAATTGACTAATTTCGGCGCCATCTTGAGCTATGCCGATACCATCGAGCAGCAGGACGGCGCCTTTTACGAATGGGCGGCGGCGCATGGCTCCGCCGCTCTGGCCGATTTTTGCACAAAATCAGTCGCCGAAACAAAAAAGTTTCGATCCACCGTGCAGCGGGTAAAGCGTGAGCAGGTTACCGAGATGATCCTCGAGTTTATCGATGATTTTGAAAGCAGCGGCTATGATTTTGCCCATAACCGCGAGATTGATCACGATGAAGGTGTCTTGCGGGAACACCTGGCCGCCATGGAAGGCCGCGCGGTGAGTTACTACACCGATGCGGCGGCGAAACTTACCGGTCTGCCGGAAGTTGCCCGGGAACTGAAACGGCTGGCCACCAGACACGAAAAAAGACGTGCCGCACTGGCCCGACTTGCTCCATAGCCTGGCGCTCCGGGCACCCCGCAAAACGCCTCGTGGGGTTGCACCGAGTCCTTCATGAATCCGGTCATTGAGACATTTTTTGATCCGATTCTGCCGGTTTTCGGGATTATGCTGGTGGGTATCTTCTGTGCCAGAACCGGCTTTTTCGAGGTATCCGCTGCTCATGCCATCAACCGTTTCGTGTTTTACGTGGCGGTGCCGGCCCTGCTTTTCGATCTCTTGTCGCAGGCCGATCTTGGCCGCCTGCAGTGGTCGGTGCTGCTGAGCTACTTCGGCTCGGAGATGGTGCTGTTTGCCGGTGGAGCAATCCTCGCCCGCACCGTTTTACGGCGTGGCATGGGTGAGTCGCTGCTGCTGGGGATGGCGGCCTGTTTCGGCAACCACGTCTTTTTTGTGCTGCCCATTGCCGAGCGCATCTTCGGAAGCGGTGTGGTGGTTCCCATCACCGCCATTATCGTGGTGGATACCACCCTGATTTTCGGCACCACCATCATTGGTCTGGAAATATCGATGCACCGTGGTGAACCATGGTGGAAGGTGGCCCGATCTTTTCTGCACAGTCCGGTACTGCTGGTCATTGGCGCCGGGCTGGCAATAAATCTCAGCGCTGTTTCTCTACCGTCGGGCATTTCCACCTTTACCTCGTTTGCCGGCGGCGCCGCCGCTCCGGCCGCGCTGTTTGCCCTGGGGATCGTGCTGGCGGCCCCGGGGCGGGGCGCATACGACGGTGCCGCCGGCGCCATTGCCGGTCTCAAGGTGATTGTCCATCCGCTGGTCGCCTGGATCCTGCTTGGCTGGGTAAGCGCTACCCAGACCTGGCACGATGTGGCATTGTTGGTGGCGGCCGGCCCGTGCGGCGCCATGCCCTTTGTGCTGGCCACCAACTACCGGATCGAAGCGTCCACCATCGGCAAAGCAGTTCTCTATTCAACCATCGCCTCACTTATCAGTCTGGCGATTATTGCGTGAAGCCAATGGGTTTTGCTCGACGCCTCCGTGAGCGGCATTCTCTGCTTGCAAAGGTATCTGTTTTCAGGTATCATCGCCTGATCCTAGGGTAAACCAGGCATCAATCAGCAAGGTTCCTCTCAATAGCAGTGTTATTTCAACAGGAGGGTAGTAATGCGATCAACCATGCTCGGCGCCTTAGTCGCCTGTGCTCTTATCGGCGCTCATATCAGTGCCCACACCGCGGAACAAAAAAATGGACAACCGGAGGCGCCGCCGGACGGCTGGTCAACCAGTGTTGATGGCGGTGTCGTCTATCAATTTGATACCGACCTGGATGAAGGCGGTGATTACAACGCAACCAGAGCTGCCTTCCGGGTAACGAGCCGCTATCAGTGGGAGGGCGGCACCAGCCTTGGGCTGAGCCTTGAATATGGCTACGACGGCTATGATTTCAGCGGAGATGGGGGATTTGCCGGCCTTGACCCGTGGAGCGATATTCATAGATTCACGGTAGCCGCGCCGATGCGCTGGAGCATGGGGCAAAACTGGAGTGGTTTCTTCAACCCCGGCATTCGCTCCACCGGAGAGAGCGGTGCTTCGTTCAGCGATACCATCACCGGCGGTGCCGGCATCGGTGCCGCCTACCGATTCAGCGACCGGTTGACCATCGGCCCCGGTATCGGAGTCATTTCGCAGATTGAGGACAGCGCCACGGTATTTCCAATCATCATCATCAACTGGAAGATGACCGAGCGCCTCAGTCTGGAAACCGGCGGCGGCCTGGGCGCCACCCTGGGACCCGGTTTAAGCCTGCATTATCAGGCCACCGATGCCTGGCGGTTGACCATGGGCGGACGGTATGAATCCCTGCGCTTCCGCCTTGACGAAGACGGCGCCGTAGCGGGTGGTGTTGGCAAGGACAAGTCCTACCCCCTCTTCATCGGCGCCGGTTATGAAAAAGGGCCGTTGGCGTTCGATGTTGTTGGTGGTTTCGAATTCGGCGGCGAACTCAGGCTCGAGGATTCGGATGGCAACAAGATCACCGAGGACTCATACAATACCGGCGGATTTCTGGGCCTTACCTTTTCCTACCGACTGTAGTCGCCTCGCTCACTTTTGTCTGTTCAGCCCCGGTTTGCCGGGGCTGAGCACCAGTGTGCCCACCTTCATGCTCATATGTGTGGGCGTTAGCTGAGAAACCTGTGGTTATGAGTAGAGGGAACCTTGCAAAATGGCCTTTTCGCCCAACTTCATTGTTGTGCAAAACTTGGTATCCTGGCAATAGTAGGTCTATGGTTGCGTTACCATGTATCTCACGCCTTGAGCTTGAATGAACATTCTCAGATTGCAAGGCGCCCTCTATTGTGACTCGTTCGTTCAACTTCATATCAGTCTGCATAGTCTTGCCTGAACCGCATTGGTGGAGCAGGTACTTTCTGAATGGTATTGACCATTGAATCGGCAAGGTTTGTGTTTTTATGAACAAGCACGCCGGCGGCGTAGGATTTTCCAAAAAACGCCAGAATCAGAAAAAAGACGGCGGCGGCCACGGCAGCAGTGGTCAGTGAACATGATTTTTTTGAGGTTTCCATGGTAATCCTCCGTGTTTTAGTAGTGGTTTTAGGGATATAGTCGCACAATGGATGCCAGGACTGATGGTCTTTTCTAACTGCCTGTATTCAAATGATAAATTGCTTGGTATTGAAACCAACACTTGATGTATTTCGCAGGCCTTGGTCATTTTTTGTTTGCAATACGTACATGTGATGTATGTTGAGACCGGAAGCATCCTTTTCGCCCGTGCCTGCCCTGCATGGGGAAATCGAGGGCGGCAATAACGGGAGAAAACAGCTGCGAGGTATTCAACATTTCATCATGGATAGGGAACGACATGAACGAATCTGAAAAAACATTGCTGCGCACTGTTCGGGACGCGATCTTCACCAACCCGTTCAGCCCGGAGCGGCTTGCTCTGGATTTATCCGCCACCGGCCTTGCCGAGCATTCCGCAAAAGATGAGGTCCTCGGTCGGTTGTTGGAAATGGTTGGCGGTGCTCTGGCATCGCTGCGCAGCCGGAGCGACTCAAGGTTGTCGAATACGGATAGGGACTTGATCAGATACGGTTCACTGTTTTATGTGTACCACACCTTCTGCGATGAATTTGACAATCATATTGCCTCTCAGATAGAGGCGGGTGATGAACCGGTAGAAGTCCCGTTCAGCGCTGATATGCTGGGGCTCTTTCATGAACATGGAATTGTTGAGCAGGAGGCTATCCACTTTTTCAATCTTTCTTTTCAGCTGCGTCGCGCCTTTTTTTTCATCAATCAGATAGCCGGTGAAAGCCGCTGCGTCACCGAACTGCGCCGTGCCCTGTGGCGCAATATCTTCACCGGTGACCGAAGGCTTTACGAAACTCATCTGTGGAACCGGATGGAGGATTTTTCCACGATGATTCTTGGTGGCACCGGCACCGGTAAGACCATGGCGGCCGCCGCCATCGGCCGCTCCGGCTATATTCCTTTTGACCCGCGTCTAAAAAAATTCTCCGAGAGTTTCACCAGGGCCTTCGTGGCCATCAACCTTTCCCAGTTTTCCGAGCACCTCATCGAATCGGAATTGTTCGGCCACAAAAAAGGCGCTTTTACCGGGGCGATCGAAGCGCACCGGGGCATCTTCAGCCGCTGCAGCCCCTGCGGTGCGATATTTCTCGATGAAGTGGGGGAGGTATCAATCCCGGTCCAGATAAAACTGCTGCAGGTGCTGCAGGAGCGCACCTTCACGCCGGTGGGAAGCCATCGCCGGGAGAGTTTTTCCGGGCGGGTGATCGCCGCCACCAACAAGCCGCTGGAGGAGTCGCGCCGGGCCGGGCAGTTTCGCGATGACTTTTATTACCGGCTCTGCTCCGATATTATCGAGGTTCCCTCGCTCAGGCAGCGGATGGACGAACACCCCGGCGAGCTCGATACCCTGATTGATATTGTCATTGCCCGCATTTTAGGCGAGGCGCACGACAAGCTTGCCGGCCGGATTATCGCCGTGGTGCACGAGACCATGCCCGCCGGCTACCCGTGGCTCGGCAATATCAGAGAGCTGGAGCAGTGCGTCCGCCAGATTCTGCTCGACCGGCGCTATGTCTGGCAACAGCCACGGGCGGCAGGGGAAGAAGATAGCCTGATTGGCGGAATACAGGCGGCTACCATGACTGCCGAGCAACTGCTGGCAGGCTATTGCCGACATCTCTACCGGCGGCTCGGCACTTACGAAGCGGTGGCCAGACAAGCCGACATCGACCGCCGCACCGCGAAAAAGTATATTGAGCTGCCGGCTGTAGATGGCCTTGAAACGTAGGGCCTTCCGGGTTCACGGCAGGTATCACAGGTTTTTAATTACGATATATGTTTGTGGGTGTGGGGAGCCTTGAAAAATGGAGTGTCTGGCCAACCCACCCGCGCCGCCCCTGTTTTACATACATCTCAAGAATATGCCGGCTCACCTTCGACAAGTGCGCCAATTGCCGCAAGGATTTGATTGTACCAGTAAAAAAACCAGGCCCCGTATTCGGCCATCAGCCAGCGGATCTGGCGGCCCTGTCGCCACCATGAGGCGGGGTCGAACGGGTCGCCCTCGGCTGCCGAGGTGTAAATGGTGAACCGCTCCGGATACATGGTTTTCCAGATATAGCCTGCCCGTCTGGTGTGAAATTTACTGGTGGTGATGATCAGCCTGGTCATTGTGGTCTGCTTGAGTGCTTCACCCACCACCTGCGCCTCGCTGATGGTGTCGTAGACGTTTTCGGCGCTGATACTCACCACGCTTTGGCGGGGCACTCCGTAGAGTTCGAGAATCCGCAGCGCTTCCTCATTCCATGGGCAGCAGCCCTGGTAGCCGTCGGCCTCGATCTGGCGCAATACCTCTTTTTTCGATTGCCGTTAATCACTATGGAGTCGACAACCATGCTGCGATAGAGGTATGCGGCGTGTAACAGCCGTTCGTAATATTCCGCCCCGGTCGTCAGTACCACGGCCGCATCGCCGCGTTTGGGGGTGGTATCGTGGACCAGCCAGGAGCCGATTGCGGTAAGGATCTGAGCGTGCAGAACATAGCCCAATGATGAGAGCACCACTGCGATAATAAGGAATTTTTTCACGAAAATGGACCGGATGTTTGGGGTGGAGCAATAAGAACTGTCAGTATGGCTGGTGGAGGGCCTTGTGAATAAAAATAACGAGTTACACTATCACCAGAATTTCTAACCTCATGAAGTATTTATCGCCACTGTTTTATTCATGGATGAATCCACCGGCACCCAAGCAACTCCAGAGGAGCCTCCGGGAGGGTCGATCTCCAGATCGACTACACTCCACTCACCGTGAATGAATATTCCCATATTTCAAAAATCCCTCAAAAAATGATGATTTCGTAAAAACCTCAAAATTGCTTGCTATCGTCATTCCCGCGAAAACGGGAATCCAGTGATTTCTATTAATTATGGATGTCGGGTTAATTCCGTTATGAGAGGCATATGGGTTTTTTCGAACGCATTAAAAATAACGAAACAAGAATATATAAATATGCTGTCCCCAAAAAAAATGAGGGCGAGAAGCCCATTTTGCAAGGTTCCCTCAATAGAGGGAAAAATGCATTCGGGCCTGAAGGACGGTTCGTTTGTGGTGGTCATGGATGGTTGATTGGCCCAGAAACCTTCGTTCATCAAGGCGGGTAACGATGGCGGAGGCTTCTACCGAGCCCTGCATCACGGGGCGAAGAAAGGTACACTCAAGTGAGCGGGTGGCAAAATTGGTGCCGGGCGCAAGCAAAGATTTAATCGCTATCACCGCGGCCGTATCCGCCAGGCTGACCAGGGCGCCGCCGTGCATCAGGCCGGCGCCCTGAGCAAGATTTCTGGAAAAGGCCATGGTGAGCAGGGCCTCACCATGTTCGGCGAAGACAATGGTGATCCCGAGAAAACGTTCAAACGGGGCACAGGATATCCATTCATCCAGTTCCACCTGGTGGGGGCCGTTGTCTGTACTCACCAGAGGGTAACCGGTATGGGAAGGTTATTCACCTGAGATGGGAATCAGGCCCGCCCGGGAATCGTCAACATGCAGGGCGTTGCTTAAATCGGTCAATCCCGCATCCAGTCGCTCCAACTGTTCGTCGGAAAGGGCCTGCAGGGCGATATTCAACCGTCCCTGTGGCGGCGACGGCGCTTTGGCCAGAAGCTCTCGACCGGTCTCGGTGATATGAAGGTGCACCCTGCGCTGGTCGGTTTTGGAGCGATCACGGGTAACCAGATTCTTATCCTCGAGCTTGTCGAGCATGTTCGAGCAGGTTGACGGGTGAATCGACAGGGCCGCGGCCAGCCGCGACACCCTGATGCCCGGCTGGGCGGCAACCACGTGCAGCATCCAGAGCTTGGCACTGCTTAGACCACAGGCTTGCTCCACTTTTTTGGCATGAGCCTGGATGGCACGAAACATGATGCGCAGGTGCTGGAGCACCCCGTGTTCCCTGTTTAATCGATGTGAGTTGGAACAGGCAAGCGCAGCCTCGTCCACATGAGGGTCGGATGTCGCGGGAGTGGTTTCTAGGGTTGTATTTCGAGTCAGGTTCATGGCGGTTAAAAAGCCGGAAGACGTGGTGCATCTTCCGGCTCTTGCTTCTTAATTATAAAAACTTCTTACATAGCGGCCTTCTGGGCGGCTTCAAGCCAGCCGTTCCAGGTGTCCTGGTTGGCGGCGATCCAGTCATTCACATGGTTCTGAATGTCGGCCTCACTTTTTTCGCCTTCGTTCATCCGGGTATTCTGTTCGTTGATGTCGATCAGCGGCAACTCGAACAGTTCGATAAACTTAGCAGCCGCCGGATTTTTGGCAAGAAATTCTTTGTTGGCAACCGGCTGGATGTCGGCTACCACGAAACCGAGCATAACCGGATCGGTGACGGCGCCCTCGATGCCGCTGACGGTCATCCGGTCTTCACTGACCGCCTGGGCTTCGGTGGGATTGATTTCCGGCACGTTGATCCACATCACGTCCTCGCCTGGCTTTAGTTTGAAGATTGTCCAGTTGGGCGCCCAGGTGTAGAAGAAAATCGGCTCACCGTTTTGGTACTCGGCCAGCGCCGAGGCCATACCCGCTTCATATGAGGCGGTTACCGGGTTGATGTGGTCTTCCAGGCCATAGACGTCCATGTGATGGGTAATGACCTGCTCACATCCCCAGCCAGGAGGACAGGCGGTGAGATCGGCCTTGCCGTCGCCGTTTTTGTCAAAGGCTTTTTTCACCTCGTCGCGTTTGAAATCGTCCAGGGAGGTGATGCCGAATTTGTCTACGTCACGTTTTGATACCAGATAGCCCTGCAGGCCGCCCGCTTTGACAACATAGTCAACAGTAGTGGCGGTTTCGTTGAAGTTATCCGGCATCTGCGCGTTGTGCATGGGAAACCAGCCATTCATCCAGTAGTCCACATCGCCCAGGGCAACCGATTTATAAAAAATTGGGTTTGTCAGATCTTTTGGCGCGTTTACCTTGTAGCCCAGCTCTTCCAGCCCTCGCCGCACCAGGGCCTCCTGGAAAAAACCGGTATTCCAGGTGGCGCGGGCCGGGTTGACGGTAACGCCGTCGCCTGGTTTATGATTGTCCGCGCAGACCGAAGTGGCTCCGGTGGCGAGCAGTGCCGCACAGGCGGCGCCGAGCAGTGCTTGTTTCAGCATGGGTGTTTCCTCCTTAATTATTTTGTTTGGTTTTCCCCAGGGACTGGGTGATTCGGTCCAGGACGATAGCGACCAGGACGATGGAGAGCCCGCCGATTGTCGCCAGGCCGATATCAAGTGAGTTAAGGCCGCGGATAACCGGTGCGCCGAGACCGCCGGCGCCGATTAAAGCGGCAATGACCACCATGGAAAGAGCCATCATGATGGTCTGGTTAAGCCCTGCCATAATGGTGGGCAGGGCAAGGGGAATCTGCACCTTGCGCAGCACCTGCCAGTTGGTGGCGCCGAAGGCAAGGGCCGCTTCCACCAGCTCCGGATGCACCTGGCGGATGCCCAGGCTGGTCAGCCTGATAATCGGCGGCAGGGCAAAAACGATGGTGGCCAGAACCCCGGCCACGTTGCCGATGGAAAAGAGCATGACAATGGGTACCAGATAGACAAATGCCGGAGTCGTCTGCATGGCGTCCAGCACCGGCCGAAGTGCTGAATCGAAGCGGTTGCTGCGTCCGGCCAGGATACCCAGTGGAATGCCCACCACGGTGCAGAACACCACCGCGCAGAGTACCATGGCAAGGGTAATCATGGTGGCCTGCCAGAGACCCAAAAGACCGATAAACACCAGGGTAACAAGGGTGAAAATGGACAGTTTCACCCCCGATAAACGCCACGCCACCAGCGTGAAAAATGCTATGACGATCAGCGGATGAATGGCCACCAACCCATGTTCAATGCCGGTTAACGTAAACTCCACCGGCCACTTGATGCCTTGAAAGAACCAGCGGTACCCGGCCACCAGCCAATCGATAAAATCATTGATCCAGTTATCCAGGGGAATGTATTGTTTATCGAAATCAAGCATGGGCGGGCTCCTGTTCAGGTTGCGGGTTGGCCTGACTCTCCTGGGTCTCAAAATGCGTGCCATCGCCGGCCCGTTGCAGGGTGCGCAGGAACCGGTTTTTGGAGACCACTCCCTTATACACATTGTTCTCGTCAACCACCGGGATGGGCCAGGTGCGCGAGGCAACGTCTGGCAGTATATCCTGAAGGCTCTCGGTTACCTGCACCGCCTGGGCCTCGGTGATAAAGGCATCGTTGATCTTGGTGCTGCCTCGTTCCAGGGCTTCACGCAGGGTATCGGTGGAGACAATGCCGTAATACCGTTTTTCAGAATCCAGGACGTAGGCAAATTCCATATCGCGGGTATTGAGCAGCTCCAGAGTCGCCCGGATACTTCCCTGTGGAGTATGCCAGACAACGGTGGGCTGGGAATCCCGGGCAATGTCGCCGGCGGCGATGACGCCGGTGGGATCGACACCGCGGAAAAAGGCACGGACGTACTCGTCGGCCGGGTTTTGTAATATCTCTTCCGGGGTGCCTACCTGCACCACCCGGCCGCCTTCCATGATGGCGATGCGATCGCCGATGCGCAGTGCCTCGTCCAGATCGTGTGAGATGAAGACGATGGTGCGTTCGTCATGGTCCTGAATCTTCAGCAGCTCATCCTGCATTTCCGTGCGAATAAGGGGATCGAGGGCGGAAAATGCCTCGTCCATAAGCATGATGTCGGGATCAACCGCCAGCCCGCGTGCCAGCCCGACCCGTTGCTGCATGCCGCCGCTGAGCTGGTTGGGATAGGCATTCTCCCATCCCTCCAGCCCCACCTGCTTAAGGGCCGTGGCACATCGTTCATAGCGTTTTGCCTTGTCGGCGCCGGAGAGCTCCAGGCCAAAGGCGGCGTTGTCGATGACGGTGCGATGCGGCATCAGGGCAAATGACTGGAAGACCATGGAGGTCTTGCTCCGCCGAAAATCAACGAGTTCGGCGCGGTTCATGGTCAGGACGTTTTCGCCGTCCACCAGTACTTCACCGGCGGTGGGTTCAATCAACCGATTGAGCATGCGCACCAGGGTGGACTTACCGGATCCGGACAACCCCATGACCACGAAAATCTCCCCCTTGTTGATGTCAAAGGTGGCGTCCTGGACACCGACGGTCAGCTTCTCCTGTTCATAGATCTCTTCCTTGGTTTTGCCCGACTTTATCATCTCAAGGCCCTTACGCGGGTCATCCCCGAATACCTTGAAGAGGTTTTTGACGGCTATCTTGACCATGGCTCCTTCACGAGTTGCCGGATGATCTCGACACCATGGTCAAGATGCATCCTGATTCATTTGTATGCCCCGGCAAGGGGCGCGGGAATAACAATTACAGAAAAAATATTGGCAATACTAATTTGCAAAAACAAATTCGTCAAGGGGGAACGGCGATATTTAAAGCGTTACAGGGTACTAAGAGTGGTGGTCGTTTTGACCTCTCAGGTGTACAACTGTTACGTCTGATGAACTCATAAAAACCTTGAATTTGGTTGCTAACGTCATTCCCGCGAAAGCGGGAATCCAGTAATATCGGATGATTAAGGATTTCGGTTCAACTCCACAATGACCGTAATTGGGGTTTTTATGACGCCATCATGCCTGGCTGCCGTCATCCAGGCAGCCGTTGATATGCTGAACTCAATGAGGATGAGAAAGTGGGAAAACACGTTCTTCTTTTAGGTGGCGGACACGCGCATCTCACCCTGATCTCGAAGATCGGCGGGCTCGTGCAACGCGGCCATCGAGTCACCCTCGTGCAGCCCGCTGAGTATCACTACTATTCGGGCATGGGGCCGGGCATGCTGGGAGGGACGTATCAACCGGGGGATATTCGCTTTGCCAGCCGGACCATGGTGGAGAATCAGGGAGGTGTTTTTATTCGCTCCCAGGCGGTGCACATCGATGGCGCCGCCGATACGGTGGTGCTGGATAGTGGCGAGGCCATCACCTACGATGTGCTCAGTTGTAATGTGGGCTCTATTGTGCCCACCGATCTGGCCGATCCAGCCAACGAATCGGTGTTCAGCGTCAAGCCCATTGAAAATCTCGCCACGGCCCGAGAGTTGGTGATATCGCTTTGTCGAACCCGGGCAATTACGGCGGCCATTATCGGTGGCGGTCCATCGGCGGTGGAGATTGCCGGCAATCTCCATCAACTGGGGAGCCGGCCCGGTCTGCATCGGCCCCGGATTGTTCTGTTGGCTGGAAAATCATTGATGAAGCAGGCGCCGCCCCGGGTTGCCGCAATGGTTTGGCGACGCCTGAACAGCTTAGCTGTAGAAGTTGTGACCGGCGCACGGGCGGATCATGTCGACCAACAGGTGATAGTGTTGACAGGCGGCGAATCTCTTCAGGCCGATGTGATCTTTCTGGCGATAGGGGTGAAGCCATCACCGCTTTTCGCTCAGTCTGGGATCGGCACGGCATCTGATGGTGGCCTGCCGGTCAATGAATATCTCCAGTCGATAGAATATCCGAACATCTTCGGCGGCGGCGACTGCATCCACTTTACCCCCCGACCGCTGGCTAAGGTGGGAGTGTATGCGGTTCGCCAGAATAAGGTGTTGGCCCATAATATCGCCGCCGCCGTTGATGGCGGACGATTGATACCCTTTGACCCGGGCGGCGATTACCTGCTGATCTATAACCTTGGCAATGGCCGGGGAGTGCTGGCCAAGTGGTCGGTGGTACTGGGCGGCAGGTTGGCTTTTATGATTAAGAATCTGATTGATCGAAGTTTTATGCGCAAATTTCAAGGGATGGCGGGTTGAGCCGCGCACCCACGTGCGCGCAAACGGGTCAGCGACTCTCTTTTTTCGGCAAGCCATATGCGACTATCAGCTGAAATAATTTTTGATCGGACCCTATCATATCGACAACTGGAACTTATTATATCGAGCCGGGAGCGGGGTGAACAAAGGGTCTGTTATGAAACTCATTTTCGTGTACAACGCGGACAGCGGCCTGGTCAACACGATCAAGGACATGGGCCACAAGGTATTCAATCCGCGAACCTATGACTGTCTCTTATGCAGCCTCACCCATGGCACGTTTCGTGAGCTGCCCGAGTGGAAACGGTTTCGGGAGCGCTCCACAATCCCCATGGAGTTCCTCCACCGTGATGAATTTGAGGCCAAATATGGCAAAAAAATGCAGTACCCCATCGTCTTGCAAGAGGCCGGCGATCTTGAAGTGGTTATCTCTCGTCGGGATATGGCATTATTTGCCTCTCTTGATGAATTAATGGCGGCGGTAGCCGCTGTGCAGGTTCGCGAACCAGGTGTCGTCGTACACGATTGATGATGGGCATATCCGGGTAACGGGAAAAGGCATGGAAATTACCAGACTTGTACCCACCAAAAAGCAGGGCTTGGTGGTGGTGCTCAGTGGGTACGGCAAGGGCAAAACCACCAGCGCCATGGGCATGGTGCTGCGGGCAGCCGGGCACGGTATGCGAAGCTGCATCATCCAGTTCATGAAAGGCGACATCTATACCGGCGAATGGGACGGCGTCAAGCACCTCGCCGGGCTTGTGGAACTCACCGCAACCGGTAAAGGTTTCTGCGGGATCCAGGGCAACCCCTACCCCCATGCCGAGCATCGGGAAAATGCCCAGGCCGCGATACAACTGGTGCATGAGAAGATGGAGTCAGATCAATTCGATCTCATGGTACTCGATGAGATCAACAACGCATTGGATCTCAAGCTGGTGGATCTCGAGCAGGTCCTGGCGATTCTGAAAGCGAGACCGGAGCGTCTTCACCTCATTATGACCGGCCGCGACGTTCACCAGGAAATTGTCGATCTGGCCGATACGGTGAGCTCCGTCAATGAGATCAAACACGCCTACCGCAAAGATATCGAGCCGCAGCCGGGAGTCGATTACTGAGTTGTGGCGTTGGCGCCGTCAAGTCGGCGCGGCCTCCTCTGAGAGATATATACCCCGGCAAAGACCAGCAGCGAGGCGCCATACTGGGCCCCGGTGAACGACTCACCTAATATCATAAAACCAAGAATAACGGTAAATACCGGAATGAGGTTGACGTAGGCCGAGGCCTTGGAGGCGGGAATCTTGCTGACCCCGAAATTGTAGAGCAGATATGCTCCCAGGGTGATGAAACTGCCGAGATAGATGACCGCAAGGGTCGGTACCAGAACAAATTCAGTGGGCAGATTGATCTCTGGTGAGAGCAGGAAAAAGCCGAAGAACAGCGCCCCTATCCACGATTGAAAAGCGGTGAGAAACAAAGGTGAGTACCGTGCACTCAGGTGCTTGAGTGCCAGGGTGTAGCCGGTGGCCGAAACCATGGCGAGAAATTCCATGAAATTTCCCAGCAATGGGTTGGGCGCGTATGCCGAGCGCTCCCCGGCCAGGCTCAGCCAGCAGGCCCCGGCAATTGCCAGGGTAAAGCCCGCCAGGGTAGTCCGGGTAACCCGTTCGCCCAGAAAAACAATCGCCCCCACCGCTACCAGCAGCGGCAGCATGGCGGTGATAAGGCCGGCCTGCGAGGCGGTGGTCAATTCCAGTGCCTTGGCCTCGAATATAAAATAGAGACACGGTTCACACAGGGCCATGAAGAGCAGATATTTAATATCCGCGCGATAAAGCCGCACCCGCATGATATGGGGTAGAAAGAGGAGAAAACAGAGGCTGCCCACCATCATCCGTCCCCAGATCACCACCATCGGATCGAACCCCTGGAAGGCGATTTTCAGAGCGATAAACGAGCTGGACCAGAGCAGCATGGCGCTGGTCAAACTGATGGCCGGTATGTACTTAGACATAAGTTGATGGGGTCAGGTCTTTTATTTTGGTGTTTTTGCCAAACTGTTGACCTGCCAATCGATGCGGTGATAAAAACACCAAAATAAAAGACCTGACCCCACACATCCAATTTTTCTTGACCTTGAGGGTTGACTAGGGTACATTAAGTTTCAGCATTTAGTTAATAATTTAAGTGATCTGTTTCGGTGCCCAGCAACAAGCCTTTCGTCTATGCCGTGCCACTATCTGGTTGCGGTTTTTCCCTCAGTACGCTAAAAAATGTGGGTTTTTGATGGATGGATGCACCATTTTAATGAGCCGTTGCAACCAGTTTCGGCTGGCAGACGGCGTACGCTAATCAGTTATTGAGAGTTATCCATGAAGATTTCAGAAATTGAGAAACTGCAACCCGAATCGCCGGACGTTCTGCCGTCACAGGAACGCCGGACGCTGCTTAAAATCGGTCTGGCGGTGACCGGCGTCTATCTGGGCGGCAAAGTGCTGTCGTTGACCTCGGCCACTAATGCCTTTGCCTCAGGCGTCGTCCCCCGTCTCGGTGAATATCCCTACAGCCCGCACTACAGCATGGTCATCCGGGAACACCTGTGTATTGACTGTGAATTGTGCATGGAGGCATGCGTCGAGACCAACGATGTTCCCGAATACGGGTATCGTACCAAGATTTTAGAGAGGCGGCGCGATATCATCGGCGGCGACCAGGAGACCATATTCATGCCGGTGCTCTGCAATCATTGCAATCGCCCCCCCTGTGTACGCGTCTGTCCCACCACCGCCACCTGGAAGGATAAGGCCACCGGCATTGTCGTTATGAAGAACAGCCGCTGTATCGGCTGTAAAACCTGCATGGCCGCCTGTCCCTATAACGCCCGTTATTTTCATGAGGAGCGGCGGGCCGTAGACAAATGCAACTTCTGCTGGGATACGAGGCTCTCCAAGGGTGATACCAATACCGCCTGCGCCGAGGCGTGTCCCGCCGATGTGAGGGTATTCGGCGACCTCAGTGACCCCAATAGCCGGGTCTTTTCCCTGCTCCACACCCCGGAAACGATTGTCTGGGTCTTGCGACCGGAATCAGGCGCCCTGCCTAATATATATTATATCAATAAGTAGAATGTTCGGATTAAACCGCGAGGAGATGTTATGAAAAAGCTGTTGCTGCTTCTTGTTTGCGCAGGCGCTTTTATGTTCGGTGGCCATGTTGTGCTCAATGCCTCCGACAGCGCCCAGGAGGAAGAAGAGTATTATGATGAGGACGAGTTCGGTCCGGAGGCGCTCATCATCTGGGAGAGCCCGGTGCGAGGCGTGGTATTCTCTCATAAGACCCACACCTACGAGATGGGGCTTTCCTGTGAAGATTGCCATGACGAGATTTTCGAAATGGAAGCGGGATACGCCGAAACCGAAGATGACTTTAACATGGAAGCCATGTATGAGGGCAAATATTGCGGCGCCTGCCATGACGGTGATATGGCCTTTGCCGCCAACACCAGATGCACCACCTGCCATATCGGCGTGCGCGGCGTTGCCCGTCTGACCGGCGAGTCCGAAGAGTCTTCCCACCACTAAGCCCCTCTTTGGTACCGGCTGCCTGAGCGTGTCGCTCGCTCAGGTGGCCGGTACCATTTCTCCCCATCCAGATTTCCTCCCTCCCACCCGGCGCATTTCGCGCCCACTTGTAAAGTTGTTCTTAATGTATCGAATTCATTTGTAAAAAATGCTGCTTGCCAAGCTGTTATAGTAATTCATGGCAAACTTAAATAGCATGTTCTCTTTTTTCCACCTCGCTAAGATATTGTAATTAATTGATATTTTTGCCGAACAGCGGGGTGGGCGCGGAATGCGTCCCGCGTTTCCGCTGGTGGGCGCACATCGCGCCCGGCGGGGTAAGAATTATTGGAAAAATGTGGCTGTCTGCTTCCCGCCACGGTGTGCCGAAAAGGAGATTTATCATTTAATATCAATTATTTAAATATTTTATTTAGGGTTGACAACAGTTTGTAAAGCAAATGGCACGCCCTTTGCTTTATGGGATACCAAAGCATATTCATCACCCCATGCAAAGGAGACTATCATGGCTGCCACCTACGCCCGAACCCACAACGAGTTGCATGTAGCCAACGTACGAATCACCCATGCACGACTCCAGAAGATCAGCGAATACTTCTGGTTTTCCCTCTGCTTCGTCCTTTTCTTAGTGCTTGGCCCATTTGCCGCGCCCATCGCGCTCTGCTTCCTGTTCAGCAAGCAGGTGCTCGGGGTCGACATGCGGGAACCTGAATCGATCGAATCACATTCATAGATAACTAACCACGTAACCATCAAGGAGGAATCAATGTCTATCCAATCACACGCCGCGGTAATTCAGGAGCAATCGTTTCGCCGGCCACAGTTTCATGCGCTGTTCTGGGCCATGTTGGGCCTTGTCGTCGTCGGTATCGGCGCCGGCATCTATGCCCTCTATTTCGGTCACCATCAGACCCTGGGCGTTACCCGCGAGGTGCCCTGGGGGATCGCTATCTCAACCTATGCCTATCTGGCAATAATCTCTACCGGGCTGTGCGCCCTGGCGGCGATCTCGCATCTGTTTGGCGGCAATTCGCTCGCACCGCTGGCCAACCGGATGGTCTGGCTGTCGGTGGCGGCGATTCTCGGCGCCTTTCTGGTTATCGGCCTCGAGTTGGAGAATGTCTGGCGCATGCCGCTGGGGGTCATTCTCTACCCGAATCCGACCTCTAATATCTGGTGGATGGGTACCCTGTACGGCATGGCGGTTGGTATCATGATGGCCGAGCTCTTCTTGATCATCACCAGGCGGTATAAGATTGCCGTCATTCTCGGGGTTGCCGCGGCGGTTACCGAGCTTTTGGCCAACTCCAATCTTGGTTCGGTGTTCGCATCTCTTAATGCCCGTCCATTCTGGTACGGCTCGCAACTGCCCATTTTCTTCCTGGCCTCGGCGTTTCTTTCCGGAGCCGCGGCGATCGTATTGTTCACCAATGTTGCCGGCAGGCTGCGCAGTGAGAAACCCAGTGCGCAAACCATGAAGGCGATGCAGTCAGCCGGCAAAGTGATGATGCTCATGATGTTTCTGATCACCATCGCCACCGCCTGGAAATTCATCAATGCCTATACCGGTTCCGAACAGACCCTGGTGGCTGCCCAGACCCTGGTCTCCGGACCGTTGTCATCGAGCTTCTGGGTTTTTGAGATTACCATCGGCCTGGCTCTGCCCTTTGCCATCCTGCTGATCTCCAGGCTCCAGTCCACCCAGGCGATGACCGCCGCCGCCCTGATGATTCTGGTAGGCCAGTTCTTCTCCCGCCTCAATATGGTGGTTGCCGGCCAACTGGTGCCCCAGTTCTCCGGTTATGAAGGAATTCCGCAGCTCAACCACTACGCTCCCACCGCACCGGAAATCATGATCGCCGTCAGCGGCATCGGTGTACTCGGCCTCTGCTTTCTTATCGGCGAGTACTTTCTGGGCGAAAGATTCCGGCACGATCATGAGTAGGCATATCAATTACCGCGGCGAATCGACCAGGGACAAGGAGGATATGATGATCTCTCAAGACGAAGCAATCTTCACCATCGGCATGGCCGCCAAAATGCTGGGAGTTCACCAGCGTACGCTGCGGAACTACGAAGACAGCGGCCTGGTAAAGCCGATGCGAAGGGGCAAGTGGCGCTACTACTCCATGCGCGACGTCCAGTGGATCGAATGCCTGCGCACCATGATTCATGAGCAGGGCATCAGCATCAACGCGGTTAAAAAACTGCTGAGCTACACCCCGTGCTGGAACATTGTGGACTGTCCCTTTGAAAAACGCAAACAGTGCAGTGCCTTCTTCTCAAATGCTCTGGTGCCGCGCAAGGTCACCCGGCTGGAGCCGCTTGAGCGACGCCGGAAAAAGGTGGTGGCCGGCTGATCACCAGCAACTTCCTTCGCACCACAAGCCCACTCCGGTTTTCCGGGGTGGGCTTTTTTGTTTGTCTTACGCGAAAGAATATTTTCAGTCTTTCATCGGCTGTTTTCCACCACTTCATCTGCCGTAAAGCCCAAGCAGATCGAGGTATAGTGCTCCATACACTCACGCCATACTCATGGTGAAACATCCAGATCTTGTTGATTGAGACTGTTTGCCCCTGATGGTTCTGCTTGTCCGGGATTATCAGGCGCAAAAAAGAAGCAAGACACCCGCTGCCGGCCTTTTATTCTTCCAGCGAAATTGATGATCCGTCCAGGAAGCGATATGCGCCCGGCCCACAAACTGAAATGGGCGAATTTTGCGCCCAGGATAAAAATGCGCCTGGCGGGAAGAAAAATGCGCCGCCAATAGAATATTTTTTTCATTTTTTAAATTATTGTAATAATTGAATATATTTAAATATTTTGGGAAAATATGAGTTATGGTTGGAATGTAAAGCAAATAAAATGGATATAAATAACTTGACAACGCCTATTGGCACATATACCATCGCATCAAACCTTGGCTGAGTGATTTTGCCATGGCTCGGCTGGACTCATTAACGCGAAAGGGAGAATGGCAATGGAAGGAATGATTTTTTTGGTCGCGTGGATCGGTTGCGCAGCGCTGCATACGTTGTGCGAACTGAAGCTGAACAAGGTTCGCCGAGTTCGTCAATCTCAACAAAGCGTGCCCTGGTACGAGCGCTCTCGTAACTAATCACCCTCTTGTAAGGAGCTTACAAATGAACAATCTATTGGCTGGCGTATTGCCGCAGGAAGGTGGACTGCAGGCGACTACCTCGTGGAAGTATACGGCTGCTCTGTTTGCCATGGGAATTCTCACCCTGCTTGGGGTTGCGGCCGGTGTCCATTCACTGGTCATCGGTCATGAACATACCTTCGGTGTCACCCGTGAGGTGCCGTGGGGAATGCTCATTGCCGCCTATGTATTTTTCGTGGTTACCTCCACGGGACTGTGCATCGTCTCCTCCATCGGCCACGTGTTCGGCTTTGAGAATTTCAACCCCATCGCCAAACGGGCGGTGTTTCTCTCCATTGCAACCATCGTTGCCGGTTTTCTGGTAATCGCCTTCGAGATCGAGAACTCCTGGCGGATGCCGGTAAACAACGTGATCGGCACCAACCTGGCCTCCAACATATGGTGGATGGGTACCCTGTACGGCGCCTATCTTTTTTTTATGATGATCGAATTTGTCATGCTGCAGAAAGATCAGCATAAGATGGCCATGTCATTCGGCCTCGCCGGTCTGCTTACCGGTGTGGTTGCGCACTCCAACCTGGGCGCCGTGTTCGGGCTGCTCAACGCCCGTGAGTTCTGGCACGGACCCTACATGCCCATCTATTTTATCGTCTCAGCGGCCATGTCCGGCTGCGTTGCCATCATCTTTTTCAGCTATCTCGCCTACAAGGCAAACGGCTGGAAAATGAGTGACAAGATGAAGCACTCCCTGGAATCGGTGGCAAAGCTTGCCGCCCTGATGATGGCGATCATTTTGTTCTTCACCAGCTGGAAGATGATCGCCGGTATCACCGACGGTCCTCCGGGTAAATATCCGGCTATGATGGCCCTGCTTTCCGGCCCCTATGCCATCAACTTCTGGGTCGGTGAGATCGCCCTAGGCATGGTGCTGCCCTTTATTCTGATTCTGGCGGTGCGCGGCAAAAATATGCCGGTGCTGTTTGTCGCCTCGCTTGCCGGTATGATTGGTATCTTCTTCATGCGCTACGACCTGGTAATCGTCGGTCAACTGGTGCCGCACTACCATGGTCTGGGCCTAGTTGATTATCCCAGCCTGTTCACCTACAGCCCAACCCTGCATGAGTGGCTGGTAACCATCGGCGGTTTCGCCTTCTGCGGTTTTCTGTTCCTGGCTGGTGAGCAATTGTTCCGCGGCCATGTGGCCGAAGACCATTGAGCCGGATCATGGATACCCATGGCTTGGATTTTACTGAGATCTCCCGCACCCTCGGCGGTGCGGGAGGTGGATCGGCAACCGATTGGTCGCTTATCTCTCAGCTCCTACTGCTGCATGAGGACCAGATGAAGACCGGAAAAAAACCAGAAGTTCAGCCAATCAGTCCGGAAACCCCGGTCTACTCCATCGGCGTCGCCGCTCAACTCCTCGATGTGCATCCGCGTACCCTGCGCATCTACGAGGATGAGGGGTTGATTAAGCCGTCCCGCAAGGGCAACCGGCGTTTTTTCTCTCAAAATGACCTGATCTGGATCAATTGTATTCGGAAGATGATTCATGAGGAAGGCATCTCAATTCCCGGCATAAAGAAGCTTCTGCGCTACGCGCCATGCTGGGAGATCGCTAACTGCCCGCCTGAAGTGTGCACCGGCTGCACTGCTCAGGTCGATGTTGCGGTACCACGCACCCTGCGGATAGCGGGTGATAGAGAGGCCGAGCGACGTGCCAAGGAGCGCGAGGTGGCGGCCCGGCGCAAGGCCGAACAGGAGCGGGTGAACCGCAGCAAAACCAACTGATACAACACGTTTTCACAAGCGGGCTAATTACAACCGTCCGGCCTCTGGCCGGGCGGTTTTTTTGTTTCGTATAGAGCAGACAAACCAAGGAAAACGGGGTTTACGCGTAGACCGCGGATGTGCTACACTCGGCTCTTGATAGCAGTTGAAGACAATAACAGATGTCACCAAGAAGCGATGGAGACGGGGTCATGGGCGAGCAGGATTTTATCATCACCATGCTGGTTGCCAACAAGCCGGGGGTAACCTCGCGTATTACCGGTCTGTTTTCCGGACGGGGCTACAACCTGGAATCAATCTGCGGAGCGCCCACCCACCAGAAGGGCGTCTCGCGCATCACCATCAAAACACGCTCAACCCCATCGCAATATCTGGAAATTCAAAAACATCTCAACCGGTTGATCGATGTTATCAAGTTGCGCGATATGACCCAGGAAGACAAGGCGATCAAGCGGGAGATGGCCTTGATCAGCGTGGCGGTGACGTCTGCCACCCGTACCGAACTTATTCAGGTGGTGGAAATTTTCGAGGCAAAAATCGTCAACGCCGGCAGCGAATCATACATCGTCGAGGTAACGGGCAGCGAAGAGAAGATCGACGCCATCATCAAACTCCTCACCCCGCTCGGCATCAAGAAGGTGACCAGATCGGGGGTTCTGGCCTTGTACCGGGAGCTGGAAGATTCACACCGGGGATTGTCTTCACCCAAGGCGGTCAATCTCGTCTGAGGGCGGCGCTACATCATTCCACGCTTACGATAGGCGTTGTAGACGATTCGGTCGATCAGGATAAATAACGCAATCGGTACCACCAGAAAGAGCAGGGTCAAGAGCGAGGCTACTGATTTATCCGATGAATTGAGCAGCGGAAAGATGTAGCCGGCATAGGACGGTACCGTTCCGCCGCCGATGAGAAATACCAGAAAATACTCGGAAAACGACACCAGAAAGACAATGGTGCCGCCGGCCACGATGGCTGGCAGCAACAGCGGCAGTTCGATAGTGGTCAGGATCCGCCAGCTCGAGGCCCCCATATTGCGGGCGCACAACTCGATATCGCGACTGTAGGTCTGATAGCCGCTGCTCAAGGCCCGGAGCATGTAGGGATAGCTGTACATACTCAGGATGAGCACTACGCCAAGGCCGGTATCGGCGATACCCACCCGTAAAAAGAGATAGTGCGCGCCCATCGCAAAGGCCATGGGGGGGATCAGCGCGGGGGCGAGAAACAGCCCTTCCAGAACCGTTTTGCCGTAAAAATCAAGACGGGCAAATTGTTTGGCGGGCAGCACCGTCATGATCAGGGTGACCGCCACCGCCGCAAGAGAATAGAGGGTGGAGGAGAGCAGGCTGAGGGCAATGTCGAGCCGATGCTGCACCAAGTAAGAAAAACTTCTGGTATCGAACCGAGCCGGGACCAGCTCCGGAAAGAACCAGCTTGACGAGAGTGCATACAGCGCCAGCACCGCCACCGGCGCGAGAAACATCAGGGTAAACAGCCCCAGCAATCCCCACACCCGTATCATAATTTCCGTGCCGCCGGCATCATTTTTCCGGCAATTTTAAGATAGGCTATAATAAAACCCAGACTCATGAGAAAGATAAGGGTCAGCATCGCCATGGCCACCGGCCTGAGGGCCAGGTCTTTATGAAAGAAATAGTCGTAGATGCGAATCGAGATCATCCCCGGGTATGAGTCGCCCAGCACGAAGGGAAGGTCGAACCCGCCAAAGGAAAAAATAAAGAGGATAATGAAGCTGGTGTTGATCGCCGGCATCAGAAACGGCAGGATCAGGGTGAAAAAGATGCGGGTCGGTGAGGCGCCCAGCATCTTCGCGCAATCCATAAGGCGGCTCTCGAAACGGCTCAGCATGGCGTATACCAAAACCATAACGAAGGGGGTTTCCTTGTAGACATAAGCGCCGATGATATCGATGCCCGATGCGCGGTAGAGCAGATCGGGGAACTGGGTAAACGAGTCAATCAGGCCGAGCTGGTAACTCAGTGCCGCCAGCACTCCGGTTTTGGCGAGCAGAATAACCGCCATGAAACCAACGGCGATGTGCGGCAGGATGAGCGGCACCTTATAGATCACCGTGCGGCCGTGATAGCGGTGGGGCAGACGCCAGATCAAATAGGCGAACAGGGTGCCGAAGATGATGGCAATGGTGGTGGCGGTGGCCGCCACGTAGAGCGAAAAGAGGGCGGATTCCACGAACCAGCGGTCGGCCAGCAGTTCCCGATAGCCGAAGAATATATCATCGTAGTGATAGGAAAACATCAGGATGCCCAATGACTGCAGCACGGTGATGATGATTCCGCCGAGAAAGATTGCCGCAAAGGGAATCAGCAGCGGCAGCAGACTCAGTAGTACCCTCGGATGTCGCATCATCTACCATCTACCTAACGACCGCGCAGGACAAAGCGTTCCCAGTCGCGCTCCAGCCACTCCAGATACCCCGAAGGTATCTCCGGCACGGCGGCGGCGGCCAGCTCCGCCAGCTCCAGGGTGGCCTCGCCCAGGTTAAGTGTGGCAAATGCGGTACGTTCCTTTTCATCCAGGCGGCTGAGGTCGAGTACGGTAAAATCGCCCCAGTTCTCCGGGTTGTTCTTGTGCAATTGTGCTTCCGGCGACAATAGAAAATTCGCCACCACCATGGCGCCCGCTTTGTTCGGTGCATTAAAGGGGATGGCGGTGAAATGGGTGTTGAAGATGGAACCCTTATCCATGACAAAGGTGCGTACCGTGTGGCGGTAGCGCCCCTGGATGATGCGCGACTGGGCGCTGGCCTGATGGTAGCTCATGTTGAGCAATACCTCGCCCCGTTCGAACAGGGTATCCAGGGCGCCGATGTCCTTGGGATAGGTGCGTCCCTGTTGCCAGAGATAGGGTTTGAGACTGTTGAGATAGGCCCATAATTTCGGCGCCTTTTCCTGGTAAAGCGTTTCATCGAGCCCGTTCATGTATTGCTCATGGCCGCCGGTGAGCGCGTAAAAGGCCTGGCGGATAAAGGCCGAGCCGGTGAAATCGGGCGGTTTGGGATAGGTGAAGCGACCGGGATTTGCCTGCACCCACTCCGCCAGTTCGGCAAATGAGCGGGGCGGGGTGGTGGCGGCGCTGTCATACTCAAAGACAAATTGGGCGCGACCATAGGGGATCTCATACTCCTCCACGGGATAGCCGAAATCAAAGGTCACGGTAGCGGGATCAACCAGGGTGAAATTGGGCAATTGCCCGGCCACCGGGCCATAGAGCAGGTCGTTTTCCCGCGCGTTTTTGAAATTCTCGCCGTTGATCCAGAGCAGATCCATGCTGCCGGTGGCCTTACCCACCTGTTTTTCGGTAAGCAGCTTGTTGACGAAGACGGCGGCATCAGCCGGCACCCGCTGCAGGGTGATGTTATAGCGCTGCTTCACCCGCGGTGCGACAAACCCGTCAACCCAGTTGTTGATGGTGGGGGAGCCACCCCACATGAACCATTTCACGGTGGTTCCCTCGCTCTGTCTGAGTTTCTCGGCAAAGGAGTCTTCGGCCGAGCCGCGGGAAGATGGCAAAAAAACGGCAAGGAAACAGAACCCGATCAGGGCAAAGGTGAGGCGAAGATTGTTCATCAATGATCTCCATTGGCAATGGTGTGGGTAATGGTGATATCCACTCGTTCTTCCCGGCTGAATCCGGGGTCGAGGCTGTATACCGTGAGGACAAGTTCCTTCACCCGTACCCGATAGATAACGTGATGGCCGGCAAACTGGACTTCGGTGATTTCCCCTACGCCGTTTTCATGGTGCGCCAGAGTGATGGCCTCGGCCCGCACGGTAACCGCACCATTGTGCTGATCGAGGCCAAGCAGCGGGAAGTAGGATGCCGGAATATGGTTGACGTGACCAAGAAAAGCGGCCACCCGGCCCGAGGCCGGATAGTTGTAAACGTTTTTCACGGTGTCAAACTGGTGGAGCCTGCCGTCGAGCATGATGCCGATTTTGTCGGACATGATGAAGGCCTCTTGCAGGTCGTGGGTGACGCTGATTGCGGTAATCCCATATTCCTTCTGAAAAGTTTTGATGAATTCGGCTGTTTCCGCTTTGAGGTTTCGATCCAGATTGGCAAATGGTTCATCCAGCAGGAGCAGAGAGGGATTTACCACCATGGCCCGGGCCAGAGCGACGCGCTGCTGCTGACCGGCGGAGAGCTGCCGGGGATAGTGTCTGCTCTTGTCGGTGAGCTGGAAATAGGCAAGCATCGCTGATACCTTTTCGGTGAGCGCGGTGCCCTTCACGCCCCGGCATTTGAGTCCGTAGGCGACATTGTTGAACACCGTCATGGCGGGAAAGAGCAGATAATCCTGAAAAACCAGAATGGCCGGATTGGCACAAAGATCGGCGGTGGATTTCACCGATCCGCTGTCGGGGAGTTCCAGACCGGCGATTATTTTCAACAAGGTGGTCTTGCCGGCCCCGGACGGGCCGATGAGCGACACCAACTCACCCTGACGTACCGGGAAACTGATATCGTCCAGCACCTTCTGGCCCCGGTATTGTTTACTGACCGAGGCTACCCTAAGAAACATTGCATCTCGTCCAGGTAGGTCGTTATGGTGCGCATGGTATCGTCGTGGGTAAGCGGTTTGTCGGCGGCGCGGTACTCATGATAGGCCATAAAACACCAGCTCAAGGCTCGCAGCAGGACAACGCGCTCCATCCGCCTGGTTTTTTCGTACACCTCGTCAAGACTGAGGGTAAATGCACCGGCTGCCAGGTAGTGGCGCAGGAAATCACGCACCTCGGTATCGCTTAATCGATAGTCGCGTTTCCACAAGGTGGTGGTGGGCGCCACGAAGTGGGCCAGATCCTGATAGCGACACGAGACCACCGCCTTCTCCCAGTCCACCAGGCGGGGACGGTGGGCATTGATGAGAAAATTGCCGGAATTGACCTCGGTGTTGACGATACACATCCCTTCATCAAGACCAAGTGCGGCGGGGTCGCTGAACTGCTCGATGATCTCGTCGTGGTAGCGCAGCAGCCGACCATGGGCTTTATGATAATAGCACACCGGATGGCGGCTGAGTAACCCATAAGATTCTGCGGCAAGATCACGAGCCGGGTTATCCTGTACCAGCAGTGTTTCATCCGGGATAAGGGCATGAATTCGGGCAAAGATGTCAGCCGCGGCGGGTAGATCGTGACGGTAATCAAGCGGCTGCCCCTCAATATACTCCATCAGCATCACGCCGTTGCCCAGAGCAGCGTCAGGGTCGCACCGGTAGGGCAGCGGCGTCACCGCTGAGGCGGCCACCGCGCCAAGCACGGCGAACTCGTATTCGATCTGATTGGTAATGCCGAGCTGGGTGCCGTGGTTGATGCGCAGCACAAAGCGGTCATCATCAACGGTGATCAGGTGATTTTCGTTATACTCCCCCGCCGCCAGAAAGCGGCAGTGTGGCTTGCCTTCAAACCAGCCGGTCTGCTCCAGGTAGGCAAGGATATGCGATGGGGAATAGACCATGGTTGTGGTGGCGGAGGTAATGGAAAGGGTCGACGGCCTGGTTCGGCCCAACGCCGCCGGCATCAACGAACCATTACCTACCTGTTTTGTTCACGCCTTTCAAGGTTTCCCCATGCAGATAGCCGCGTCTTCCCGCCGATGCACAGGTGGCTCTGCGTTTTATGGCCCATACAGTAAATAGGGATGTCAATGGTGGCATTAACGAAACCTCACTTTGCCATGCAGCCTCGCAGGGTACCGGGAACGTCCATGGACGAGTGATCACCCAGACAGGCAAAATGCTCCTGAAGAAATTTCTCGGCCGCGTTATAGCCAAGATCATGGAGATGTGTGAGAAAATCCCATTCGGTGTTGAGTTTGCTCGACGCGTTGAGCGGCGCAAACCCCTTTTCATCGGAGATCATATGGATGAACATCTTTTTATAGCGGACGGGATCCAGGCTTCCCTCGTCTAATAGCCGGGCAACAAATTCAATGGCCCGCAGTTCATGCAGGAGGCTGCTGTTAAAGGTGATTTCATTGACCCGGTTTAATATTTCACGGGCCGTTTTCGGGGTGCTTTGACACGACAGCGGGTTGATCTGCACGATCACGATATCTCGTGCCTCACTGTGGTAGGCAAATGGATAGAGAATCGGATTGCCGGCATACCCGCCATCCCAGTAATCGTCCCCCTCCACCTCAAGCGCTTTGAACAAAAAGGGCAGACACGCCGACGCCATGATATGGTCAGCAGTCAACTGTTTGCGATCAAACCGTTTGACCATGCCGTTGCGCACACTGGTAGCGCTGATAAACAGTTTAAGCTTATCACATGAGCGGACCCGCTCAAAATCCACCTGCTTTTCCAGTACCTCCCGCAGGGGGTTGATATCCAGTGGATTTAGCTCATATGGCGACATCAGTCTGGAAAACAGATCAAGTGCGATGAAACCGGGGAGATGATCCAGATTGTACGAGTGTGACATCTTTTTCAGCGGCAGCAGTTGATAAGGACTCAACCGTGCGGCTTCATGCACGGCCCGCCAGAATGCGGCCAGCGCCTTTTGTGCCCCCTGCCTGCCACCGGCCATCATCCCATCGGCCAGCACCACCGCATTCATGGCGCCGGCACTGGTGCCGCTGATGGCGGCGATATCAAGCTGCTCCGACTCCAGAAGCCGATCCAGCACGCCCCAGGTAAATGCCCCATGGGCACCGCCGCCCTGCAGGGCGAGATTAATCGATTTTTTTTCGGGAGCCAATGTTTCAGGCAGTGTTCCGTTGGCAGCCATCTGTTTATTTCTCCTTGCGAGCCAGGGGTAAAAATGTTCCGGTGGCGCGGTCCTGGTCTTTTATCATTATCAGGGGTTCCCGGCAGCCAGGCTTTCCCATTGTTCGTCGGCTTGATCGAGCAGCGTTGCCTCCCCCTCTTTTTCCGCCAATGTATTCCACTCTTTTAAGGTGTCGACAAAAAAGGTGTGGTAGTAAAGCAGGGTCTTACCGTCGACGATCTTAAACGTCTCGGGGTCGACTTTTACCTTTTCGCCGTCAAGCATTGCCCAGGCGCACCAGCCACCGTAGGCGGGCTCGTAAGTGGCGGGGTCGGCCGTAAAAGTCGCCAGGTTGCCGGCGTTGGTAAAGAGGTAACGAGCGCCGTTATACTCAAAGACGAAATCTTCCGAACCTTTCCTGGGTTCACCCTGATGATAGCTCACGGGGTCATAGCCGTCCATGGCAATGCCCTTGTTATCGATGTTTACCATTGGTTCAGAAGCGATGATATGGCCCGCCTGAAGCATCAGAATCAGGACTAGGACTGACAGAAGTGGTATGCAGGTTTTCATGGTATGTCTCCTTATGTTTTCGACATTGTTCTTTGATTAATTCTTAGAAACCCTGATATTGCTTGCTTTCGTCATTCCCGCCCTCGATTACACCCTTCAAGGGCAGGATTCAGCGGGAATCCAGTAATTTCAATTAATTACGGATTTCGGGTCAACTCCACCATGGCGGTAATTGGGGTTTTTACGATTCCATCTTCTTTTGTTCATGTATGATATTTTGCTGGGGGATAACGCCTAGGCTATGGTTATCCCCGCATCCAGCCGTGGTACCGTTCTACCCATTTCAGCAGTTTTTCAGGTTTGTGGGCTTTTTTCCACGCCCCGGCGGCGTACTTGTTCGCCTCAGCCATGGTCGGGTAGATGTGGATGGTGCCCAGCACTTTACTCAGCTTGAGGCCATGGGTCATGGCCAGCACGTATTCGGTAATCAGATCACCGGCATGGGCGCCGACGATGGTCACCCCGAGGATCTTGTCCGTTCCCGGTTTGGTCAGCACTTTAACGAATCCGTGATCCTCCGAATCGGCTATGGCCCGGTCCAGGTCGTTTAGCTCATATACGGTTTTTTCATAGGTGATGTTTTGCTCAGTGGCCTCACGCTCGTTCAGACCAACCCGCGCTACTTCCGGGTCGGTAAACGTCGCCCACGGAATCACCTTGTAATTCGCCTTGAATTTCTTGAACGTCCCGAACAATGCATTGACCGATGCGTACCAGGCCTGATGAGCGGCGATATGGGTAAACTGATACGGCCCGACCACATCACCGGCGCAGTAAATATTGGGGAAATTCGTCTGCAAGAGTTCATTGGTGGCAATGGTACGTCGCGGCGATATCTCAACGCCGATTTCTTCCAGGCCGAACCCGGTGGTGTTGGCGATGCGTCCCACCGCCACAAGGATTTCGTCGAAATCGATCCTAATTTCTTGCCCCTTATGTTCACAGATAAGGGTTTTCGTGCCGTTCTCACTGCGTATCTCGGTGGCGCGATGATCGGTAAGTACGGTAACGCCGTCGGCGATAAAGGCTTCTTTCATCAGGGCGGAAATCTCCTCATCCTCCCGTACCATGATCCGCGTACCCCTTTGCACCAGGGTCACTTGCGAGCCGAGCCGGGCGAAGACCTGGGTCATCTCGCAGCCGATGGGACCGCCGCCGAGCACCACCAGACGCTTGGGCAACTCCCGCAAATCCCAGATGTTGTCGGAGGTCAAATAGGAAATGGCGTCAAGACCGGCAATAGGCGGCACAAACGGACGGGCGCCGCTGGCTACGATAATGCTTCTAGTGGTTAATGTCCGGCCGTTCACTTCCACGGTAAAAGGAGAGGTTATGGTGGCATACCCGCTGATACACTCCACCCCGAGACTGCTGTAGCGCTCCACGGAGTCATGCGGTTCAACCTTTTTGATTACCGTCTGCACCCGCTCCATCACGGTGGCAAAATTAAAATCTACCGTGGCTGAGTTGAGGCCGAAGTCCTGGGCTCGTTTGGCATAGGCGAGCATCTTGGCGGAGCGGATCAGTGCCTTACTGGGCACACACCCGGTGTTGAGGCAGTCACCGCCCATCTTATGGGCCTCGATCAGGGCAACTTTGGCCTTTACCATCGCAGCGATATAGGCCGACACCAGCCCGGCCGAACCGGCGCCGATAACCACCAGGTTGTAGTCAAAGGAGGGTGGCCGGGTAAACGGCTTGTAGACTTTGCGTGCCTTGATGATGGTGATGATCTTCTTGGCAATCAACGGGAAAATACCCAGAAGCACAAACGAAAAAAGAATGGTGGGTGATACAATACCGCGTAACGACTCCAGCTTGCCGATCTGGGTGCCGGCATTGATAAAGACGAAGGTGGCGGGCAACATTCCCACCTGGCTGACCAGGTAAAAAACAATGGTCTTGATGGGGGTGAGTCCCATGGCCAGGTTGATCACAAAGAAGGGAAAAATGGGCACAAGTCTGAGGGTGAACAGGTAGAAGGCGCCGTCTTTTTCGATTCCCTGGTTGATGGCCTTGAGCTTGTCGCCAAATTTTGACTGGACGTAATCCTTGAGCAGAAACCTCGACACCAGAAAAGCCAGGGTGGCGCCGATACTACTGGCAAATGATACCGTGATCAGGCCGACCATGGTGCCGAACAGGGCGCCGGCGACTAGCGTCATCACCGCGGCGCCGGGCAGCGACAGCGCGGTAACGGTGATGTAGACCCAGAAAAATATGGAGATCGTCAGGACGGGCTTGGCGCTATAGTAGTTCTGAAAACCCTGCTGCTGCGCCTTGAAGTAATCAATGGTGAAAAGACGACCCAGATCAAAATAGAAAAAACAGACAATAAAAACCGCGATCAGCCCAATAACCGCCAATCGCGTTTGTTTTCGGGTCATGGTGGATACCTCTGTTTTTCATGTGTGGTATATGTGAACCTTGAAATTGTCTGGATATTGTATCATAAAGCTAAATTGAAAAACCGTTTTTGTTTTTTATAATAATATTGATTGCTTAGCTGTTAGGTCATTTGTGCGAGTTTGGTGATGATTGGACGCATACATATCTTTAGGTGAACCGGTGAAGTCTGCATGAAAAAGTGTCCGTTTTGCGCCGAAGAGATTCAGGATGAGGCGATCAAATGCAGGTATTGCGGGGAATATATCGATCCCGCCGGTCTCGCCACAAGGATCCGGGGAGATATCCCCTGGTATTTCAGGACATCCACCATCATTATTGCCCTGGCCATGGTGGGGCCCTTGGCTCTGCCGCTTATCTGGTGGCGGCCACGCACCTCCGCTGCCGTCAAAATCGGGCTGACGGCTGTAATCGTGGTGTTGAGCTGGATGTTGCTGCAGCTGACCATAGAGTCCATCAACACCCTGCGCGACTATTACCAGATACTGAATGAAATATGAGAAAGGAGCGACACGCCAATGAAGCAAACCGCGATAAATCTGGCAGAAAAATTCACTAAATTTGACGAATACTGGTCTCCCAGAGTCATTGCCGAGATGAATGACTACCAGTTCAAGCTGGTCAAGGTTCCTTTTAAATTCCCGCCGTTGTTAGCGTTCCCGTAGGTGGGATTCGGCAAACATTTCTGGATCAATATCGTCCTGACGATACTTGGGTTTATTCCCGGCCTGGTCCACGCGGTGTGGATCATTGCAAAAGACAAATAGCCGGTACTATCGGTTGCACGTGATGGACCCCTTGACAAATAGAGCCGTATCTAGTTAGTTTCTATGTTGGTTTTAAGTGTGGCGGGCATAGCTCAGTTGGTAGAGCGCGAGCTTCCCAAGCTTGAGGTCGCGAGTTCGAGCCTCGTTGCCCGCTCCAGTGTTTGCCGGACGCCTTATGGGCAGTGCGGCGGACACCATACCTGACGGGGGAAAAGGTAGTCCTCGGCAGGCGTGAAAAGTGGGCTTAAGCCCGCTTTTTTTTATGGCCCAAAGAGATCGCGGATGAGATGATTGACGGCAATCCCATCATTGAACAGGTTCGTGCCTATGTCGAGCCGGTGCTGGACTCGTACGGTCTTATTCTCCACGATGTGCAGTTCCGGCGGGAAACCAACGGCTGGGTATTGCGGGTGGTGATTGATCGGGAAGCGGGGGTCACCCTGGAGGATTGTTCTCGGGTGAGCAGGGAGATAAGCGATTTTCTCGATGTGGAGGATGCAATCGAACATCAGTATCAGCTCGAGATCTCCTCCCCCGGGGCTGAACGGGAACTGCGTTCACCGTCGGAGTGTCTGCGTTTCGTGGGCGCCATGGTGCGGCTCAAGCTGCACCATGACCATGAGGGGAGGAAGGTATTTGTCGGCACCCTTACCGCCGTTGAGGATGAAATCATTACCGTGGATACCAGAGAGGGCGGGGTGCTTCGGATGCAGTTTAATGATATCAATAAAATCAGATTAACCTTAGAAACGTAGCGATGGGCGCAGCTCGCCGATCGGCATGAGGCGGATGGCGGGTATGAGGAAAAAATATGTTATCTGAACTGAAACGAATGATCGACCAGATCAGCAGGGATCGCGGCTTTGACAAGAAACTGCTGATTGAGGCCATAGAAGAAGCGGTGGCATCCGCGGCCCGAAAAAAATACGGAAGCAGGCGCGACATTGAGGTGCATTACAACGAAGAGCTGGGCGAGGTGGAGGTGTTTCAATTTCGCAGCGTCGTAGAGGAGGCCGAGGACGAGCAGACTCAGATCGACCTGGCGGCCGCCCAGAAACTCGACCCTGATGTGCAGCTGGGCGATGATCTTGGTGAGCGCATGGATAATATCGCCGAGCTGGGACGTATCGCCGCCCAATCGGCCAAACAGGTGATCATCCACCGCATGAAAGATGCCGAACGCGACGTCATCTACGATATGTTCAAGGATCGGCAGGGTGAGGTGGTGAGCGGTATCGTCCAGCGCTTTGAGCGGGGCAATATGGTCATCAACCTGGGCCGTACCGATGCAATTCTTCCCAAGGAACATCAGATTCCCAAGCGCTCCTTCAAACAGGGTGACCGAATTCGCGCCCTGCTGATCGAGGTTCGCCAGAACAGCCGGGATTCCCAGCTCGTTTTATCACGTACCGCCGATGATTTTCTGGCCAAGCTCTTTCAGATGGAGGTGCCTGAAATTACCGAGGGAATTGTCACCATCATGGGGGTCAGCCGGGAACCCGGCTTCCGCGCCAAGATCGCGGTCAGTTCCACCGAGTCCGACGTCGATCCGGTGGGGGCATGCGTCGGCATGAAAGGCTCACGGGTGCAGAATGTGGTGCAGGAGCTCCAGGGTGAACGGATTGATATCGTTACCTGGAATCCGGATCCGGCCAAATATGTCTACAACGCGCTGGCACCCGCCCATGTCAGTATGGTTATGGTTGATGAGGACGCCCACTCACTGCTGGTGGTGGTGCCGAACGACCAATTGTCGCTTGCCATCGGCCGCCAGGGGCAAAACGTTCGTCTTGCCTCGAAACTGATGAGCTGGCGAATCGATGTGAAGAGCGAGCAGCGCTGGCATAACCTGGAGGATGAGGGATATCAGAGCCTGCTGCGGGTTAACGGCGGTGATGAGGGGTTGGCGGATCAATTCTTTGCCAAGGGGATGTACAACGCCGCCTATTTGTCGGTGGCGGCGGTGGAAGATCTGACCATTATTCGCGCCATTGACGAAGAACTTGCCGGGCAGCTGATTGCGCGAGCGGCGGAGGTAGCCGCTGAGTTGGGGTTAACGGTGGATGAAAGGGACAAAGAGCTCGTCGGACAGCAGGGGCAAGACCAGGTGGAACCTCTCTCCGGGCCGGAGCAGTCCGGGCCGAACGAGGAACCGGCCCTAGGCGAGCACGATGAACAGTGATGAGCGGTGGGTATGGGGTGTCCAGCGATAGTGGTGAAACGGTGCTTACACGGCACAAGATGGATCATATTTGGATATATACCTGAGAGACAGGGTTCGGGTGAGGTTTGATTGATGGCTAAAGTCAGGATTTACGAGTTGGCAAAAGAGGCCGGCATGGGCAGTAAGGCGCTGGCCGATATTTTGATTGCCAAGGGATACGATATCAAAGGGCACAGTTCCACCGTCGATGAGGATATTGCCCGTCAGATTCGCCGCAAGGTGCTCAAGAGCATGGTCGGTCCCGTCGACACACAGGAGGAAACCGAGGAGCAGGCGCCCCGCCGACGAACCACCATCATCCGTCGGCGACCCCGCCAAGATGATGTGGAGATGCCTGCCGAAGCCGATGATGAGCCCCTGGCGGATGCGGCTCAGTCGGAGACTTTGACCCCACCACAGGCACAGGAATCGGCCGCCCCCACCGTAGCTGATGATGCGGATATCGGCACGGGTGAAGAACCAGAGGATGCCGCGGTAGTCGAAGGCGAGCCTGATTCGCCCGCACCGGAGCCACCGGCAGCCGAAGTTGATGAGTCTGCTGAGCAGCCCGCTCCTCCCGCCGAAGTGGCTGCTGAGGCGGCCGAAATTGAAGCGCCGGTTGCCGAAACCGAAGAAACAGAGAAAGAAGTCATAACAAAACCGAAAATCCATACCCGTGCGCCGGCCGCCCGGGTGGTGGGCACCATCGAGCTCCCCGCTGAACAGACCGAGACCTCACCGGCGCGCCAGCGTTCCAAAAAAAGCACCAAAGCCGAACCAAAAGGTGTTGGGAAAACTGAAAAACCTGCCGTTGCCGCCGAGCCTCCGGCTGGGGGGGGCGGCCGGGGCCGCAAAAAAGGAAAACGCGGCGGCGGTGATGGTGATAATGATGAGCGTGCCGGCAAGGGCGCCAGGCGCGGCAAGAAGGGGGTGAAATTTACCCACTTTGAACCCGATTATCAGCCGCGCAGCACCAGGAGAGTGAAACGAGGCAAGGGGGCGGCGGTGAAAAAGAATGTGCCTTCCACCGTCGAGATGAAGGCCAGCAAGCGCAAAATCACTATCTTTGAAACCATGTCGGTGGGTGATCTGGCCGCCAACATGAAAATCAAATCAAATGAGGTAATCGCCAAACTTATGGGGTTGGGGGTGATGGCAACCGTTAACCAGGCGGTTGATGTGGACACAGCCACCCTGATCGCCGCTGATTTCGGATATGAAATTGAACAGGGCATCACCGAGGAGATCGGTGTGCAGATGCTGGAGGAGCGTGAAGAAGGAGGCAAGACCGAACCGCGATCACCGGTGGTGACGGTAATGGGCCATGTCGATCACGGCAAGACCTCGATTCTCGACGCCATCCGCAAGACTGATGTGGCGGCCGGTGAGGCGGGCGGCATCACCCAGCATATCGGCGCCTATCATGTCCGTTCCAAGGCCGGCGATGTCACCTTCGTGGATACCCCCGGCCATGCCGCTTTTACTGAAATGCGTTCGCGCGGCGCCCAGGTGACCGATCTCGTCATCCTGGTGGTGGCCGCGGATGACGGGGTGATGGATCAGACCCGCGAGGCGATCAATCATGCCCAGGCGGCGGGCGTGCCGATTCTGGTTGCGGTCAACAAAATAGATAAGGACAACGCCGATCCGGATCGGGTCAAGCGTGAACTGGCCGAGTTGGAGCTGATTCCGGAGGAGTGGGGCGGCCAGACCATCTATTGCGAGACCTCGGCCAAACAAAACGTCGGTATCGACGATCTCATGGAAAATATCCAGCTCATGTCTGAAATACTTGAACTTGGCGCCGACCGCACCCGCAAGGCCAAGGGGCGGGTGCTGGAGGCCAAGCTTGACAAGGGAAGAGGGCCGGTGGCCACCATTTTGGTGCAGGACGGCACCCTGAAAAGCGGCGAGAATTTCATCGCCGGCCAGCACAGCGGCAAGGTCCGGGCCATGCGTGATGACCGCAACAGGCCGGTCAAAGAGGCCGGCCCTTCGATGCCGGTGGAGGTACAGGGTCTTTCCGGCGTGCCTCAGGCCGGCGATGAGTTTATCGTGGTCACCGATGAGAAAATGGCTAAGAACGTGAGTCAGGCGCGAACCATGAAGGCGCGCGAGACCGAGCTTGTCGCCGGCAGTAAGATATCGCTGGATAACCTGTTCGAGGCCCTCAGCGAGGGCGATGTCATCGAGCTTCGCATCGTCATTCGCGCCGATGTGCAGGGAACTCTGGAGGCCTTTGCCAAGGCGGCGGCCGACCTGTCCACCGATGAGGTGAAGGTGCGTGTTCTGCACGAGGGAACCGGGGCCATCACCGACTCCGATATCTTGCTGGCCTCAGCGTCTGATGCCATTGTTATCGGGTTTAACGTGCGGCCTACCGGCAAGATAAAGGATCTGGCCGAGAAAGAGAGTGTCGATTTGCGCTCCTATGATGTCATCTACCATGCCATGGACGATATCAGAAACGCCATGCTGGGAATGCTGGCGCCGACCTTTGCCGAAGAGGTGATCGGCAGTGCCGAGATCCGCGATGTCTTCAGCGTTCCCAAGGTCGGCAAAATTGCCGGCTGCGCGGTCACCGAAGGGGTGATCAGGAGAAACGCCGGGGTTCGCGTGGTGCGCGATGGAGTGGTGGCCTACACCGGCAAAATCAGTTCACTGAAACGGTTCAAAGATGATGTCAGAGAGGTCTCTTCCGGCTATGAATGCGGTATCGGGGTGGAAAATTTCAATGACATCAAGGTGGGTGATCGTCTCGAGGCCTTTGTCATGCAGGAAGTTGAGGCAACCCTGGAATAGGGTTGACGGTCGATGACCCAATCCTGGCATCCGAAACAGGAACTGGCGAAGCTTGGGCTCGTTAAAAACAAGCCGCCGAAGCGGGCGACCCGGGTCGCCGACACCATCCGGGTGGAATTGGCATCGCTGCTGGTGAGCAAGGCCCGTGACCCAATGCTCAGAGAGGTATCGATCAGCAGGGTTGAGCTTTCCGATGATCTGCGTCATGCCAAAGTATATTTCACCACCCTGAGTGGGCGTGAGAACCTTGGCCGGGTGCGGGCCGGGCTTGACCGTGCCACCGGATTTCTGCGCAGCCAGCTGGCCGGTAGTCTGAATTTGCGGTTTACCCCTCAACTGAAGTTTCACTACGACGATAAGTACGAGAAAGTGGAAAAAATCGAACGGCTGCTCAATGAAATCGCCACTGAAAGCGAACCGCGCGATAATGATTCCTGAAGAGATCCTGCAAACATTCAGGGAGAAAACCCATTTTGTGGTAGCCACCCACATGCACCCTGATGGCGATGCCCTGGGGTCATTGCTCGGGCTTATCGAGATACTCAAACAGATGGACAAAAAGGTGTTCGGCCTGGTGGAAGAGCCGGTCCCTGATTTCTACCGGTTTTTCCCACAGAGCGCCCAGCTGAACACCAGCCGTGCCGATCTGCACGATTTTCTTCGTGCCGGCGGCTCTGATGCAGCGGCGGTGGCGCTTGATTGCGGGGAGATAGAGCGCTTGGGCAGCCTGCAGGTGGCGTTGGCGGCAATCAAACCGCTGGTGGTCATCGACCACCATCAGACCCACCAGAACTACGGCGACTACCGCTGGATCGAGCCTGCCTCGAGTTCAACCGGGGAGATGATTTACGAGGTATGCGAGGCGCTGGGGCAAACGCCAACGCTGCGCTGCGCCTTTGATCTCTACGTGGCAATTGTCTCTGATACCGGCTCCTTTCGCTACGAGTGCACCGGGGCGCGCACCCTGGAGATCGCCGCCAGGCTGGTGGGGGCGGGGGTCAACCCGCAGGAGGTGGCAAGCCATCTCTATGATAATTACAAGGTTGCCCGTCTCAAGTTGATGGAAATGGTGCTGGGTACCCTGCGGCTTCACGAGGAGAACAGTATCGCATTTATCCATGTAACCCGCGAGATGTTTGCCAAAAGCGGCGCCCTGGCCGAGGATGCGGAGGGGTTTATCGACTATCCGCGGGCGCTTGCCGGGGTGAAGGTATCCGCCTTTCTCAAGGAGATGCCTGATGATACGATCTCGGTAAGCCTGCGAGCAAAAGGGGCGTGCGATGTCTCCGAGGTCGCCAAACGGTTTGGCGGCGGCGGTCACCGCAATGCCGCCGGCTGCCGTTTCAACGGTATCGGGTTGGAGGACGTCCATAATCGCCTGCATCGTGCCATCAGCAGTGCTCTTCAGGGTGGCTAGGCTCGTTTTTGACGATGACGATCGGTGCACTTGAACCCGGTGTTCTGCTGGTGGATAAAGCGGCCGGCCGGACTTCGTTCAGTGTGGTCAGGGACCTGCGAAAGCTGACCGGTGTAAAAAAAATCGGCCATGCCGGTACCCTGGATCCCTTTGCCACCGGCCTGCTGGTCATGTGTCTGGGACGTCAGGCGACGCGGTTAAGCGGGGTGTTGATGGAGGGCAGTAAAGAGTATCATGCCACCATCACACTGGGCAGTGTCTCCACCACCCTCGACCCGGAAGGTGAGGTTTCCAGAACCTCCGGGTTTGAACCATTGCCTGCCGGACGTGTTACAGCGGTACTTACCGGCTTCACCGGCACGATTATGCAGAAACCGCCGCTCTATTCCGCACTCAAGCATAAGGGTCGGCCCCTGTACAAATATGCCCGACGCGGTGAACCGGTGGAAAAACCGCCGCGCCCGGTATCCATTGAGTCTCTGCAATGGCTCAATCCGCGGCCTGTAATTGGTGATGATGATCGCTCCCTGGTGCTGCGCGTTCGCTGCGGAAAAGGGACGTATATCAGAAGCCTGGCGGCTGATATTGGTGAAAAACTGGGCACCGGCGGTTATCTGGCGGCGCTGCGTCGGGAACGCAGTGGCCCGTTCTCGGTGAACGAAAGTGTGGCCACGGCCCGTTTACAGGCAGCTGACTCCATTGAAACGGTTCGGGCCGCGATGATCGGCTTGGCTGAGCTACGGAAAATCTTGCGTATTTCAGATAAAGTGGCTACACTACAAAATTCTTAGTGCTATGGCTGAAACCTAACGAGGTGGCGGCGGAGTAGTTGTTGGTTTTTTTCGGCGGCGTGGTGGCAAGAGGCGGCGATAATGTTGACCCTGCCAGGCAGAGAAACGGATATATATGGAAGGTTTGTAATTTTTGATAGGATTTTTGCAAGCAGAACAGCGAAGGAGGTTCGCGGTGGCACAGTCAGCGGCGAGAAAAAACGAGGTTATTGAAAAGTTCAAGATTCATTCATCCGATACTGGTTCCTCGGAGGTGCAGATTGCCCTTCTGACCGACCGGATTACCTATTTGACCGAGCATTTCAAGGTTCACACCAAGGATCATCATTCCCGCCAGGGCTTGCTCAAGCTGGTGGGGCAGCGGCGCAGCCTGCTTGATTATCTCAAGAAGAAAGATATTGGCAAGTACCGCAGTCTGATCAAGGAACTGGGCATTCGGAAATAGTTCCTTTCTCCCTTATGGGCCGATGAGGCCTATACGTTCCGGAAGACGCCGGCATGCGCAAACGAGCAGGAAAATTTTTTCCGGCCGCGATTCCGTCTGCCGACGCCCCCTCTTTTCCGTGTGATCAAGATTGTATCACACGGTGATGTGAAGCGTAGTTTAGATCAGCAAAAGCATAACAATCCTAACTTAATAAAGTGTTTATTAATTTATGATCGGCATGGGGCCGATCGTGTATCGGCGGCATCATTGTGATGCCGCGTTTATGGAGTGACAATGATTAACAGTGTAGAAGCGATTATTGGACAGCAGTCCATCTCAATTGAAACCGGCAAACTGGCCAAACAGGCGTCAGGATCGGTTCTGATTCGTTCGGGTGAAACGGTGGTTTTGGTTACCGCGGTTGGTGAAAAGGTACATCGCCCGGAGCTGGGATTTCTTCCCCTTACCATTGAGTATCAGGAAAAACTTGCCTCGGTGGGCAAAATTCCGGGCAACTATTTTCGCCGTGAAATTGGCCGGCCCAGCGAGCAGGAAGTGCTTACCTGCCGAATTATCGACCGGCCGCTGCGTCCCCTGTTTGCCCCGGGCTACCGGGCGGAAACTCAGGTAATTGCCTCGGTACTTTCAGCCGACCAGCACCACCCGCCCGACATTCTCGCCCTGACCGGGGCCAGTTGTGCCCTGAGTTTATCCGATATTCCCTTTGCCGGGCCGGTGGCCGGTGGACGGGTTGGGTGTATTGATGGAGAATTTATTATCAATCCGACCTTCCCGCAGCTTGAACGCTCAACCATGGATATCGTTGTTGCCTGCACCAAGAATGCCATCGTCATGGTGGAGGGCCAGGCGGACGAGCTTGGCGAGCAGCAGGTGCTCGATGCGATTTTCTTCGGGTTCGAACAGTTGCAACCCCTGATCGATCTGCAGGAGAAGTTGCAGGCGGTCAGTGGCAAGCCCAAACGGGAAGTCGATGAAGTGGTGGTTGATGAGGATTTGCGGCAACAGGTGTATGAATTTGCCAAAGGTTCGCTTGAGCAGATTATCACCACCGCCGACAAACTTGAGCGGGGCCTCGCATATGACGCCTTAAAAACCAATGTTCGTGAAACATTTGACCCCGAATCTGAACGTGGCGATGAACTCGATGAATTGTTGAGCGGATTGCGCAAACAGATGATGCGGGCCAGAATTGCCGGCTCAGGCCAGCGCATCGACGGCAGGGAACTGGATCAGGTCCGTCCCATCAGTTGCGAGGCAGGGTATCTGCCCCGCACCCATGGCTCGGCCCTGTTTACCCGGGGTGAGACCCAGGCCCTGGTGACCGCTACCCTGGGCAGTGAGCGCGATCAGCAGCGCATTGAAACCCTGGGCGGCGAGGAGAATAAACGGTTTATGCTGCACTATAATTTCCCGCCGTTCTGCGTGGGTGAGGTGCGGCGGCTCAGCGGCCCGTCCCGCCGTGATATCGGCCATGGCACCCTGGCCCGGCGCGGTATTGAACCGGTACTTCCCGATGATGACAGCTTTCCCTATTCCATTCGGGTGGTGTCCGAGGTGCTCGAATCAAACGGCTCCTCATCCATGGCCACGGTGTGCGGCGGCAGTATGGCGCTGATGGATGCCGGCGTACCCATCAAGACGCCGGTGGCCGGTATTGCCATGGGGCTGATCAAGGAAGATGATCAGGTGGCGGTTCTCTCAGATATTCTCGGTGATGAGGACCACCTGGGCGATATGGACTTCAAGGTAGTGGGTACTGGGGCGGGAGTCACCTCTCTGCAGATGGATATCAAGATCGAAGGGGTCGATAAAGGTATCATGGGCAGGGCTCTGGAGCAGGCAAAGGCGGGTCGCCTGCATATTCTGGCGGAGATGAACAAATCCATTGCCGAAGCACGTGCCGAGATCTCTTCATACGCGCCAAAATATCATGTCCACAAGATCAACCCCGATAAGATTCGCGACATCATCGGTCCGGGCGGCAAGATCATCAAGGAGCTTTCCGCTGAGTATGACGCCAAGATAGAGGTTGAGGACAGCGGTCTGGTGAAGATTTTCACCGGCAACGGCTCCAATTTTGACGGACTGTTGGCCCGGATCAAGGAACTTACCGCCGAACCCGAGGTGGGTGCCGTATATCAGGGAGTGGTGAAAACAATCAAGGATTTCGGGGCCTTCGTGGAGATCATGCCAGGCACCGATGGGCTGGTGCACATTTCCGAGCTGGACAAAAGCCGGGTCGGCAAGGTCACCGATATCGTCCAGGAAGGTGATGAGATCGAGGTAAAGGTTCTTGAGATCGACAGCCGCGGCAGGATCCGGCTGAGCCGCAAGGCGCTGCTTTAGGTTATTGTTAAGCCGGGTCTCTTTTTTGGGGACGAGCCTTTTCTGAGTGGACAAAGCATGGGTGATTCCCCGAAGATATTCATTACCCGAATAGAGGCCGGCAGCGACTTCCCACCACTGCCGGCCTACAAGACCGATGGCTCCGCCGGTCTCGACGTGGCCGCGGCGCTGCCTCACGAGTTTCTGTTGCGCCCGCTGCAGCGCTACCTCGTTCCCACCGGTTTCGCCGTGGCCATCGAGCCTGGATTTGAGATTCAGGTTCGGCCGCGTTCCGGGCTGGCGGTCAAGCACGGCATCACCCTGGTCAACGCACCGGGAACCATCGATGCCGATTATCGTGGTGAGGTTAAGATTGCTTTGATCAATCTCGGCGACGAACCGTATCTGATCAGGCCGGGTGATCGGATTGCCCAATTGGTGGTGGCGCCGGTTGCCAGGGCAAGGCTGCATCTCGTTGACAGCCTCGATGAAACGAGGCGGGGCCGGGGCGGGTTTGGTCATACCGGTATGCGTTGATGCGATTTTCGGTACTAGGCAGCGGCAGCAGGGGCAACGCTGTTTTCGTTGAGGCCTCAGAAACGGCGATTCTCATCGACTGCGGATTTTCCGGACGCGAAATCAGCACGCGGCTGGAGTCAATCGGGGTGGGTATGGATGATTTGAACGCCATCTTCATCACCCATGAGCATCACGACCACACAAGCGGCGCGGGAGTTGTTTCCAGGCGCTGCCGCATACCGCTGTTTGCCAACCGGCAGACGTATGAAAACGGCGGCAAACGACTGCATAAGCCCCATCAACACCGTGAGTTCGACACGGGTGAGTCGATTGTCTTTCGTGATCTTATCATCCGGTCGTTTTCCCTCTCCCACGACGCCGCCGATCCGGTCGGGTTTATCGTCAGTGACGGGGATGTTTCCCTGGGTGTCTGTACCGATACCGGTATCATTTCCAAGCTTCTCAGACATCGATTACAGGGTTGCAACGGACTTATCCTGGAGTTCAATCACGATGCCTGGATGCTGCAAAGCGGCCCCTATCCCTTACCCCTCAAGCAGCGTGTGCAATCCAACAAGGGCCATCTCGCCAACCATGACGGCGCCGCCCTGCTTGAGGCGTTGATCCATCCGCGCTTGCAATGGGTGGTTGCTGCTCATCTGAGCGAAATCAACAATGTGCCGGATCTCGTTCATCAGGCAACCAGTTCCATTTTTAATGATCAGTCCACCGATGCACGATTCCGCGTATCCGGGCAACACCGCCCCACCGAAGTATTCAAGCTGCATAACCGCTGACAAGATCTCCCGCCACGGTTGGAAATATCATCTTTTCCCGTTAAAAGGACGCAGAGATACTGGGCACGCAGGTCAGCACGGTACGGCTGTCTCATTTCCCTATAAATGGGAATGACATAGTCGCCGGTGGACCTTATTAGGTAATGATCCCGAGGGAAAAGAAATGAATCGTTTCATGATTATCGGCGGCATGGCCTGCTTCTGGCTGTTTTCACCCGAAGCGCTCACTCTCATCGGCGTCAGCGCCGGAAGAGGCGGGTATCCAGCTGTATCAGCTCTGCTCGGATGGGCGCTGATTATCGCCGTTTGCCTCTCTATCATGATTGTTTCGTCGCGGCTGACAGCGGCTGGCGGGGAAGACTCCGCCCGCTTCGGCGGCGATGAACCATTGCTGCTCAGGGTGCTGCTCTTTGCCGGCATCTACGGGGTTGCCATCCTTGCCTCCACCGGTATGCTGGTGACGGCCGGGTTCGCCTTCAACGAGATATTTTTCTACCGCTTTCCCAACTTCGGCTTTGCCGCGTTACTCCTCGCCGGTGTCGTTGTCCTGCAGCAGGCCCCGGAACGTGTTCAATATACCATTCAGTATGGGGCGACCTTGACCTGCGCCGTTGGCCTTCTGGTGCTCATCGTGGCGGGGCTGATGGGAGAGAGACCGGTTGTGGAATCACTACAATCACCAAGCGGTCACGGAGTGCTCCCCTATGTAACTCTGGTGGTGGTATTTCTGGGTTTTGACCAGATTGCTCTTCAGGCCGATGAAGGTGATGGCTGGCCGCTTCTTCCCGTAGTGTTTGTGGGTTCCTCGATGGTGCTGGCGATATGGCTGCTGCTCAGCATTCAGTATGTGAATGGTGATCGCCTTGCCGACACCTCAATCCCCTATCTGATTGCCGCCCGTGAAATACTGGGGCAAGCGGGCCGCTCCATAATGGGGTTAATCGTCATCGCCGGCGCCTTCGCCGCCTCGCACGGCCTTTTTATTCTTGCCCGCATCTATCTTACCGCTCGTTATCCATCCGCCCGCACGCCAGTGGTGCGGCGGGGTCTGCCATTGATTATGGGGTTGGTCATCGGCCTGTTGATGGTAATGGGGCTGGCCGGCTCCGCCAACCTGGAGACATATATTCGAGGCACCGTGCTGATCTGGCTGAGCGGTGCGGCGCTGGCTGTTTTGAGAGGCGTGAGATTTCTTAATCAAGGTAATAGTGTCATCTCAGTTGCCGGCTACGTGGGAGGGGCGCTGATGCTGGTAAGCGTGTTTTTTATGGCGTCTCACGCCTCTCAGCCATATCTTATGGGGTACTATATGGGTGTGATTTTTGTTATTTCAGCTTTCTGCATAACCTTACTTGAGGTGATGCGGAAAAAAAGCGCATCATGAGATGCATACCATACATGAAAACCCCTAACTAGAGGAAAACCATGAGAATACTGATAGCGGCACTTATTATAGCGTTGGTGGGAGCGTTTTCGCCGGTTCTGGCGGCCGATGTTCCCATTATGACCAAAGAGGAACTAAACGAAAAATTGGATTCCGCCGATGTGGTGGTAATCGATGTTCGCCAGGGGCGGGACTGGAGCTCCAGCGAATTTAAAATCAAAGGAGCGGTACGGGGTGAGAACGGTGGAATCGATTCACTGATGGCATCACTTGACAAGAGCAAGACCTATGTTCTCTATTGTTCCTGACCCAATGAGTATACCAGTGCCCGGGCGGCACAAAAGATGATGGATCAGGGTTTTACCAATGTGTATGCCCTGCAGGGTGGCTGGCGCGACTGGTTTCGAGCCCAATACCCCACTGAAGAGAAATCGTAACCGATGAGCTGATAACCCGTATTCTCCAAGACGTTGTTCACAAGAGCGGCGCCGCACCAGCGGCGCCGCTCTTGTGCTTTGCGGGGTAGTGATAGTATACTATGATCAAAACGGGCCCGGAGCATCGCCAGGATGTTTCGCTTCATCTGCCCCTCTTATTACATTCCCGGCCAGCAGGACTGGGACGCATTCTAATGATGCGGTAGCGTTGCAACGAGTCATTCATGGCAGAAAAAACACTTCCTGAAAACATCGCTCCCGGCACAATCTGTGTGCACAGCGGCACCTTTCATGACGGCGTCACCGGCGGGGTCAACAGCCCCATCTTCACTTCCTCTTCCTATGAGTATCTGGATCGTGAGGATACCTGTTATCCACGCTATTTCAACACCCCGAATCAGGAAGTGGTGGTGGCCAAACTGAGTAATCTGGAACACGCCGAGGCCGGAGTGCTGTTCAGTTCGGGAATGGCCGCAATCAGCACCACGATACTCTCTTTTGCCGGCCGAGGCGACCACGTGGTGCTGCTGGATGAACTGTATGGCGGAACGCACGCCTTTGTCACCGACTGCTTCGATCGTCTGGGAATCGGCTACACCTTCGTAAAAACCTCGGTGGACGCGGTGGCACGGGCAATCACCGCCGAGACCAGGGTGATCGTCATCGAATCTCCCACTAATCCCTTGATGAACATCATCGATATCGAGGCGGTGGCCGGGCTCGGCATCGCCCACGGCATCGTTACCGTCATGGATAACACCTTCGCCACTCCCATCAATCAGAAACCCCTGGCCCTGGGAATCGATGTGGTGGTGCACTCCGGCACCAAATATCTGGGGGGACATAGTGATCTCTGTTGCGGGGTGGCGCTTGGTTCACGCGAACACACCCAGACAATACTCGCTATGGCCCGCCATCTGGGCGGCAGCCTCAATGGTATCACCTGCTATCTGCTGGAGCGCAGCCTGAAAACCCTGGCGCTGCGGGTTGAGCGCCACTGCCTCAATGCCCGGCGCATTGGCGCGGAACTCGCCGCCCATGATGCGGTCCGACGGGTTTATTACCCCGGCCTGCCCGGATGCAGTGGGTATGAAACGGCGCTGAAGCAGATGAAGGGGTTTGGCGGGATGCTTTCCTTTGAGTTGGCGAATGGTGGGGTAGGCCCGGATGCGTTTCTCAAGCGTCTGCGATTGGTTCGTCCAGCCGTGAGCCTGGGTGGGGTGGAAAGTCTGATCTGTGCGCCGGCGCATACCTCCCATGCGAAATTGTCTGCCACGGAACGCCACAGACTGGGCATCACTGATGGACTGTTGCGCCTCTCAGTGGGGATTGAAGAGGTTGACGATATCCTGGCCGATTTGGATCAGGCACTAAGTACCCTGTAATGCTTTCAATATCGCCTATAGCTTGCTCTTTTCATGTTCTATGCTTCGCTATTCTTTCAGTCACAGAGCGCTGCTATGCTCCCTCGGTCGTGCTATCCGTACCTAAAACAAAAATAGCGGCGCTCTATTGCGACATTTCAAACTTTACATGGTGCTAAGATAATGATTGATTTTGTCGCCACCATCGTCTTTTTCTTCGCGGTGATCGATCTCAAAGGCACTGTTGCTCTTTTTATTTTTGCAACCAGAAATGATGCATTACTGACCGCAGGCATTGATAGGGATTAGAAGTTATTTCGGCCTCGGATGACCACCACCGTTGATGGTGATAAACCGATCAAGCAACTGCTGCTGATTAAGACCTTGTCGCCAAAAAAGCATGATAATGCATACCAGTGCCCGCAAATCCCAACCCGTGGTTATTATCGGTGCCGGCATGGCGGGTTTGAGCGCCGCCTACAACCTCAAGCAGCAGGGCATCGAGGCACTGGTGCTGGAGGCCTCAGGCCGGGTCGGCGGCCGGATGACATCAGATGTACTGAGTGGTCACATCGTTGATCGGGGTGCTCAATTCATATCCTCTGAATATCCGCTGATAGTTGATCTGTTCTCACGGCTTCGCATCGGTTCCGGAGAACTTCGCACTACCGCGCCCCGCGCTGCGATAGTGCGGGGCGATACACCCCGTGTTGTTCGCTTTGATCGACCATTGAGCATGCGCAAACTCATCAACCTGTCTGTTCTCCTCACATACTGGCGCACCATGCGTGAGCGCCTGGAAAATCTGCCGGCACGATCACCGAGCGATCTCAGCCAGTGGGTTGATTTTGACACCGAAACCCTCGATTCCTGGTGCACTCGTGAGGTTGATCAGTCCATCATTGACTATATTTATGAGCCATTGCTGCAGGGGCGTTACTTTCAAACACCGGACAAGACCTCACGTGTTATTGGTGCCGTTCTGGAATTACTGGTTCTGCGCGAGGCAAAGATGTTATCACTGTCACATGGTCTTGGTTCATTTCCCGAGATGCTTGCCGCTCAACTGGATGTTTCGCTCAATACGCCGGTACAGGCTATTGAGGTGACAGATAAAAGAGTTCATATTGAAACCTCCGGTCGTACCATCAATGCCGGTCAGGTTATTTGCGCGACCCCGGCGCCGGTGGCCAGGAGGCTGATTGCGCAGCCGTCCAGCAGGCAGCAGGAGTGGATTCTCTCCACCCAGTACAGCTCAAGCATCGTCGTCTCCTGCATCACCACCGCTGATTTCAGGCTGCCGCGACGATTGCGGCGGGTGTATGGGGTCTTGATTCCCGCTCGGGAGCGGGGTGCGGTGGCGGCGATCAGCATTGAACGCAACAAAAGAAAACCCGCCAAAGGGGTTGTCGGCCAGGCCGTCAATCTGCTCTTTTCACACGAGGCCGCACTGCATCTTCAGCAGGGTGATGATGATGAGGTGGTCGCCTCGGCAATGGCCTCCGTTAATGACTATCTGCCGACTCTCTCGTCTCAGCTGGACACATACCGGGTCTATCGCTGGCCCATGGCGGTACCGTTGACTCCGCTGGGACGGGCCGTGGAATTGCAGGCCTACCGCAAACACTGCAAGAAACACGTTTCGCCGATTATCCTGGCAGGCGACTATCTCAGCATGCCCAACGGAGAGGGGGCGGTGGAGTCGGGGATGTGGGCGGCACGACTGGCCGCTGCCCGGGCCGTGTAATCCATTGTAGCGATGACCACTATTGATTTTTTTCAGGATTCTGGTTGTCCTGATGTCCGGCATATCATCGACCCGGTCTTACGGGCCCGGGAGAACTACGCCGGTGAATCTGCGGGCGATGAGTGATTTTACGACTTTGCTGCAGCAGGTTCGTGACTGCACCCTCTGTGAGCCGGATCTTCCTCTGGGCGCCCGGCCGGTGTTGCGGATCGACTCGCGGGCGGCAATTCTCATTGCCGGTCAGGCGCCGGGCAGAAAGGTTCATGACACCGGTATCCCGTTTAATGATCCCAGTGGCGAGAGGCTGCGCCTCTGGCTGGGGGTTTCTCGCGATTGTTTCTACGATGCGGCTATTTTTGCCCTTGTCCCCATGGGGTTCTGCTATCCGGGCACCGGCCCCTCGGGAGATCTGCCGCCGCCGCCCCAATGTGCCCTGACGTGGCGGCAGATGCTGCTTGCCCGGCTGCCGCGTCTTGAGTTGACCGTGGCCCTGGGAAAACATGCACTGAGTTATCATTGTGGGCGCCCATCTCACTCGGTGACCCAGATAGTAAAGGCATGGCGTGAATACTGGCCGTCGCTGGTACCGATGGCGCATCCCAGCCCGCGCAACAATCTCTGGCTCAAACAGAACCCCTGGTTCGAGCAGGAACTGGTACCGGCCCTGCGGAGCCGGGTTGCGGAAATTATCGACCGGAACAAAAAGATGGTGGACAAGTAACGCAACACTGAAACTGGGATCTACCGCCATTATCGTGAAAGCGGATAACCAGTAATGCTTATTGGTTCTGAATGGCGAATCAAAATCCGCATAACTGACTGAGCTGTTTTTACAAGCTCCGAAAACAGATGAAACAAGATCAAACTCCTCTTTCCATGAAGACACTTTTTCAGCCGGAAAATGAAGCCGAGGCCTATGCGGTCAGGGCAATGCTCGCCGAACAGGGTATTGGTGCGGTTATTCACTCATTTCACGATTCCGCCTTTGACGGGCTGTTCCAGAGCCAGTATGGATGGGGGGCCGTCAAGGTGGCGGAGGGTGATCTGCAAAAGGCCACGGAACTTCTTGCCGAGTGGCGGGATGCGGCGCCGGAGATAGTGCCCGGCGACTCCGGTGAACAAGCAGATCCAGATGATAGATAAGCGGCGCGGTTCCACCGGATCCCCGGACCACCCACAGGGTAGTCTAGCGCAACAGGAGGTATACGAAGAGCCCGCTGACGGCCAGCCAGATATTGGTAATGTTGGAAACGGTGATATTGAGCATTGCCGCGGTCACCGAATTGCGGCCAAGCAATGACAGGCAGGACTTGAATTCCGGCCAGCTGGTCAGCGTTGCCAGCACGAAAAAGCCGATCACCCCTTTCGGGGTTTTTGAGTGTTCCGCGGTAAAGTCGACAATCGGATCAAGCAGATAGCCGGCGCCGATGAGCAGGATTATAGCCGGCAACAACCATTTGCCCGCATCTTTGTGGACATCCTCGGGCTGATCCGGCACGGTTTCCGTGGGCCTTAACACAAACAATGCGATGGTGGCGATCAGGGCCACGGCCAGCCACCAGGGATACAGTGTTTGCGGCAGGGCATAGAAACCGCCCGCCAGCAATGCGGTGGAACCGATGGCCAGCACACTGTAGAACGGCGAGCATTTCATCAGGGCAACCACCGAGCCGGTGAGCAGCGCCGCAACCAGCATCAGCAGGGGGTTCATGAAATTGGAGCCCAGCGGCGTCGAGGCGGCGAACAAGATATCGCCCACCGCCAATCCCACGATCAAACAGAGCGCTTCCGGGCCGTTGGTGATAAAGCCGGTGATGGTGCCGATTCCTTTTTTATTTTTCAGGGCCTCGATGATTACCTCGATACAGAACCCGATGAGCGTCATCTCCACGATAATGGCGATGGCGCCGAGAATGGAAAAAAAGAGCGTTCCGCCAAAGAGCAGACTGCTGCCGCAAAAAAATAAGATAACCAGGACCGCGATCACCAGATCAATGGTGCCGACGGAATTGATCAGCAGTCGGGTCATCGTGGCTCCCCACGTATCTCGGTTACAATGCGCCGCGCCATGCCCATCACTGGCCGAGGAGATGAAGGCGGGTGTTTTGACGAGTTCACCATGGTATTGTGTTTTTGTGGGCTCATTCCTATAATGGTTGCGCGGTAAAGAAAGTTATGTGTGCGTATTTGCGCCAATTGTACTATTAGCTGAGGCGGCGTGTAAAAGTAGTTATGGACATAGGGCGGGTAGGGGCTAAGGCCACGGCCGCGGACAACGCTACCATGGTGTCCATCGGGTCTGCTGTCAATACGAACGACTAAGCTCGATTAACTGCTCAAAAGTCAAAACGATCCCCAATGATGTAGGGGGAAGTTTGATGAAATCTTATGAAGTTGAACTTGCAGCGAAAGATGGCTAAGTAAAAACACAGCTATACTAGGAGTGGTGGTCATTTTGACCTCGCAGGCGTACAGGTGGTACGTCGAGAAGTCAAAATGATCCCACGACGACGTAGAGCGAAGTTTTGACGACGCCATCAAGTTTTACAACGCAATCAATATTACCAGGTGATGCTATGTTTATAGCCGACTACATGACCTCCGAGGTGGTCACCATCTCCCCGGATATGTCGGTTTCCCAGGCGAGAAAGCTGTTGGACAACCACCATTTTCGCCATTTGCCGGTGGTTGATGAACAGAAACGGCTGATTGGCATGGTGTCGGATCGTGACCTGCGCTCGGCGTATCCTTCCAGCATATTGGATGATGAGCGGAGGCGGGAGGCAATGGGTTTGGTTGATACCGCGATGGTACGCGATATTATGTCGCACCCCTGTTCATGTCTGGGCAAAGATGCAACCTTAGATGATGCATTGATGGTTTTTGACCGCGATAAGGTCGGTGCCCTGCCGGTTGTTGCCGATGATGACGTGGTGGTGGGGATGTTCTCCATACGCGATCTGACCGCCGCCTACAAGAGACTCTTTGGTGCAGCCGAGAAAGGCTCGGCGCTGATTGCCATCCTCGATGATTCAAAATCCACCAAATCCATGAGCCGTGTTGCCGCCCTGATGGATGAGAACGCGATTCAGTGCACGCGTATTATCCGGATCAATTATGAAAGCGGTTTTCCCCGCATTTATCTGCGCGTCAACACCGGGAACGTCGAGCGCGTCCATACCCTGCTTCAGGACAGCGGTTTCAGCCTGCTGCATCCCTGAATGGTCGTGCCCGCATCGGATACACATCTCCCTCGACCAGCCGATGCTCCCGGCTGTCGCCGCTGCGGCATCTGCTGTATCAAGGGCGGGCCGGTGCTTCACGGCGAAGACAGATGGCTGGTTAAAAGCGGGTTGCTGCCGCCGGCGGCGCTGGTCACCATCCGTATCGGTGAGCTGGTGCACCAGCCGCTCACCGACACGGTTGTTCCCACCACTCATGAAATGCTCAAGATAAGCGGCGTGAAAGGCGGCTGGCAGTGCCGTTTTTATCGTGCCGATGAGGGCGGCTGCACCATCTATGAGCATCGCCCCTCAGCCTGCCGGGCCATGAAATGCTGGGATATCACCGAGATCTCGGCACTTATGGGCACGGATCTGCTCACCAGATTCGAGCTGATTGAAAAAACCCACCCGATGTATGGGTATGTACAGGAACATGAACAGCGATTTCCCTGCCCCGATCTTATCGATCTGCAATCGAGGGGGATAAGCAGTCACCGGCAGGCCCTTGAAAAACTGATCAACGATGAGCTTGGTTTTCGCGGCGAGATTATCGCAAAGCATAAACTCAGCCTTGGCGAAGAGCTCTTTTATTTCGGCCGTCCCCTGTTTCACCTACTCAGCGGGATCGGCATCAACCTCCGCGAGATTGACAACAGGCTGGTAATCAATAGTTAGGTGGCTGGTGCCACCCTCTTGACGAAACCATCATAGTTGGGTGCCGTTAATACCAATGGTGATCTGCTCCACCGGTACCGATGCGGCGGCCCGGTTCATCGCCTGATCCACAATGCTGGTCATTGCCGAACAGCAGGGCACTTCCATGATCAGCACGGTTATTGATCTGAGGGTGTTGGCGGCGATGATCTCAGCCAGCCGCTGGACGTAGAACGATCCATCATCAAATTTCGGACAGCCCATGAGCAGTACCCGGTCGCCCAGATAACGGGCGTGAAAATCGGCGACGGCGGCAAGGCAGCAATCCGCGGCCAGCACGATATCCGCGTCTTTCAGAAAAGGAGCGTTGGGCGACACCAGGCGGAGTTGGATGGGCCAGTGATTAAGCGGTGAGCCGGCTTGCAAAGCTGGTACCCCTCGCACCTGGCCGGTATTTAACCCGCCGGCGGGGACGATCTGCCTGATGGTGGTGGTGGACGGGCAGCGGCCTACGGCCGGTGCTGTGTCATTTTCGGGATGGCCTGCTTTTTGCTGAGCGAGATATCGTTCCACCGCCTCTTCATCAAACTCATCGGCCTCCCGCTCGATGATGGTGAGCGCCCCGGTGGGACAGGCCCCCAGACAGGCGCCCAGCCCGTCGCAGAGATTATCAGCAGCCAGCCGCGCCTTGCCGTCAACGATCCGCAGGGATCCTTCGGCACAATCGGGTACGCACTGGCCGCACCCATCGCATAATTCTTCGTCTATTTTTAGTATCTTACGCATCCGTTTCATGGCGTTTCCCAGTTGTAGTGTTTTTCTTGGGAGGTGCGGCCCGCGCCGCTATATACAAGGTGGTGCAGTTGCCTTCGAAAAATGGGGTTGCCGCCCTGCCGCCATGGCGGCTGAGTATCGTGAATCCGGCGTCTGCGAGCAGGTTGAACCAGGTTTGTGGTGAGAAGGCGGCAAGCGTCTGCTGCTGGTGATAATTGATGTTCTGTTCAGGGGCCTTGGTGTATCTGAGCTTGTAGCGTTCCGTATAGAGTAGATCCGGCTGGGCGGGGCGGTAGGTGCGGATGACTTCTTTGACCAGCTTGCCGCCGTCACCCATATCATGCACGCTTGCCTGAAAAAACCCCGTCTCCGGATTGTGCAAGAGTAGCCGGTCTGGGACAAAAAGCTGTAGGAGCAGCAGGGCCGGCCCTGTCAGTATCTTGTAAACCTGTGATAAACACAAACCGATCTGCTCTTTGGTGACTAACAAATTAAGGGTATTGCAGCCGATAATAGCCGCCTCAAAAGAGCGGGTAAAGCCCAACGCCCGCATGTCCATGGCTACCACGGTGGAGGGGCGGTGACGGGGATGGGCAAGCATTGGGCGGCAGATATCGACTCCCACCACAGTGAGTTCTTTTGCAACCAGATGCGAGCTGATTCTGCCGGTGCCGCAGCCGAGTTCGAGGACGTGGCGGCAGCCGTTGAAGCGGAGCTGATCGTAAAAATAGCAGACGTCGCTGGTGTCGGCGGACGAGCAGAGGTCATAGTATAGAGGGGCCAGGTGCTCCGGTAGGGGAGAAAAGTACTCCCTCGGCTCATCTTCATAGCCATGGGAGTCTTCGGAGCGGGTGGCGTCCATCGACGCGGCGGCGGTGCGGGAGGCGCTCTGTCGATATGTGCCGTCAGGCTGCCTGCTGCGCCGCGTAGGCCGACGCGGCGCATTCGTTTTTGCCGAGATCGAGGATTTCCGCCTCTTCGTCGTCAACCTGTTCGATATTGGCGTTCACCCGTCTGATCTTGGCGTATTCAGGGGGCTGCTCGCGCATGTTCTGTTTGATGAAGGCGAGAAAATCCTCACCATTGTCGATCTGATAGATACTCTGATTGGCGCGCCGTATATTTTCCAGCGAGTCGGCGAAACTGAGCTGCTCATTGGCCTCGTCCCAGCCGATAAAATGGCCCGGCAGGATGATGATGGAGCCATCGTAGTCGCCGATGTTTCTGATCGTCTCAAACAGGGTGTCGGACCATTCATCAACCATGCCGCCGAGATCCGGCCGGCCGATGGATTTAATGAAGATGATGTCGCCGGTGATCAGATAACGCTCATCGATCAGATACATGGTTGAGCCGGGGGTATGACCCGGGGAACAGACAACCGTAACCTGTGGAGCGCCATCGCCAAAACCGATATCCTGCTTGTCGGCTACGGCAACGTACTCGAATTGGGCCCCGGAAAAGTCGTCTTTATTGGCGTACAATGAGGCGCCGGTCTGCTCGGCGATCATCCTGCTGCCGGCGATATAGTCGGCCTGCAGATGGGTTTCCGCCGTGGCTGTAATGGTGCACCCCTGGTCACGGGCAAAATCCAGGTAAAAATCGAGGTTTCGGGTAGGGTCAAAGAGCATCATCGAATTCTGGTAGATCAGACCGTAACTGCACGAGCCCTTACCCGGTCTGATGAACTGGTAGAGCTGGTAGCCGTCGTCGCCATGCAGCAGGGTCGGCACCAGCAGGTTACCCCACGATTTGATACCGCCGGCCAGGTAGCCCACATCGGTGAACCCGTGCTTCTCCAGAATTTCGGCGACAAACTGGGCGGAGCCCTCCTTGGCGCAGACAATTCGAATGGCCTGATCTTTGGCCGGCATCCTGGCAATGCATTGGTCTTCGATCTCCATGAAATCGAAGTAGGAGACGTTCAGCATCGTGATCGGGTGCGGTCCTTCCACCTTGAAACGGCCGAAATCCTTGCTGTTTCGCACGTCCAGCAGGACAAAATCTGCCTGGTCGGCCACCCATCGGTACAATTTATCCGCCTCGAACTTAAAAATAGCCATCATGTTTCTCCATAGGTACATGTAATCAACTACTTACATTACGACCGCCGTCGGGACTGTCAAGCTCGCTGGCCCGCCGGGTTGCACTACATACGCAGGATAGAGGCCTCTTTCGGGCTCAGGGCGAAACACTCCAGGGAGAACAGCCAGTAGTGCCCCGGATGTTCCGCGATAGCCTCGGCGGTGTCATCGGAGAGCCAGTGACTGTCGTCAACCAGGTTATAAAACGCCGAGTCGATGCCGATAAAGCCGTCCAGAAAGTGGGCGATGATATGCAGCACCTTGCTGGGATACCCCTGATCGATGCGGCTGAGCTCGATGCAGCTATGATACCCGGTATCACCCAGCTCTTCGATGAATCCCGCCAGGATCTGTTTGTTTTGAGCCACCGAATCGGCAAGGGCGGCGCTGAACCCATCCTCACTTCCGCATCTGGTGCGCTCGTCCTGAAAGCTGATTTTATCGTAACGCACCAGCGGGGTTGAGTCGAAAAAACGGCTCACTTGAGAGCGCGCCTCTTCTGCGTTGGCGCCGTTTGCAAGTACCACGTGACGGGCGAGGATTTTCATAAGCGGCGGTCTCAGATTGTTTAAGAGGTTGTCGGGTTATCGGCCAGAACCGCCGCACCGATACGTTTGCCCAGCTCGACGCAGCCGGCCAGATCATCGTGGGTTGGGACGAATTTAACGCGGATACCCTCATCGATGATATCGAGTTTCATCTCGCTCATCGCCTCGTTCAGCATCTTTACCGATTCGCCGCTCCACCCGTAGGAACCGAAGGCGGCGCCGATCTTGTTCTGCGGTTTCAATCCCCGCATATAGGAGAGAAAACCCGCCATATAGGGCAACAACCCGTTGTTGAGGGTAGAACTGCCCAGCACCAGGGCCCTCGCGGTGAGCACCCTGGTCATGATATCGGAGTGGTGGTTCACCTTCAGATTGATCAGATCCACCGGTACCCCGCACGATTCGATGCCCGAGGCAACCGCCTTTGCCATGGCCTCGGTGGAGCGCCACATGGTCTCGTAGATGACCAGGGCCCGTTGCTCGCTCTCATGGCTGCTCCACGACTCATAGCTGGCAATGATCTTGTCGATATGAGAGCGCCAGATAACCCCGTGATCCGGGGCCACCATCTTGATGTCCAGATCCATCTGCTGTATCTGGGCAAGGAGTTTTTTCACCAATGGGGAATAGAGATAGAGGATATTGGCGTAATACTTCGCCGCCTGGGTCATGACCCGGCCAAGATCCACCTGATCGTCGAATCGCTCACTGGTCGCCAGGTGCTGGCCAAAGGCGTCGCTGGTGAAGAGGATCCCGTCTTCCTTGCAGAAGGTGAACATGGAGTCGGGCCAGTGCAGCATGCGTGTTTCGATAAAGCTCAAGGTGCGCTCGCCCAGTGATATTTCATCGCCGGTTTTGACCACCTCGTAGGGCCAGTCGGTATGATGAAAATGGTCCATCAGCGACTTTTTGCCCATGGCTGAGCAGATCAGTTTTTCCGGTTTGATGATCTCCATGGCCGCGGCCAGTGAGCCGGAGTGATCGAATTCGGCATGGTTGACCACGATGTAGTCGATCTTCGCCGGATCGATGAGGCGGCGAATCCGGTGCATCATATCGTGCTGATGGGTATGCTTGACCGTGTCCACCAGAGTTATCTTTTCATCGATGATAAGAAAGGCGTTGTAACTGGTTCCTTCCAGGGTCGAATAGCCGTGAAAATCGCGGACGTCCCAATCCACCGCGCCCACCCAGTGGATGCCCTGAGCTATTTCATGCATGTTCATTTCTGCTCCAATGCTGATGTGTGGTAAAATTGTCCGTCACGAATTACAAGTTCTGCTGAGCGCGGCAAATGGTTGTATAATGCCGCGGACTCGATACCCTTATAACTATAATGCGGTTTTTCACCATGGCGCAAGGAATTAGCTGATCCTGATCGGTCCATCGAAATACAATGACCCATAATTGCAAGCTGATAAAGGTGCAGTCAAAACAGATGGAAAGTAAGAACGGTGACACAAAAAACTAAGCGGTGGCCGGTGATCGATCTGGGCGCCTGCGTCAAATGCGGCGGCTGTATCGAAGTTGCGCCGGAGGTGTTTTTTTACAACGAGGCGGGCGACTATTTTGAGGTGGCCGAGCTTCGCTCTTACGATATCGAGCTGGTGGATGAGGCCATCAAGCTGTGTCCCGCTGATTGCATCGGGTGGGAGGGAGAACCATGAACCGAATGCTGCTCTGGATATGTTTGGCGGCATCTGTGGTCGGTGCCTCCATCGCCTTCGGCAGCGAGCTTCATGATGGATGGGATCGACTGCTCGGCAAACACGTGCGGGGAGGTCTTGTGGATTACCAGGGGTTCAAGGCGGATGAAGCGATGCTTGACACCTATTTGGAATTGCTCGACCGGACCGATCCGCACACCCTGAGCAGTGACGGCCGGCTGGCTCTGTATTTAAACGCTTACAACGCCTATACCGTCAAACTGATCCTCGATCACTTTAAAGAGGGGGTACCACCACCCTCTATCCGCGATATCGGCGGGTTATTCAAAGGCCCGTGGGATATGGAAATTGTTCATATCGGCGGCAGGACCTATACCCTGGACAACATAGAGCATGATATCATCCGGGTGGAATTTGATGAACCGCGCATTCATATGGCAGTCAACTGCGCCTCCATCAGTTGCCCGCCGCTGCTTGCTCAGGCATATCGGGAAGAATATCTTGAAAGCCAGCTCGAAGAAGCGACTCGCGCGTTTTTAGATGATCCCGACCGTAACTATCTTGCCGGCGACACCCTGTATGTAAGCAGGATATTTAAGTGGTACGGGGAGGATTTTGCGGACGATCCCGTCCAGTTCTTCAGAAAACATGCGGGTGAAGATCTGCGCCGCGGACTTGAAGCCGGCAAAGAGCAGATCACGGTCAAGTATCTCAGCTATGATTGGTCCCTTAATGATATTAGCACGCAATAGGCATAATGGCCGATAAGACACGCACACAAAGCGGGAACACGGCTGCCTCACTTCCCGCTATCACCATTTACACCGATGGCGCCTGCAGCCCCAACCCCGGCCCCGGCGGTTGGGGCGCGGTGCTCCTGCAACACAATAAAAAGATCAAGGAACTATCGGGTTCAGCACCGCAATCCACCAATAACAAAATGGAGCTTACCGCCGCCATCAAGGCTCTGGCGTACCTCGATCAAGGCCATGCGGTTGCCCTCTATACCGATTCACAATATCTGCGCAACGGCATCACCCGCTGGATCAGCGGGTGGCTGCGCAACGGCTGGCGAACCGCGGACCGCACCCCGGTGAAAAACGCTGAATTGTGGCAGGAGCTGCTCATCGAGATTGAGCGGCATGAGATCCAGTGGCATTGGGTGCGCGGTCACGGTGCCGACAAATGGAACAACCGTGCCGATGAACTGGCGGTGGCCGCCCGCGGACGGGTGCATGCACCACCTGCTTCGGGCAATGATTCCGTGCCGACCGATGCGATCCATCTCTACACCGGGGTGAGTTGCCGGCAGAGTGCCGGCAGCGGGGGTTGGGCATCCATCTTATCCTGGCGCGATCATGTTAAACTGATGGGAGAGCATCGCGATGATCACACCGCCAATCAGCTCTACCTGTGCTCTGTTATTGCCGGTCTGCAATCGCTGCGAAGGCGGGCGCCGGTTCTGGTTCATACCTTTTCCGGCTATCTGTACGACGGCGCCACTACCTGGCTGGCCGGCTGGCGGGAACGCAAGTGGCGGACAAAAGAGGGGACTCCGGTCAGCAACCGGGAATTGTGGCAACAGATCGCTCAGTTCAAGAACGAGATGGATATTTACTTTGTCCGGGAATCACGGGACGACCCACCCTGTTTGTTGCTGGAAGCCAAGGAACTGGCCCGTGAATATGAACGGGAGCAATAGGTAGGATGGCCGAGCGAGCCTTTACCATGGTCAGCCCGTATCAACCGGCCGGTGACCAGCCCGCGGCTATTGAGAAACTTTCGGAGGCTATCGAGCGCGGCGAGCACAGCCAGATTCTGCTTGGCGTCACCGGCTCCGGGAAGACATTCACGATGGCCGGCGTTGTCCAGCAGGTGCAGCGTCCTACCCTGGTTATTGCCCCCAACAAGATTCTCGCCGCCCAGCTCTTTGCCGAATTCAAGGAGCTGTTTCCCGACAATGCGGTGGAATATTTCGTCTCATATTATGACTACTACCAGCCTGAGGCTTATATCCCGCAGTCAGATACCTACATCGAAAAAGATTCCTCCATCAACGACGCCATCGACAAGATGCGCCACTCCGCCACCCGGTCTCTGCTGACCAGGCGCGACGTGCTCATCGTCGCCTCGGTTTCCTGCATCTACGGGCTGGGTTCACCGGACGAGTATCGCAACATGCATCTTTTTTTACGGCGCGGTGAAGACTACCCGCTGGAAGAGGTGCAGCGGCGCCTGGTTTTCATGCAGTATGAGCGCAACGATATGTCGTTTCACCGCTCCACCTTTCGGGTGCGCGGCGATGTGATAGACATCTTCCCAGCCCATGAGGAGGAGCGTGCCGTCCGCGTCGAGTTTTTCGGTGATACGGTGGAGTCGATCACGGTCATCGATTCCCTGCGCGGGGTGGTGCTGGAAACCCTCGATGAATATACGGTATTTCCCGGCTCCCACTTTGTTACTTCGAAGGAACGGATGCATATTGCCCAGCGCACCATCAAGGAAGAACTGCGCCACCGTCTGGAGCTGCTCTTCTCCGAGAACCGGCTTCTCGAGCATCAGCGGCTGGAACAGCGCACCATGTTTGATCTGGAAATGATGCAGGAACTGGGCTATTGTAACGGCATCGAAAATTACAGCCGTCACCTGACCGGCAAGGCGCCGGGCATGCCGCCTCCCAACCTGCTCGATTATTTTCCCGATGATTACCTGCTCTTTATCGATGAGAGTCATATCGGCGTCCCCCAGCTCAACGGGATGTACAACGGTGATCGCTCCCGCAAACAGACCCTGGTGAATTACGGTTTTCGGCTACCCTCGGCGCTGGACAACCGGCCGCTGCGGTTCGATGAATTTGAGCAGCGTATCAATCAGGTGGTATACGTCTCGGCAACGCCCGGCCCCTATGAGCTGGAAAAGGCCGATGGGCGTATCGTCGAGCAGGTGATCCGGCCCACCGGGCTGGTGGACCCGCGGATCGAGGTGCGGCCGGCGTCCAACCAGGTGGATGATCTGCTCCATGAGATCAGGGTAAGAACGGAGCGCGACGAGGCGGTGCTGGTGACGACGCTCACCAAACGCATGGCGGAAGATCTGACCGAGTATTATGAAAGCCTTGGCGTCAAGGTCCGCTACCTCCACTCAGATATCAAGACCCTGGAGCGGGTTGAACTGGTTCGGGATCTGCGAAACGGTGAGTTCAACGTGCTCATCGGCATCAATCTGCTGCGTGAGGGGCTCGATATTCCCGAGGTGTCACTGGTGGCCGTGCTCGATGCCGACAAGGAAGGGTTTTTGCGCTCGGAGCGCTCCCTTATCCAGACCTGCGGCCGGGCCGCCCGCAATGTCGGGGGCATGGTGATCATGTATGCCGATGAAATCACCGGCTCCATGCAGCGTACCATCGATGAAACCGAGCGGCGGCGAACCCTGCAGGAGCAATTCAACAGGGAACACGGGGTAGTGCCGCAGACGGTCAATTCCCCGGTCAAGGATACCCTGCGCCGCTACCTCAAAGATGTCGGCTACCAGTTCAAGGATGAGGAAGCGGTCCCGATTGTCGCCGAGATCGAGCAGCAGTACGGCTCGGTGGCCGAACTGGAAAAAGCCATCAAGAAACTTGAGAAAGAGATGCACGCCGCTGCCCGGGAGCTGGCCTTTGAACACGCCGCCGAGCTTCGCGACCGAATCAAGGCGATGCGGAGGCTGGAGATCGAACTGGGATGAAGCACGGCGGGCTCAGTCACCGGATAGCCATTGGCGTGGTGCCGTTGGTCATGGCCTGGCTGATGCGGGCATGGTTTGTTACCTGTCGCGTCACCGAACATGGCGGTGAGCATCGCCCCCGTATCGAGGCCTCCGGCAATCCGGCGATTGCCCTGTTCTGGCACTACAGCCTGGTGTATGTGTTTTACTATCTGCGTCGTTATTCGGCGGCTGTTTTAGTGAGTGCCAGCGAGGATGGTGATTATATCGCCGAACTGGCCCACCATCTTGATTTCGAGACCGTGCGCGGATCGCGCAATCGTGGCGGTCTAAGCGCCCTCAGGGGGCTGATTCGCGTCATGCGGAGTGGCAAGCATGCGGGTATCGTGGCCGACGGCTCGCAGGGGCCGCCTCGAATCCTGCAGGCCGGCGCGGTAATGCTGGCCTCCCAAACCGGGGCGCCGATTGTGCCCATGGCGTGGTCGGCCTCGCGCTGTCTGGTCTTTTCATCCTGGGATCGAACCGCCATCCCCCTGCCGTTTTCCCGTATATCGTTTTTCTTCGGTGAACCACTTTTTGTACCGCCCAATCTCGACGCCGAGGGCATCGAGCAATACCGCATTACCATCGAACATGCCCTCAATACCCTATACGAAGAGGCATGGCGAGAGCAGGGCAAAGAAGCTCATTAGAGGGAGATGATGATATCGTCAAGCGACCGCTTCGGCACATGATGGGTCTGCTTTTCATCACGCCAATAGCGGATATCGTTGTTACTGATTGTTTCGATGACCACCGTTTCGACCGGATATCCCAGAGCGATCACCAGACTCAGTTCCTGGTGCTCCGCCAGGGTGAACAGTCCCGCCAGTTTTGCTGAAAAGGCGCCGATACGGCAGCCGCCGATATTGTTCTCCATGGCGGCAAGCAGCATATTCTGGGTGGCGATGCCCAGGTCGAACTGGGCCTCCTGGTCGTTTCCTTTAAGCCACAATCGGTTGAGCACACAGAGGATATAGGCGGATGGGCGCTCACCCTCAACGGGTCCCGGCCAGTCGCTGAGATATCCGGCCCAGCCCAGATAGGGAAAAATATCGGCACAGCGGTGCGGATCGGTGACGATACCGTATTGCCACGGCTGGCAGTTGCGGGCCGAGCCGCCCAGACGAGCGCACTCGATACAGTGGCGCAGAATGGCACCATCGAGGGGCCGGTCTTGTTTGAAACGGCGAAAGGATCTGGTTTTTACAATGATTTCTTTCATCATGAGTACCTCCTATCCTTTGTCGGTGGATGGCACATCCTGTCCATCAGCATTGTTGGTTTGCTCGTCACCAAAGCGGTCGGCAATGGTGATGTCGGCAGTTGTTCTCCCGTTATCCTCTAAGACCCGTTCAGCCGCACTCTCGTCGGTGATGGTGAGTTGGCCGGCGGGAACGTTCAGATCACTGTTCAGATAACGGTAAATCTCCGCCTCGCGCTGATCTGCCAGAGATTCCAGCATATCGGGCTGCACCTCCACCACCCTGGGCAGCAGGGGGGCAAAATCATCCAGCGGCGGGATATCCTGCTCCTCGACAGCACCGCCGGTGGAGTTGCTGTCAAGCTCGCGGCGCACCCGTTCAAGCTCCTGGCGCTGCTGCCATTGTCTGAGCCGTTGCTCGTTTTCCGCGGCAACCCGCTCTTCTTCCTGGCTGGTAAGCTGCGCAAGCAGGGCCGATCCATCGGCGGCGTCATCGGCGTAACCTGCGATCCGAACCTTGATCATTGGATGGGCGGCGAGAAACTCGGCAAACCGACCCAGCCGGGAAACAGCATGTTCATCCAGAACGAAAGAGCCGGGGGCAAAGGTGATTGTGGGGTTTTCAACGAGGTCACTGAACTCCTGGCCGGCCATCAGCAGCGGATCGATACTGGCCTTGACCAGGGCGGTGTTGAAATCGCTGAATGCTTCATCCAGCAGCGGCCTGGTAAGCTGCTCTCCGGTTCGAGTGATCGTTACGGCAAGCTCGTTGTTCTCGCCGGTGAGCATGGCCAGCGCCAGTGCCGCCGAGGTGTTCGGCTGAGCGGGACGAAGACCGGTAATGCGCAGCCGGGTGGTGGCGGCGGAATTATCCCCCCGCCATCGTGCCTGGTGGTTGACCACGGCGACGGCGTCGGAGGTGTTGAGATCCTTCGTGAATGAAGATATCTGTGCATCGAGCAGGGCAAGCGGGAGGTTTGCGATGGAAAGCGTTACATCTCCAACCGGTGGGGCGTGCAGAAATGTGGCGCTTCCCTCCACCGCGAAGGGGTAGCCGGCAAGCTCACCGGATACATTGAATTCGGCGGGCGGTTCGATGGATGGGTAGCGCAGCCCGCGCAATTGCGCGTTGATCTTGGCAACAGTGAGTTCAACCGGCGGGGTGAGCCGGGTGTCGCGATAGGTCATGAAGCCGGAATTGCAGAGGATCTGAGCGATCTCCACCAGAAAAGGCGAGGGGGTCGATTCCGGTTGCCCCGGCCCGGTAAGGGTGGCGGGAAGCAACAGGCTGCGCAGCACCGAAGAGGCATCGGCCACCGGGTTGCCGCTTTCCTGGTCGAGCTGCCAGGAAAAGCGGGGCTCTTCGATGGTAATCACGTTTGCCCTGAGGCTGCGACGGGAGCGCGACCAGTTCAGGCCGCTGAGTTGAACCGTCTGGGCAATCAGCAGTGGGCTCTCTTCACTGCCTATCCGCACCTCGCGGGCCTGCACTTCACCCTGAAAGTCCTGCTGCGGATACTGGAAATAGCCGTCGGCAAATATGGTCGCCTCACTTGAGACGAAAAGATCGTCGGCCTCGAACCAGGAGAAGACGTGGGCCGGCTTGAACTCGGCAACGCTGACATTGGCGCCGATCTGCATGGGCGCTATGTGAACACCACCGGTTGCCTTGATGGTACCGCCAGCCGTCGTTCGTGCTGAAAAGGCAAAATTGTCCTGCTGGAGTTCCTGCAGGGCCAGGCGGTTTGCCTGAAAGCTCACCTCTCTTAAATCCACCAGCGACGGGCCGCCGGCTGTTTCGGCAATGGTGATTGAGCCGGAAAAATCGAGACCGTGGATGATGTGGCGCTCCGTGGGATCGGCAAAAAATTGCGAAATGCGAAGCAGGGTGTCGCGGTTAGTGGAAACAGTGCTGTTGGCAAGAAATACATTGCCCAGATCGACGACCCCGTTGAGTCTGCTCACTGGCTCAGACCTCAGATTAGGGGTGGAGAACCACACCTGATCATCATGTTTGATGCGCAGATCCCGCACGGTAACGGCGGCATTGGTCAAACCATAGTCGAGTAGCCGGTCATTTTCCGCCCCCATGAGCACGAACAGCCCGGTGAGGTCGCCACTGCCCGAAACATCAAGCCCGGCGATGCCCAGCAGACCGGCAACGGTGGCGGCGGGAATATCGGTGACCTGCAGATTGCCTCCCGGCATATTGGTTTCATTAAAATTTCCCTGCCAGGTGAATCGTGCGTCTGACGCCTCATGGGTGCCGCTGATCCGAAAAGAGCCGTTTTCCCCTTGCCCTGGCTGGTTGCTGAAATCTCTGAGGCTGACCTGCAGATCGGTGAGCAGGGGAGGGCGCCCGTTTTCCTCACCGCTGTGTTGTTGGTAGCTGCCGCCGTCGGCGATAAAGAGTCGCACCGACATATTCGGAATGGCGCCATGCTTCTCATCGTCTTGTTTGAAAAAAAGCGGGGCAAGCCGGGTCAGAGCGGTCTTGATATCCGCTGAGTAGCCGGTGATGCGCGGCTCACGCAGCAGAACCGACTGCAGCTCGAGGGTCTTGGCAAAGGGATGAAAGGTTCCTTCACAGGTAGCCTGCGGGGTCCGCAGCGCCAGGGCCCTGTCGGCGGCCTGCATGTCAATGTCGTTGATCGTCAGGGAGAACTCCACCCGCACCCGCTCACCTTGCGATTGGTACGGGGCAAAAAACAGTTTCACCAACCCGTCCACCTTCCCACTGGTTACGGTAACCGGCATCGTGAAGGGGAGGTAATCCATGTAAAGGGCGATATCAAAATCGTCGAGATCCAGACTCAGTTGGGTGCCCCGCTCTGTCTGGCCGGCGGTGCCCAGCACCGCTTCGCCGGTGAGTACGAAGGGGGCGCCGTTGATGGTAGCGGAAAAGCGGGGATGAATATAGGAATCGACGGCAAAGGGGAAATTTGAGATAACCGGCAGGGAAAGATCGATGTTTTCGATGCGGTGTGAGGTACCGGTACTCTGGTCATCGATGAGCAGCCGTGAATTGGTGAGCCGGATGTTGTTTATGGAAAACAAAAAAGGCAGTTCGGCAAAATCGATGATATCGGAACGGCCGGGCGTCCGCCGCTCGCCGAGCAGGTAGGAGATATTGTACGACTTGTCCGGCAACCGGGTGAGGGCGCCATCAAGGGAGTCGATCTCCAGGGAGCGCAGGACGAAATCGCGGCGCAGCAGGGAGATGAAATCGACATCGGTGTGAAAAGAGGCAAGAGTCAGGATGCGTTCCGCCGGTCGCTCGTTGTAAAGCGTGTTGACCGCAAGATTGTCAAGAGTGAGAGTGAAGGAAAAAGGATTGAAGCGGGCCTGCTCAACCGTGGTATGGATACCAATGCGTTTCTCAAGATATCCGGGCAGATAATTCTTGATCAGATAGGGTACCAGAAAAAAACCGAACGCCGCGTACAGACCCACCGCAACTGCCGTCGCTGCGATCCATTTCCATGAAATTCCGAATCCTCCTCTTTTTGCGGCGGGAGGCGGCGGCTTGACGGGCTGGTGCCGTGCCGCCTTCGTTTTTTTCGGGGGCGCGGTTTTTATCGTGATCGAGCCGAATAGATCTTTTGATTGCTCACTCATAGTACAAAATAGCTTGGGGTTTTTGGAGCATTACCATTAGTGATGAAGTCGTAAAAACTTTGAAATTGCTTCCTAACGTCATTCCCGCCCTCGATTACACCCTTTAAGGGCAGGCTTCAGCGGGAATCCAGTAATTTCAAATAATTATGGATATAGGATTAGCTCCACCATAACGGTAATAGGGGTTTTTACGATTCCATCAATAGCGTTTGAGCAGTATTGTCGCTCCAAACCCTGATTTTTCCTTGTGGGATCGGTGGTCAGATATGCCGTGTACACGACTATTTTTCAAGGATAATTGGTAGCTTGCTTATATTTGATGGCGTCGTAAAAACCTCAAAATTGCCTGCTGCCGTCATTCCCGCAAAAGCGGGAATCCAGTAATTTCAATCAGTTCTGGATATCGGATCAGACAATCCATGATGGATGCAGGGATTTTTCCGGCGTCGTCATATTTATCCGTTGCGTTAGCACCGGGCCTGCTATAAATAAAGGTTTACCCTTATATCTCATACTCTACCCGATGCCGGGGCGGCACCGCCGTCTTTCGGCTCAAAAGGCCATACGATGTTTGAATTTGATAAGATTGTACGCTGGCAGGATGTGCTGGACATTGTCCTGGTGGCGATTCTTTTTTATCAGCTCATCAACATTATCCGCGGCACCCGCTCAGTGCAGATGGTGCTTGGCCTGATTGTCCTGGTGGGCGTCTATTTTCTCGCCTCCATACTGGATCTCGCTACCCTGCTGTGGTTGCTGCAGACCTTTCTCGGCTCGCTCTTTCTGATTATCATTATCGTCTTTCAGGACGATATCCGCCGGGCCCTCACCCAGGTGGGCAAATCGCCCTTTCAGAGATCGGTGAGTATCATCGAAAAAGACCTCGATGAGATCACCCGTGCCGCTTACTATCTCGCCAAGCGAAGAATTGGTGCGCTCATTGTTATCGAGCGTGAAACCGGTTTGAAGAATTACGTGGACTCGGGTTTTGCCGTGGATGGTCTGGTGACCAAGGAGATGCTGGTGTCGATCTTCATGCCGGTCTCACCGCTGCATGACGGCGGGGTGATCATCAGCAAGGGGCGGATCAACACGGCCGGCGCCATTTTGCCGCTGACCAAAAGCCCGTATCTCGACAAGAGCTACGGTACCAGGCACCGCGCCGCCGTCGGTCTTTCCGAGCAGACCGATGCGGTTATTGTGGTGGTCTCCGAGGAGACTCAGATCGTCTCGGTGGCCCAGCGCGGCGTTCTATTGAACATGGGCGATGAGGCGATGCTCACCGACAAATTAAGCAGTGTGTTTATCAGCAGCGAACCGATCAGCCGGCCGCGCTGGCTGAAATGGGTGAACAGGACGTGAAACAGCTCAGTATCTCATATTGGCGACGGTTTTTCACCGAGGAGTGGGTGCCGGTGCTGATTTCGCTGTGCGCCGCCGTACTGGTCTGGTATTTCGTGGGTGGTGAAGACTCGGTGGACACCTCCATCATGGTGCCGGTGGAGGTCATCAATCTTCCCCGCGACCTGGTCATTTCCAACCAGTTCAAGAAAGAGATCGAGGTCACCCTGAACGGGCCGCGCTCGCTCATCAATGAGCTGCAGAGTCGTGGTATCCGCAGGCAGATCGATCTTTCCCAGGCCGCTCCCGGCACCTCCGTCATCACCAATGAGCCGGAGTCCATTTCAGTGCCGCGTGGGGTCACGGTACTGCGTGTCCAGCCTGCATCGATTATTTTGTCCATCGACAAACTGATCCAGAAAACCTTTCCCATCAACCCGGTCACGGCAGGGGTGCCACGGGCCGGCTATATTCTCCGGGGCTTACGCATGGATCCGGCCGAGATCACCATTACCGGCCCGATAACAGTGTTGTCCCAGTATGAGGTGCTCCGTACCGAAGTGATCGACATCAACGGTCTTGACCGGAACGAGGAGCGGCAGGTGCCGCTGGATCTTGAACCGGCCTTCGTCGATTTGATCGGCCAGACCAAGATCACCGCCCAGGTGCAGGTGGAGCTGGAGACCTCGCCGCGCGAATTTACCCTGCCCCTGAACGTTCAGAACCAGCCCTGGCTGCCCGCCGAAGTTCGGGTAATTGCGGCAGTACCAGGCACGGTGGCGGATCGCTACGATAACCTGGCGGAACTGTTCGAGGCGAGAATCAGCTGGGATGAAGAGGGGAAACGCGGCGTTATCCAGATCGTCCCGCTGGTGGAGCTGGAGTATCCGCTGGAGATCATCCAGGTTGATCCGGAAGTGGTTGTCAGACCGGAACCACCCGAGGGTCGATAAATAGATGCGAACCCTGTTCGGCACCGACGGCATCCGCGGTGAAGCCAACACCCACCCGATGACCACCGAAATCGCCATGCAGGTGGGCCGCGCCATCGCCTTTATCGTCAGGGAAAACTCCCATGGCCACGGTATCGTCATCGGCAAGGACACCAGGCTGTCGTGCTACATGCTGGAAAATGCCCTGGCCGCCGGGATCTGCTCCATGGGCGTGGACGTGATGCTGGTGGGTCCCCTGCCCACCCCCGGGATTTCCTTTATCACCACCTCCATGCGGGCCGATGCGGGGGTGGTGATCTCCGCCTCGCACAACCCGTTTCAGGATAACGGTATCAAGATATTTTCCGGCGACGGGTTCAAACTTGCCGATGAGCTGGAGCAGGAAATTGAAGACCTCATCTTCTCCCAGAAGATGGAGGTGCTTCGCCCGGTGGCCGGCGATATCGGCAAGGCGCGGCGCATCGAGGATTCAAAGGGGCGCTACATCGTGTTTCTGAAACACGCCTTTCCCAGACAGTTCAGCCTGGATGATTTTCACGTGGTGGTGGATTGCGCCCATGGCGCCACCTACGGGGTCGCGCCGCACGTCTTCGAGGAACTGGGCGCCCGGGTGAGCGCCCTTAACGTGCATCCCGACGGCACCAACATCAATCGCCGCTGCGGCGCCCTGCACCCCGAAGAAATGGCGCGTACCGTGCGTGATGAGGGGGCCGATCTGGGCCTCGCCTTCGATGGTGACGGCGATCGTCTGATCGTCTGCGACGAAAAGGGGCAGATCGTCGACGGCGACTGCATTATGGCCATTTGTGCCCGAGAACTGATGGGCCGGGGCAGCCTCAGGAAAAAGACCCTGGTTGCCACGGTCATGTCCAATATGGGGCTGGAAATCGCCATAGAGTCCATGGGCGGCGCCCTGGTGCGGACCCCGGTGGGGGATCGCCACGTGGTCGAGCACATGCGCACCCATGGCTACAACTTTGGCGGCGAGCAGTCGGGCCATCTGATCTTTCTCGATCATATCACCACCGGCGACGGCATTCTCGCCGGCCTGCAACTGCTGGCCATTATGTGTCGGCGGCAGCAGCCGCTCTCCGAGTTGGCAACGATCATGGAGCGTTTTCCACAGGTATTGAAAAACGTACGCACCAGAACCAGGATGAGTGTGGAGGAAATCCCCACTTTCAGCGCCACCGTCCGAAAACTGGAAGAAAAGCTCAACGGCGCCGGCCGCATCCTGGTGCGTCCCTCCGGCACCGAACCGGTCATCCGGGTGATGGTGGAGGGCCAGGACGAAAACACCATCAACGAAATGGCCGACGAACTCTGCGAACTTATCGCCATCGCCGACCGGATGTAAAGAGAACCGGAATTCCCACCGGGAGTGCCCCCGGGAGCGCCGGTCACCAGACCGGCGAAAAACAAACCCTCAGCCACCGGAAAGCTGCCGTGATCACCCCCGGGAGTGCCGGTCACCAGACCGGCAAAAACAAACCTCAATCAGCGGCAAATGCCTGCCGATTCAACGGGAAGTGTTATGAAAATCTCACTGGGAGCCTAGATCACCAGATCGACATACGCCATGCCCACACAGCGGTGATAAGCATAACCACCAGGTAATGATCAACACTTCAGCCCACGAAAAAAGGTGATAGGATACATGGCTTTGACGCAGTAATTCCAGCTGATGCATGCGAGCCATCTGAGCCACATGGTGACAGTCTTCTTGCCGGCAACCCTGGTTCCTAACGCCAAATTACTTCTGTAATCGTTGCCAGGCTTCAGCCCGATAGAAAACCAGCCCGTGACGCCTGATGTGATTGATTAACTCCGGATTACCGATGGATTCCAGGTGAACACAATCAATAAAATGGGGGATAAGGGTGTCCTCTTCCAGGTGCTGCTGGATCTTGGCCACTAGTTTCTGGTTCAACCGACGTCCACTGAGAGCACAGTCGATGTCGGAGCCTGGTTTGGCATTGCCAAGCGCTCGCGAGCCAAAGATGATTGCCTCTTCCACTTCGGAGTATAAAGAGAGAACATTGCGCAGCGTAGCGGCTGTGTTCGCGGGCAGATCAATGCTCGCCATCTTGAATCTCGTGCTGAAAAAATACAATCAATCGTGCTAACTGAGGACTAAACTCCTCCTTGATAAGTTGATACGCCTCAGCGGCACGTGATTCATCATAGGTATGGGACAGTAGATTTCGCTTGGCCAGCATGTCCAGCCAGCATTCGCCATCAATGATGATCTGATAGTGGAAGGCCTGCTTGATTACTTCCCGCGGGAACCGACAGACGACCCCCTGGGCTTCGAGATAATCTTTGAGGGTTTTCCAGCAGAGCTCAAATGTGAACTCAAAGCTCTGAATGATGCCCTGTCGCTCTATGTCGCTGGGTGCATCTATTGCCAACCCTTTTTGCAGCTGGTTGTAGGCGTTGTTGAGATTTTCAAATCTCTGTTGCCAGCGTATACTCTTAAGTGGATTTATCATAACCCTGTGATGAGTAACAATTCATTTCGGTTCATGAATTCTGTTTGACCAGTTCCCCCCTGGCAACTTGCTTGACAATTGCTTCCTATATCTGATTTACTTTGCTTTGCGCTCGAGGCACTAATTTCTACCGTCATTCCCGCCCTCGATTACCAAATTCAAGGGCAGGCTTCAACGGAAAATGCTCGCCGATATGCCGGGAAGTACGATGAACACCCACCGCCGGGAGCGTCGATCACCAGATCGACGAAAAAACACCCTGGCCACCCAAGCACACCGCAAAACCCAATGAAACCATTCACCTACACACTCACCGCCCAACAAAAAGCCGAGATTTGCGACCAAACCCAGACCCATCTCGCCGCCTGCCCAGAAATCGCCTTTGCCTATATCCACGGCAGCTTTACCGAGGATATGGCACAAATCCACGACATCGATGTCGGCGTCTATTTCAACACAACCCAAACAGCCGACCTGGAAGACATCGCCGCCCGCCTGGAACGCGAACTTACCCTAAAAACCGGTATCACCTTCGACCTGAAGGTCTTAAACCATGCCCCCATCACCTTTACCTACCACGTCATGCGGGGCGAGCTGATCAACAATGCGGACGACGACACCAGATGCCATGTGATGGAACATGTCCTTCGACAATACTTTGATATCAGACCCATCCTGCGCAACGCTATCAAAGAGGCGTTTTCCGTATGAAACTCAATGAACAACTAATTCGCACGCGATGCAGCGAAATCGGTGCCTCGCTGCATCGGCTCCGGCAAATGAGAACCATGCCCGCCGGCGAATTTTCGGCAACAAAAGATGCTCAGGATATCGCCGCTTACCGGCTGCTCGTTGCCATTGAAGCAGCGCTGAGCATCTGTTTCCACCTTGTGGCAAAAAAAGCAAAACGAGCCCCCGATACGTATACCGAATGCTTTGCGGCAATGGCCGAGGAGGGCCTGATTCCACAAGAAATGGCGGCAAAGCTCCAGCACATGGCTCGCTTTAGAAATATGCTGATTCACCGCTACTGGAATATTGACCCGCTCCGGCTCCATGAAATAATCTCGGATGATATTGATGATTTAGATGAGTTCTGTGCAGCCGTGGCCTTGCTCATCTGAGCTGTTTGTTACCTGGGGGTGCTGATTGCATACATTGCGAGGGCAACCACGCGTTTGGAAATGATACATGGTCGGCCATCAGCTCTGGTATCATCCGGCGGTGACCAAAATTCACGAGATGGTCGCCGGCGGCGAACTCGGCCTACTTATCTTCCTTTCATCGAACCGGCGTAATTGTGGTTTTCCGCAAGGCGCGAAAAAGTGAGCATAGCAGCGCTATGTAACCGACTATTTTTTATATTATGAATGTGATAGGAAAAGCAAGATTGAACAGATGAGGTTTGATAGGAAACTAGGGCAGACTTTCAGCGGTCACCCGCCAGACCCCGTAGCCGCGTTCCGGGCGAACATCAACCGGCTGGAAATATCGACCATCATAGCGCTGCTCGAAAAAGAGCCGGGTGAACACCGTATCCATCAAATATTCCGGACCGATTATCCCGAAACCTGATTGGGGAAAGAGACTTACGAGCATTGAGGCGTCGGGGTGCAGGGACACTGTCTCGGAATTCGAGGCTGTCCGAATGGTGGCGCCGCGGATGGGGATGGTTTCATTGTTGGTGGTGAGTGTGCCGTGAGTGAGATCGATGGTGGCTGGACGCCTTCTGTAGAGAGCGGTGAAGACACCCGGCGCTGTTTGCTGGAGATTGTAAAATTGGCCGAGATAGGAATGTTGCGGTGCACTTTTGGTGGCCGGATCCCACAGCCCCCAGAAAAAGGTGCTCTGCCGGACCTGGAGGTAGTCGATAAATAAATAAACCGGACGCTGATTTTCAGTAAAGAGGAAGGCGAGTGTATCGGCGGTTTTCTCTGGGCTGAATTGGAACTCATGCTCTAGACTGATTCGGGCGCTGCCAACTCCTTTGCCCAGCAGTTTTTTGAGGGCCTCGGTGCCGCTTGCCCAGTCATCTTCGCCGGTGCCGAAAAGCGAGTTGGCGCGGTGCATGCCATGAATACCGTGGGTCGCGAAGAAATGCATCCAGTTGGCCGCGAACCTATCCTCACGTGCCGCCAGGGGAAGGTTGAGCGCATAGACTGTTTCGGCCGGATGGAACACCCCATCGGCGATAGCCGCCCGTTCGCTGTAAAATACCAGGGGGTGACCGTGTCCCCATGACGCCCATATGACAGCGTTTTCCGGAGTGTGGTTGCGCAGGTCGGCCATCGCCTTCAGCAGAACCGGGTGGCGCCTCGGTGTGGTTGAGTTTTGGGCCTGAATTGCCTCATACGGCGCCACTAGCGCCAGGCCAGCGAGAATGCTCAAAACCACGCCTTTTCCGGCGATGTCCGCGAAGGAGGCGGAAAAGGATTTGTTATCGGCAGGTTGCGAAAAACGCTGCACTGTTTGGGAAACCATCAGCCACAGAAAAAATGCCATGGCGCCTACCCCCAGGCCGAACAGTGGGGCGGCAAAGATGAGAAAGCGGTTGGCGGTAAACGACAGTGCAGCCACAAAGACCAGAGAGGCAAGAGACCAGAGGGAACGAAAACCGGTGAATATAAGAAAACACAATCCAATGATACCGATTACCAGCGACGTTGTCGTACCGGTAACGGATTGGGCAAAGTCGGTCAGGCTGATGACGCTTTGCTGCTCGGAACCGGCGGAGGCGGCAACGGAAAATGAAGAATGGCCGCCGGCATCACCGGTGATGTAGAGCCACATTGAGGAGATGTAGTTCCATACCCAAGCGGGATCGTAGATATGTATCTCACCCGCTGCAGCCGCAATTACCAAAAGAACCAGGCCAAGAACAAACCAGAGTGCCAGTTGCCTGATCGAACGGCGGGCAACCAGGAGCACCGCAATCAACATGGGCAGACCGCCCAGCGCCAGAGGCACCAGGGTGGTTGTGTGCCACCACCAGATAAAAAGCAGCAGGTTAAATCCCCCGAGGATGAACCAGAGGGTTTGCTCTTTTCCATTTCTGGCGGAGTTGAAGCGCAGACTAAAAAACGCGGCACTGACTATGAAGGCAACATTAAGGGTATCGGTATCGAACCATCCCACCGTGCCGCGATTTGCCAGCGCCGGGGAGAGCAGGGTGGCAAGAGCGGTGGCTAGGCCCATAATCTCGGACGCCGTCCGGCGGTAACGCTCATCGATGAATCGGTGTTGAACCCGCATCCCCAATTCGCGGCCCAGCAGAAACGCGGCGATGCCCAGAAAGATGCTGAAGAATGGCGGCAGCAGCACCGCGCCCCATTCCAGTGAAATGCCGGTCAATCCAGTGACACCGGCCAGTACTACCGAAATCAGTGGCGGCCATGCGGAGCGCTGGTAGCCCGTCGGCGCCAGCCGATCTTCATCCAAGGCTGTGTAGCGGCCATGGCTGATGTCCCTGGCACCATCAATAAAATAGTAGGCATCGACCGTGAGTGTGAGTGGGTTTTGCTGTTCGCCGAAGAAATAGCGTTCAGGATTGCTGCGCCAATGTCCTAAATTATCGAAGCGAACGAAAAAACCAAGAGCAAGAACGGCAAAGAGGGCAAGCAGAACCAGAATCGGCTTGAGGGTGGTATTTTTCGCTTTCGTCATAAAAAATGGTTCTTTATGCTTCATTTTTTATCATGCCTTGATTCATTGATCGTCTCATCTTGTATGACAAGGAAGGTAACTATCTGTGTATACTTTTCAGAAACTATATGCCAGCCAAAGTTCTAATATACATGGCAACCGTGCATTTTCGGCAAGCTCTTTTTGAAGATCATCGCTGCCCAGAAGCAAGCAGGTAGCATCCGCCATTTGCCGCTCTCTTGGCTCGCACCAACCAATCCGGTTAATGTGTCGGTAATAATGTCACGCATCGCTTCCTGGTCGGTGGCAATCGAGGCGCATCCTTACCCCATGGTTTCCACCAAAACCAGTGAGTCACGGTACCGGTTCAGAGAAATCGGGGCCACACTCATTCGAGATCGTTGAAATGTTTCATTATGCTAAGGTATGATGGACTCGTTATAACCTTGAATTTGCTTACTATCGTCATTCCCGCCTCGATAAAAACACTCAAGGGTAGGCTGCAGCGGGAATCCAGTGATTTCAATTAATTATGGGTGGCGGGTTAATTCCGGCATGACGGGAATATGGGTTTTTACGAGTACATCAGGTATAACAGTGTGGAATGGGCCAGAAGTGAATGAGCCGGGGGCTGCTTCAAGGTACCCTGAAGGTCTCCCGCATTCATCAGATCTTATTTTATGCTTTGACTATGCCTGACTATGCCGCAACCAACCATTGCCGTCATCGGCGCCGGACAGTGGGGCAAAAACCTCATCCGAAACCTGTATGAACTGGGGGCGCTCCATACCATCTGCACCCGTGACAAAGCAACTCTTAATGCACTCCTTGAGCACTATCAGGGTGTTGCGGGAGCAGCATCGATAAACCACGTGGTGCGGAACGAAGATATCACCGCGGTATGCATCGCAACCCCAGCCCATACCCATTGTGAGATTGCCCAAACGGCTATTGAGGCCGGCAAAGATGTTTTTGTTGAAAAACCTCTTTGTCTATCTGTCGAAGATGGCCAAAAACTCGTTGAATTGGCTCACCGCAATGACCGGATTCTCATGGTCGGCCATCAGCTCTGGTACCATCCGGCGGTGATAAAGCTCCAGGAGATGATATCAAACGGAGAACTCGGCAACCTTATCTATCTCTCGTCAAACCGGCTAAATTTCGGCAGATTCCGTCACCATGAAAACGTTCTCTGGTCATTTGCCCCTCATGATATCTCCATGATCCTTGGACTGGTAGGTGAAATGCCGGTTTCCATCCAGGCGCACGGCTGCGCCCATACCCATTCCAGCGACATCGATACCGCCACCCTGCTGCTCGATTTTCCCGGCGGCGCCAAGGCCCACGTCCATGTCTCCCGTATACACCCCGGCAAAGAGCAACGGCTTACGGTGACAGGTGAAAAACAGACGGTAATCTTTGATGACATGGCCCCCTGGCCCACGAAGCTCACCGGCTATCCGTACACCGTGAACAACGCCGGCGGCCCCATCAATGGTGATTTGCAGCGGCCGTACTCAATTTCCCTTGAATCACGCGAGCCACTCAAGACCGAGTGTGAACATTTTTTGCACTGCATAAAAACGAGAAGCCGCCCAAAAACAGATGGCACCGAGGGGCTCAGGGTGATTCGCGTTCTGATGCTGGCCTGGGCAAACATAAATAAAATGTCCGGCTACCCAACGAGGTGCCGATGACATTCGTTTGCACGGTGCTGAAGGGCAAACTGCTCGACAACAGTGACGAGGAGATTTGCTGCCGGGCCATCGACCGCACCCTGCGTGAATACCGGATATATAGCCGCTGCTGTTGTCGCTGCTTGAACGAGCAATGAAGGAGTTGTATAATCAGAAAGTTCAAAAAAATGAGGGGGCCTATAGGTAGCCATGGTTGAAACCAACCGGAAACCCGCGGTCACAGTCGTTCTTCCCGCCTTTAACGAGGCTGAGGTAGTCGGCGAAACGGTGAAGCGGATCAGGGAACTGCACCCGGACTTCGAGGTCCTTGTCGTCGACGACGGCTCTACCGATAGCACCATGCAGGCGGCCATGGACGCCGGCGCCAACGTATGGCCGCACCCGTATAACATGGGTAACGGTGCCGCCGTCAAGTCCGGTCTGCGCGCCGCTCGGGGCGATTATGTCGTCTTGATGGACGCCGACGGCCAGCACGACCCGGCCGACATCGCCCGGCTGCTCGAGCAGGCCGACCACTTCGACATGGTGGTCGGGGCCCGCACCAAAGCCTCGAAAACGAAAGCTCACCGCAACCTCGCCAACGGGATCTACAACCGCTTCGCCAGCTATGTGACCAAGTTCAAGATCGAGGACCTCACCTCCGGCTTCCGGGTGATGCGCCGCTCCACCGTCGAGCAGTACATCTACCTGCTGCCCAACACCTTCTCCTACCCCTCGACCATCACCATGGCTTACCTGCGCAGTGGCCGCAGCGTCGCCTATGTGCCGATCGAGACCGCCAGGCGGGTGGGCAAGAGCAAAATCAAGCTGGTCCGCGACGGCACCCGCTTCCTCCTGATCATCACCAAGATCGCCACGCTGTTCGCCCCGCTGCGGATTTTTATGCCGGTGAGCCTGGTGTTTTTTCTGCTGGGCCTCGGCTACTATGCGTTCACGTATCTCACCCAGGGGCGCTTCACAAATATGTCGGCGCTTCTGCTGAACAGTTCGGTGATCGTGTTCCTGATCGGTTTGGTGTCGGAGCAGGTGACGCAGTTGAAATATGAAAGGACAAAGTGAGTGCAGCAGTAATCGAAAGTGATGGTCCTGCACCGGCGGCAGCATCATCACCATTCAGCCGTAATCCTGGCATCAACGATTCTATCGTGCGAATATTACTCATCACCTTCAACTACCCGCCCAAAGTCGGGGGTATGGAGAACATGCTTTTTCAGCTTGTTTCCCACTGGCAGGCCGATCATGTTGTTACCGTCATCGGCCCCCATGGCAGCGATGCTGCTTCTGATTCGATGACACCGGTACTGCGGCCCACAAAAAAAGGGCTGTTCTGGTTTTTTATGGCGGCTCTGAGCAATTCTCTGAAGCGGTTGAGGGCGGAACAATTCGATGTCTTGTTTGCCGGCAGTGCGCTGGTGATGCCGCTTGCTGTTTTTCTGGGCAGAATGTTCAACCTGCCGGTTGTCACTCAGGTGCATGGGCTGGACCTCACCTACCCGAACAGAATGTATCGGGCGGCCATCAGGCGCCTGCTGCCCCACTCGAACCTGGTGGTGGCCAACAGCGCCAATACCGCACGGCTCGCCATTGGATCGGGAGTGCTGGAAAAGAATATCAAGGTGATCAACCCCGGGCTGAATTTTGCGGAATTTATTACACTGCCGGATCGTGAACGCGTAAGAGTAAAGCACAGATTTCAGGGAAAAAAGGTGATTCTGAGCGCCGGCAGGCTGGCCCCGCGAAAAGGGGTCTCCGAGTTTATCGAACATGTTCTTCCCTCCTTGCATCGTAACCATCCAGACCTGCTGTTTGCCGTGGCTGGGGGCAACCCTACCGAGTCATTGGCCCACCGGGAAGATGTGATTTCCCGGATTCGCCTTGCGGTGAAAAGGATAAATGGAGCAGACCATGTCCGTGTTCTTGGCCGAGTGCCTCGGCAGGAACTGCTCGAACTTTATGCGGCTGCGGATTTGTTCGTCCTGCCCGCGCTTCCAACCGCTCACGATGTGGAGGGCTTCGGCATCGTCCTCATCGAGGCGGGTGCTGCGGGATGCCCGGTCGTCTCGACCAGGCATGGCGGCATCCCGGATGCGGTTGTCGACGGCAGCACCGGCGTACTCGTCGATCCGGGCGACTGGGAAGCGATGGCTGCGGCCCTGTCTACTCTGCTGGCAGAACCCGAGGCAGCGGCGGCAATGGGACGCGCAGGCAGGCAACGTGCCGAGACGAATCATGACTGGTCCATTGTCGGCCGAGAATATCTCGCGGCGATATCGAATCTGATTACTCCAGCTACCCGGATTCCTGAATGAACAATAATAATTCCAAGCCCTTGTCGGAGACAGCCAAACAGTTCTACGACGAAAAATATTACTCGTCTGCAACAGCAGATGTCCGCGTGTCTGCGCACCTGCGAAAACTTGCAAAGAAACTGGACATGCGTACGGGAACGAAGGTACTTGATGTCGCCTGCGGGACCGGAAACTGGCTGCTGGCCGCAGCGCACGAGGGCGCCGCGCCCTTCGGCATAGATATTTCGGAGAAGGCGATCGCAATCTGCAGAAGGGTAATGTCGGACGGAACCTTCGTCTGCGCTGGAGCCGACACGCTGCCATTTGAGGACAGGGTGTTCGATCTTGTCTCCTGTCTGGGGGCCCTAGAACATTTTCCGGATATAGCACGAAGCTTGCGAGAAATCGTCAGGGTAGGAAAGGACGATGCCCGGTTCCTGCTGCTGGTGCCTAATTCGGGATTTCTTACCGCCCGGCTCGGTCTCTATTCCGGCACCCATCAGACTGAGGTGAAAGAAGAGGCGCACACTATCTCAGAGTGGGAAGCGATGTTTCGTGAAGCGGGGTTGACGGTCGAGAATAAATGGAGGGACCTGCATGTAGTGAGTTGGGATTGGATCGCTCAGGGGGGCATAAGGCACATTCCCGTGCGGGTCATGCAAGCCATAATGCTCTGCGTGTGGCCACTGAAGTGGCAGTATCAGGTATATTTTCTTTGTCGAAAAGTGAATGCAGTACTAGCCAATAAACCTTAATTCCATCAATGATGTTGATAATTAATTTTTTCTCAAAATCTGGTCCAAGCTAGTAGCTATTTCAGGCCAACCCTTTTGTGGACCATAGTCGGGGATTGAATAGTTGATACTTGTGAGTATTTTTAAGCTAAGATCTGCAGCATCCCCTGGAATAAATAGCAAGTCTTTATTCTCTTTTAGGATCCATTCAGTTGCTAGTGTACTGGCTGCGACAACCGGCACCTCACAGGCCATAGCTTCATAGAGTTTTGCCGGATAGCTGTGATTGCCGAAACTGGATTGTTTGTTCATCACTGTCAACACATCCATGCTGTTTATAAACGCTGGAACCTTATCGTCTGGCAGATAGCCGATCCAGCGGGCAAAAGATGGTAGGGATACCGAACGTGATTTTCTTCCAGTCAAGATTAATTCCACCTTACCTAGTTTGTTCTTCACTAGCGAAAATGCTTCAAACAACGTTTTCAATCCACGCGTCGGATGTATTGAGCCGCAATACCCGATTAATTTCTTATTTGTTGGAAGGCCAAGCGACTGTCTGCAGGCCTTTTTGTCCATAGGTACGAATTCCGGGTCAGTAGCCATCGGTAAAACTTCGACAGGCATACCGGGGCGGTTTTTAGTGAGCAGATTGGCAAGGCCTGGCCCTACGGCGGTGACGGTTGTGGCTCGTGAAAGCGCTTTACGCCAGGCCCAGTGCAAAGGCTTACACCATGGGATGTAGCTTTCGTAGTTGTCGTAGGCATCTATGATGGATTTTGCACTAGATTGCCTTGCAAGCCACTCTGCCAGAATCCCATACCAGGTATCGGAGAACCCAACGATCCAGCCAGGATGAATTTCTGAGGCGATTCTTTTGGCTTCTTTTACATAGCCGCCGGGCCCCCAGGGCAGTGCAGAGATTGAATGCAGGTGAAAGTTGCAATTTTGTTTGTAAACGGACGGTTCAAGCTTATAGCTGAGAAGCACCAGATGCACCTGGTGACCATGTTCTGCCAGAAGGCTTGGAAGATAATAGAAACGGCCATATGGCCGGGTGATGAGATCGCGCCCTTGGGGGCAGCGTTTGCAGAGGAATACGATTTTCAAAGTAACATTTCGATCAATTTCATTGACCAGCTACTTCTGAATAAACGCGTTGATACTGTTCAGCTACTACTGGATATGAAAATTGTGCAACTGCCCGAGTACGAGCATTTGCACTTAGTTCACCACTTTCTTTTTGATCCAGAACCCAGCAGATACCCTGCGCAAGATCTTCAACATCAAATGGCTCGGCTAAGTATCCAGTACGCAGATGTTCGACTATATCTGAAAGCCCAGAGGTTTCAAACGCCACAACGGGCGTTCCACAAGCGTGCGCTTCAGATGCAGTTTGACCAAACGCTTCTATTCGAGAGGGGACAACCGTTAGGTCCGCTGCGCTATATAACAGGTTTAGACTAATATCATCATACAAGTGGCCTCTAAAGTGAATAGGAAAACCCAAATCAAGTGGTGATTCTGGTGAGAGTTGGCCAAATATTGCTAATCTCAAATCAAATAATTTACCTTGTAAACCTTTTAGAGCCGCAGCAAGCAAGTCGAAACCTTTTATGGGGTTATTATTTCCACTCATGGCACCAAAAAGTATTAGTGGCCCATCCTCAGGTAACCTCATTAACCGCCTCGCAACTCTTTGATTTATCGGCTGCCATTGATCAGTGTCGATAGCATTGGGTACAATAAAAACTGGCCAGTCTCGCATGAGTGCACTTTGTTTTACGCAATTAGCAAGCCAGCAACTCGGAGTGACTATATGTATCGGCCGTTTCCAATGTTTTTGTTTACGCTGCCAAGTGAACTTGTTTAGGTCGAAACCGCTTTCATAATTAGGGCGATTCACTTTTAGATAACCATCCCGCCAACGAAAATCATCTGTATAGTGTTCTGCACCACAAAAGGCCCACATATCATGTAAGGTCCATACAATTGGACCCCGTAGCCTGCCAATGTCAGCAATAGACATCATCTCTTTGTTTATCCAGTGGAGATGGGTTATTGAATTGGTTTGTTTGTTGAGGTTCCTCGATCGCCAAGTGGGCATGTTGGCGGGTGAGTGCATGTTATGGTTTCGAGTTTTAAGTAGTCTCGCGAACAGAATCCCCATTATCTTTCTGATAAAAACCATTCCCTGTTGCCAATCTCCATCTGGTGGTTTAACGGTCCAATCTCCTGAGTTTGCTACGTCGACCATCATCGTTGAATCGATGCCATGGTCGAGCAAGGCATGATGGATCCGATATGCGGCACGCGCGGCGCCACCGGAAGTATCGGATTGGCTCAGGTGGGTAATTTTCATCAACTAGAGAACATTTTTTTTATTAATTCGAAGGGATAAATGCAAAAATTAAGAAAAGGACCAATAAACCGACTTAACATCTCAGCCGAACGGGCGTCAGAAAGGTTTAATGTGCCAGAGCGTTGATAAATCATCGCATGTCTTGCTCCTGGTACTCTACCTAAATATTTGAAACCCATAGCCTTCATCACAAAGGTAAAGGTATGTCGTAAATGAAAAGTAGCAGGAAGGTGACACTTGATAACAGGGCTAAAGCAGTTGGCAAAAACTACTATGCCATCCATTTTCACAGATGATCCTATCCTGTGGGCTAAATTGATCGGGTCTTCAACATGCTCAAGAACGTCTTGGGCGACAATTGCATCATAGTACGGTTCAATATCTGGCTTAATGGTGATAGTGGCAAAACGTTTCACTCGATCAAATCCCAACTTAGTAGGGTAAGGTTCTATAATCGAAATTTTAGTAATGGGAGATAGTTTATTGATGGCTAAAGCTAGTTCCCCGAACCCTCCACCATAATCAGCAACCTCGTAAATTTTTAGATTGATAAGATAGTTAGCTATAGCTAGCCTATGTTTAACAGAGACCGGATCAACCGCTGTGAATATACCATTCATAAGCCAGACAGGATGACTGTAGAATGCGTCAATAGGCTGAGTACCAATTGGTTTTAAATTGTCCAAACCCAAGATATCCCAGATTCGATCCATTTCGCTCCAGATCCATGAAAGTTTCGGTAAATCTTCCGGTAAGCGAATAAGATATGATTCGGTGTCTTGGTCAATTTTGTTTCGAGATATTGCAAATCCCCAAACAGATAATGGAAGGTTGTTCATTTCTGTATTGATCTGGTATTTAGGCGAAATAAAATTTGTAGAATTCGCAATAGTAACAACAATGTAATTCTTGGGAACCGGATATTTCTTCCTTCAAAATGATGATAAAATACATAGGTGTCTGCTTCAAAGTAACGTCGTACTTCTTTAGGGTGTTTCAAGGCACCAATGCTGTTAGTGGTATGGCTGTCTTTTTCTGATAATTTGGAAGTGGTATGTGACGCTTCAGGTCCGAATCCGATATTGCTTACTAAATTAACATTTGGTGTTGCGGTTAATCCACCATG